>Ga0318498_10000285_pt1 | contig 13713 bp, 9 predicted proteins | sample GRESIP109b1f24_FD_203488 | JGI IMG/M metagenome (GOLD analysis project Ga0318498, IMG submission 203488) | Tropical soil microbial communities from Luquillo Experimental Forest, Puerto Rico - GRE.SIPMG.109b1f24 | ecosystem: Environmental > Terrestrial > Soil > Tropical forest > Bulk soil... | reverse complement strand
GGCCCGTGTGCTGCGGGCTGACCTGGATCTCCACCGGCCAGCTGGACGGTGCCCGGAGGCAGCTGCGGCGCAGCCTGGACGCCCTGGACCACGCGATCGACCCCGGCGCCCCGGTCGTCGGCCTCGAGCCCTCGTGCACCGCCGTGCTCCGCGGCGAGCTCACCGAGCTGCTGCCGGACGACCCGCGGGCCCGCCGGGTCCGCGCCGCCACCCGCACCCTGGCCGAGCTGCTGGGCGGCACCAGCGGATGGGAGCCGCCGGACCTCAGCGGCGTGCGCGCGGTGGCCCAGCCGCACTGCCATCACCATGCCGTGATGGGCTGGCACGCCGACTCCGCGCTGCTCGCCCGGGCCGGCGCCGAGGTCACCGCGGTCGGCGGCTGCTGCGGCCTGGCCGGCAACTTCGGCGTCGAGCGCGGCCACTACGACGTCTCGCGGGCCGTCGCCGAGACGGCCCTGCTGCCCGCGGTCCGCGCGGCCGGCGACGCGGTCGTGCTGGCCGACGGGTTCTCCTGCCGCACCCAGCTCGACCAGCTAGCCCGGGTCAGCGGCACCCACCTGGCCCAGCTCCTGGCCGGCCGGCTGGAAGACCCGCCGGTTACCTGACCGCCTGGACCTGGATGGTCTGGGCGACGAGGCGCTCCGCGGCGTCGTACACGCTGGTCCGGGCGGTCACCGTGGTCCGGCCCCGGTGCACCGGCACGGCCACCGCGCGCACCGTCCCCGCGGTGACCGGCCGGAACATGTGGCTGGTCGAGGTGATTGTGGCCGTGGTCTTGCCCTCGGGCAAGCCGAGGAACGTCACCAGCGCGCCCGCGCTGTCCGCCAGGGACATCAGGACCCCGCCGTGCAGCACCCCGGCGGTCGTGCACAGCTGCGGGGCCCAGTCGAGCCGGGCGACCACCCGGTCGGCACCGGCCTCGTCGAGGACCAGGCCGAGCTGCTCGGCGAACGGCATCAGCGCCACGAGGGCGTCCAGGTCAGCGGACATGATCCGGAGACTACAGGCGCATCCGCCGTGTATCAGGCGCACGGCCGGACCCTCTGAACCGGTGGCTGAACCCATACCGGGCAAGCCAGGTGACTGAAACAGGGGGATCACCATGACCGCACTGTCCGTCCGCGCCCGCCGCCTCGGGGCGTCCCGCGGGCCGCGCGTCGCGGCGGCGCTGGCCGCCGCGCTGATGGCCACGCTGACCGGGGCGGCGGCCAGCCAGCCCGCGCAGGCCAGCCAGCTCGCCCCGATCTACCCGGTCCAGGCCGCGTTTGCGTCGCCAGGACCCTACGCCACGACCACGGGAACGGTCACCGACGCCACCGGCACGGTGATCTACGACGTGTTCCGGCCGAGCGACTACGCCGCGCTCGGCTTCGAGAGCCCGATCGTGACCTGGGGCAACGGGACCGGCGCGAGCCCGGCCAAGGTTTCGGACTTCCTGAGTCACCTTGCCTCGCACGGCTTCACCGTCATCGCCTCGACCCTGCCCAACACGGGCAGCGGCAACGAGATCGACGACGCCGCGCACTACCTGGTCACCCAGAACGGCGTCGCGACCAGCGTCTTCCACGGCCACCTGAACACCGGCGAGGTGGCGGCGGTCGGCACCTCCCAGGGCGCCACCGGCGCGGTCCGGGCCGCCACCAACGACCCGGCCCTGATCAAGGCCGTCATGACGTTCTCGCTGCCGAACTCGGTCTGGTCCGGGCCCAACCCGGACTGCCCGACCGCCGCCGATTGCACGGCGAACCCGGCCGCGCTGACCCAGCCCGTCTTCTTCATCTCCACCTACGGCTTCTGGGATTCGATCATCGCCAGCCCGGCCACCGAGAAGGCGTACTTCCTCAGTACCTCGGTCCACGCCGCCCTCGGCATCATCCTCACCTCCGACGGCAAGCTGGCCGACCACACCTCGATCCAGAACGCCGCCGTCGGCGGGAACCCCGGCGGCTTCTTCGGCTACGCCACCGCCTGGCTCGAGTACCAGCTGCGCGGCAACGCCACCGCGGCCGGCGCGTTTACCGGCCCGCACCCCGAGCTGCTATCGAACATCAACTGGCCAGGCAGCGCCGTCAAGTAAGCGCCACCCGCCGCCGGGACCCTGGATTGCCCGCAGCGAGCGGCCTTCGTCCGCTAGCATGAAGCGGCTAGGAGCCGCCATGACCAGCAGCGACACCCTGCCTCTCAGCGAAGGCCAGCAGGCCCTGCAGGACACCCTGCGGGGGTTCCTGGCCAGCCAGCTTCCGCCCACGGCGCTGCGCTCCGCGCTGGAGACCCGGGCCGGCTACAGCCCGGAGCTGCACGCCCGGCTAGCCGGCGAGGTCGGGCTGGCCGGGCTGACCATCCCGCGGGAGTTCGGCGGCCGCGGCCTCTCCCAGGCCGAGGCGAGCGTGGTGCACAGCGAACTCGGCCGCGTCCTGTATCCGGGTCCGTTCCTGTCCACCACGCTGGCCGGTGGCATGCTGCTCGCGACCGGTGACCACGCGACGCGGGAGCGGTGGCTGCCACGGCTGGCCGACGGGTCGGTGATCGCGACGGTCGCGGCCGCCGACGAGGACGGCCACTGGGCGTCCGGCCCGGACAGCGTCCGCGCTGAACGAGCACCCGGAGGCTGGCGGCTCTACGGTCACCGGTGGTTCGTCCTGGCCGCCCACGCGGCCGACGTCCTCGTGGTGCCGGCTGTCACCGAGTACGGTCCCGCGATGTTCCTGGCGGATCCCAGGTCACTGGGTTGCACGGTCTCCGGGCAGCTGGGCCTCGACCTGACCCGGCGGGTCTGCGTCACCGCCTTCGACGAGGCCCCGGCCCGGCTGATCGGGGAGGGGGAGGCCGCGGTCACCGCACTGGAACAGGCCGAACGGGACTTCCTGATCGCCACCGCGGCCGAGGCCGCCGGCGGACTCGGCTGGTGCCTGGACGCGGCCATCGCCTACGCCAGGGACCGCGAGCAGTTCGGGCAGTCGATCGGCTCCTTTCACGCGGTCGCGCAGGCGTGCGTCGACATTCTCGCGGCCTTCCAGGAGGTCTCGGCGACGGTCAGGTACGCCGCGGTGGCGGCCGCGGGCGGCAGCGCCGAGGCCCCGAAGGCCGCCCATGTCGCCGCCCTGCGGGCCGGCGAGGCCTACCGCGCCGTGACCGAATCCGCCATCCACCTGTTCGGCGGGAATGGCCTCAACTGGGAGCACGACGTGCACCTGTACTACCGCCGTGCCTGGTCCGCCGAGCGCCTGGCCGGCGGGCCGCAGGCGCACCGCGCCGCCATCTCCGGTCTCGGCGGGCCGTAGCTGCTATCTCGGGCCGCCGAGGCGGGGCCGACCTCGGCTCGGCCTCCTCGCGGTCGCGCCGCCGGGGGATGGTGCCGGCAGCGTCGGCGTCGCGGATGGACAGCGAGAACGCCATGGCGCACAAGCTGATGGCGGCCGCGGCCAGGAAGGCGATGCGGTAGGCGGTGAGGTTGGCCACCTCGTGCCCGTCCACGACGTGAACCGGGCCAGCGAGCACGATGATGCTGGTCAGCACGGCTACGCCGATGGCCCCACCGAGCTGCCGCATCGCGTTGAACATCGTCGAGGCCCGGCCGGTCGCCGCCGGGCTGATGGTGGCGAAGGAGGCCGCCTGGACCGGGACGAACACCTGGGCTATGGACAGTCCCAGGGTGACCATGAGTAGCCGCGCCCACCACAGGCTCGTCTGCGGTCCCAGCAGGGCCAGCAGGCCGATCGACGCGGTCATCCCGGCCAGCCCGATGGTGATGTGGCGGCGTGGCCCGAGCCGGGGGTAGAGCACCCGGCTGGCCAGTTGCGCGCCGGCCATGACGCCGAGCGCCTCGGGGAATGTGCTCAGCCCGGAGCCGAGCGCGCTCAGGCCGCGGCCGTCCTGGTAGTACAGCGAGACGGCGTACAGCGTGCCCAGGAAGGCGATCGAGGCGAGGACCATGACCCCGTTGCCCGAGCGGAACAGGCGGTTCCGCAGCAGCCGCAGGTCCACGATGGGCGCGGCCGACCGCAGCTCGACGATCACCATGGCGGCCAGCAGCACGGCCCCGGCGGCTATCGTCGCCAGGACCTTCGTGTCCCGCCAGCCCAGGTCGGGTCCTTCCGAGACGCCGTACATCAGCAGCCCGAGGCCGAGCCCCGAGAGCAGGAAGCCGGCCAGGTCGAAGCGGCCCGGCTCCGCCTGGGCCGACTGGCGCAGGAAGACCGCACCGAAGGCGAACGCGGCCGCGCCGATCGGCAGGTTGACGTAGAACACCCAGCGCCAGGACAGCTCGGTGACGAACAGCCCGCCGAGGACCGGCCCGAGCGCGGGGGCAAACGTGGTGGGCACGGTGAGGATCGCCGCGGCCTTGATCCGTTCGTCCGGCGCGAACACCCGGTACAGCATCGCCATCCCGACCGGGACGAGCATGCCGCCTCCGGCTCCCTGCAGGATCCGGAACGCGACCAGCTCGCCCAGGCTGGACGCCGCCCCGCACAGCGCCGAGGCGGCGGTGAACAGCGCGATCGCGGCGAGCATCACCCGCTTGCCCCCGTACCGGTCGCCGAGCCAGCCGGACGCCGGGATGGTGACGGCCAGGCTGACCAGGAAGGCGATCGAGATGCCGTCCACGGCGGTGGCGCTCACTCCGAAGTCGCGCCCGATGGTCGGCAGGGCGACGTTGACGATCGTCGCGTCCAGGATGGTCATGAACATCGCGGCGACGAAGACCGCGCCGACCGCTACCTTCTGGCTGATCCGCGGGGCCACGGCTTCCTCTCCCCGCGGCAGCGTCTGGCCTGCGGCTTCGGCACTCCGGCAGTTACAAGATCACGCGGACGGCGGAAATTCCACCGGTGGGCAGGCCCGCGCGCCTCGTCGCCGACAGGCTACGCGGCGAACCCGCCGTCGACGGTAACCGCCGTGCCCGTAATGTAGCGCCCGCCGTCACCGGCCAGGTGGGCTACGGTCGCGGCGATCTCATCGGCGTGGCCGTAGCGGCCGACCGCGGTGACCGAGCGCAGCACGTCGGCGCCCGGGCCGTCGGCCGGGTTCATGTCGGTATCGATCAGCCCCGCGTGCACCACGTTCGCGGTGATCCCCCGCGGGCCGAGATCCCGGGCCAGGCCCCTGGTCAGGCCGGTCAGCGCGGCCTTGGACGTGGCGTACAGGGTCAGGCCGGGCACCGGGACGCGTTCGGCCAGGGCGCTGCCGATGCTGATGATGCGACCACCCCCGGTCATGTGCCGCGCGGCGGCCTGCGCCGCGGTGAAGGCGGCTCGCACGTTGACCGCCCACAGGCGGTCCGCCTGCTCCGCCGTTATCTCCCCGAACGGCTCGGCGGCGAAGATCCCGGCGTTGTTGACCAGGATGTCGATCCGGCCCAGCTCACGGACCGTCTGTTCGACCGCCCGCGAAACCGCGTCCGGGTCGGCGCTGTCGGCCTGGATGACCAGCGCCCGGCCGCCGGCGGCGTCGATCTGCTTGGCCACCGCCTCCGCCTTGTCCGCCGCGCTGACGTAGGTGAAGGCCACCGCGGCGCCGTCGCGGGCCAGCCGCAGGGCTATCGCCGCTCCGATGCCGCGGCTGCCCCCTGTCACCAGGGCCACCTTGCCCTCGAGCGCGCTCATCCCTGGCTCCCCAGCGGCCGGTACGTCAGGACCACCACGCCGGTGCCGAACGTCTTCGCCCCGGCGAACCTCAGGGCCTGCTTCTGCCCGTCGCGGAACAGCACCTGGCCGCTGCCCACCATCACCGGATGGATCGAGAGCCGGAGCTCGTCGACGAGCCCGTGCTCGAGCAGCGCCTGCGCCAGCCGGCCGTGCCCGTACAGCGCCAGCTCACGGCCGTCCTGCTGCTTGAGCCTGGTCACCTCGGCCACGGCGTCGCCCCGGAGAATGACCGAGTTGCTCCAGTCGGCCGTGTCCAGGGTGGCGGAGAAGACGTACTTGCGGATGCTGTTGATCCGGTCGGCGAACTCGCCGGCCTGGCTCGGCCAGACGGCCGAGAAGAGCTCGTAGGTGCCCCTTCCCATCAGCATCGCGTCGGCTTCCGCGAGCCGCTCCAGCGCCTCGGCGGTGACCTCGGCGTCGCGGTATTCCATGGCCCACAGCGGCGGGTCGCCGACGACGCCGTCCGCCGATACCAGGGTGGATTCGATGATCTTTCGCACAGCTGCCTCCATGGTCGCTTTGGCCATGGAGACCGGCCGACACCCGGAAAGGAATCGCTGCCATCCGCGAGCTGCTTCCCGCGAGCTGCTGGCCCCCGAGCTGCTGCCCGCTAGCTGCTGGCCGCGAGCTGCTGGCCCGGCACGGCCGGGCCGGCAGCGACGTCGGCGTCCCCCCGCCTGCGGCGGGGTAACGGCTGGTTACTCCCCGGTCTGGTCGTCGACCTCGGCGTCGGGAGCGTTCGTCTTGACCGACTCGATCCCGTTCAGTGCGGACGCCTTGCGCTCGTAGGTTTCACTGGTCGCGATGACCTGCCCGTTGCTAGCTACCAGGTTGAAGTGGTACTTGCCGCTGGATCCCTTCTTGAGCACGAACTTGCCCGCCATGCTGCGCCTCCTCGATGAGAGCGTCTGAGCTGCTTGGACGATAATCATCTTGCCGTCAGGCGGCTGGTTTGACCATCCTTACCGAGCTGCCGCCAGTCCGCGCACCGCCCGCCCGAGCACCCACTCTGGCACCGCCCGTAGCAGGCCCATACGACGTGAATGCCACACCCACGTCGTATGAACAGCATGGCTGGGACATCCACGCCTTACGAGCGGAAATCGAGAACGAATCACGAGCCACGGCAGTGTGTCGAGAGCACAGAAACACCAGGGGCACCCTGGACACGCGTAGACACCGCAAACCGGTGGCGACCGGGCCGATCCGGCTGGCAGCCTCTTCTCATGGATCGCCTGCCGGATCCGCTGCCGCTGCCGCCGCTGCCCGTGCTGGCCGGCGAGCGCGTCCTGCTGCGGGAGGGCAGGGAGGCGGACATCGACGACCGGCTGCGGCATCCCATCGACCCGGAAGAAGAGGACGGCTACGGCTCGGCCTGGCGGCGGGAGTGGGACGGCCGGCGCTATCACACCCGGGACTACCTGGCCGCGGGCCGGCGGCCGCCGGGGAGCGGCGAATACCGGTGGGCGGTCGAGCACGGCGGTCACTGCGTCGGCGGCGCCGCGCTGCAGGTCGACGCCGGCCAGCACCGCGCCACCTACACGGTGGGCCTGTTCGTCGCGGCCCTGCGCGGCCAGGGACTGGGCCGTGAGGTAACCCGGCTGGTCGTCGCCTGGGGCTTCGGCGAGCTGAGGCTGCACCGGATCGAGCTGGAGGTGCTCGCCTTCAACGCCCGCGCCATCCGCTGCTATCTAGCCTGCGGCTTCCGTAGCGAGGGAGTCCGCCGCGAGGCCGAACTCTACCCGCACGGCTGGCAGGACCTCATCGTCATGGGGCTGCTGCGGTCCGAGTACGCCGGCTAAGCGCCGAGCGCCGGGCGGACCTGGACCCGCGCCACCGCGTGGCCCAGGCCGGGGTGGCTGGCCCGGACCGTGACCGTGCCCCGCGTGCCGGGGAGCGAGCGTAGCCAGACCGCCCCGGCGCCGCCCGCGGCGGCGAAGTCGAACGGGTTGTCGCCGACGAGCGCCGCCGGGCCCGCGACGTCGAAGGTGACCTGGCCCGCCACGTAGGGCCGGGGTGCGCCGTAGCGGTCGACCGCGCGGAACTCCAGCCGGGTGGCGTCCGCGCCGTCGCCATTGATCTCGGCGTGGTCGGCGGCCAGCGCCAGCACGTCGCCGGACGGGTCCGAGGCGAAGGACCGCGACGCGACCTTGTCCGCGCCGAGGTAGCCGTCGATGCGCAGCTCGGGCCGTGACGAGCCGTCCACCGTGCGGAAGTCGGCGAACGACGGCGGGTAGGGCAGGTGCCGGTACCCGGCGGCGTCGGGCAGCACGGTGGCGAAGTGCTCGCCGCCGACGTAGACCTCGAGCCGGTCCAGGTTGGCGCAGATCATGGCGGCCGGCAGGGCGGTGACCGGGGAGACCGGGCCGAAGTCCCAGTAGAACGCCGGAGCGATCACCGGCCGGACCCGCGGGTCGGCTTGCGCCTGGTAGATGGCCGCGCCGGGCTTGGGGATCCGGAAAAGGTCGACCACGCCGGTGTACTTCACGCCCCGGTACTGGTTGCCGTTGCCGGACGGGTAGTCGAACCCGGTCCAGGCCAGCAGCCCGCAGTAGCGGTCGTCCGAGGCGGCGATGTCGTGCACCCGCCCGTGCGCCGTCGCCTGTCCCTGCTGGACAGCCTGGGGATCGGTGCGGCGGTAGTAGATGGCCGGCCCGGACAGCGTGCCGACCGCCTCGCTGACCATGTACGGCCTGCCCACCCCGGCCACCGGCGGCTGCAGTACCGGCTCCTTCACGCCGTCCGGGCCATTCACCGAGGAGTAGTCGTCCTCGGCGAACACGTCCTGCTGGTAATCCTTGGTCAGGCGCAGCCCGGCCATCGCGCCGACCGTCGGCCGCGAGTCGTCCAGGCGGTGCGCGAGCTTGTTCGTGCTGGTGTAGAACGCGGTGTCGTTGGGAGTCTCGTTGAGCCTGGCGCCCCAGATGATGATCGACGGGTGGTTGCGGTCGCGGACGATCATCTTCCCGATGTCCCGGTAGGCGAGCGCCTTCCAGGCGTCGTCCCCGAGGTATTGCCACCCCGCGGCCTCTTCCCAGGCCAGCAGCCCGAGCTCGTCGCAGGCGTCGTAGAACGCCTCGGCCTGCGGGTAGTGCGCGCAGCGCACCATGTTGCAGTTCAGCTCGCGCCGCATGATCTCGGCGTCCCTGGCCTGCACCCGGGCGGGCATGGCGCCGCAGGCGAACGGGTAGAACTGGTGCCGGTCGACGCCGAACAGCTTGACCCGGCGCCCGTTGAGGTAGAACCCGTCGAGCGCGAACCTGGCCTCGCGGAACCCGGTCCGCACCTGGTGCTCGTGCACCGGCTCCTCGTCCACGAGGAGTTCAGCCGCCACCGTGTACAGCGCCGGGTCGTCGATGTCCCACAGCCGGACGTGCTCGAGGCCGGACAGCGTGGCCGTCACCGTCCGCTGGCCCACCCCGGCGATCGCGACGGGTACCCGCGCCGCGGCGACCTCCCGGCCGTCGTCGAGCAGCCGGACCGCCACCACCGCACGGCCCGCGGGCGCCGCCGCGGCGTCCACCGTCGCCCGGACCACGACCTGCCGGGCGGCGGGGTCCAGGACGTTGACCGGCTTGGCGAACACGTCGGCCAGGAAGACCAGCGGCACCACCCGCAGCCGCACGTCGCGGTAGAGCCCGCCCGGCTGCCAGTAGTCCACCCAGGCGCTGGGCCCCGGCCGGTTCGGCGGCACGTTGAGGTTGAACCTGGAGTCCAGCCGGACGGCCAGCACGTTCCCGCGCGGCCGCAGCAGTCCGCTCATCTCGGCGCTGAACGGCAGGTAACCACCCAGGTGATCGGCCACCTCGGCGCCGTTCAGCGTCACCGTGGCCCGGGTCATGGCCGCCGCGAAGTCCAGGAACACCCGCAGGCGGCCAGGGTCGGCCACAGCGCCGGGCGGCGCGTCGAAGCGCTTGCGGTACATCCACACCCGCTCCCAGGCCGACGGGTCCCAGTCCCGCCAGGACACCGGGACCACGCTGTGCGGGAGCGTCACCTCGGCGAAGCCGGCGTCGTCGAAATCCGGCCGGTCGCCGCCGGCCGATGCGGGCCCGAACCGCCAGCCAGTGCCGAACGGATGTGAGGTCATCCGCGCTCGCGGCCGGCCGCCAGCGTCCGCTGCATCCCGCGCCGGACCGCGTCGATGAGGTAGGGCCGCAGCCGCGCCGCCGGGACGATGGCCTGCACCGAACCCACCTCGCGGGCCCGCTCGATGCTATGCACCCGGTCGAACTCGTCGGCGAGCTGCCCGAGCTTCTCGGCGTGCACGGCCGGCCAGGCCGACGCCAGCTTGGCCCGCAGCGCGGACGCCTCGTCGTGGGCGCCTCTTTCCGTGGCCTCGGCGATCGCGGCCTGCAGGTCAGCCACCCGGGGATCGGCAGCGGTGCGCTTCCTGACCTCGGCGGCGAACACCACCGCGGCGGCGGGCGCGCCGCCGATCACCGAGGCGTAGGAGCCCTCGACCGCGGCGACCTCCATGGTCTCGTTGAGCGTGCCGGAGAACACCACGAACGCCCCGCCGTGGTAACGGGAGACCACGCAGAACACGATCGGCCCGTCGAAGTTGACCATAGCGCGCGCGATCTCCGCGCCGTACTCCAGCTGGAGCCGGCGCAGCGACTCCGGTGAGCCGTCGAACCCGGACAGGTTGGCCAGGATCACCAGCGGGCGGTTTCCGCTGGCCGCGTTGATCGCCCGCGCGGTTTTCTTCGACGAGAGCGGGAACAGCGTGCCGGCCGTCCACTGCGAAGGCCCGTCCACCGGGGAGAACCCGTGCCGTGGCAGCGGGCGCGACTCGAACCCGATCATCTGCACCGGCTGGCCGCCCAGGTGCGCGTCGAGCACCACGGCCGACTCGGCGTCGGCCATGTCCGCCCAGCGCTCCAGGGGCTCGTGGTCGGCATCGACCACGCCGCGCAGCAGCGAGCGGACGTCGAACGGCTTCTTGCGCTCGGGGTTGCTCTCCGGACGGAAGATCTCGCCGAGCACGCCGAATTCGGTGCCGGGCCCGTCGTGCGGCGAGGAGGAGATGTCCCGCTCGGCGGGGTCGCTGGTCGAGGCCGGCCGGGGGAAGCGTTCGCCCTCGGCGACGTAGGTGTGCTCGTAGTGCGCCAGCAGCACGTCGACGGCGGCGGACAGATCCGGCGCCCAGTACTGAGCCTCGCCGTTCGGGCCCATGATCCGGTCGTAGCCGCCGATCCCGAAGTTGTCGTCCGCCGAGACCCCGCCGGAATAGTCCAGCGATTGCTTGCCGGTCAGCACCATGGCCGAGTCCGGCGTCATGATCAGCACGCCCCGGGTGTGCATGAGCATGGTCGCCTCGGCGTTCCAGTACGGCTGGGCACCGACGTTGATACCGGTCACCACCACGTTGATCTCGCCGCCGTCCTGGGTGAACTCGACGATCCCGCGCAGCGCCCGGGAGATCCAGTCCATGGTCTCGGTGCCGGAGTCCATCGAGATCTTCGCCCCGGCCGAGATGGCGTACCACTCCACCGGGGCGTGCATCTGCCGGGCCAGGTCGATGGCGGCGAGTACGCGGCGGCACTCGGGCTCGGCCAGCGCGCCCAGCGCCTGCGTCGGGTCGCCGAGCAGGACCACCCGGCGGATGCCCTCGGGATAGCGCCTGCTCGGCGTGCTGACCACGCCGAGCACGATGTTGGCGGTGTTCAGCCCGGGTTCCCGGTTCACGGGGGCCGGGGCGCCACCGGAGTCCAGGTCGTACTCGGTGAACGTGCCCGGCGCGCCGGCCTGATCCGGCGAGCGGGTGATCAGCGGGATGAGCTCGTAGGGGTAGACGGTGCCGCGGCGGCGGGCCCTGATCACCTTCTGCGTGTAGGCGTTCAGCTCCCGCAGCGGCTCGGTCGGCGGCTCGGTGATGTCTAGTGTCAGCCCGGCGCCGGGCGGGCGGGACAGCCGCAGCATCCGCTCGCGGCCCTCGGCGTCGCGGAACTGCACCATCACCAGCTCGAGGCCCAGCGCCCCGGTGCGCGCCGCCAGCGACCGGATGACCTGGCCCAGCTCGGCCAGCGGCGCCTGCGCGGTCGGCCACACGTAGAGCTTGATGCGGTTCCAGTCCAGCCGGGCCAGCTCGCGGTCGGCGGACCGGGCCGCGCGCAGGCTGTCCAGGCAGGCGTCCAGGATGCGCTCGAGCTGCGGCAGGCCGGCGATCCGCCCGGCGTCGTCCCGGACAATGGTGAGGTCGCGCACGTCGGCCAGGGCCATGAGCCGCTGGTCATCGGGCATCTCGCGGCCCCGAATGCGGAACAGGTGCACGTCCGGAGCCGCGGCCAGCCGGGTGAGCTCGAACCGGGAGAAGCGCCACACGCCCAGCCGTTCGGCCACCAGCGGGTGCCAGCCGCGCTGGGTCCGGTCCTCCACCGCCTGCCCGTCCGGCCGGCCGCGGAAGGTGAACCAGTCCGGCCAGCCGCCGTCCTCGCCGTCCGCCCGGCGCACGGCGACCGAAACCCGGGAGACGGACGGCGGGATGAAGCCGAGCTTGCCGCGGATCCGGTCCGCCCGGGCGTCGGGGTCGCTCGCCTCCTCGGCCGGCGTCTGGGAGGTGACGTAGAGATCCACGAGCACGGTCCGGCCGGCCGGCAGCTCCTCGATCAGCTGGGGCAGGTCGGTGCCGGCCGCGGTCTCCACGCCCTCGGCCACGGTCGCGATGACCAGGTAGCCGGTGCCGTCGTGGGAGTACTCCGCGGTCAGCAGCGGGCGGCCGCTCCGCTCGGTGACCCGCACGTTCTCCAGCGGCCTGATCCAGTAGTACCGCCGGGTCATCACCTCGAGCATGACCGGGTGGTGGCGCCGGCCGAAGACGCCGAGGATCGGCTCGCCCGCGGCGACCATCGCGTCGATCTGCGCCGCCCGGACCCGCGGATCCGTCGAGAGCCGGTCGAGTTCGGCGCGCACCCGCTGCTGGGCCTCGGCCCGCTCGGCGTCGATCAGCGGGGCGTCGAAGCAGCGGTAACGGACCTGCCGGGCCAGGTCGCCGACGCCGGGGTGCCGCAGCTGGGTGGCCGAGACCAGCTGGCCGATCATCCGCCGGTAGTCGTCGCGGGCGTCACCGGGCAGCGATCCGGGGTGGCTCAGCCGCCACTGCAGCAGCTCGGACACGACCGGCACGTACCCGGCCGCCCGGCGGTGGGCGAGGAAGATCCGGTAGAGCGCCGGGTCCAGGCGGGGCGACGGCTCCAGGTCGGTGACGCCGTAGTGGGCCAGGGTGCGGCGCAGCTTGATCCGGAACGACTCCGGCAGGCCCTCCGCGTCGGCGTCCCGGGAGCGCAGGTAGGCGTGCAGGTACTCCTGCGGGTTGCGGGCGGCCTCGTCGTCGACCGCGGCCTCGTCGTCGGCCTGCGACTCGCCCGGCACCCGGCGGCTCCGCCACAGCGCCGACACGTCGGCGAAGATCTGCAGGATCTTGGCCTCCCCGGCCAGCAGCCTGGGGTCGTCGTCGGGCAGTTCGGCCCGCGCCGCGGCCAGCCGCCGCAGCTGGCGCCGGGCCTCGGCCTCGTCCACGTCGAAGCCGAGCACCAGGGAACGCAGCGCCGTCAGCGCGTCGGCCGCGGTCGCGGCCGGATCATCCTGGCCGTCCGCCGCGCTGGCCAGTGCGCCGAGGTCGGCCCGGACTTCCTTCGCGCCGTCCCGCCCGGCCTCTGCCGCCGCGTCCTCGTCCGCCGCGGGCTCGATCCGCAGCAGCTTGGCGCCGCTCTCCACCTGCGTGTTGACGTCGGCGAACACCTCGGCGACCCGGCCGGCGGCCGGGGCCCGCAGCGAGGTCTCCAGCTTCATGCTCTCCACCACGGCCACCACGTCGCCCTCGGCGACCTCGTCCCCGGCCGCGACCGAGATGGCCACCACCATGGCCGGGGCCGGGGCGCGGACCAGCCCGGCCTCGCCGCCGGAGATCCGGTGCACTGCTCCGTCGACCTCGACCAGGTAGTCCGGGCCCTGCGCGACCGAGAGCACGTCGAAGGTCTGGCCGCCGGCCGCCAGCCGGAGCTCGAACCGGCCGGACCGGTCGACGTCGACCTCGACCGAACGGCCGTCGAGGTCGACGTGGTAC
>Ga0318498_10000279_pt1 | contig 13816 bp, 8 predicted proteins | sample GRESIP109b1f24_FD_203488 | JGI IMG/M metagenome (GOLD analysis project Ga0318498, IMG submission 203488) | Tropical soil microbial communities from Luquillo Experimental Forest, Puerto Rico - GRE.SIPMG.109b1f24 | ecosystem: Environmental > Terrestrial > Soil > Tropical forest > Bulk soil... | reverse complement strand
ACCCAGGGCAGCGGAGCTGCCGGGAAGCACCGGCACGCCGGCGGCTTTCGCGGCCTGCCGAGCGCTGATCTTGTCGCCCATCGTTTCGATGGCTGCCGGGGGCGGGCCGACGAAGGCCACGTTCCGCTCGGTCACGGCCCGGGCGAATCCGGCGTTCTCGGCAAGAAACCCGTAGCCCGGGTGCAGGCCGGCCGCGCCCGTCCGGTCCAGGACGCCGAGGATCGCCTTCGTGTTCAGGTAGCTCTCGGCCGCTGTCTGGCCCCCGAGAGGATGCGCCTCATCGGCAAATCGCACGTGCATGGCGTCGCGATCCGGATCGGAGTACACCGCGACGGTCGGTACCCCGAGCTCCCGGCAGGTCCGCATGATCCGGACCGCGATCTCGCCGCGGTTAGCGATCAGGACCTTCTCCAGCACAATTTAAAGTATACTCTTTTATCGTGGATGAGGCTACTGATCTAGTTACGCGGGGCTATGCTCGCCTTATGCAGCATCCGGAGGGCATGGCAGCCGGCGATCCCGCGCTCGCCGACGCCCTCACGGCCGTGCGCCTGGCGCCGACTGACGCCATGCGACCTGAGGCGGTCGCGCGGCAGCGGGCGCGCGGTGCGAGGACGGCCCGCGAACGGATCGACAATCTGGTCGATCCGGGGTCCTTTCGGGAGTACGGCTTGCTGGCCAGGCCAGCCCAGCCTGGATTGGAAGGCCCGGCCGACGGGATAGTCACCGGCCTCGCCCGGGTGCGCGAGCGGCCGGTCGCGATTGCCTCCTACGACTACACCGTGATGGCAGGCAGCCAGGGCAGTGTCAACAACACCAAGATCAGCCGCATCCTGCAGATCGCCGAGGAACAGAGCCTTCCTGTGGTGATCTTCGCCGAAGGCGCGGGTCACCGGGTCCAGGAAGCGACGATGCACGCCCGCGGCGGCGGTGAAAGCACCTTTCCCACTCTGGCGCGCCTGTCGGGCCGGGTGCCGACCGTGTGCGGCGTGCCCGGGCGCGCCTTTGCCGGGCATGCCATCCTCGCGGGTTTGTGCGACTTCGTCGTCGCTACAGAGAACGCGGCGATCGGGATGGCCGGGCCTCCGCTGGTGGAAGCCGCCCTCGGCGAACGCCTCACGCCCGAGGAGATCGGCGCCGCGGGCATTCACGCGGCCTCCGGCGCTGCGGAGGCCGTAGCCCAGGACGAGGACCAGCTCACCGACCTGATCTCTGCCTACCTGTCGTACTTCGAGGGCCGTCTCGAGCCGGCTGACCCGGTGGTTCCGGCGGCGGCCATGCGCTCGATTGTCCCCGCCGATCCCCGTAAGCCCTATGACGTCCGGGAGGTGATCTCCGGGCTGTGCGATCTCGGCGAGATCCTCGAGTTGCGGGCAGGATTCGCGCGGAGCCTGGTCACTGCGCTCGGCCGGGTTGACGGCTGGCCGGTAGGGTTCGTCGCCAGCCAGCCCCTTGTGCTCGCCGGCGCGATCGACGCCGCGGCGTCGGACAAGATCTCTCGTTTCGTCCAGCTGTGCGACTCCTTCGGCCTCCCGGTGATCTTCCTCGTGGACTCGCCCGGCTTCCTGGTGGGGCCCGCGGCGGAACGCTCGGCGCTGATGCGGCACAGCACCCGGGTCATCCATACGCTGACGCACGCGCGGGTCCCGTTCTTCACCGCTACCTTGCGTAAGTCCTATGGCCTCGCGCACTTCGCCATGGGCGGGCGGCCACTCGGGGCGTCGATGGTCGTCGCCTGGCCCACGGCCGAGTACGGCTCCATGGGGCCCGAGGGCGCCGCGAAGGTCCTCGGCGCGGACGAGGGCGCGCACGCCGAGCGAGAGCACTCCCAGGCGCTGCGCCGACAGGGGGCCGCGCTGAAGATGGCCGAGAGCTTCGCCGTCGACGACCTGATCGACCCGGCGCAGACCAGGGGCCTGCTCGCGGACTGGCTCGCTGCCGTGATGCCCAGCACCCGGCCCAGCCATCGCCCCATCCAGCCCTGGTAGCCCGATGGGACTGCTCACCGGCTACCGGGTCATCGAGGTATCGATGCTGCTCAACGGCGCGTCGACCTCGATGATGCTTGCCGACCTGGGGGCCGAGGTCATCAAGGTGGAAAGCCCGCGGCTCGGCGACTACCTGCGCATCGACGAGACCCGGTACCTGCACCAGCAGGCGAACCGGAACAAGCGCAGCATCTGCCTCGACCTGGCCACCAGCGGCGGGCAGGAGGTACTCGGCCGGCTGATCAGCACCGCCGACGTCTTCGTCACCAACGCCACGGGAAACCGAAACGCGAAACTGGGCCTGTCGTACGAGCAGCTGAAAGTCATCCGCGAGGACATCATTTACTGCCAGAACACCGGTTTCGGCGCGACCGGTCCCTACGCGGACCTGCCCGTCCACGGGCAGATGATGGACGCGCTGGCCGGCGCCCGGCCCGTCACGATGGGCAGCGACGGCCTAACCTGTCCGGCCGGCGGCCCCGTCCACTGGCCTGACCTGCAAATCGGCGGCGAGGCAACCGCCACCGGGGCGATCTACGCCGCATTCCACATCTCCGCCGCCCTGGCTCACCGCGAGCGCACGGGCCAGGGGTGCTATCTCGACGTGGCGGCGGCGACCGCGGTGACCGCGAACGCGTGGACGGCGGTGTCGGCGCTGCTCAACCAGCCGGAGGTGGCAGCGGCCGTCGCCGATCCCGCGCAGCGCCGGGGGGTAGCCCGCTACCAGTGGTACGAGACGGCCGATCACAAGTTCGTCCTGTTCTGCCCCGAGGAGCGCAAGTTCTGGCTCGCCTTCTGCCAGCTCACCGGCCGCGCGGACCTCTCGGACCGGGTCTACGGCGAGGACCTGCGCCGCGAGGTGCAGGCCATCATGCACACCCGGACGCTGGCCGAGTGGATGCAGGTAGCCATCGGCCATCGGCTGCCGATCGGCCCGTCCTACAGCTCCATCGAGGAGGTGGCCGCCGACCCGCAGATCGCGGCCCGCGGCATGCTCGTGCCAGGGCGCGACGCCGACGGCCGCCCGGTGACCTACATCGGCCAGCCCGTGCTCGTCGATGGAGCGGCCACCCCGGAGCCCGCTCCCGCACCGGCGCACGGCGCCGACACCGAGGCCATCTTGCGTGAACTCGGCTACGACGACGACGCGATTGAAGCGCTGGCCGCCGGCCGGGTCACGACCGTCGAGCGGCACGACGACGACTTCATCGCCCTGAACGTGCACGCCCGGCCGCCATCCGCCGACTGACTGCGGTCCAAGTCCAGTTCGGCGTGGGCGGGGAGAGCAGTCCGCGTGAGTCACTTTGATGCGCTCATGGACAGGGGGAGGCCAACGGCCTCCCCCTGTGGCTTTACCAGATGGCGCCGCTACCAAATGACGCCTAAAAATGTGTGCTGAGGTTAGCGACCGATCGTGAACGTCTCATGGACGACGTTCGAGATCGGCCTCTCGTCGCCGGTCACGATCCCGGGCGCGGTCCCGCTGACGAGGAAGGCGGTCAGCGTGACGCTCTGGCCGCGGCCGAAGAAGCCTGGCACGCCGACCTCCCAGTCGTTGATGACCTCGGTGAGGCCGTGATGGCGGGTCACCGAGTTCAGCTGGAATACCCCGGCCAGGTTGGCGTTCGGCCCGCCAGCCCTGCCGGGAGTTGAGGATAGCGTCACCACCAGGCCCGGCGCGTTCGGGTCCGGCATTCCCGGGCCGAACGTGGACGCCGGGGGAAGGTTCAGCCCTGGCCTGTAGCCGTTGTCGGCCGACAGCAAACTGTTGCCGCGGGCGTTCCGGGCCTGTGCGATGATGTCGACCGTGAAGTCGCCCCTGGTGCCGGCGATGTCGCCGGGCTGCGGGTTAGTGACCGTCAGCCTGATCGCGGGGCTGTGATGGTAGTGGGTGTAGCTAACGGCCGCCGCCGAGGCGACTGGTCCCCCGGTGGTGGCCAGCACTGCGCCGGCCGCCGCCAGACCGGCCGCCGCCAGACCGGCCGCCGCGCGCACCCCCGGTCGGCTCGTGATGGGCGTGCCGGTGCTGTGATCCTTGTCGTGCACGGATTCCTCCATGTCATAGCGGGTCGGTTGCCCGCTGCTGCCTGCGAGGCTGCCAGGTGGCGCCGGGGCCGGGTATAGGGTGTTTGCTGCAATCGGATCCCCGAAACGGGGTCCGAGTGCCCCCGAAGGCGGCGTGGGCCGAGCGGTCCGCGCGGTGGATGCGGGGTCAGGAAGGGAACTCGGGTGGCAACCGCTGGCAAGCGATCGCGGGTCCTGATCGGGCGGGCCAGCGAGCTGGCTGAGCTCGACCGGGGTTTGGATCGGCTCGGTGCCGGCAAGCCGTGGTTCGTGCAGATCGTCGGCGAGCCTGGCATCGGTAAGTCGCGCCTGCTGCTGGAGCTCACGCGGCGCGCCAGCGCGCGCGGGTACCTGGTGCTGGCCGGCCGCGCCGCCGAGTTCGAGCAGGATTTGCCGTTCGCGGTGCTCCGTGACGCCTGCAACGACTATCTGGGATCGATCGAGCGGCGGCTGCGTCTCTCGCTGCGCCCTGAGACGCTTTCGGAGCTGGCGGCGGTATTCCCTTCGCTCAGCGGCAGCGCCACCATGCCCGCCGCGCGGCAGGACCTGGGCGATGATCGCTATCGGACGCACTACGCGATCCGGGCGCTGCTGGAGTGGCTTGCGGCACAGCAGCCGACCGTCATGGCGCTCGATGACGTGCACTGGGCCGACGCCGCTTCGGTCGAGGTGATCGCCCACCTGCTGCGCCGGTTCCGCGGGCCGGTGCTGGGCGCGCTAGCGGCTCGCCAGCGCCCTGCGCGGCTTGCGGCCGTGCTCGACACGGCAACGCGCGCCGACTACGGCGGGCGGATCGAGCTCGCACCGCTGACCGTGGCCCAGGCGGAATCGCTGATGGACCCCGCGCTGGATGCCGACGAGCGCGCCATCCTCCACCGTCAGAGCGGGGGCAACCCGTTCTACCTGGAGCAGTTGTCCCGCGTTGCCGTGCCCGCCGGCGGCCGGTACCGGCTCGCGAGCGACAATCCAGCCGATGAGTGGCGGCCGCCGGCGGCGGTCTCGGCCTCCATTCGGGAGGAGCTTTCCGCGCTGTCCACCGGGACTCGCCTGACCGTCGATGCCGCGGCCATTGCCGGCGAATCGTTCGAGCCTCAGCTTGTCGCGGCGATTGCCGAGCGGCCGGAACCGGTCACGCTCGCCGCCTTCGACGAGCTTCTCGCCGTCGACTTCATACGGCCCACCGACGCGCCCCGGCGGTTCCGCTTCCGCCACCCGATCGTGCGCCGGGTGGTCTATGACCAGCTGCCGCGGGCCTGGCGGCTCGGCGCCCACGCACGCGCGGCCTCGGCACTGACCGCCTCCCGGGCACCGGCGACGGAGGCGGCCTTGCACATTGAGCGCTCGGCCACTGCGGGAGACCAGCATGCTGTCGCGATGCTGATCGACGCCGCGCGGACGGTAGCTCCGCGCGCCCCGCTGACAGCGGGCCGCTGGCTGCGCACGGCGTTTCGGCTGCTGCCTCGCGATGTCGGACCCGAGCAGCGGATCGGGTTGCTGCGTGAAGCCGCCGCCGCGCTGGCCTCGGCGGGAGCCGATGAGGAGTCTGTGGAGGAGCTTGAGCAGGCGCTGGCGCTGGCACCGTCGGCCCGGCCGGGCGCGCGGGCGGAGCTGATCGCCAAGCTCGCCGAGGCGCGGCGGCGCAGCGGCCAGCCGTTTGAGTCACGGGTGCTCCTGGTTCAAGCGCTCCACTCCCTTGGCGTATCCGACGGCGCGGCCGCCCAGGCGCTGCGACTTGAACTGGCGATCGATCACTACTGGCACAGGGAATTTGAACCGCTGCAGGCGTTGGCAGACCATACCCTCGCGGACGCACGTGAACGCCGTGAGACATCGATGACGGCACTAGCGGCGGCGTTGCGGAGCCTGGCGGGCAGCGCCTTGCACCGCACCGGCAACGCGCTCCTCGACCTGGCTGAAGCTGAGGCCGCGCTCCGCCGGCTCACCGACGACGAACTGGCACATCGCGTCTACCTCGGGGTTTACATCGGCCTGGCGGCGCTCCGCCTGGAACACCCGGATGACGTGCTCACTCATATTCACCGCTGCTTGAGGATTGCCCGCCTCACAGGCCAGGACGCGATGGCCCACCCGTGGCTGAGCCTCACCGCCCGCGCGCTCCTGCTGAAAGGCGAGATCGCCAAGGCTCAGCACGACGCTGCGGCGGCGATCGACACCGCGCTGCTCCCAGGCGAGAACTGGCGCACCATATGGGCGCTCGAGGCGGACGCGATGGCGGCGTTCTGGGCCGGCGACGCCGAGCGCGCGCTCGCGAGTGCGACGCAGATGGTGGCACGCTCGGAGCGCAGCAGCGATCAGTTCCTGACACCGGCCGCGAGAATCCAGCTCGGTGGCGCGCTGTACCTCTCTGGCGATGTCGCCGCTGCCGTCAAGGAACTAGAGGCGTTCGACATCGAATCGGGATGGGACGTACTTGACCTTCATGCTGGTCATGGATGGGAGCTGCTCAGCCGGGTCAGGCTTGCGCTCAGCCAACTCGATGCGGCCGAGGAGGTATCCGCCCGCGCCGGGATCCGGGCGGAGGCCTCCCGCCTGCCACTGGCGCGAGCCACCGCACGGCTGGCCCGCGGATCGGTCCGGCTCGCCCAGGGCGATGCCGCCACGGCCCTGGAATTGGCTCGCGACGCGGCCGAGATCGCCGGCCAGGCCGGCAACCCTCTGATCTGCGGGCGCGCACAGCTGCTGGCCGGGCGCGCGCTCGCCGCGGCCGGGCAACGCGAGGCCGCGGTGGTCGAGCTCGGCTCGGCCGAGACACAGCTGTCCGGTTGCGGCGCCGCGAAGGAAACCGACGCCGCGGCGCGTGAGCTCCGCCGCCTGGGGCAACGAATATTGCGCCGGGCCCGGGCACAAGGCACCGGGACCGGCGTGGCGGCGCTGTCGTCCCGCGAGCGGGAAGTAGCCGCGCTCGTCGCGTCAGGAAAAACCAATAGGAACATCGCCGCGGCTCTCTACCTCAGCGAGAAAACGATCGAGAGCCATCTGGCGCGCATTTACGACAAGCTCGACGTCCACTCACGCGCCGCATTGACGGCAATCATGGTGCGCGAGAGTACGAGCTAGCAGGTGTTTCATTGGAGTCTGATTAAGGCGCTGACCATCCATATCAGGTCGTTCCGCCCGCCTCGGCCTGTCAGGCGCTCGGCGTGGCGGCTGGCTTAATACAGCGGTGGCGGGTGGCCAGCGCTGGGACAGTGACCGGCGATGGGGCAGCGGGGACAAGCTGGGTCCTTGCGCGTGCAGACGGTCCGCCCGTGTCGGCGCAGCAGCTGGCTGGCTCGCTGCAGTGCCGCCACTGTGGCGGGCAGCTGCGCGCTCGCGGCTGCCTGGGCTTGCCGGTAGCCGGTGGCGTAGGAGCCTGCCGGGGCAGCGTAGCCGAGCCTGGTGAGCACCCGCAGGCCGTTGGCGTCCAAGGCGAGCACGACCCTGGCGGAGGTGAAAAGGTCGATGCGGTCCGCTCCCGGCGCGCCGATGCCCGGATAAGCGCGCCAGGGCGCTCCGGCGACTGCCAGCTCGGCGCACCGGCGCAAGCGCTGGACCCGCTCGGCCGGCCGGGCCCCTGCCACGATGCCGGCCAGCACCGGTTCGGGCGCGGCGAGGATCTGCTCCGGTGCGAGGCCGACCTGGCGACGCAACTCGGCAAGCGCCTGCCAGCGACGCTGGTCATCGACCAGGTAGGCGATATTCTCCGCTAGCACCAGCTCCCAGCCGTCGGCGGAAGGCATCGGGTCCGCTGGCCCGGCTGCGGCCGCAAGATGATCCAGCAGCACGGCCAGATCGCTCATGCCATGAGCTTAGATCAGCGATTTTGACGCCGACTGAACGCCGCTCACCGTCGGCTGGGCTCGGCCTGCGCCTGCCCGGCCAGCTCCCGCTTGAGGATCTTGCCGGTTGCGGTCATAGGCAGGCTCTCGCGGAACTCCACCAGCCGCGGGTACTTGTAGGCCGCCATGTTCTGCTTGCACCAGGCGATCAGGTCGGCCTCGGTGAGCTCCGCGCCGGGGGTGCGGACGACGAACGCCTTGACCTCCTCGCCGTGGCTGGGGTGCGGCACGCCGACGACCGCGGCCAGGCTCACCTGCGGGTGGGTGAGCAGGACCTCCTCGAGCTCGCGCGGGTAGACGTTGAAGCCGCCGCGAATGATCATGTCCTTCTTGCGGTCTACCACGTACAGGTAGCCGTCGGCGTCCCGGACGCCGATGTCGCCGGTGCGGAACCAGCCGTCGCGGTCGATCGCGGCGGCGGTGGCGTCAGGCCGGCGGAAGTAGCCCTTCATCACGTTGTGGCCGCGGATCACGATCTCGCCCCGCTCGTCCGGGTCCGCGATTGATCCGTCGTCCCGGATGATCCGCACATCCACGCCCCAGACCGGAAGGCCGATCGAGCCGGCCCGCCGCGGCCGGTCGGTCCGGTTGAAGGTGGCGACCGGGCTGGTCTCGGACAGGCCGTAGCCCTCCAGGATCGGCACGGCGAACCGCTCCTCGAACCGGCGCATCAGCTCCACCGGCAGCGCGGCGCCGCCGGAGACGGCGATCCGCATCGTCGCCGCGATCTTCTCGATATCGAACCCGCCAGTCTCCGCGCAGTTCAGCAGCGCGTGGTACATGGTGGGGACGCCGGCGAAGAACGTCACTTGCTCGGCCTGCATGACCTCCAGCACCGCCGCGGCGTCGAACCGGGGCAGCAGCACGATCGTCGCGCCAGCAGCGAACCCCGCGTTCATCTGCACGATCTGGCCGAAGGAGTGGAACAGCGGGAGCACGAGCAGCTGCACCTCGCGCGGGTGCGGGCCGAACAGCCGGTTCGCGAGCAGCGCGTTGTGCACCACGCCGCTGTGGGTCAGCTCGGCCCCCTTGGGCTGCCCCGTCGTGCCGCTGGTGTACAGGATGACCGCGGTATCGGTTTCGCTGGTCGCGGCGGAGGCGAACGTCGCGGGCTGGCGGTGGGTGAACTCGGCCAGCGTCTCGGTGTCCGGGCTCGGCGCCGTGGCGTCCGGGTCGGCGGTCAGCAGCACGAAGTGCTCGCAGCTCTCGATGCCGTCGAATGCGGCGCGGCCGGCCTGGCCGGTGGGCAGCTCGGGGGTGCCTTCGTAGCAGAAGTAGGCCGTGGCGGCGGAATCCTCGAGGTGGTAGGCGATCTCCCGCTCGGTCAGCAGGATGTTCAGCGGGACCACAGTCGCGCCGGTCTTCAGGATGCCGTAGTAGACGACCGGGAAGCAGGGCAGGTTCGGGCAGCTGAGGGCGACCCGGTCGCCGGGCCCGATGCCCCGGACGGCCAGCGCGCCGGCCACCCGGCTGGCCTGGGCGTCGAGTTCGGCGTAGGTCAGCCGGGTCGGGCCGCAGGCCACGGCCACCCGGTCCGGGACGTTGCGGGCGCTGTCCTCGAGCAGGACGGCAAGGTTCAGCATGGGTGCCTCCACGGTGTTCTGGGAAGACACCACGATGACCGGCGCCGCCCGGCAGGCGTTAGTGGGCGGCCCACAAACCTGGTCGTGACCAGACCATGAAGTTTGCCGCCAGGCGGGCTGAGCCCGGCATCGGCCGGTCAGGCCGCGCCGAGCAGCCGCACCGCGATCAGCAGTTCCATCACGTCGGCCAGCCGCCGCAGGTCACAGCCGGTCCGCTCGGCTATCCGCTCCAGCCGGTAGTAGGCCGTGTTGACGTGCAGGTGCAGCCGCTCGGCCGCGGTCTTGGCGTTCATGTCGCAGGCGGCGAACTCGAGCAGAGTGGTGATCAGCGTGCCGCCGGCCGCGAGGTCGTCCGCGACGAACTGCCGCACCTGCGGCCGGATCAGCCGCCGGGCCGTCTCGTCGTCACGTAGCACCAGATAGTCGAGGCTGGACAGCAGGGGCAGCGCCAGTACTCCCGGCGATCCGCCCAGCCCGTCGCGCGCGGTCTGCGCCTCGGCGTACGCCTCCGGGATCTCGGGCAGCCCGGCGTGCACCGTGCTGACGCCCATGGCCAGCCTGACCCCGCGCCGGGCCAGGTCGGCGCAGCAGCGCCGCAGGCCGGTCACCGCGGCGACCGCCCCGCCTTGCGGCAGCGGCATGACCCCCACGATCTCGTCCTGGCGCACCACCAGCAGCCCGCGCCGGTCCCCCGCGACGCCTGCCGCGGCGTCCCGCACTGTCATGCCCTCGGGCAGGTCCCCGATCAGCGTCGTCACCGTCACCAGCAGCCGCGTGTCCGTCTGCAGGCCGACCGCGCGCAGCAGGCCCCGCTTCGGCCCGGCCGGGGACACGCGGCGGGCCAGCAGGTCCTCCAGCAGGTCCCGGCGGACCCGGTCGCCTTCGGCCAGGACCTGCTGCTGGGCCGTCACGTACGCCTCCGCGGCGATCGTGCTGCCCAGCTCGATCATCCGCATGATGTGCGCCACGATCGACAACGCGGCGTCGCGGGCCTCGGCGTCATCGCCGGCCGCGTCGAGCACGCCCTGCCACAGCGTGAGCTGTCCGATCCGGAACGCCTGGAGGAAATCCGCCAGCGTGATCCCCTGCATCACCCGGCGGGCGGCCTGCTCAGGGCTGGCCGCGAAGTCCGAACGGCGGGCGGCCCGCCCGGTCCGCATCCCGTCCAGGAAGGCCTCGAAGATGCCCCGGATGTGCGCGGTGACATCCGCGCGCAGCTGGTCATCGGGGCTGGCAGCGTAGGCGGGCACTTCCGCCCAGATCGCTTCGGTCGCCGCCGAGACCAGTTTTTCCAGGGACGCCTCCACCGCCATGACGATCTGCCGCACCCCCGGTGGGACGGAACGGAGCGGTTCCATGCGATCAGGATGCCGGGACTGTGGCCCGGCCACAATACCGGGAAGGGCCGACCTGCAAGGCTATAGAGGCTGTCGCTAAAGGGTGCGGGTGTGGGATTACACTCCCGGAGCCTGTCCCTGAAGGACAGCGGCCTGCGAGTGAACACTTCCGCCTCACCTGTCTCTCCCCGCACCGCCACGAGGGGTTGACTTTGCATTACTGGCGGTCTTTGCATCGCCGGTGACACCATTTGTGTCCGGTATGCCCGGAATGTGAGTGCGCCAGCGATGCAAAGTTCCGCAGCGATGCAAAGACACGCGGGACCGTCGGGCGGCAGGGCTGCCGGCCAGGGCAGAGGCGAGCCCGGTAGTGGCGAGCGTGGCCAGCGGGACAGGAGGACACTGCTGACGTCACACGGCAGGCCCCCGTCCCGGCAAGGAGTTCAGGGATAGCCTCTATAGGCGCTAGACCGCCATCTCGGTGACGTCCGCGCCGACAGTGATCGGTGCGGCGGTGGCCAGGCGGACGTCGTCGGCGGTGACCCCGGGCGCGACTTCGCGTAGCACGAATCCGGACTCCGTGATGTCGAGCACGGCGAGATCGGTGATCACACGGTTCACGACGCCGCGGCCGGTAAGCGGCAGGCTGCACTCAGGCACGAGCTTGCTGCTGCCGTCCTTGGCCCGGTGCTCCATCAGGACGACGACCCGCTTGGCGCCGCGGACGATGTCCATCGCGCCCCCCATGCCCTTGATGAGCTTCCCTGGCACCGTCCAGTTGGCCAGGTCGCCGCCGGCCGACACCTGCATGCCGCCCAGGAGGGCGAGGTCGAGGTGGCCGCCGCGCACCATCGCGAAGGAGAGCGCGGAATCGAAGATCGAGGCGCCGGTCACGGCCGTGACCGGCTCCTTGCCCGCGTTGATCACGTCGGGGTCGGCCTCGCCGGGCGCGGGGAACGGGCCGACGCCGAGGATGCCGTTCTCGCTGTGCAGGAGGACCCGGCACGCGGGGTCGAGATAGCTCGGCACGGCGGTCGGCAGCCCGATGCCGAGGTTGACGTACATGCCGTCGCGCAGTTCGCGCGCCCCGCGGGCGGCGATCCTGGCCCGGGCAGCCGAACTCGCGCCATGACCCCCGGTTTTCTCGATGCGCTTGGGCGTCGAGCGATCGGCCTGCACCACGCGCTGCACGAAAATGCCGGGCAGGTGGATGTGGTCCGGGTCGAGCGAGCCAGCCGGGACGACCTCCTCGGCCTCGGCGATCGTGATCTGCCCGGCCATGGCGCACAGCGGGTTGAAGTTCTGGGCGGTGGAGTGGAACACGAGGTTCCCGTCGGTGTCGGCGACGGCGGCGCGAACCAAGGCGAAGTCGGCCACGATGGCGTGCTCGAGCACGACCTCCACGCCGCCGAGCAGGCGCGTCTCACGGGGCGGACTCGCGACCACGACCTCACCCGCCGGGCCGTACTTGACGGGCATGCCGCCCGCCGCGATGTCGGTGCCCGTGCCGACCGGCGTGTAGAAGGCCGGGATGCCCGAGCCGCCGGCCCGCAGCCGCTCCGCCAGGGTGCCCTGCGGGACCAGTTCGACCTCAAGCTCACCGGAGGTGAACCGCTTGGAAAACTCGGCGTGCTCGCCCATGTAAGAGCTGGTCATGCGCGCGATCTGGCCGGCCTGCAGCAAGATGCCCAGGCCCCAGTCGTCGACACCGCAGTTGTTCGACACCACCCGCAGGCCGCGGACCCCGGTGGCCGCCAGCGCGCTGATCAGGTCCATCGGAATCCCGCACAGGCCGAACCCGCCCACCGCCAGGCTGGCGTTGTCCGCGATGCCGGCGACCGCGTCCCGCGCCGCCATGAGCTTGATCATCGGATGACCGTGAAGCCAGACAGGTCGCGGTCCCACACGTCGCTCGCTAGCGGACGGGAGCGCAGCGCCACCTTGTCGGTCTTGTACTGGGCGTTGTGTGGCAGCTCGCTGGCCAGTTCTATGTAGCGCGGGACGAAGTAGTAGGGGGCGTTGTCGTTGATGAAGTGGGCCAGGTCCCCGGGCTTGAGCTCGGCATCCGGCCGGAGGACCACGCAGATGGCCAGCTCCGACTCCGACTCAAGCTCGGCCGACTGCCGGCCGAAGGCGGCGACGTCGGCGACGTCCGGATGCCTGGCGACGACCGCCTCCACCTCGGTCATCGAGATGTTGCGGCCCTTGTAGCGGATGTAGTCCTTCTTGCGGTCGGCGAAGAAGTACTGCCCGTCCGGCTCGGCCCTGGCCAGGTCCCCGGTGTGGTGCCATAGGTTCCGCCAGGTCCGCGCCGTCACCTCGGGGGCGTTGAAGTAGCCGGCGAACAGCACGAACGGCTCCTTGGGCCGGACCACGATCTCGCCCACCTCGCCGACCGGGACGTCCTCGTCGTTGTCGTCGACGAGGCGGACCTCCAGCCAGGGCACCGGCCTGCCGATCGCGCTGGCCCGCCACGGCGTGCCGTCGTCGGGAGCGGAGAAGATCCGGCACGGCACCTCGCTCTGGCCGTAGGCCTGGATGACCTGCGGGATCCCGAAGCGCTCCTTGAACCGCTTGACGTCGCTCCAGGGCATCGGGACCGGGACAGCGCAGCGCACCGGGTTGTCCCGGTCGTCGGGACGTTCCGGCTGCTGCATGAGGAACATGTGCATCGCGCCGAGGGTGAAGATCTGGGTGGCGCCGTAGTGGCGCACCCGGTTCCAGAACTGTGACACCGACAGCCGCGCGTCGATGCCGACCGCGGTGCCGCTCACCAGCGAGGGCCACAGCGCTGTCGTGTAGGCGCCGCCCAGGTACATGGGCAGGCACGAGTACCAGACCTCGTCCTGAAGGATGTCCCGGTCGGCGATCCAGTAGTGCGCCGACCGCAGCAGGCCCGCGTGGGTCTGCATGATCCCCTTCGGCGCGCCGGTCGTGCCCGACGACCACCACATCATCAGCACGTCGTCGTAGCGGGCGGCCGACGGCGTGGGGATGGGCTCGCC
>Ga0318498_10000275_pt1 | contig 13883 bp, 9 predicted proteins | sample GRESIP109b1f24_FD_203488 | JGI IMG/M metagenome (GOLD analysis project Ga0318498, IMG submission 203488) | Tropical soil microbial communities from Luquillo Experimental Forest, Puerto Rico - GRE.SIPMG.109b1f24 | ecosystem: Environmental > Terrestrial > Soil > Tropical forest > Bulk soil... | reverse complement strand
TGCGGTGATCCGGACGAGGACGAGGCCATGGTGGCGGCAGAACTCCACGAGCCCCGGTCCGGGGCGCCGTGCGGTCAGCACGGCGGCGCGTCCGGCCAGGATCGTGTCCAGCCGGGCCGGCGGATCGTCGCCGACGGACACCAGGGGGTTGGGGATCAGCCCGCCGGGCCGCAGCGCGGCGGGGATGCCGGACGGCAGGAAGCGCGGGACGGGCTGCAGGGCGCCGGCCTTCAACGAGGGCGTCGCGGTGGAGGCTATGGCCTCGCGGACGTGTTCGCTGCGGACGGCCGCTGCCGTCCGCCGGATAGCCCTGGCCGCCGGTCATCGCCCAGCCGATCCGGACGGCCTTCATGATCATGGCCCTGGCGTGCGGGCGGCGTTCGGTGTCGTAGCTGGCGAGCAGGCCGTCCCCGGCCCGGCCGGTGAGCACGCAGGCGAGTTTCCAGGCGAGGTTGTCGGCGTCGCGCAGCCCGGCGGCCAGGCCCTGGCCGATGAACGGCGGGGTGAGGTGGGCGGCGTCGCCGAGCAGGAAGACGCGCCCGTCCTGGAAGCGGTCCGCCAGCCGGGCCCGGAAGGTGTAGCTGGCGCTGCGGGTGATCTCCAGGCCGGCCAGGTCGCCGCGGCCGGTCCAGGGGCGCAGCAGCTCGCCGAGCGCCTGAGGGGTGATCAGGCAGGCTTCGTCCTCGCCGTCGTGCAGCCGGAACTCCCAGCGGTACCGGTCGCCGGTGACCTGCATGAAGGTGGCGGCCCGCGCGGGGTCGCAGATCTGCTCGACGCCGTCCCAGGTGTCCAGGCCGCCCTCGGCGCGGATGTCGACGACGAGCCAGCGCTCGGTGAACCCCAGGTCCTCCATGGGGATCCCGGTCAGCTCCCTGATGGTGCTGTTGGCGCCGTCACAGCCCAGCACGACCGCGCCGGTGAAGGTCTGCGGCTCCTCGTCGACGAGGGCGCGTACCCGGACGGGGGCCGCGGTGAGCGGGCTCCCGCTGCCCTCGATCCCGCAGACCTCCGCCCCGCGGCGGAAGTCGATCAGCGGGTGCTTCCCGACCCGGGCGAACAGCAGCTCTTCCAGGTCAGGCTGGTGGAACATGTTCGCCTGCGGGAAACCGTGCACTCCCGCCTTATAGTCGCGGCCGAACTCGGCCATCACGCGGTGCCTGGCATCGAGCAGGCGCAGCCCGCTGCCGGGCCGGGACCGGGCCAGGAATCCCTCGCTGACGCCGAGCCGGCCCACGATGCGGGCGACCTCGTCGTCCAAGTGCACCGCGCGGGGCAGCGGATGCGGCTGGGCGTGGCGTTCGAGCAGGGTGACGGGGATGCCGGAGTCGGCAAGCAGGAGGGCCGCGGTGCAGCCGACCGGGCCGGCGCCGACGACGATGACGGGCTGGCGGGTCGCGGGATAGTGGTTGTTCATGGTCGTGCTTCTCTCTTCGGGTCACTGCGCGGCGGTCTGGGAGGCAGGCGAGGTTCCGCAGCGGACGCTGAGGGCGAATCCGGCGACCGCGTCGCGGACCCGGTCGGGGTCGGCGCCGGTCACGGTGACGACCAGCCGCCCGTCCTCGTGCGCCGCGGTGGCGCGGGCGTCCGGCAGGCCCGCCGCGGCCAGCGCCTCGGTAACGGCGCGGACGGCGGCGTCGGCGGCCAGCGCGGGCTTGAACTGCTTGCCCACCGTCGTGAGCGGGATGGCGTCGACCGGGTAGATGTACTTCGGCCGGGCGGCGGGCTCGTCGATGGCGGTGGCGGCCCAGGCCAGCAGTTCGGCCTCGTCGAGCGGGCCGGGGCCGGCCGGGACGACGTAGGCCACCGGGACCTCGCCGGAGTGCCGGTCGGGGCGGCCGACGGCCGCGGCCGCGGCGACGGCGGGATGGGCCAGCAGGGCGTCTTCGATCACCTTCGGGTCGATGTTGTGACCGCCGCGGATGATCAGATCCTTGGCCCGGCCGGTGAGGTACACGAAACCGTCGGCGTCGACCCGGCCCAGGTCCCCGGTGTCCAGCCAGCCGTCCCGGACGAGGCCGCGGGTGCTCACCCGGGGTCCGTCGCTGCCGGGGTCGGTAACGTACCCGGCGAACACGGCGGGTCCGCTGATCGCCAGCACGCCGGTCTCGCCAGGGGCGCAGTCCGCCCAGGATCTGTCGTCGCCGATCCGGACGGCCTTGACCTGCTGCCCGGGCAGGGCGCGGCCGACCGACCCCGGGCGTTCCTCGCCTGGCCTGGTCCAGGTGGTGGCGCAGGTCGCCTCGGTCAGCCCGTAGCCCTCCAGCAGCCGCCGCCCGGTGCAAGCGGCGAAGGCTTCGCGTACCGATGCGGGCAGCGGGGCCGCACCGGCGATCGGGATGCGCAGCGAGCTGATGTCGGCGTCGACCGGGACCTGCGCCAGGGTGCCGTAGACGGTGGGGACGGCGGACATCGCCGCGATCCGGTAATGCTCGATGATCTGCCAGAACCTTGTGTACAGGGCCTTGTCGCGGTAGCCGGCCGGCCCTGGCCACACCACCCGGGCGCCGCCGAACATCGGGGCGATGCCGGTGACGATCAGGGCGTTGACGTGGAACAGCGGCAGCCCGCCCAGCATCCCTTCCCCGGGAGCCAGGCCGGCGCACTGGGCGATTCCCCGGCCGCAGGCGAGCTGGTTGGCGTGGGTGTGCGCGGCGACCTTCGGGGCGCCGGTGGTCCCGCCGGTGTGTACGAACGCCGCGAGGTCCGCTGCCGCCGGCCAGTCGGCCACCAGATGATCGGTCGGCTGCCCGGCGATCAGGTCGTCCAGGTAGGCCACGAGCGGCCCGCGGCCGGCCGGCGCGTCATCGCCCGTGTCCAGCACGGGCGGGTCGCCGTGCGCGCCGTCGGGCCGCAGCGCCAGGACAGCGGTCAGGCCCGCCTGGCGGGCCACGCCGAGCAGCCGTTGCCACAGCTGCGGGTCCAGCTCCGGCCCGGCCGCGATCAGGACCCGTGATCCGGTGCGGCGGATCAGCTCGGCGATCCGCTCGGCGGACAGCGCCGGGTTGACCGGGGCGGCGACCCCGGCGGCCTGCGCGGCCAGGGTGGCGGCGTACAGCATCGAGGTGTTGACGCTGCTGAGCGTCACCGCGTCCGCGCGCCGCACGCCGAGCGCGGTCAGCGCGTTGGCGATCCGGGTCACCGTGCCCGCCAGCTCGGCGTAGGTCCAGGACAGGCAGCGGGTGTAATCGGCCGGGTCCGGGATCCACTGGGTGGCGATGCCGTCCGGCCAGACCGTGGCCGCGTCCAGCAGCAGCTGGTAGGTCGAGGACGGCCGCGGCAGTATTTTTATCTCTCTCGTGCTCATGGTGTCTTCCCGATAACTGTGTTGCGTTGCGTGCCGAGGTCGAGGTCCCCGTCGGGCGAGGCGATCGTCGCGGTGATGACGTCCCCGTCGTGCAGGTAGCGGGGATTGGCGGCCTCTCGCTTGAAAAACAGCTTCCACCGGGCGGCGGGCGGCAGCAGCCCCGCGACCATCCCGGCGATCTTGGCCGGCGCCTTCAGCGCGGTGCCGCCCGGCGTGCCGGTCAGCAGCAGGTCGCCGGGGGACATCGGCTGGAACCGGGACAGCAGGGTCAGTGCCCGCGCCGGCCCGACGATCATGTCGGCCGCGGTGCTGTCCTGGCGCACCTGCCCGTTCACCGACAGGGTCAGCCGCAGTGACGACAGCCGGGCCAGGTCGGCGGCGTCCACCAGGGTCAGCCACGGTCCCACGGGGGTGAAGGTCGGATACGACTTCGCCTCGTAGAACTGGGTCTTGGTGAGCTGGACCTGCCGGGCGCTGACGTCATCGGCGGCGACGAGCGCGGCGACGTAGCGGGCCAGGTCCGCCTCGGTCACCGTGGTGCCCACCGGCAGGTCGGCGCCGATGACCAGGCCGAGTTCGGCCTCGTAGTCGAGGAAACCCGTCCCTTCGGGGCGGATGATGTCCCCGGTCGGCCCGGTGATGGAGTGCGAGGCCTTACGGAAGAAGGCCGGCGGGACCGCGTCCGGATCGAACCCGGAATCCACCGCGTGAGAGCGGTAGTTCACCATCTGCGCGATCACGCGGGCGGGGGCGGTCACCGGGCTGAGGAGGTGCAGGGACTCAGCGGGAACCGCGCCCCGCGGCGCTGTGATCGCGGCGGCCTGCGCGGCCTGGATGGCCGCTTCCAAGGCTGCCCGGTCGGCGAGCAGCCGGGCGGTCGTGCCGGCGGGCAGGCCGAGCCGGACCAGCCCGGACGGCGTCACCAGCCACCAGCCGTCGGCGGTGCGGGCCAGGCGGGCGCTCATGAGCTCATCGCCTTGATCAGCCCGCGCAGCGCGGCGATGTCTATCTCGTTGTCCTTCTCGCGCAGCGCCTTGATCGCCTCGACGACGACGCGCGGGTCTTTGGTCCCGGTGAACTCTGCCGTCGCCCGCGGGCCCCACTGGGAAAGGCCGCTGACCGACAGCGGCGCCCAGCCGGGTTCCATGGACGAGTCGAACACGTCGCCGTCGGCGTAGTGCTCGAACATGGCCCGGTCGGGGTCGCGCCAGTAGTCGAAGATCTGGCTGCCCTGGATGTGCCGGCCCAGCCCCCAGGCGTGCCGGTAGCCGCGCTCGCGCAGGTATTCCCCGCTGGCGGCGACCTCGTCCAGGTCGGTGAGCTGGTAGGCCGAGTGCACGTACTCGGTGCGCGGCTGCAGGACCATGGCCAGGGTGTGGTGGTCGGTCGGCATGCTGTCTAGGTCGCAGCGGATGAACGCCATCACGGGGCCGCGTTGCCGCTGCCCGTCCAGGTAGAGGAAGTCGCTGACGATCAGCCCGAGCGTGTCCAGGTACCAGTCCAGGGCCGCGGTGAACCGGGTGGTGCCCAGCACCACATGGCCCAGCCGCTGGATCTCGGCCGGGTGTCGCGCCGGCCGCTGCGTGGCGTTTGCCCGCACAGGCTCGGATCCGAAGTTCAGCGGCAGCGGGCCGCGTTCGGGCAGGGCCGGCAGTTCGGGCACGCCGTGCACCACCCGCACCGGGAATCCGCTCGGGTCCCGCAGCAGGACTGCGTGGCCGCCCCAGTGCGCCGTGACCGTGCCCCCGGTGCCGCGGGCCAGCCGGTCCAGGTCCTCCCGGGCGGCGGCGGAGAAGGTGACCCCGGCGAAACGGGGACGCGGGCCGCGCCGCACGACCAGGCACGCGGCAGCCGCCCACCGGCCGCGCAGCAGCAGCGTGTCCGGAGTCCGGTCGGCCACGGTGAAGCCGAAATCGGTGCCGAACCGCTCCGCGCGGTCCAGGTCGGGCTTCTCGAACTCCAGCCAGGACAGGCCGGCCACCTTGATCAGCGGATGACGCGACCGCCCGGGATGCTCCCCCGGCAGGCCCCCTGCCTCGCTGTGCAGCGACCGGTGCGGGTCTTGTCCATTCTCCTGGTGAGACGCGGCCACAGCCGGGCTCTGCTGTCTCGTCATGATCGGCTCCTTTGTCTCCCACGCGACTTGTCGTATGGGTTCATCAGTCTTGTAGTTAACTATCAACTATGATGAATGATGATGTCAAGACCGGCTCCGGGAGTACCGCGGGAGGCGGCGCCTGGCCCGCAGCCGCGGCCGGACGGCCGCCGGGCAAGTCCGCCCGGAAGGTAAGGCGCGCCCCGTTCTCGAGCGGGGTGAGGGCCGGTTAGCGCACGGCGCTGCTGGCGAAGGCTCGCACGCGGGACGGGCGCTGGCACCGGAGAACCTGACCGCGTCAGGGACGGGCAGCGGCCCGCCGCCCCCGCGGGGAGATTCGCGATCGGACGGCGGCGCAGCGCTGAAGTCCCAGCGAGGCCGCACATCGCAGGCGGCCAGATCGTTCGTAAGACGTGCCGTGACCGATCGGTTCCGAACTGGGTAGATATTGATAGTGGAATCAGTCTTGTTATTTTTCATCAAGTATGATTAAGATGTGGCTAAAAGCTGGTCCTGGCGGAGATCAAGGACTCCGAGCCCAGGCAGCGAACCGAGTGAAAGGAACGCCGTCATGTTCAAGTCACTGAGTACGTCCCTGATCGTGCGGGGCATCCTGGCCATCGCGGTCGGGATCATCGCGCTGGCCTGGCCCCAGGTCACGGTGCTGGCGCTGGTCATCATGTTCGCCGTTTACGCGTTCATCGCCGCCGGCCTCGAGGCGGTGCGGGGGTTCAGCAGCGCCAAGGCCGGGCCGGTGTTCGGGCACCTGCTGCTCGGGCTCGTCGACCTGGCCGCCGGGGTAGTGGCGCTGGCCTGGCCAGGGCCGACCGCGCTGGTGCTGGTGCTGATCGTGGGCATCTGGGCGGTCACCGCCGGCATCGTCGAGATCGCCGCCGCCTTCCAGGCCGGCGAGGAGGCCGGGACCCGGGTCATGTTCATCCTGGGCGGCCTGGTCACCATCGCGTTCGGCGTGGTGCTCTGCGCCCGCCCCGGCGTCGGCGCGATCACCCTCGCGCTGCTGTTCGGCCTGTTCAACCTGATCTACGGCACCTGGGCGCTGGTACAGGGCATCGAACTGCGCCACACCCGCAAGGCCATGCACTCCGCCGTCGAGGAAACCGGCCTGGCCGGCCCGCAGCCCAGCACGGTGCACAACCCGTTCCGGCGGCCGGCTCACCGGTGAAACCGGCTGAGGACGGAATCAGGCATCGCGCGAAGGAGGAGATACTGATGGCGAGGACCTGGCGGTGGCTGCTGGCCGTGGCGCTGCCGCTGGTCCTCGCCGCGTGCACGAGCCCAGGCAGCACGAGCCCGGGAAGCGGGACCGGAGCCGGTGGCGGGGGGACCGGGTCCGGCCCCGCGGCGGTTGCCCTCCTCAGGGCGATCAGGCACGTGTGGGTCATCGAGCTGGAGAACCAGGGATATACACAGACTTTCGGCAATCCGTCCGCCGACCCGTATCTGGCCCGCACCCTGCCGCTGATGGGCGCCCTGCTGGAGAACTACTACGCGATCGGCCACAGCAGCGCGGCCAACTACGTCGCCCAGGTGTCCGGGCAGGCCCCGGACCTGGGCACGCAAGCCGACTGCCCGCTCTGGACACCGTTCCCTGGCTACGTGGTGACGGGGCCGTACCACCAGGTCCTCGGCGAGGGTTGCGCCTACCCGGCGGCGGTGCCCACGCTGGGCAACCAGCTGTCGGGTGCCGGGCTGGGCTGGGCGGCCTACCTGCAGGACATGGGCAACGACCCGGTCCGCGACCATACGGTCGCCACGGCCCGCGGCCCGGCCTGCGGCCAGCCGGGCAACTGGGCCGTAGACCGCAGCCACCGCGCCGCGAAGGGCGACCAGTACGCGGTCCGCCACGACGGGTTCGCCTTCTTCCGGGCGGTCACGGGGAACCAGGCGTTCTGCGCCGCGCACATCCTGTCGTTCCGGCCATTGCCGGGCGACCTGGCGCGGGCCGGCGCGACCCCGGCGTTCTCCTTCATCGTTCCGAACTTGTGCAACGACGGCCACGACGCGCCGTGCGTCACCGGCGCCCCGGGCGGGCTGGCGCAGGCCGACACGTTCCTGGCGCGGTGGGTGCCGGCGATCATGGCCGCGCCGGCCTACCGGCACGGTGGCCTCATCGTGGTCACCTTCGACGAGGGCAGCGATTCGGCCGCCTGCTGCGGCGAGACGGCGGGATTCAGTCTCGACCACCCGAACGTGCCCGATCCGGGCAAGAACGGGCCTGGCGGCGGCCGCGTCGGCGCGGTCCTGCTGTCCCCGCTGATCCGGCCCGGTACCGTCAGCACCGCCGAGTACAACCACTATTCGCTGCTGCGCACCGTGGAGGACATCTTCGGCCTGCCGCACCTCGGCGACGCGGCCATGCCGGCGGTCAGGTCCTTCGGCCCGGACGTATTCGGCTAGCAGGCGCCCCCTTTGGCGAGCAGCGCTCGCCGGGCTGCCACGAGCGAGGGAACGAGCGGCCCGAGAAGCCCCTCGAGCGTAACTCCGCGATCGGTCTGGCAGGCTACGAAGGCGCCGTCGATGGCGGCCAGCGCGAACCGCGCGAGCTGGTCGGTGGCCGGACTCCGCGGATCGTCGCCGAACGCCGCCGTGATCTGTGCCCGCAGCAGCTCGAGCGCGTGATCGCGCACCCGGCGGACGACGGCCTGTATTTCCCCGTCGCCCGCGGCCGGGGGCTGCGCGGCGAAGACGATCAGCATGCGGAGGAAGTCCGGGTGGCGCTCCAGCGTGCCGACAGCGCCCGACACAACCCTGGCCAGGTGCTGCGCCGGACGCCCGGGCCGGCGGCTCAGGTCGGGCAGGTCGGCGAAGAAGCGATCGGCGCCGCGCTCCATGACGGCGAGCAGGATTCTGTCCTTGGACCCGAAGTAGTGGTAGACGGAGCTCATCGGGATACCCGATTCCTCTACGACCCGGGCGAGGGTCGCCGCCTCGAAGCCGTGCTCGGCCATGATCCGCTCGGCGGCGTTTAGCACACGTTCACGGGACTTCACGCCCCGGCGGTTCGGTCTCACTTCAGCAGGTGCCGGCATGCGCCCCAGCATACGTCAAGTTTTGTAGTTGACACTCCAATTTATGTCTTGTAGTGTGCACTCCAATTCCTTGAACGGGGGTATCGCGATGGAACACACAACGGGAGGCACCGCGATGGAGCAGACAACGGGTATCGACGAGGAAGTTCCGGTTCTTGTCGTCGGCGGCGGTGGCGCGGGCCTGACCGCTTCCATGCTGCTGGCGCGCCAGGGGGTGGAGCACCTGGTCGTCAGCGCGCGCCCGCGGACGTCGGACCTGCCCAAGGCCCACGTCCTGAACCAGCGGGCCATGGAGGTACTCGACGACGTGGGCGCGGCCGATGCGGTCGCGCGCCGCGGCACGCCGCCGGAGCAGATGGCGGCGACGGCGTTCTACGCCGGCTTCGCCGGTCCCGGCTCCGATTACGGGCGGCGCCTGGCGCGGCTGGAGTGCTGGGGCGCTGCCGGGGCGGACGAGGGCTGGCGGGCGGCGAGCCCGTGGCGCCAGCAGAACCTGCCGCAGATCCGCCTTGAGCCGCTGCTGAAGGCGCGGGCCGAGGAGCTCTCGCCGGGGCGGATCCGCTTCGGCCACGAGCTGACCGGCCTGGAGCAAGACGACGACGGGGTGCGGGCGACGGTCCGCGATAACGGCTCCGGCCGCCGCTACGTGGTGCGCTGTCAGTACCTGATCGGGGCCGACGGCGGGCGGCGGGTCGCCGGCCTGGTTGGTGTCGAGTACGAGGGACTCGGGGTGATCACGCAGACCGCGACGCTGCACGTATCCGCGGACTTCTCTGCGTGGGCGCCGGATCCGGACGTGCTGATCCGCTGGATCTTCTCCCCGCAGGCCGGCGTCCTGGTGGTGATGGTCCCGATGGGACCCGAGCGGTGGGGACCCCAGTCGGAGGAGTGGGTGATCCACCTGAATTACCCGGCCGGCGATCCCCGGGCCCAGTCCGACGCGCAAGTAGAAGCCGACGCCCGCACGGCGCTGGGCGTTCCGGACGCATCATGGAAGATCCACAAGATCACGCGCTGGTCGGTCGAGGCGGTGCTGGCCTCCGCGTTCCGGGCCGGCCGCGTGTTCCTGCTCGGGGACGCGGCGCACCGCCACCCGCCCACCGGCGGGCTGGGCCTGACCAGCGCGATCCACGACGCGCAGAACCTGTGCTGGAAGCTGGCCATGGTTCTTGGCGGTCACGCTTCACCGGAGCTGCTCGACACCTACCAGGCCGAGCGGCGGCCGGTCGATGAGCGCAACTGCCAGCGCTCGCTGGAGAACGCGGTCAACCATTTCGAGATCGGCGCGGCGCTCGGGATCTCCCCGGACAACACCACGGAGCAGAACATGGCGCGACTGCGCCGGCTATGGAGCGGCCGGCCCGAGGACGCCGGGCACCGCTCAGCTGTACTGCGCGCGATGCGCGCGCAGTCGATGGAGTTCAGCGAGCTCAACGTCGAGTACGGCTACTGCTACCAGTCCGCCGCCGTCGTGCCCGACGGCCGCGCCGCGCCCGCACCGGCCGACGGCATCCGCGTGTACCAGCCGTCCACCCGCCCGGGTTCGCCCCTGCCGCACGCCTGGATCGATGACGAGGACGGCGACCGGCGACCGCTCAAGGACCTCGTCGCGCCCGGGCGCTTCTTGCTGATCGCCGGCGAGGACGGCCAGGCCTGGTGTGAAGCCGCCAGGCAGCTCGCCGCGGAGGTGGACATCCCGCTCGACACGCTGCGGATCGGCCACCTCGACGGCGACCTGTACGACCCGCGCTGCGGCTGGCTGCGCCATCGCCAGATCGCCAGCGACGGCGCGGTCCTCGTGCGCCCGGACCGCTTCATCGCCTGGCGGAGCGTGACCGGCGCCAGCGAGCCCCGGGCCGCGCTCGCGGCCGCGTTTGGCCAGATCCTCGCCCGTCCAGTCGGCACGCCGGCCGCGTCAGCTGTCTGACGCGGCCGGCGTGCTCGTCCGTCGTGATCGTCGCCGACCCCGGCGACCATCACGACGCCGCGCTGGGGGCCATCGCGGCGGTGGCGGTTTCGGGGCTGACGCCGGCCGCGGCGTACGCCTCGTCCTCGTCCAGGGTCTCCCGCTCCAGGAGGGCGTGGGCGAGCCGGTCCAGCCGGTCACGGTGGTCGCGCAAGGTGGTGACCGCCTGCCCGTAGCATTCCTCCATGATCTTGCGGGCCTCGGTGTCGACCAGCTCCTTGGTAGCCGGGGCGACGCCGTCCAGGCCATAGGGCGATTCCTGGCCGGACGAGGGAAGCACCGACACCGGGCCGATGGCCGGCGACATCCCCCACCGGCCGACCATCTGCCGGGCGATCTGGCTGGCGTGCTCCATGTCGTTTTCGGCGCCGGTGGTCACGTCCCCGTAGATGACCTCTTCGGCGGCGCGGCCGCCCAGCGCGCCGGTGATCCGGCCGCGCAGGTAGGTCTCGGAGTAGCCGTACCGGTCGGTCTGCGGTGCCTGGTAGGTGACGCCGAGGGCCTGTCCCCGGGGGATGATCGAGATCCTGCGGACTGGGTCCGCGCCGGGAGTGAGCATGCCGAGCAAGGCGTGGCCGGATTCGTGGAAGGCGGTCCGCTCTCGCTCCTGCGGCGACAGCACGATCCCCCGGACGGTGCCGAGGACGATCTTTTCCAGGGAGTCGCTGAAGTCCGCCATGGTCACCCGGTCCTCGCCACGGCGGGCCGCCCGCAGCGCGGCCTCGTTGACCAGGTTCTTCAGGTCCGCGCCGACCATGCCGGGGGTCGAGGCGGCCAGCGCGTCCAGGTCGACGTCGGGTGCCAGCGGCACATTCCTGGTGTGGACGGCCAGGATCTGCCGCCGTCCGCGCTGATCCGGCGCGGACACCGTCACCCGCCGGTCGAAGCGGCCCGGGCGCAGCAGAGCCTGATCGAGGATCTCCGGCCGGTTGGTGGCCGCCAGCACGACGACGCCCTCGTTGCCGGTGAAGCCGTCCATCTCGGTGAGGATCTGGTTGAGCGTCTGCTCCTGCTCGTCATGGCCGCCGGCCGACGCGCTGCCGCTCCGGGACCGGCCGATGGCGTCCAGTTCGTCGATGAAGATGATCGAGGGGGCGACCTGCTTGGCCTGGTCGAACAGGTCCCGGACCCGGCTGGCGCCCACCCCGACGATCATCTCGACGAACTCCGAGGCCGAGATCGAGAAGAACGGCACGTCCGCTTCGCCCGCGACCGCCCTGGCCAGCAGCGTCTTGCCGGTACCGGGCGGGCCGGACAGCAGCACGCCGTGCGGGATCTGGGCGCCCAGCTTGGTGTACCGGCCGGGATCGCGCAGGTAGTCCACGATCTCCCTGACCTCGTTCTGAACGTCTTCGATGCCCGCGACGTCGGCGAACGTGGTGCGCTTGGCGGACCCGGGATCATACCTGCGAGCCCGCGAACGTCCCATGCCGCCCATGCCGAGGCTGCCCAGGTTGCCGCCGCTGTTGCGCCACCACCACGCCAGCAGGCCGCCGAGCAGCAGGGCGGGACCGAACCAGAGCAGCAGTTCCTCCCATAGCGGAGTGCCCCGATTCGGCGGATTGGCGTTGATCGTGACGCCGTTGACCCGCAGCTTCTGGAAGAGGCTGTCGTCGGCGTAGGTCGGGCGCTCGGTGGTGAACTGCTGCACCGGCTGGGCGTCCGCCGACCCCGGCGGGTAGGTGACCTGGTGCCGGAAGGTGCCCTGGATCGTGTTGCCCGTCGAGGTGACGGTCTGGACGTTGTTCGCGTTCAGCTGGCCCAGGAAGTACGTGTAGGGCACCGTCGGGCGCGTCGCGCCAAGCAGCGCCGACGTCAGGATCCAGTTGATGATCAGCAGCCCCAGCAGGATCAGCCAGAACCGCGGCCAGTTCCGGCGGTCATCCTGCTGGTCCTGCTTGTCGTCCGGCATGCCCTCCACCCGCCAGGGCTGGGCCGGCTGTTCCTGGCCGCGGCGCCGGCGCCACGGTGCCCCGCGGGGCTGGGGGTCCGGGGAACTACCGTCCTGCCTTTCCGGCTGCCCCGCGGGCGGGCCGTTGGCCGCACGTCCCCCCTGGCCAGCGGGGACCGCGTCCTCCCGCTCGGGGGCTCTGGTCATGCCGCTCTGTTCCATCACGATCATCTCCTCGCCTGTCCAGCTACCTGTAAGATATGATCACTACTGTAATAGATTATCAGTAGTGATTGAAAGCAGTGTCAAGGTCCCGTGAAGCATTCAGGCCGAAGGTCCCAAGCCTCCGGCCGCATGTCCGGCGGGCTCCTGCCGCATGTCCGGCGGGCTCCTGGCAAGTAAGATCACCGCGCCCTACCGTCCGCGGCCACGGGCGCGGCAGGATGATATCGGCGTCTAGCGGTCTCGCCGCAGCGGGAAGCAGCGGGAAGAAGCCGGTACCGGACCCGGAGATGCGCGCCAGCCTTCTGTCAAGTATAATCAACCCTGTAGTTAGCTATCAGCACTGATGGCTATCCTGAGTAGGAGCCGGGCAAGGATCGGCAAACCCGGCCATGGGCTGGCGATGGCCAGGGAACGTGGCCGCTGATGTGCCCGGCGTCACGGGCAGGAGGAGCAGTGATGGCAGAGCCGGCATCTGCAGTCAGCGCGCCGGGCGCGCCGCGGACGTCGCGGCTGGACCGGCGTAAGGCCCGGACGCGGCAGGCGCTGATCGACGCCGCGGTGCGGCTGATCGCCGAGGGCCGCGGGGACCGGGCGAGCATCCAGGAGATCACCGAGGAGGCTGACATCGGCTTCGGGTCGTTCTACAACCACTTCGACAGCAAGGAGCAGCTGTTCCAGACCGCCTCCGAAGAAGTGCTGGAACGCTGGGGGCAGATGATCGACCGGGCCAGTGCCGGCATCACCGACCCGGCGGAGCTGTTCGCCGTGGGCCTGCGGATCTCCGGGCGGCTGGGCTGGACCCACCCCGACATCGCCGGGTTCTTGACAGGCGCCGGCCTGGACGCACTGGACATCCCGGTCGGCCTGGGGCCGCGCGCCCTGCGCGACATCGAGGCGGGGCAGGCGGCGGGCCGGTTCAGCGTTCCCGACGCCGAGATAGCGCTCAGCGCCGTGGCCGGCGGCCTGCTCGGGCTGCTGCGGGTGTGCCAGCGGCACCCCGAACGCGTCACCGAGACCGCCGTGGACCGGCTCGCCGAGGCCGAGCTGCGCCTGCTGGGCGTCCCCGCCGACGAAGCCGCCCGCCTGACTGCCCTCCCGCTTCCCACCATCGAGGCCTGGTGACAGCCGCGACGACGCCGACGGCCGCCTGACCATGATCCCCGACCGCGATGACCCAGCCAGCGGGCAGCTGTCCCGTTATGGCTGGCGGCCCGCTGATCCGCCGCGCCGGCCCGTGTTGTTCATCAACCCGAGGTCGGGAGACGGCAAAGCGGCGCGCGCCGGGCTGGCCGAGCGCGCCCGCGACACTGGGGTCGAGGCCGTCATCCTGGACCGGGGCCTGACCATGATCC
>Ga0318498_10000268_pt1 | contig 13976 bp, 8 predicted proteins | sample GRESIP109b1f24_FD_203488 | JGI IMG/M metagenome (GOLD analysis project Ga0318498, IMG submission 203488) | Tropical soil microbial communities from Luquillo Experimental Forest, Puerto Rico - GRE.SIPMG.109b1f24 | ecosystem: Environmental > Terrestrial > Soil > Tropical forest > Bulk soil... | reverse complement strand
CCATCGGCGCCGGCACGACGGGCACGGCGGGCGTCGGAACGCCTGGGACCAGCGGGGTCGGAACGCCGGGTACCTCGGGCGCCGGGACCAGCAGCGGGACGGGCGTCGGGGCGACCGGGACCAGCGGGCTCGGGGTCGGCGGCACGGGCGGAGTCGGCGTCGGTACCGGCTCCTCGACGAGCCTGGGGACCGGGAGCGTCGCCCCAGCGCCGGCGCCTGCGACGCCGCCGCAGTCGGCCACGCCACCGCAGCCGCCGGGGACGACGCAGTAGGGCCGGTCGATCTCCCTTCCCTTCGCGGACGAGGGGCGCGGGGGTCGGCGCCCGGGCGCATCACGGAAGACGACAAGTTGTCGCGCGACGCTACGACCACTGTAGCGCGTGCCGGCGCTCGCTTAGGTTCCGTCGCCCATGCCCACGATCGAGAAGTACATCAAGCACGACGTCATCGCCCTGGACGCCTCGACGAGCTGCCAGGACGCGGCCCACCTGATGGAGGCGCGCCGCATCGGCTCCGTCGGCGTCCGCCGCAACGGCAAGCTCATCGGCATCGTCACCGAGCGCGACCTCGTCTACGTCGTCATGGCGAAGGGCGAGAGCATGCAGAAGCCCATCGCCGAGGTGATGCGCACCGACCGCCCGGCCGTGGCGCCCAACACCACCGAGCGCGACGCCGCCCACCTCATGCAGACGCACCAGACGCGCCACCTGCTCGTCAAGAAGGACGGCGAGGCGATCGGCGTCATCTCCATGCTCGACGTCCTCTCGCTCATGCTGGAGGACAACCGCTTCCTCATCGAGCAGCTGCACACGTATATCCGCGGTGGCCGCGGCGGGTAAGACGAGGGACGCCGGCGGGGGACAAGCCCCCGCCCTACGGTTGAGAGGTCACCGCGGGGAGTATGTCGCCGCGGGGCGAGGGGTCAGCCCGCCTCACCGCCCCGGACCGAGCGTGGAACCCGCGCGCGGGGGAGCGTGCGCGGGGAGCGTCACCTCGAACATTGTGCCGGTCGCATCGTCGGAGCGCACCACGACGGCGCCGCCGTGTGCGCGCACGATCTCGCGGACGATGTACAGCCCGAGCCCGACCCCGCCCCACGATTCCCCGATGCCTTCGCCGCGCTTGAACGGCTCGAACATCTGCTCGCGGAGGCGTGCCGGGATGGGCGGTCCTTGGTTGTGGACGGTGATGACGCGCGTCCCGCCCTCGCCTCTCCAGTCGAGCGCGACCGGGGTCCCGGGCGCGCTGTAGCGCACGGCGTTCGTGAGCAGGTTCATGACGACCTGCTGGATGCGGTCGGGATCGAACACACCCGTCCCCTCGCCCTGGTGCGCGTACGTGACCGCGCGGCCCGGGTGCGCCGCCTGCACCTCGTGCATGGCCTCGCGGCACACCGCGTCCAGATCGGCAGGCCGCGGCGCGGTCGGCAGGCCGTGGCCGAGCCGAGACCGCGAGTAGTCGAGGAGGTCGCTGATGAGGCGCGACATGCGAGCGGCGCCGCCCGTCACGCGCTCGAGGGCGCGGCGGTGACGCTCGGGGAGCGTCCGGTCGCGCAGGACGAGCCCGGCGGACGCGCTGAGCGCGGTGAGCGGCGTGCGCAGGTCGTGCCCGACGATGCCGATCAGGTGCGCCTGCACCTCCTGCGAGCGGCGGCGTTCCGTCACGTCGCGGAGGTAGGCCGACAACCCGCCCTGGTGCGGGAAGGCGCGCACCTCGAACCAGCGCTCGTCGGGGCCGCGGAGATCGAACGTGATCGGCGCCTGCTCGTCGACGGCGCGTTGCAGCTCCCGCTCCGCCTCGGGGCCGCAGACGACCCCGCAGCTCGACCAGAGCTCGGCTCCGAGGAGCGCGTCGTGCCGCGCGCCGCAGAGCTCCTCGAAGGTGTGGTTCACGTAGACGAAGCGCCAGGCGCGATCCACGGCGAAGAAGGCGTCCGCGATGGTCTCGAGGATGGCGGCGTTGCGGGCGAAGGCCTCGCGGGCGCGGTTCTCGTCCTCGAACTGCTTGCGGCGGAGCTGGGCGTGGACGCGCGCCCGCAGCACCGAGAGGCCGTGCGCGGTCGAGACATAGTCGTCGGCGCCCGCCCCCACCGCCTCGACCAGCGCCTCGTGCTCCTCGCGCGCGCCGAACAGCACGAGGGGGAGGTGGCGGCGCGCCGCGTCCGACTTGGTCCGCCGGATGGCCTCGAGCGCCGCCGGGAAGGACGCGGTCGCGTCGAGCACGATGCCGTCCACCTGCTCGACCTGCAGCAGCTCGAGCGCGTCCTGGAGCGAGGTCGCGATGGCCAGGTCGTGGCCGTCCTGGCGGAGCTGGTCCAGCGCCGCGTCGGCCGGCGGCACGCCCAGCCCGACCGCCAGGATGCGCTGCGGCGCCAGCATGCCCGTCGTGCCGATCTCGATCGGCACGCGCGCGCCGCGCAGCAGCGCCTCGAGGCGCGCCAGCACCACCGCCGCCGCGTCGTCGCCCTTCGCGACGTAGGCGTCGGCCCCCGCCTCGAGCGCGCGCACCTCGCCCTCGGGACCGCCCGCGGTGAGGAGGATGCAGGGCGTGGTGCGGAGCACGGCATCGGCGCGGAAGCGCCGGATGAAGGCGGGGCCATCCATCCCGGGCATCACGCCGTCTACCACCACCGCGCTCGGCCGCCGGTCGGCGGCGGCGCGCAGCCCTTCCTCGCCCGAGGCCGCGGTCACGACCTGAAAGCCGGCCGAGCCGAGCGCGTCGGCGAGGCCCTCGCGGGCGGTCGCGCTGTCGTCCACCACCAGGACGGGGCCGCGCACCGGCTCCGGCGCGGGCCCTTGGCGGGCTCGCCGGACCAGCTCGCGGGCGCGCGCGACGAGCAGCGTCCGGTCGTAGGGCTTCCCGACGTACTCGTCGGCACCGGTCTGGATGCCGCGGATGCGCGGCTGTACCTCCGCCTCGCTGGAGAGCAGCATCACCGGCGTCTGGCCGTGCTCGGGCGAGCACTTGATGTCGGCGAGCAGCTCGAGCCCGTCGCCGTCGGGGAGCAGCACGTCGAGCACCACCAGCACGAAGCGGCGGCGGGCCAGCGCCGCGCGCGCCTCGGCGACGCTGGCCGCGAGCTCGGGCGCGAAGCCGGCGCTCGAGAACGCCTCCTCCAGATCCATCCGGACGGTGAGGCTGTCGTCGACGACGAGGACGGACGTCACGGCGCCCTCCCCGGCGGAGCCGCGCTCTCGACCAGCGCCGGGCCGATCTCCTGGAGCGCCAGGACGCGCTCGGCGGCGCCGAGCAGGATCGCCTCCCGGGGCATCCCGAACACGACCGAGGTCGCCTCGTCCTGCGCCAGCGTCGGCGCGCCCGCGCGGCGCATCGCCAGGAGCCCCTCGGCGCCGTCCTTGCCCATCCCCGTCAAAAGGCAGCCCAGCGCCGCGGGCCCGAGCGCGCGCGCCAGCGACGAGAACAGGACGTCGACCGACGGCTTGCACGACAAGCGCTCGGGGCCGTCGTCGAGGCGCAGCATCCCCCGCTCCACGACGAGGTGGCGGCCAGGAGGCGCCATCAGGACGCCCGCGCCGCGCGACAGCCGCTCGCCGTCTTGCGCGTACCGGACGCGGACCGAGAGCTGCGCGTCGAGCCACTCGGCGAAGGCCTTGCCAAAGGGCTCGTTGATGTGGACGACGAGCAGCACCGGGAGCGGAAAGTCGCGCGGGAGCGCGCGCAGGATCTCGACCACCGCCCCCGGCGACCCGGTCGAGCCCCCCAGCGCGAGCACCTGCAGCGGGACCCGCTCCGTCGCCGGTGAAGGCGGGGGTGCCGTTGCCGGGCGCGCGGCAAGGCGCCCCCGCAGGTGGGTGATGACCTTGATGCGCGAGACGAGCTTCACGGTGGCGCGCAGCCGCGCCTCCCAGGCGGCGTCCAGCTCGTCGCCCCGCGGCTTGTCGAGGACGTCGATCGCGCCAGCGGCGAGCGCATCGTACGTGCGGTACAGCTCGCCGCGGTTGGTCGACGCCGACACCACCAGGATGGGGGTCGGGCAGTACGCCATGATGTGCTCGGTCGCTGCGACCCCGGTCATGACCGGCATGATCATGTCGAGCGTCACCACGTCCGGCCGCAGCCGCTCGCAGAGCTCGATCGCCTCCTTGCCGTTCTCGGCCTCCCCCACCACCGCGATGTCGGGATCGTGCGAGAGCACCTCCACGAGGCGCTTGCGGATCGTGAGCGAGTCCTCGGCCACGAGGACGCGGACGCGGGCGGTCACGACATCAACCTCTCGATCGTGGCGAGCAGCCGCTGCTGGTCGAACTCGGACTTCACGACGTATGCGCTCGCGCCGGCCTCGAGCCCGCGCTGGCGGTCCTCGGGCGCGCCGCGCGAGGTGACGAGGATCGCCGGGGCCGCCGACAGCTCCGGATCGGCCCGCGTCGTGCGCACGAACTCGAAGCCGTCCATCCCGGGCATCTCGACGTCGACGAGGAAGAGCCCGAAGCGGCGCCGGCGCGCCTTCTCCAGCGCGTCCTCGGCGGAGACGGCCAGCTCGACCTCGTAGCCCGCGGACTCGAGGATGCTCTGCTGCAGCATCCGGGTCGTGAGCGAGTCGTCCACGACAAGCACCGGGAGCCTCGCTTGGCGCCGCTCCGGGGGCGCGGTCGCGGCGCGCGCCGCCGCCACCAGCCCGGCCGGATCGAGCACGAGCCGCGGCTGTCCCTCCCCGTCGAGCGTCGCCCCCAGCACGAAGGGCTCCGCGCGCGCGTGCTCCGGCACCGGGTGCACCACGATCTCGGACGTGCCGAGCAGGCGGTCGGCGCCGACCGCGACCCGCTGTCCGCCGGCCCGCACCACCAGCGCCGAGAAGGCGCGCTGCCGCGGGCGCGCCGCCGCCTCCGCTCTCAGGAGCGGCGCGAGCGGCAGGAACGGGAGGACCTCGCCCTCGTGCGACAGGCCGGGCGCGCCGTGGCCGCGAGCCAGCCGCTCCGGCTTCACATGCACGGATCGCTCCACCGCCTCCAACGGCAGCGCCGCGATCACCCCTCCCGCCTCGAGGTGCAGCGCGCGGACGGCGGACAGCGAGAGCGGGACGGCCAGCTCGACGGTCGTGCCGCGCCTGGGCTCGCTCCGCAGCGCCGCGGTGCCGCCGAGCCGCGCCGCGGTGTCCCGCACCACGTCGAGGCCGACGCCCCGGCCCGCCACGTCGCTCAGCAGTGCGCTGGTCGAGATCCCGCCGCGCAGGAGCAGCGCCGAGATCGCCTCCGCGTCGAGCGCGGCGGCATCAGCCGGCGAGACGAGGCCCTTGCGCGCGGCGGCGGCCCGGACCGCCTCGACGTCGATCCCGCGCCCGTCGTCGCGGCAGCGGAAGACGAGGGTCGGGCCCCGCCGCTCCACCTCGACGCGGACCCGGCCGGCGGCCGGCTTGCCCGCCGCGACGCGCTCGGCCGCGGGCTCGATCCCGTGCGCGACGGCGTTGCGAGCGGCGTGCAGGAGGGCCTCGCGGACCGGCGTCAGCAGGTGCGCGTCGATCCGCACCTCGCCCCCGCTCCCCTCGAACTCGACCTCCCGGCCGAGGCTCCGCGCGGCGTCGCGCATTGCGCGCTCCAGCGCTCCGAACACCGCACGCGCCGGGACGAGCCGCAGTCGCTCGGCCGCGCCGCGGAGCTGCCCGATCTCGCGCTCCGTCTGGTCCGACCGCGTCGCGAGGGCGCGCTGCGCGGCCCCCAGCGCGCGCGAGAGCTCGTCCACGAGCGCCCGCAGCCGCGCCGGCGGAGGCGAAGGCTCCGCCTCGCCGTGGCGGGGCGCGAGCTGGTCGGCGAGGGCGCGCGTCAGCTCCCGCACGTGGCCCAGCTCGGAGAGCCCGCGCCGGAGCGCCGCCGCGTGCACACCCGCCTCGAACGCCAGGGCGAGCAGGGCGTCCGCCTCCGGCAGCTCGACCCGCAGGCTCTGATGACGCTCCGGCTCGCGCGGCGCCAGGCGCCGCTCCGCGCCGGCGGGCGGGGCCTGCGTTGCGCTCACCGCGACCGCGACCACGGCCGCGCCGGCGGCGGGCGGCGCGTCGATCTCGGCGAGCCGCGCCGTCATCCCGTCCACGGTCGCGAGCAACGCGTCCACCCCCTCGCGCGACAAGGGCGGCGAGGTGTCGTCCCGGTGCGGCGCCAGCACGTCCTCGGCGGCGTGGGCGAGCTCGGCGATGGCGGGCAGCTGCACCACCCGGGCGGCACCCTTGAGCGTGTGGGCCAGCCGGAGGAGCCGCGCCACCGCGCTCCGGTCGTCCGGCGCGCGCTCGAGCTCGAGGATGCCGCGCGTGAGCCCCTCCAGGAGCTCGCGCGCCTCGACCCGGAAGTACCTGTACTTGTCTTTCTCTTTTGCCACTAGGCGGCGACCTTCGGCTGGACGAGGCGGGCCAGGTCGCGGGACATGTCGGCGAGCTGGGAAGCCGTCTGGAGCGACTGGCCGGAGCTGGCCTCGGCCTCGCGCGTGGCCTGCGCCACGTTGGAGATGGCGACGTTCACCTGCTCGACGGCGGTGGTCTGTTGCTTCGTCGAGAGCTCGATCTCGCGCGCGACCTCGGTGGTCGTGGCGACGAGCCCGGCGATGTGGCCGAAGGAGGCCGCCACGTCGCCGAACTGGCGCGCCCCCGCGTCGACGGTCTTCGAGCCGCTCTCGGTGGCCATGACCGTGGTGTTCACCGCCGCCCGGACCTCCTCGATGAGCGTCCTCACGTCCTTCGTCGATCCGCCCACCCGGTCCGCCAGCTTCCGGATCTCCTCCGCCACGACCGCGAAGCGTCGGCCCGCCTCACCCGCTCCGGCGGCCTCGATGGTCGCGTTGATGGCGAGGATGTTCGTCTGCTCCGCCAGCTCGTCGATGATCTCGACGATCCCGCCGATCTGCTGCGACTTCCGCCCCAGCTCCAGCATGTGGTTCACGATGAGATCGGTCTGGCGGCGGATGCTCCCCATCGACTCCTGGCCCATGCGCACCGTGGCGTCGCCGGCGCGCGCCGCCCCGGCGGTCTCGGCCGCCACCGCGGCCACCCGCTGCGCGCTCTCCGCGATCTGGCGGGAGGTGGCGAGCAGCTCGCTGATGGTGGTCGTGATCTCGGCCATGGCGGTCGCCTGCTCCTTGGCGCCGGTGGCCTGCTGCCCCGCGGACGCCTGCAGCTCGGCGGAGGAGCTCTGGACGTGCTGCACGGCGCCGGAGATGCGGCGCGAGAGGGCGCGCGTGAGCAGGACCGCCAGCACCGCCGCCAGCACCACTCCGGCGACCGTCAGCGCGATCAGGAGCCGGATGGCGCGGGCGGCGGCTTCGGTCGAGGCCGCACGCTGCTCGCGCAGGAGTCTCTCCTCGCGATCGACGAACCGGCCGAGGAGCCCGAGCAGCTTCTGACGCGCCGGCCCCACCTGGCGCTCGAGGTTCTGCGCCAGCACGTCGGCGCGGGATTCGGGCGTGCGCGCCGCGACGATCGCGTCGACGGCCTTCTGGTGGTCCTCCTCGGCGCGGTCGATGTCCTTCAGCAGCTGCCGCCCCTCCTCCGTCTGCACCTCGCGCTCGAGGGTCTGCACCAGGGCTTCGAATCGGTCGCGCGCCTCCTGCATGGCGCCGAGGTAGCGACGGTCACCGGTCAGGAGATAGAGGCGCGCCTCCGCCACCTTCTGCCAGACGAGAGAGCTCAGCCGCTCCGTGTCGACCATGCGCTGCGACGAGATGTCGATCACCTCGTCCTTGCGCGCCACCACGTCACGCAGCGCGTAGACGGCCACCCCCGCCAGGGCGACCGCGATGGCCACCACCGCCCCCAGTGCCCCGGCCAGCTTGTGTGAGAACGTGAAGCGCTCGCCCATGCGTCCCTCGCTCCGTCGGCGGGACCTTCGCCCGCCCGTAGCCGTATGGCGGGGCTCGTCCCCGCCGCCGTCACGATAGACCGATCTCCCGCAACAGGGCGGGGATGCTCACGACCGGCAGCGCGCCGCCCTCGACCTGCACCACCTCGCGGAGCGCGCCAGCGGCGCCGCTCGCCGCCTCGAGCGCGGCGCCCGGGACCCGGCGGTACGCCTCCACCGCGCCAAAGGCGAGGCCGACCCGGGCCGACCCACCCGCGAGGAGCAGCCAGCGCGGCACCTCGCCTGCGTCCTCGACGCCGAGGAGGCGCGCCAGTCCGTAGACCGGGAGCAGCGTCCCGCGGATGCCAGCCACGCCGAGGAGCTCGCGGCGCCCGCTCGGGACCGGCTCGATCCGGCCCGGCGGGAGGAGCCCGCCCGTCTCGAGCGCCCGCACCGCCACCCGCGTCGAGCCCGCCCTGAGCACGAGCAGCGGCACCTCGTCCTGCCGCTGGCCGGCCGGTGGCGGCGCCGCGAACGCGGCATCGAACGCCTCGCGGAGCGCGCGTGCGCCCGCCGTCGTCGAGCGCTCGCTCACGCCGTCCCCCCGGCGCTGCGCAGCTCGGCCCGGCACAGCTCGACGAGGGCTTCGCGGCTGAAGCCGCCGCCGAGCAGCAGCACGCGCGAGGCGTCCTCTCCTGCGAGCAGCGCCAGCGCGCGCGCCAGCTCGCTGCGGGCCGCCTCGCGATCGCCGGCCCGCTGCGCCATGAGCCCGAGGTGGAGCCTCGGCATGGCGAAGGTCGGGTCGAGGTACAGGGCGTAGTGGTCCTGGTTGCGCGCGCCCTCGGCGTCGCCGGCGTGTTCGCGACAGAGCGCCATGACGTAGTGCGCCTCCGCGGAGAGCTCGTCGAGCGCCAGGACGCGCGCACACGTCGCCTCCGCACCCGCCGGGTCGCCGCTGCTCGCGAGGACGATCGCCCGCAGCAGGAGGGCGTCGGGATCGGTCTCGGTCTCGACCGGCCGCGCAGCGAGGAGCGCCAGCGCGTCCGCGTACCGTTCCTGCCGCGCCAGATCGAGCGCTCGAGCGAGCTGGAGGGGCCCCCCGCCTGGGGCCGGCGCGGCGGCGGCCACGGCCGCAGACGCGGGCGCGGCGTGAGCCGGCCCGCCGGTGAGCGCCGCGACGCGCTCGCTCGCCGCGCGGATGGCTTGGGGCCAGTCGGGCGCGAGCTCCACGGCCTCGATCGGCGCCCGCCCCGAGGGGCGGACCGGACGCGTCTCGGCGATGGCCGGAGCCGCCCCCTCGGCCTCGTCCCGCAGCTGGTAGTAGAAGGTGTCGTGCGAGTGCCGCAGGTGGAAGCGGCCCGAGACACCCCGCAGCGTCTCGGCGTGCCCGAGGAAGAGGAAGCCCCCCGGCGCCAGCGACGACGCGATCCGGTCGACGATGCGCCGGCTCACCTCGGAGTCGAAGTACATGAGCACGTTTCGGCAGAAGACCGCGTCGTAGGCGCCACGGACCCAGAGCTCGGGGTCGTCCTCGACGAGGTTGCGCTGGTCGAACGATACCAGCTCGCGCACCTCGGGACGGACCACGAATGCGCGCCCGCCCCCTTCGAAGAACCGGTCGCGCGCGGCGTCGTCGGTCTGGCGGAGGGACCAGGCGGAGTAACGACCCGCCCGCGCCCGCGCCAGCGCCGCCGGGTTCACGTCCACTCCGCGGAGCTCGAGCTCCCAGCCGACGAGCGCCGGGATATCGCGGAGGAGCATGGCGAGCGTGTAGGGCTCCTCGCCGGAGGAGCACCCCGCGGAGAGGAACCGCAGGCGCCGCTCGCGCGCGCGCTCGGCCAGCCGCGATGGGACGACGACGTCCACGAACGCGCGCAGGTCGTTGCCGTTCCTGAAGAAGTAGGTCTCGCCGACCGTGAGCCGCTCCGCCAGGAACGAGAGCTCCTCCCGATCTCCCCCCTCGACCCGCTCCAGCCAGGCCTCGGCCGGCAAGCTGCCCAGCCGCGAGAGGCGCATCGCGGCCGCGTCCTCGATCTGTTCCACCTTCGCGTCGTCGAACTGGAGCCCGAGCCGGCGGGCGATGGCGAGCCGGAGCCGCTCCACCTCGCCGCCTCGGAGGGGCCGGCTCATGCGCCGCCCTCGGCGGCGGCGCGCAGCACGCCCTCGGTGACGAGCAGGCTCGCGTCGAGGACGACGAGCAGCTCGCGGTCGAGCGCGCGGAGCGAAGCCACCGCTCCCGACGCCGCGCCCTGGAGGAGCGGGACCCGCGCGGTCGTCTCGGGGAGCGCCGCCACGCCGTCCACGCGCCGCACCGCCAGCGCTGCCGTCCGCTCGCCGCAGCGGACGATCACCCACCGTGTCGCGGCCCGCTCCGGCGCGCCGCCGAGGAGGGCGGCCAGATCGACGACGGCGGTCGGGGCGCCGCGCACCACCGCCACCCCGAGGACCCACGCTGGCGCGCCGGGGAGCGGGCGGACCGGAGCCGGCCGCATCGTCTCGACCACCGCGGCGACCGGCAGCGCGCACAGGCCTTCGCCCGCCAGGACGATGACGACGCGCTGCGGCACACGTTCGAGCAAGATGGCCTCCCCAAGCAGTGAAATAGGCGAGCGGGAGCCATGACCGCAACTGCGGCGCTTCGCAGCCGATATCGCGGGGACGCGCTCACCCTTCGACTTCGGGCCGCTGCGCGGCCCTACGCTCAGGGTGAGCGGAACGAAGGGGCCTCCGTTCGTCCTGGCACGGAACGAACGCGTCTCCGTTCATCCTGGCACGGAACGAACGCGTCTCCGTTCATCCTGGTGCGGAACGAAAAGCGTCCCCGTTCGTCCTGAGCGTAGGCCGGCGAAGCCGGCCGTAGTCGAAGGACGAACGGGCGTCGTTGGTCACCCCGCCCCCCGCAGGAACAGCGCCGCGAGCGGCGGCAGCGTCAGCACGAGCGACCAGCGCCGGCCGTGCGCCGCCACCGGGGCCGCCTCGACGCCGCCCATGTTCCCCCACCCCGCGCCGCCGTAGTGGACGGCGTCGCCGTTCAGCACCTCCTGCCAGAAACCGCCGTGCGGGACGCCAACGCGGTAGTTCACCCGCGGGACCGACGTGAAGTTGAGGACGACCAGGATGTCCGCGTCCCCCTCGCCGCCGCGCCGGAGCAGCGTGAGCACGCTCGACTCGGCGTCGGTGCAGTCGATCCACTCGAAGCCGCCCGGGTCGAAGTCGCGCCGATGGAGCGCCGGCTCCTCGCGCATGAGGCGGTTCAGGTCGCGTACCCACGCGCGCACGCCCTCGTGGCGCTCGTCGCCGAGGAGGTGCCAGTCGAGGCTCCGCTCGTGGCTCCACTCCTGCCCCTGCGCGAGCTCGCCGCCCATGAAGAGCAGCTTCTTCCCCGGCTGCGACCACAGGTCGCCGTAGAGGAGGCGCAGCCCGGCGAACTTCTCCCGGTCGTGGCCCCACATCTTGTCGAGCAGTGAACCCTTCCCGTGCACGACCTCGTCGTGCGAGAGCGAGAGCAGGAAGTTCTCGGAGAAGGCGTACATCATCCGGAAGGTGATCTCGTTGTGGTGGTACTTCCGGAAGATCGGGTCCTGGCGCATGAAGCCGAGCGTGTCGTGCATCCAGCCCATGTCCCACTTCATCCCGAAGCCGAGGCCGCCCAGGTAGGTCGGGCGCGAGACCATGGGCCAGGAGGTCGACTCCTCGGCAATGGTCTGCACGTCCGGGTGCTCCTGGAACACCACCTCGTTCAGCTTCCGCAGGAAGGCGATCGCCTCGAGGTTCTCGCGCCCGCCGAAGCGGTTCGGGATCCACTCGCCCTCCCGGCGCGAGTAGTCGAGGTAGAGCATCGAGGCGACCGCGTCGACGCGGAGCCCGTCGGCGTGGAACACGTCGAGCCAGTAGAGCGCGCTCGACATGAGGAAGCTCTTCACCTCGTTCCGCCCGTAATTGAAGATGTAGCTGTCCCAGTCCTTGTGGTGGCCCTGGCGCGGGTCGGCGTGCTCGAACAGGTGCGTCCCGTCGAAGTACGAGAGCGCGTGCTGGTCCGTGGGGAAGTGCGACGGGACCCAGTCCAGGATGACGCCCACGCCGCGCTGGTGGAGCGTGTCGACGAGGTACATGAGGTCCTGCGGCGAGCCGTAGCGGCTCGTCGGGGCGAAGTAGCCGGTGCACTGGTAGCCCCACGAGCCGTAGAACGGGTGCTCCATGATGGGCAGGAGCTCGACGTGGGTGAAGCCCATCTCCGTCGCGTAGTCGGCGAGCTGCTCCGCCAGCTCGCGGTAGGTGAGCGAGCGGTTCCCCTCCTCCGGCACCCGCCGCCAGGAGCCGGCGTGGACCTCGTAGATGCTCATCGGGCTCCGGAGGCCATTCCGCGCCGCGCGGCCCTGCATCCACGCGCCGTCGTTCCACGCGTAGTCGAGGTCCCACACGATGGAGCCGGTCCGCGGCGGGACCTCGCCGCGGAGCGCGAACGGGTCGGCCTTGTCGACCGCGTAGCCGGCGTGGCGCGAGCGCAGGTGGTACTTGTAGACGGCGCCCTTCGCGAGCCCGGGCACGAAGCCCTGCCACACGCCCGACGAGCCGAGCGGGCGGAGCCGGTGGCTCTCGCGGTCCCAGCCGTTGAAGTCGCCCACGACGGACACGCGCTCGGCGTTGGGCGCCCACACCGCGAACGAGACCCCCGCCACGCCGGCCACGGTGGTGAGGTGCGCGCCGAGCGCGCGGTAGGCACGGTAGTTCGTCCCCTCGCTCCACAGGTGCAGGTCCTGATCGGACGGGCCGCCGACGTCCAGCACGTTCGGAGCGGGCGTGGGCGGCGGCGTCGCGATGGGGGCGGTCGCGGTGCGCGCCGCCTCGGCGTGGCCGGTTCGCCTCTTGCCCTTCATCGTGGCCTCCTCGCGCGTGTCCTGCGGGGCCGCGCTCGCCAGCTGATCTTCGAGCCCTTGCAGCGGCAGCGCCACCCATTCCGGGCGATGGTCGAGCTCGTACCCGAGCTCGTAGGCCGCCTTCTCGACGAGGAACAGGTCGAACAGCGCGCGCAGCTCGTCCGCGCTCGGCGGCAGGAACGGCGCGCCGCGCGCCGTGCCGAGGTACGAGCGCAGGAAGGCGGTCGCCGCCGCGCGGTACCAGGCGTGGGCCCAGAGGGCGAGAGGATCGCTCCCCCTCGGCTCGGGCCTCTCCCTCTCCGCGGGAGAGGGAGCCGTCCGCTCGGAGCGAGAGGGGGATATCAGGCCGTAATAGGCCGCGTAGTGAAAGCTCCGCACCATCCCCGCGACGTCGCGCAGCGCCGACCGCTTGGTGCGGCGCTCCGCGAGCGGTTGCGCCGGCTCGCCCTCGAAGTCGATGACGACGAAGTCGCGGCCGGTCCAGAGCACCTGGCCGAGGTGGTAGTCGCCGTGCGTTCGGATGCGGAGCCCCTCGAGTCGCTGCTCCCCGAGCCCCTGCGAGGCGCCGATCAGCTCCCGCTCGTGGGCCAGCACCATCTCGGCCCGGGCGCGCGCCGCCGCCGGCAGCTCGCCCAGCCGCTCGCACAGGAGCGCCAGGTTCCGGCGCACCAGCGCCGCCACGCCCTCCCGCAGCGCGGCGCGATCGGAGGGCGCGAACGGCTCGGGCTCGAACCCGGGCACGTCGCGCCCGCCGGCGAGCGCGAGGTGCAGCTCGGCGGTGCGGCGCCCGAGCAGGCCCGCCGCGTCGAGGTACGCGCCGGCGAGGTCGCGCGCCCAGGCGGGCGGCCCCGCCGCCGCGAGGTCGAGCAGGTGGCCCTCCCACGCGGGCGGCGCCGGGCGCCCCCGGGCGCGTCCGAGCGCCTCGCCGACGGCGCGCAGCGTGTACGACCACGCGTCGCCCTCGTTCTCGACGAACGCCTGCAGGATCCCGAGCGCGATGGCCTCGCCGCGACGCGGGCGATACTCGAGGCCGCCCAGGGTCGCTGGCGTGTGCGGGAAGCTCGCCACGTCGGTCAGGAACGCGCCGACCTCGAGGTCCGGGTTCGGCCCCGGCTCGGTTCGCCGAAAGAGCTTCAGGATGAGGTGGTCGCCGAACCGGAGCGTGGTGTTGCTCTGCTCGACGCCGAGGGGGCGCGCCTCGAGCCGGCCGATGTCGGGGGCGAAGCGAGCCAGCGCGCCGCCCTGGAAGGCGACCAGCGTCCCGCCGCTCCCCTCGAAGCGCCCGCTCCGCGCCACCGCCTCGAGCAGCGCGCGCCCGAAGGCA
>Ga0318498_10000256_pt1 | contig 14203 bp, 10 predicted proteins | sample GRESIP109b1f24_FD_203488 | JGI IMG/M metagenome (GOLD analysis project Ga0318498, IMG submission 203488) | Tropical soil microbial communities from Luquillo Experimental Forest, Puerto Rico - GRE.SIPMG.109b1f24 | ecosystem: Environmental > Terrestrial > Soil > Tropical forest > Bulk soil... | reverse complement strand
AAGTTGCAATAGCATGTAACTCGCATCTACGGGCCACCGGGATCGGCGCGATCACGGCCAGATCGCCGCCCTGACCTTGCGCACCAGCTTCTGCGCGTGGTAGCCGACCACTACCGCGATGACCAACGCAACCGCCGGATCAAGCCAGTACCAGCCGCCGGCCACCAGGATGATCGCGCCGCTGACCGCCACCCCGGCCGCCGTGTCCAGCAGCACCGCCTTCACGTTCAGGTCGTCCCCGCCGGTGTCTCCGCCGTCGGAGTCTCCGCGCAGGACGAGTGCGCCGGCCAGCATGACGACCGCCGCGACGGCGCTGGCGATCAGCACCGGCAAGCCCTCGACCCGGTGCGAGCCGGTCACCAGGCGCTCCACCGCCGCCACCGCGATCAGCACGTTCAGCGCCAGCAGCCAGCCCGCATTCACCAGCGCCGCCACGTTCGTCGCGTTCGGGTACCCGGCCGGCCTGGCCGGGCTCGGCGGCCGCCCGGCCAGCCAGATCGCCAGCAGCGACACGCCGATCGCGCCGGCATCGGCCAGGTAATCCGCGCCTGCCGCCAAGACCGCCAGCGAATGCGCCATCAGGCCCACCATCACCAGCCCCGCGACCAGCGCGACGTTCATGACCAGCACGACCGTCAGCCGCTGCACCCGGGACATGCCCCGATGGTACGAAGCCGTGCTGCCCGACGGCCGCCGCGGCGATTCCCGGCCGGCCGGCTGGTCTGTACTAGCAGGCCGCCGAACGGACGGCGGAAACCCCAGCACCCCGGAGGACGTCATGCCCGAACACCAGATAGCAGGCGCTACGGCGCTGGTCACCGGCGCCAGCCGGGGCTTCGGCCGCGGCATCGCGACCGCCCTGAGCCAGCAGGGCGCCCAGGTCGTCGGGGTGGCTCGCGACCGCGGCCCGCTGGACGAACTGCGCGCCGAACTCGGCGGATCCTTCACCGCGGTGGCTGCCGACGCCGCCGACTCGGATGTGGCCGGGAAGCTCATCGACGCCTATCGTCCGGCCATCCTGGTACTCAACGCCGGTGCCACTCCGCTGCCGCGGCCGATCCAGCACCACACCTGGCAGACGTTCAGCCGCAACTGGGAGGTGGACGTCCAGCACGCGTTCCACTGGACCCGCGAAGCACTGCTCGCCCCGCTCGAGCCGGGCAGCATCGTGATCACGCTGTCCAGCGGGGCGGCGCTCCGCGGCTCGCCGCTGTCCGGTGGTTATGCCGGGGCCAAGGCCGCCATCCGCTGGCTGACCGCCTACGCCGCCGAAGAGTCCGGCCGGGAAGGGCTCGGCATCAGGTTCGTCTCGCTGCTGCCGCAGCTGACCCCCGCGACCGCCCTGGGCGGCATGTACGTGGCCGCCTACACCGCCCGGCAGGGCACCCCGGCCGGCGGCCCGGGCCCGGCGGTGACCCCCGAGGGGGTCGGCCAGGCGGTCACCGGGCTGGTCACCGGCCCCGGCCCGGACCAGGACGCCTATCTGCTCACGGGCGCAGGCCTCCGCCCGCTCTGACCGGTTCCCGGCGGCCACCGGTGGTCATCGAGGCTGGCCTCGAGCCCGCCGTTTGAGCTTGATCGAGTCTCCCGTCATGAGCACCCCGGCGATCACGAGCGCTCCCCCGATCACGACGGCCGCGGTCGCCTGCTCGCCGAGCAGGACCACCGCGCCCAGCACGCTGACCACCGGCTCCAGGTACAGCAGGCGGCTGATCCGGGCGCTGCCACCGCGCACGATCGCCCGGTTCCACAGCAGCATGCCGGCCACCGTGCTGCCGAGGGCGAGGAAGAGCAACTCGGCCCAGGCCGACTGGGACAGCCGCGGCGGCCAGATGGTGCCGGCCAGCGCCAGGTAGGGCACGGCCCCCGCCACGCTCGACACCGCCGTGGCGGACACCGGGCCGTACTTCTCGCTCAGCGGGCGCAGCATGACCGTGTACCCGCCGAACGCCATGGTCGCCAGCAGGACGAGCGCGGCGCCGGCCACCGCCCGTATCCCGCTGGCCGAGGACAGTGCGCTCGGGCCCGCGATCACCGCGACCCCGGCCAGGGCAACGCCGCTGCCGAGCCGGACCAGGCGGCTGACCCGTTCGCCGAGGAAGACGTAGCCGATGACCAGGACCCAGACGGGTTCGGTGGCCAGCAGCAGGCCGGCCGAGGACGCCGGGAGCCACTGCAGTCCGACCGTCACGGGCAGGTTGTATCCGACCATGCCGAGCAGGCCGGCCACGACGAACCGCGGCGTGTCGCGCGCGGCGATACGCCGTACGACCGGAACCGCCCAGGGGAGCAGGACGCCGGCCGCCAGCAGTTGCCGCAACGCCAGCAGCGGCAGCGGGGCGAGCTGGAACACCAGCGCGCGGGTGGCCACCGGGGCGAGCCCCCACAGGCACACTGCGATCAGGCCGGCGCCGATGCCGCCTGGCCGCACCCTCGTCCCCGGCCGCGTCGTCCCGGCCGTCTGCGCATCCACCGGACCAGCATGATGTAATGCCCTTGTGCAGTTCAACACTTACACGTCGTCCGGTGCGCACATAGCCGCCGCCCTGGTCAACGACCCCATGACCGACGCGGCGGCGGTGGGCGCCCTGCTGGCCGGGTTCGACGTGGAGGAGCCGACGCCGAGCGCGGCGGAACTGGCTACCTTGCGGGCGTGGACCGCGCGGCTGCGGTCCGTGTTCGGGAGGCGAGCCGAGGAGGAGCGGGCCGTGCTGGTGAACGACCTGCTCATCGAGTCGGACTGCCGCCCCCGGCTGATCTCCCACGACGGCCTGCCCTACCACCTGCACTACAAGCCGCTGGCCGGTGACCTGGCGGCCCGGGTCAAGGCGTTCACCGCGGCCGGGCTCGCCTACCTGATCGCCGAGGGATGGGGCAGCCGGCTCGGCCTCTGCCAGCGCGCGAGCTGCGGGATCGCGTTCGTCGACACCTCGCGCAACGGCACCCGGCGCTTCTGCAGCGTCCGCTGCGCCAACCAGGTCAACGTCAGCAACCACCGGGTCCGCCGCCGCGCCGGTTTACTGGGTCAGAGGTTGCCGTTCTCGCGGCTGTAGAACGGGATGGCGATGGTGACGCCGATCGTGTGGGCGGGCGGGCGGATCAGCCACTGCTCGGCTCGTGTCCCGGGGTCGTACCAGAGCAGCGAGACGCTGCCGGTGCAGTCGGTCGGGGCCTGGATGAGCAGCCGGGAGCCGCGTGCGGTCAGCACCTGGTTGTCGCCGTTGGTGTGCGGCACGGTCACCAGCTTGATCGAGCCGCCGCGGGCCTGACGGAAGATTTGCAGCACGCCGCATGGCCCGGCGGCCTGCAGGTACAGCCCGCTGCGCAGTTGCCAGGCGTCGAGGTCGCCCAGGTCGCCGCTGCTGGGGTTGCGCGGCGGGGTCAGCGCCTTCGGGTGCGCGCCGCCGAGCGGGACCAGCCACAGCTGCGGTACGGCGCTGCCCGGCGGCGAGCAGGAGGCCAGCGCCGTGCCGCCGTTCCACCAGCGGACCGGGTTGCAGGTGTTCGCGCTCGTCCGGGGCACGGGGAGCTGCCTGATCAGCGCCCCGCTGTTGCTGACCAGCTTGAGGCCGTGGCTGGTGCCGGTGACGAACTCGGTGCCGGACGACGCGTACAGCGCCGTGCCGTTCGCCGAGTAGCCGAGCGAGCGGACCAGCCTGCCGGACAGGCTGTACCGGGCCAGGCTGGCGCCGGAACCCGATGGCCGGCTGGCCACGATGTTCAGGCCGTTCGGTGTGGTGTACCCGAGCGGCGTCGCGTCGCCCTGCATGACGAAGGTGCGCATCCGGCCGGTGGCCAGGGTGAGCTGCGCGACGCCGCCCTTGCCGGAGAAGACCTGGAACAGCGCGCGCTTGCCGTCCGGTGACCAGGCGACCAGCTGCGGCGCGAACCGCATGTCCGGCCACCGGGCCAGCTGGTACCGGGCGCCGCCCGGGCTGATCAGGTACAGGGTGACCGGGCCGGTCTTACCGCCCTCGGGTGCCGCGGTCGTGTACTGGGCCAGGACCCACCCGGGGCCGACACGGTTCCACGGGACGCCGGCCGGCTGGGTGGCACGGGCCGGCGTGGCAGCGTTAGCCGACTGGGCGGCGGCGACCCCGGTCGCGGTTCCGGCGACGAGGAGGAGGGCGCTCAGTACGGCGGCCACGATCGCGGTCAGGGGGGTTCGGCGCAAGCTCATGCCTTCATGACGCGGTTACCTCCCATCCGGTTGCGTCACGTTTTACGCGTGCGGTCCGACCGTCACCGGGCCCACGGCCAGCGTCGGCGCGTGCCGGGGCATCCGCCGGGCGGTGACGCTGCTCCAGGTCAGGGTGGCCGGGGTCGCGGTCATGTAGGCGCATTCTACGAACCCACGGTGTCGGGGAGCTTGCCGGTGGCGCCGAGCTTGTACGCGATGATCATCGGCCGCTGGGTGGCGGTCAGGGGGGTGCCCGCGCCGGCGATGACGTAGCCGCCGTCGACGGCGACGGGGGCGTTGGACCCGGCCGACATCGGCGTCTTCAGCAGGATCTTGCCGGTGGCCGCGTCGAGCGCGTACAGGTCGCCGTGGAACGTGGTGGTGAGCACCACGTCGTTGGTCACGGTGGCGGCGCCGTAGGGCGAGGACGGGAGCCGGGCGTCCCATTCGACCTGGCCGGTGTCCTGGCTGACCGCGACCATCTCGCCGGTGGCATGCACGACCGCCGCGACGACGGAGGCGATCGACCCGGTGTAGCCGGCCGGGGTGGCCGGCAGCGCGAGGTCGTTGACGGCGGCGAACGTGGTGGTGCCGTTGCTGGCCAGCTGGGTCTCGATGCCGCCGTAGATGCTCGGCTCGAGGCAGAACTCCCTGGGCAGGCCGGCCTGCGAGGCCGTCGTGGCGTGCTCGGTGAGCAGCCCGCCGTTCGCGGGGCCGGTGTGCCCGCCGACCGGGCGCTTCCAGAGCAGCTTCCCGGTCTGGGCGTCCAGCTCGATCAGGATGCCGGCCTTGCCGCCGTCGAGCACCACCGGCCGCCCGTGCGCGGTGGTCAGCACCGGCGGGTCCTGCAGGTCCCAGTCGTACAGGTCGTGCGGGGTCAGCTGGTAGTACCACAGCAGCCTGCCCCGCGGGCTGAGCTTGACCACCGAGTCGGTGTACAGGTCAGGACCGGGCCGGCTGCTCCCCAGCGGGTAGCGCTGGCCGAAGAGCGGCCCGGGGTTGGCCACGCCGAGGTACAGGTTGCCCTGGGCGTCGAACGAGGGCGCGTACCACTGGCCGCCGCCGGAATTGATGTCCGGGTTCCCCCACAGGTCCTGCACCTCGTCCCAGCTCCACTCCGGCGCGCCGGTCGCGGCGTTCAGTGCCCACAGGGTCGCCTTGCCGCCGCCGAGGTACTCGCCCACGGTCGGGTTGACCGGCACGGTGGACACGTAGACGGTGCCGTGGTTGTAGCCCGGGGTCATGTCGATGCCCTCGTGGTCGTTGCCGATCAGCGTCCGGCTCCACAGCTGGCTGCCGGTCGCCGCGTCCAGGGCGAAAGCGGCGTGGTTCGTGGCCCCGTAGACCACCCCGCCGGCCACGTTGACGCCGTCCGGCCCGCCGTTGGGCGAGTTGTAGGTGTGCGTCCAGAGGACCTTTCCGGTGGCCAGGCTGATGGCCAGCACGTTCGACAGCAGGTCCTGGACGTATACCACGCCGTTCACCACGACCGGCGTGGTCGCGTAGGCGCCGTCGGTGTGCGCGGAGGTCTTCAGCGGCACGGTCCAGGCCACGCCGAGCTTGGCGACGTCCGAGCCGGTGATCGCGCTGGCCACGTCGCGGGTGTTGGCCAGGTCGGCGCCGGGCAGCGTCCAGCCCGCGGCGGGCTTGCCCGCCGCGGGCGGGAGCGGACCGCTCGCGGTGACGGCCGGCCCGGGCTTGGCGGAGCAGGCCGGCGCGGCGCTGCTGCTACTGCCGCCGCTGCAGCCGCCGACAGCCAGGCCCGCAGCCAGCAGCAGGGACGCTCCGGTCGAAGTGACCTTCCGGTTCATGGCGCTCGCACCCCGCGGAACAGCTCGGCGTAGTCGTAGGCGGCCTCGGGGTTGGCGCGGAGCCGCTCGTCGATCGTCCTGGCGTCCCGGCCGACGAGGATCCGCCAGGCCCCGGAGCGCACCCCGTCGAGGATGACGGTCGCCGCCTGGGCCGCGCTGAGCGGCGCCTTGTCCCGGAAGTCGTTGCTCACCCGGATCAGCATCCGCCGCAGATCCTCGGCCGAGGCGTCCCCGGGCAGCAGGCCAGCGGCGGCCAGCCCGGCCCGCGCGCGGGCGGGGATCAGCTCCTTCAGCTGAGCCTCGGTCATCTGCTCCGGCTCCTTGCCGTGAGCGCGGAAGGTGTTCCCGATGATGTCGGTGCCCACGTGACCCGGCATCACCACGGCCACCCGGACCTGGGGCGCGTTGGTCCGCAGGTCCTCGATCAGCGCCTCGGTGAAGCCCCGCACCGCGAACTTGGCCGCGCTGTAGGCGGTGTTCGGCGTGCCCGGGCCGAGCGCCGCCCACATGCCGTTCACGCTGCTGGTGTTGACCAGCACCCCGTCGCCGCTGGCGATCAGCAGCGGCAGGAAGGCCCGGGCGCAGTAGTACACGCCCCACCAGTCGACGGCGAACGTGCGCTCCCACTCCTCCCGGCTGTCGTTGACGAAGCTGGCGCCCCCGCCGATGCCCGCGTTGGCGAAGACCAGGTCGACGTGGTCGCTGGCGTGCCCGGCCAGCAGTTCGTCGCGGAAGCGGAGCACCTGCGCCTCGTCGGAGACGTCGCAGGCGTGGCTGGTGACCAGGACGCCGGGCCCGGCCTCCGCCCGCGCCAGGGACGCGGTCTCCGCCACGGCGCCCGGGTGCCAGTCGCAGGCCGCGACCGAGCAGCCCTGCGCCGCGAGCTGCCGGACCAGCTCGCGGCCCATGCCGGAGCCGCCGCCGGTCACCGCGGCGAGCTTGCCTGCGAAGGATTCCAGCTGACTCACCTGTCTACTCCCATCTGAAGAAGCGCATGCATGCCTTCATAGCCACCAGGGTCGGCCGACGGCCCGGTTCGCGGCAGGGGTGGAATCACCCACACGGATGCGGCGGGGTCAGACCAGGCCGGCGGTGAGAGCGAGCCGGGTGAGGTCGGCGCGGCGGCGGCAGCCGGTCTTGTCCCTGATCCGGTCCAGGTGCGAGCTGACCGTGCGCACGGTGATGTAGAGCTGGGCCGCGATCTGCGCGTCGGTGCGGCCCTCGGCGACCAGGGTGATCAGCTCGCGTTCCCGGGGGCTGAGCCTGGGCAGAGCCGGCGTCGGCGCTGGCCACGGCGGCTCGGGCGGCGGCCCTGTCGGCTGGGCCGCGGCGAGGAGGAGGGCGTACTCGGCGGCGGTGGCCAGGCTCATCGCGGCGCCGCGTTCCTCCGCCGCCCGCGCCCCGGCCGGCCCGAGCTGTTTCCTGGCGTTCCGCTGGAGTTCCTCCCGCCCGGCCAGGTTCCTGGACTCGTGTGGCCGCGGCCAGGGGCTGCGGAGCGCGGACGCGGCCGCCCACACCGTGACCGCTTCGGCCGGTCGCCGGGTGGCCGCGCACAGGTGGCCGCAGCAATCCAGGCCGGCCATCAGGGCGGGCCGCATCCCGGTCTGCACCGCGATCTGAAGCTGCTCGCGCAGGTGCGCCGCCGCGTCGTCGACCCGGCCTGCCCGCAGGTCCAGGATCACCTGGTTCCACAGCTGACCGCTCAGGTTGGCCAGGTCGCCTACTTCCCGGCAGGAGGCCAGGCCCGCCGCGCAGGCCTGCTCGGCGCCGGCCAGGTCGCCGGTCTCGGTCAGGATCATCGTCACGAACTGGCTGAGCGCCCGGTACAGGCCGCCGGCGAACTCGTCCGGGATGTCCCGCGCCTCGCACGCCAGCCGGAGGGCGCCGTCCCGGTCGCCGGCCTCCCAGGTCGCCGCGCCGAGGCAGGCCAGAGCGCTCGCTTCCAGGCCCTGGGAGCCGACCTGATGAGCCACGGCCAGCGCCCGGCGGGCATCGTCGACCGCCTCGGCCACCCGGCCCATCTGCAGCAGGGCCACCGACCGGCCGCCCATGCAGAGCGACAGCAGCACGGGGCCCTCCCACGACGCGGGCCGTCCCGGGTCCTCGAGGGCGGTTCTGACCCTGGCGTGGTGCTCCAGGGCCGCGGACGGATCGGAGGCATAGCTGGCGGCCTGGGCGAGCAGCATGTGCGCGCCGCACCACTCGCCGCTGCCGACCTCCGCGTACTCGGCGGCCGCGGCCAGCACCGGCACCTGGCTGATCAGGCGGCCCCGGAGGCCCCACAACGGCGCCTGGCTCAGCGCCAGCCGCAGCGCCGTGCCTGGGTCGTGCTCCATCGCCCAGTCCAGGGCGTGGCGCAGGGTGACGTCCTCGGCGTCCAGCCGCCGCAGGCTGGCCGCCTCATTCGTGCGCGTGTACAACCCGGCGGAGGCCTGTTCGGCCACCTCGGCCGCGTATCCGGCCAGCGCGGCGGCGACGTCGCCGTCCTCGCCTTTCTCGGCCAGCAGGCCGGCCCCGTAGGCGCGCAGCGTCTCCAGCATGACGTACCTGGTCCGGCCGTCCGGCCCGGTCCGCGGCGGGACCAGCAGCGAGCGGTCCACCAGCCGCGGCACGACCGGCCGGGCGCCGGGTCCGGCCACCGCCTCGGCCCCGTCCAGGGTGAAGGGGCCAGGGAACACCGAGAGGGTGCGGAACGTCTTCTGCTCGGCTTCGTCCAGCAGCTCGTAGCTCCACCGCACCGCGGCGGCCAGCGACCGCTGCCGCTGCTGGGCCAGCCGGTCGCCGTCCACCAGCAGCGCGAACCGGTCGTCCATCCGGTCCAGCAGCTGGGTCACGCCGAGCGCGTCCACCCGGGCCGCGGCCAGCTCGATCGCGAGCGGCATCCCGTCCAGCCGCGCCACCAGTTCGGCCACGGTGGTGCGGGTCCGTGCGTCGAGGGTAAAGGCTGGCTCCGCGTGGCGAGCCCGGTCCGCGAACAGCGTCACCGCCTCGGAATCGGCTTCGGGATCCGCCGGGCCGTCCGGGTTGTCCGGCTTTTCGGGGCCGGGCAGGGTCAGCGGTCCCAGCCGGTACCGGACCTCCCCGGCGATGCGCAGCGGCTCCCGGCTGGTGGCCAGCACCCGCACGTCGTCGGCGCCGAGCAGCAGCCGGCCGCACACCTCCGCGGCCGCGCCGATCACCTGCTCGCAATTGTCCAGCACCAGCAGCAGCTGCCGCCGGGCCAGCGCGTGGGCCAGCGCGTCGGCCGCCGCCACCACGGGCAGGTCATGGAGGCCCAGCGCCGCGGCCACCGTGGCCGGCACCTGCGCCGGATCCCGGACCGCGGCCAGCTCCGCCAGCCATACCCCGTCGGCGAACCGGCCGGCCACCCGCTTCGCCACCTCGCCGGCCAGCCGCGTCTTCCCGGCGCCTCCCGGCCCGGTCAGCGTCACCAGCCGGTTTCCGGCCAGCTGGGCGGCGATCTCCCGGGTGGCCTGCGCGCGGCCCACGAAACTGGTCAGCGAAGCAGGAAAGCCGTGCAGGCTTCCCGGTGCGTCGGCCACCACAGACCGTTCCACAGCGGTCACACTAACCGCGACCGGCGCCGTGGTACAGCCCACGGGCGGGGCGCCTGGGACGACGGGCGGTAACGCTGGGCGGCCCGAGCCCTCCTGGGTGCTGTTGGCACGGGGGCCGGGCTGTCGGCCTGCGGTGCCTGCTGGCGGCCGAGCAGGACCGCGCCCACGACCAGGCAGGCGAAGGCGGCGATCTGCAGGCCGGCCCGGCCCCCGTGCGGCAGGGTCTCGCCGAACAGCACGAACCCGGCCGCGATCGGGACCGCGTTGGTGACCATCGTCGCCGTGCCGGCCGCGGTCAGCGCGTCGCCCCGCTGGTACGCCCACTGCAGGACGCTCGTCCCGACGGCGTAGGCGATGATGAGCGTGACCAGCGCGAGCAGCCACCAGCCGCCGTAGCCGATGAGCTTGGCGGAGATGTCGCCGTCGGCGAACAGCAGCCCGGCGGCCAGTCCGAGTGATGCGGCCCGGCCGAAGCGGGTCGGCATGGCGATGAGCAGCACCGCGCCGCCGGCGCACGCCGCGAGCCAGACAACCGTGCCGATCACCGCCGGATGCTGATCGGACTCGTTGGTGTCGACCAGCGACAGCGCCAGCAGCGCCAGCCCGGCCACCGCCAGGACGACGGCGAGTTGCTCGCGCCGCGCGAGCCGGGACGGGTGCCCGCGCGCGGTGGCGAACGCCAGGACGGCGACCCCGGACGCCACCACGGCCTGCACCAGCGACAGCGGCGCCAGCCGCAGGGCCGCGACGTACATGAGCCAGCCAGCGCTTTCGGCCCCGAACGCGAGGACCCAGCGGCGGTCGCCGAGCAGCATCTGGGCCGACCTGAAGGGGCGGCGCGGCGACAGCGGCGGCAGCGCCGCGGCCGCGTCGTGCTCCAGTGAATAGGCCGTGTTAGTGACCAGCGCTGAGGCAAACGCGAGCGTCAGGCCTATCCAAACCGGTGGCACCCTGCGAACGGTACCACCGGTGCTGGGGCGTCGCGGTCAGGCCGCTACCTGGGGGAAGGCGGCCGGGCTGCGGTGGCCGGCCTGGTCGACGGCGCGCAGGCCGAACTGGACGTTGTCCTTGGAGATGTCGAGGGTGACCGTGGTGACGTTGCCGACGTCGATCGCGCTGGTCCAGTCGGGGCTGGTCGTCTCGCGCATCACCACCTCATAGCCGGCCAGGTCCGGCTCGGTGTTCGCGTTCCAGGTCAGCGTGGTGAAGTTGGTGCCGGAAAAGCTGTCGGGCGGCGTCGTGTGGATCTGCAGGTTCTTCGGCGTCCCCGGATTGGTCGCCAGCGACCACAGCGCCGCGGCGTTCACCTTGGCCACCCCGGCGGTGTAGTCGAAGTCCACGAACTCGGCCAGGTCGCCGAACTGCACGCCGTTGACCACCTCGACGTCCCGGTGCTCGTGGTTGAAGTTCTCCCGCGGCTCGGTGAACCGGGCCGCCGGGTAGCCCTGGGCCTGGAAGGACACGTGGTCGCTGGCGCGCAGGTACCGGTCGCGCCGCCAGATCACGCGGATGTTCATGCCGGTCAGGCTGTGCGGCGCCACGTCCGTGACGAACCGGGCCAGCTGGTGCGTCACGCCGTCGTTCTCGCCGCCGACCGACTGCATGACCGAGATCTGCGCCGGGGTCACCGCGGTCGGGATGCCCTCGACGAACAGCCGTAGGGTGCGCGGGTCCGGCCGGGTACCGTCCCAGGCCTGGCTGGCGCCCACGATGTCGTTGCTGAACATGCCCTGCACGTCGTTACCGGCCGCCTTCATCTGCGCGGCCATGTGGGCCGAGCCGTACAGGCCCTGCTCCTCCCCGGCGACGGTGGCGAACACCAGGGTGCCGGGGAACTCGCGGGTGGCGAACAGCCGGGCGAGCTCGAACATGACCGCGACGCCGGAGCCGTCGTCGTCGGCCCCGGGGGCGTCCTTGGTGAAGTCCAGCACGTCGGTCACCCGGGAGTCCAGGTGCCCGGTGACGACGTAGAACCGCTCGGGGGACGCGGTGCCCTTCAGCGTCGCGATCACGTTGGTGATCGTGGTCGGCACCGGGATCCGGTTCGAGACCGGCTGCACGAACGTCTGCTGCTGCACCGTCATCCGCCCGCCCGAGGCGGCCGCGAAGGACTGCATCTGGCTGGTCACCCAGGCGGTGGCCGCGCCGATGCCGCGCACCGGGTCGGTCTGGCTGGATGCCGTGTGCCGGGTGCCGAAACTGACCAGCTTCAGGATCGTCGCCTTGATCCGGTCCGGGTCGATTTCGCGCAGCAGGGCCCGCAGTTCCGGATCGGGTGCTGACCGGCTGAGCGCGGGGTCGGTCTCGGCCAGGGCCGTACCGCTGAGAAGAGGCACCGCGACCGCCGTGACGGCCGAGGCGGACAGGAACGCGCGGCGGGTAGCGCCGTTGCGGCCTAGAACATCCTTGTTCTCCATGCCCCCACATCATCGACGTCATCCGGCAGATGTCAACATGACTGCTACTTTTGGCAACAGGAAACCATCGCGGGCGCGGCTCGCACCCCACGCCGGACCGTTCGGGATCAACAACGACCTGGTCCCGAACGGACCTGATGTCACGCACCCGGTGGGGCGGGCGGCGCTGGTCGGCGCCAAGCGGCGGACGGGACCACGGACAGTAGTGTCTACGTGACCAGCGTGGCAGGAGGCCGTGATCTGCTAACGAATTTCAGAAGTGACCGCACTTAGACACTTGTGTCCGTGTTACGGTCCCGATGTCTTAAAGGTTGAAAATACGGCTTGGTCACGCCGGGGGGTCTCGGCTGCCGCCGGGTGGGATGTCGGGCGACGCCTGACGGTGAGTTTCTGCGGGCGGACGAGCAGATGCCTCCCCTCCGTGCTTATCTCGTGTGAGGCGTAATGGCACCGTTCCGGCGTCCTGTCCGCTCCCGGCCCATCAGGGTGTTCCTGATCGGCATGCTCGCCGTCCCGCTGGTCTCGCTGCTGGCGCTGTGGGGGTTCGCGGCGAGCATCACGGTCAGCAACGCGATCAGCGACCACGAGTACAACGTGAGCGCCGCGGCCATCGCCTCGGGGGTCAGGGGCCTGATCATCGGGTTGCCCCAGGAGCGGGTGCAGTCCTACCTCTGGCTGACCAGCGGCCGGACGACCCCCAAGACGTCCGTGACCGCCGCCAGGCAACTAGTGGATCAGCAGATTCCGGCGGTCCGGGCCGCCCTGAACGCCCAGCAGTCGCGGCTCTCCGCTCAGTCCAGGTCGGAGCTGAATGCCCTGTTCACCGAGCTAGGACAGCTCGGGACGACCCGGGCGGCCATCGATTCCGGCGCGATGAGCCCGCCGGCCGCGTTCGGCGTCTACAGCAGCATCATCGACCACCTGTTCCTCTACTTCGATACGTCGATCCAGGACCGGGGGGCCTCGCTGACGGGGATCTCGGTCGGCGCCTCGGACTCGGGTTACGCGTTCGAGATGACCACCCGGGAGATCGCGCTGGTGGGTGGAGCGCTGATCGACCACGGCCAGATGAGCGAGACCGCCCGGACCCTGTTCGCCAGCAGCGCGGCGAACCGGCGCCTGCTCATGAACGAGGCCCTCGCCCTGCTGACGCCCGGCCTGAGCGCCGGATACGTCAGCATGGAGAACTCGCCGGCCTACCGGCAGTTCCAGACCATGGAAAGCCAGATCCTGGCCAGCACGGGCGGCACCGTGCCGGTGAATGCCGGTGCCTGGCAGACGGCCTCGCAGGCGGTAGTGGGCGCCATGGAGAAATCCCAGCTCGACAACGCTAACCAGCTGACCGCGATCAGCGCCGCGCGGAGCGACCAGCTGGTCACCGAGGCTGTCCTGGCCGCAGGGCTGGGGCTGGTGGCCGTGGTCGCCTCGGTCTTCCTGCTGGTATGGTTCGGCCGCAAGGTCACGAGGGACCTGGGCGGGCTGAACGACAGCGTCAGGGGCATGGCCGAGGAACGACTGCCGAGCGTGGTCGAACAGCTCCGCCGGGGCGATGACGTAGATGTGGCGGCGGCGTCGCCGCCCCCAGGTACCAGTACCATCCAGGAGATCTCGCGGATCGCCGAATCGTTCGGCACCGTGCAGGCCGCGGCCGTCAGCGCCGCCGTCGACCAGGCCAGGCTGCGCAAGGCGGTCAACCAGGTCTTCCTGAACATCTCCATGCGCAACCAGTCCCTGCTGCACCGGCAATTGGGGATGCTGGACTCGATGGAGCGGCGGACCAGCGAGCCAGAGGCGCTCGGCGACCTGTTCCGTCTCGACCACCTCACCACCCGCATGCGCCGGCACGCCGAGGGCCTGATCATCTTGTCCGGAGCGCTGCCCGGCCGCGGCTGGCGCGATCCGGTGCCGGTCGTTGACATCCTGCGCGCCGCGGTCGCCGAGGTCGAGGACTACGTGCGGGTCGACGTGGCCAGCGAATCGGACGACCTGGTGGCGGGGAACGCGGTCAGCGACGTCATTCACCTCGTGGCCGAGCTGGTCGAGAACGCCACGATCTTCTCCCCGCCCAATACCCGGATCGAGGTCAGGGCCGAACGGGTGGGCACCGGCCTAGCCGCGGAGGTCGAAGACCGCGGCCTGGGCCTGTCCCCCGACGAACTCGAGGACATCAACCGGCGCTTGGCCAGCACGCCCGAGTTCGACCTGGCGCGCAGCGAGCAGCTCGGGCTGTTCGTGGTC
>Ga0318498_10000253_pt1 | contig 14297 bp, 13 predicted proteins | sample GRESIP109b1f24_FD_203488 | JGI IMG/M metagenome (GOLD analysis project Ga0318498, IMG submission 203488) | Tropical soil microbial communities from Luquillo Experimental Forest, Puerto Rico - GRE.SIPMG.109b1f24 | ecosystem: Environmental > Terrestrial > Soil > Tropical forest > Bulk soil... | reverse complement strand
ATCGCCTCGTTGATTGCCTTGGCGCGCACGTCGAGCGCGCCGCGGAAGATGAACGGGAAGCCCAGGACGTTGTTCACCTGGTTCGGGTAGTCGGAGCGGCCGGTCGCCATGATGACGTCCTGGCGCGCCTCCGTCGCGTCGGGGTAGCTGATCTCGGGGTCGGGGTTGGCGAGCGCGAAGACGATGGGGTTCTTGGCCATCGACTGCACCATCCGCTGGGTGACGAGGCCCTTGGCGGAGCAGCCGAGGAAGACGTCCGCCCCCTCCATCGCGTCGGCGAGCGTGCGGCAGCGGGTCTCCGCCGCGAACTCCGCCTTCCACTCGTTCATGCCCTCGGTGCGCCCCTTGTAGACGACGCCCTTGGTGTCCACGAGGAGGACGTTCTCGCGCTTCACGCCCAGCGACATGTAGAAGCGCGTGCAGGCGAGGGCGGAGGCCCCGGCGCCCGACACCACCACCTTCACCTTGTCGAGCTGCTTGCCGGCCACCTCGACGGCGTTGAGCAGCGCGGCGCCCGAGATGATGGCGGTCCCGTGCTGGTCGTCGTGCATGACCGGGATCTGCATCTCGCGCTTGAGCCGCTCCTCGATGACGAAGCACTCCGGCGCCTTGATGTCTTCCAGGTTCACGCCGCCGAAGGTGGGCTCGAGCGCCTTCACGACCGTGCAGAAGTGGTCGATGTCGGTGGCGTCCACCTCGATGTCGAACACGTCGATGTCCGCGAACTTCTTGAAGAGGACGCCCTTGCCCTCCATGACCGGCTTGCCGGCGTGGGCGCCGATGTCGCCCAGGCCCAGCACGGCGGTGCCGTTGGAAATCACCGCCACCAGGTTTCCACGCGCGGTGTAGGTGTAGCTGAGGTCGTGGTCCTTCGCGATCTCGAGGCAGGGCTCGGCGACGCCCGGGCTGTAGGCGAGCGCGAGGTCGCGCGCCGTGGCGCAGGGCTTCGTCGGGACGACCTCGATCTTCCCCTTCCGCCCGGAGGAGTGGTAGGCGAGCGCGTCCTCACGCCGGATCCTCTTGTTCGGGACGAGGCTCTGGTTGGACGCGGTCTTGCCCTGGGGTGAAGTCGAGTCGGCGGACATGCTGGACCCTCACGATGCGGGTTCGAGTGTGGTTTGAGGGGCAGCACCAAAGCCCCAGGGGCAACTTTGTGTCAAGGCGGGTCGCGTCGTGCAGATGGGGGGCCGCCGCTTGATGTTCGTCAACGATCGCGCTGGGCGACGTCGCTCCTCGAGCCTGCCTGGCCGGCCGCCGCCTTCGAGCCGAACCCCGGCTTGTTCTCCAGCTCGTCCAGCGTGCGCGGCCAGTCTTCCTTGAGCAGCCGCGCCAGCGAACGATCCGAGAGGATCTGCCCGCCGGTCTGGCAGCGCGGGCAGTAGTTGGTCTCGTTCTCCGCGTGGACGATGCGCTGCACCGGCGCGCCGCAGTCCGGGCACGGTAGGCGGTACCGGCCGTGCACCGCGAACTCCTCGCGGAAGGCGGTCACCTTCTCCGGGAACCCGCCGCGCCGCTCGCCGCGCAGCCGCGCGAGCCAGTCGCCGAGCACGGCGCGCGTCGCCTCGTGCAGCCGGTGCACCTCCTCGGCGGAGAGGCGCGAGGTGAGCTTCACCGGGGAGAGTCGGGCGCGGTGGAGGATCTCGTCGGAGTAAGCGTTGCCGATGCCGGAGAAGAGGCGGGGGTCGGTGAGCGCGCGCTTCAAGGTGTGGTTCTCGCGCGTCAGCACCGCCGCGAAGGTCGCCTCGCCGGCGTCGAGCGGCTCGAGACCCCCGCGGTCGAGCGCGGCCAGGGCGCCCTCGCCGCGGACGAGGTGGAGCGCCGCGCGCCGCTTGGTTCCCGCTTCGGTCAGGAGCAGCGTGCCGCGGGGGAACTCGAACGTGGCGAGGAGGCTCCCGGTGCGGCCGGGCTTCTTTCCGCCCGCCTCGACCCAGTGCAGCCGGCCGGCGATCATGAGGTGGACGGCCAGGAAGAGCTCGCCCTCGAGGCCCAGCACGACGCGCTTCCCGAGGCGCCGGACCTCTTGGACGAGCCGCCCCTCGGCCTCGCGCAGCGGTGGCTCGGCGGTGCGGAGGAGGAAGGGGCTCGAGAGCTTCACCGCCAGGAGCCGCTCGCCGAGGATCCGCTCGCGCAGCGCCTCGACGTAGCTCTCCACGTCAGGCAGCTCGGGCACGTCCGGATTCTAATCGGACGCCTCGACCGCGGCCGCGCGTCGCCCTAGACTACGAGTCCCGTGCGCCTTCTCGTACCGCTGGTCGCGATCGTGGCCTACGCGCTGTCGCTCGCGGCGATCGCCATCTGGCCCCCGCTCGTCGCGCTGACCCTGCTCGTCACGTTCCCCTTCGACCGGAACCGCGCCGTGGCCGGCCGGCTGCTCCGGTTGTGCGGCGCCTTCGTGTCGCGGAGCTTCCCCTTCTGGCGCATCCGCATCGAGGGGCGCTGGCCGGAGGGGAGGCAGGCCTACGTGGTGGTGGCGAATCACCAGTCCTTCCTCGACATCTTCCTGCTCTCCAACCTGCCGCACGAGATGAAGTGGGTGGCGAAGAAGTCGCTCTTCAGGGTCCCGTGGATCGGCTGGGCCTTCTCGATGGTGGGGGACATCGCCGTCGAGCGCGGCGACACCTCCAGCGCTGTCGAGGTCATGGGCAAGGCGAAGGACTACCTGACCCACGGCATGCATGTGATGCTCTTCCCCGAGGGTACGCGCTCACGCGACGGCAAGATGCTCCCGTTCAAGGCTGGCGCGTTCAAGCTGGCCGTCGACGCCGGCGTGCCCATCCTCCCCATCGCCGTCTCCGGTACCGCGCAGGGCATGCCGAAGGGCACGCCCTGGGTGCGCCCGTCGCGGCTGGTGGTGAGGATCCTGGAGCCCGTCTCGACCGCCGTGGTGGCGGCCGCCACGGGGCGCGAGCAGGTCCGCCAGCTCGCCGCGCTACGCGACGACGTGCGCGCGCGGATCGAGCGGGCGCTGGAGGACGTCACCGGCGCGGATACGTCCGAGCGGGCGGCGCCGTCCACGTGAGGGGGCCGCGAGCGGAGGTGAGACGATGAAGGTGCTCCAGGGGTGCTTCGACGCGAACCGCGCCTGGTCCGCGCGGATGCGCGAGCGGGATCCCGGGTTCTTCGAGCGGCTCGTGCATGCCCAGCGCCCCGAGCTGCTCTGGATCGGCTGCTCCGACAGCCGGCTCCCCCCGGATCAGGTGGTGGGCCGGCTCCCGGGCGAGATCTTCGTCCACCGCAACGTCGGCAACGTGGTGGTGCACACGGACCTCAACTGCCTGTCGGTCCTCCAGTACGGGATCGAGGTGCTGAAGGTGAAGCACGTCATCGTGTGCGGCCACTACGGCTGCGGCGGCGTCGACGCGGCGATGAGCCCCGAGCCGCTCGGGCTCATCGACAACTGGCTCCGCCACATCCGCGACGTCTACATGGCGCACCGCGACGAGCTCGAGTCCATCGCCGACCCGGCGGCGCGCCGCGATCGGCTGTGCGAGCTGAACGTCGCCACTCAGGTCGCGAACGTCTGCCACAGCACCATCGTCCAGGACGCCTGGCGGCGCGGCCAGCCGCTCACCGTCCACGGCTGGCTGTACGAGCTCGCGGACGGCCTGCTGCGAGATCTCGACCTGGTCGTCGAGTCCGCGGACCAGATCCCGCAGGCGTACCGCATGCGCTGACCGAGGCCCGGGGCCTCACAGACTCGTCAGTGCCGCGTGTCCGGCGGGCGCGGTCTCTCGGCGCCCGGGACGCGCCGGGCGGACTCGCGCACCGCCGCGAGGGCGCCGGCATCGGGGTGCTCCACCGCCTCGTCCACGAGGAGCTGCCAGTGCTCCGCCGTGTCCACGATGAGCCGCGCGCCGCGCCCGTACGTGACGTAGGCCCAGGCCCACTGCAGGATCACCATGACGCGGTTGCGGAAGCCGATGAGGAAGTAGAGGTGAACGAAGAGCCAGGCGAGCCACGCCACCGCTCCGCTGAGGTGGAGCCGCCGCACCTCGCCGACCGCCCGGCCGCGCCCGATCGTCGCCAGGGTCCCCTTGTCGCGGTAGCGAAACGGCGCGCGCGGCTCGCCGTGGAGCGTGCGCAGCATGTTGCGCGCGACGTGGCGGCCCTGCTGGATGGCCGCTTGCGCGACGCCTGGGACCGCACGCCCGTCCTTCCCGACCACGTGCGCGAGATCCCCGGCGACGTAGACGTCGTTGCGTCCAGGCACCGTCAGGTCCGGGTTCACCTCCACACGCCCGGCGCGGTCGAGCGGCGCGCCGAGCGCGCGCGCCAGCGGCGAGGCGGCGACCCCCGCGCCCCACAGGACGGTGCGAGCCGAGATCCGCTCCCCGTGGACGGTGACGCCCCCTTCGTCGATGCCTTCGACGAGCGCCCCCGTGCGCACCTCCACCCCGGCGGAGGCGAGCTGCCGCCGCGCCGCTTCGGACAGGTCGGGCGGGTACGTCGGCAGGACGCGCGGGACGCTCTCGAGCAAGAGGATGCGCGCGCTGCGAGGATCGATGCGGCGGAACTCGGAGGCGAGCGTGTGGCGGGCGATCTCGGCCAGCGCCCCCGCCAGCTCCACGCCGGTCGGGCCGCCGCCCACCACCACGAACGTGAGCAGCGTCTGGCGCGTCGCCGCGTCCTCCTCGCGGTCGGCCTCCTCGAACGCCATCAGGACGCGCCGGCGGATCTCGAGCGCGTCCTCGATCGTCTTCAGGCCCGGCGCGAACCGAGCCCACTCCGGATGTCCGAAGTAGGAGTGCGTGGCGCCCGTCGCGACCAGGAGCTGGTCGTACCGGATCGCCATCCCGTCGCCGAGGATGACGCCGCGGCCGTCCAGGTCGAAGGCCGCCACGTCTCCCAGGATGACATCCAGGTTGTGCTGCCTGCGCACGAACGAGCGGGTGGGCACGGCGATGTCGGCCGGGTTGAGGCCGGCGGTGGCGACCTGGTACAGGAGCGGCTGGAACAGGTGGTGGTTGTGCCGGTCCACCAGCGTCACCTGCACCGGTGACCGACGCAGCTCGCGGGCGCAATACAGGCCGGCGAAGCCGGCGCCCACGATGACGATGTGAGGCGCTGACTCCATGCGTCGAGGATAGAGCCGTCCACCGAGCCTCGCTCGCCAGCTCGCTTCTTCCCAATCCAGAGGGCGGCAGCGCTGTCGAATGCCTGGCAGCTCACCGGCCGCCGGAATGATAGGCTGCGCGACCGTGTCCGACGACCACCGCCTCCACGTCCACGCCTTCCGCACCGTCCCCCGCACCGGCGTCATCTACGCCACGACGGAGGCGACCAAGCTCGGCTTCTCGCAGCGCGACCCCGCCTGGTGCAACCTCGGCCAGGGACAGCCCGAGACCGGGCCGCTCGATGGCGCCCCGCCCCGCGTCCACGCGGTCCCCGTCGAGGTCGACGATCAGGAGTACGCGCCGGTGGCGGGGCTTTGGGAGCTGCGCGAGGCGATCGCGGGGCTCTACAACCGGCTCTACCGGCGCGGCATGCCCTCGCAGTACAGCGCCGAGAACGTCGCCATCTCGGGCGGCGGGCGCACCGCGCTCACCCGGGCCGCCGCCGCTCTCGGGCACGTGAACCTGGGGCACTTCCTGCCGGACTACACGGCCTACGAGGAGCTGCTCGACATCTTCAAGGCGTTCACGGCCATCCCCATCCTGCTCGAGGGTGACCGCGGCTACTCCTTCACCGCCGACGACCTGCGGCGCGAGATCGCCGGCCGCGGCTTGTCGGCGCTGCTCGCCTCGAACCCGTGCAACCCGACCGGCAAGCTGGTGCAGGGCGAGGAGCTCGCTCGCTGGGTGGCCGTGGCGGGCGATCTCGACTGCACGCTGCTCCTCGACGAGTTCTACTCGCACTACGTCTGGACCGGCGCCCCGGGCCGGCTGCCGGTCGAGAGCGCGGCTCGCTACGTCGAGCACGTCGACCAGGATCCCATCGTGATCTTCGACGGGCTCACGAAGAACTGGCGCTACCCGGGCTGGCGCGTCACCTGGACGGTCGGGCCCAAGGCGGTCATCGACGCGGTGGGCAGCGCCGGGTCCTTCCTCGACGGCGGCGGCTCGCGCCCGCTGCAGCGCGCCGCCGTCCCGCTCCTGGAGGAGGAGGCCGTCAAGGCCGAGACGCTCGCCATCCACCGCACCTTCGGCGAGAAGCGGGCCCGGCTGCTGCGCCGGCTGGAGGCGATGGGCATCCGCACGGATCGCGCGCCCGACGGGACGTTCTACGTGTGGGGCTCGGTGGCTCACCTGCCGCCGCCGCTCTCGGACGGGATGGGCTTCTTCCGCGCCGCGCTGGAGCGGAAGGTGATCTGCGTCCCGGGCGAGTTCTTCGACGTGAACCCGGGCAAGCGGCGCAGCCGCGCCGGCTCGCGGTTCCGGCAGTACGTCCGGTTCTCGTTCGGACCCGCGCTCCCCGTCCTCGAGACCGCCCTCGGGCGCCTGGAGGAGATGATCCGCGACGCCGCGTCGCGGTGACGGTCCCGCGATCAGGAACGCCCGGACGGCGTGCCGGCCGCATGCCGTCGCCAGACACGGCGAAGGTCGCGCGCTGACGCGAAGCCCGCGAGCTCGGCGGCGTGCTCCACCGTCATCCGGCCGTCCCGGAGGAGCCGCTGAGCGTGCGCGACGCGGAGCCGGCGCTGATAGTGACCGATGGACACGCCGGCGTGCTCGCGGAAGAGTCTCGCCAGATGCCGTTCGCTGACGTGGCCGAGCGCCGCCAGCTCGGCGCGGGACCAGCCGCGCGCGGGATCGCGCGCGATCGCGTCCTGCACGCGGTGCACCGCCGGGTGGACGTGGTTGCGGCTCTCGAGCCACGGCGAGAGCTGCGGGTCCTGTCCGCTGCGGCGCATGAACACGACCATCTCGCGTGCGACAGCCTGCGCGACCTCGGGTCCGCTCGTCTGCTCGATCAGGTACAGGGCCAGGTCGATGCCGGCGGTGATGCCGGCGCTCGACAGGACGGGGCCGTCGTCGACGAAGATCCGGTCCTCCTCGACGTGGGCGCGCGGCGCCTCGGCCCTCAACCGGCCGACGAGGGTGTGGTGCGTGGTGCAGGCCCTTCCGTCGAGGCGACCTGCGCGGGCGAGCAAGAGCGCGCCCGAGCAGACGCTGGCCGTCCGCATCGCCGCGGGGAGGGCGCGCAGCCAGGCCACCACCCGCGCCGCCTCCGGGCGCGCATAGTGTCGAGCCGAATCCTCGCACCCGGCGACGATGACGACGTCCTGGGGCGCGAGGGCGTCCGGGAGCGGCTCCAGCCCGGCGAGCGGCAGGCCCAGGGACGTCGTGACGTCGTTCGCCGGCCCGCAGAGGCGCAGCTCCAGCCGGGCGCCGAACCTACGCGCCAGCCGGAAAGCCTCGGCGGGCCCGGCGAGGTCGAGCAGGAGCACGCCCGGCGTGACGACGACCCAGATCCGCGTGCTCACGCCGCGCCTCAGGGCCTGTGAGGGAATTTCTTCACAGACCCCTCAGGCCGCCGCGGGCGGCGCGTCGAGGATCGCGAGCGCCTCGGGCACGGTCGCGACCCGCGCGAAGTTTCCGGCCAGGACGAGCTCGCTGCGCTCGCGGATCTCGGCCGGCGAGAAGGTCCTGCCGTCGGCGTGCGTCATGGGGAAGGTGAGCGTGGCCTCGGCCACGTACACCATGTCGAAACCGAGGTCGCAACCGTGGCGCGTGGTCGTCTCGCAGCACTGCTCGGTGCGGATGCCGCTCACGAGGAGGCGCTCGATCTTCCTCGACGCGAGCCACCCGCGGAGGTCGGCATTCATCAGCGCGCTGTACGTCTGCTTGCGGAACACGGCGTCAGGGCCTGGCGGCAGCCAGTCCAGCTCGCGGACGTGGCCGTGCACGGGGTCGAACGGACCGCCGCTGCCAACGTCCTCGTGGAGGACGTGCACGATCGGAACGGCGCGGGCGCGGCACCCCGCGACGAGCTCGAGGAGCCGGGCGCGGAAGCGCGGCACGTCGTCCTCGCGCCAGTAGGGGCGGTGCTGGAACGACTGCTGGACATCGATGACGAGCAGGGCGGTGTTCATGGTGCCTCCGGGGTGAGGTTCGAGCCTGACGACCGCCATGTTCCGTCCTCGCGCCCGCCCCGGCAATGCGCGGACCGGACGAATAGGGGACAATGCCGGCCATCACGGCGGCCGCTCGCCTGGCGAGCACGTCCGGGGATGTCGCCGCGCGAGAGCGACCGGGCCGGGGCGCGGCGGCGCCATTGCGAAGCGCCGCAGCGGGTGACGAGGTCGCCGGAACGCGCGGGGGTCACCATGTCGCGGCGAGATGGGATGAGAAGGCCGCTCTCCGCGGAGTCGGGCGGTTAAACCGCCTGCTCCAGATGTGCGTGCCAGCACAAGGAGAGCGGCGATGAAGAAGCGTAACGCGGTGTTCGTAGGATGCGACCTCGGCGACAAGTTCAGCGAGATTTGCGTGCTGGACCAAGTTGGGGCGGTCCTAGCGAGGGAGCGCGTCCGCACAACGAACAGTGGTCTCACGAAGGTGGTCGCGCACTATGCCTCGTCAGTTGTCGTGATCGAGGTAGGCGTTCACTCGCGTTGGGTCGAGGAGCTGTTCCGCTCTCTCGGCCATCGCGTGGTGGTCGCTAATCCACGCCAGGTCAGGCTCATCTGGAAGCGTCGACTGAAGACGGACCGGTCGGACGCGATGCTGCTGGCCCGCCTCGGCCGGGTTGACCTCACGCTCCTCGCGCCCGTTCAGCAACGCGGGCGCGATGCGCAGCTCGATCTCGTCGCTCTGCGCTCGAGGGATATCCTCGTGCGCTCGAGGACGCGACTCATCAACCATGTGCGCGGCGTCCTCAAGCAGTTCGGGCTGCGCGTCCGCACATGCGGGAGCTCGGCGTTCGCGAAGCACGCGAACGAAGTGGTGCCCATCGATCTCATGCCAGCGCTAGAGCCAGCCCTACGCTCACTGCACGAGCTGGACGAGCAGATCACGGTCCACGACCGGCAGATCGACGAGCTCGCGGCGGCATCGCCGACCGCGCAGCACCTCATGCAGGTCACTGGGGTCGGAGCGCTCACCGCCCTCGCCTTCTGCCTTACGATCGACGACCCGCACCGGTTCAAGCGAAGCCGGCTCGTCGGAGCGTTTCTCGGCCTGACACCTGCCAAGGATCAGTCCGGCGAGTCCGACCCGGAGAAGCACATCTCGAAAGCGGGAAACCCGTTCTTGCGGCGGCTGCTCGTGCAATCGGCCCAACACATCCTCGGGCCGTGCGGGCGGGAGTCCGACCTACGCACGTGGGGAAAGAAGCTCGTGGCTCGCGGCGGGCAGGCCGCCACGAAACGGGCCATCGTCGCGGTCGCCAGAAAGCTAGCGGTCCTGCTCCACCGGCTGTGGGTGACCGGCGAGGCCTACGACCCACAGCACTACTCACGGTGCCTCGCCGCGTAGAACCGAACGAACTTCTGGGAGAGGAGGGACAAGAGCTAGAGCGGTTCCGACACGCCCCGTCCAAGCGACTGCGAGACAGTCCTCAAGGCGAACGACCTCGTCGCCGACCTTGCGGCGCGAGACTGCAGCGCTCATGACGGGCAGGACCCCAGCGTGCACCGGGGCGAACGGCCCTCGAAGAGTGCGGATGGAAGCATGGCAGTCACTCGGAACCGATCGGCCAGCGAGTACAGGTCCATCCGTTGACAACAGGCGGCCTTCTCATGGAAGGACTGACCGAAGCACCGCGCCGCGCATGCGGCGCGGTGCAAGATTCCGCAGCCGCGCGACGGGGACGACGGTGCGCGTTCCGGCCACGCGCCCGATGGCCGCGGCGCGGAGCACGGGCGCCGACGTGCCGCGGCCCGGGCGTCTACCCGCTGGCGGCGGGTGACAAGCCCCCCGATGGCGGTTCAGCCGGGGAGAGGATGAAGGCGGATCTAGTGCTCGTGCTCGTGCCCCGAGCCCTCGTGCCCGTGCTCCCCGCCCCCGTGCTGGTGCGTCTCCTGCGAGCCTGCGTGCTCGTGGGAATGGACGTGCTCGTGGCTGTGCGGGTGCGTGTGCTTCGTGCCACCGTGCGAGTGCTCGTGCTCGTGGACGTGCTGGTGGGCGTGAGCGTGCTCGTGCTCGTGCATGCGGGGCTCCTTGAGCTTGCCCCGGAGGATAGGAGCGCGCTTCTCCTCCAGCCACGCCTTCCAGGCCCCCATCCCCTCTCCGGTGCGCGCCGAGACGCGGAGCACCTTCGGGTCGGGCATGACGCGGCGGAGGCTGTCCTCGAGCCGCGCCAGGTCGATGTCGAGGTGCGGCACGAGGTCGACCTTCGTCACCAGGACGAGGTCGGCCTTCTGGAACATCACGGGGTACTTGAGCGGCTTGTCCTCGCCCTCGGTGACGGAGAGCGCGACCACGTTCGCCTCCTGCCCGAGATCGTAGATGGCGGGGCAGACGAGGTTGCCGACGTTCTCGATGAAGAAGACGTCGAGCCCGCGCCAGGGGAAGTCGTGGAGCGACCGGTGCACGAGCTCCGCGTCGAGGTGGCACGCCTGGCCGGTGGTGATGGCCTTCGACGGGATGCCCGCCTTCTCCAGCCGGCGCGCGTCGTTGTCGGTGGCGAGGTCGGCCGAGACGGCGCCGAGCCGGACTCCGTTCACCACGCGCGCCGTCGCCTCGAGCACCGCCGTCTTGCCCGAGCCGGGCGAGCCCATGATGTTGAGCGCCAGCACGCCCGACTCGCGGAAGTGCTCGCGGTTGTGGGCGGCCGCCCGGTCGTTGCCAGCCAGGATCTTCTCGTGCAGCTCGACCGGCACAAGCTCGGTGTCACCGCAGCCACAGGTGGTGCACATTCAGGGGATCTCCATGTCGATGGCGTCGAGGAGCAGGGCGTCGCTCTGCGGGGTGAGGCGCGCGGGCTCGCTGCACGGTTCGCAGCGCAGGATGTCGCCGCGCCCAAAGGCCTTGCCGCACCTGGGACACTCCCATCGCGCCGGGTAGTGGACGACCTCCAGCGCCGCCTTCTCGCACACCGTGCCCTGGCGGAAGGTCTCGAAGGCGGTCTGGAAGAGCTCCGGGTCCACCCCTGCCAGCTCTCCCAGGCTCACCTTGAGGCCGTGGACGGCGATCGCGCTGCGGCGGCGCGCCTCCTCCTCCACGCGCCGGATGAGCGCCTCGACGAGCGAGTACTCGTGCATGCCTAGCAGATCCGCGGCAGCGGCTCGCCGTCGCTCTCGGCGAGGAGCCGCCGGCCGAGGCCGGTGTCGAGGATCACGTTGCCCGGGCGCTCGGCGATCGCGGTGCCGACCACCGCCGCCCGGCGGCCCTGGGGGTGCTCGCGCAGCGCGGCCAACACGCGGTCGGCCGCCTCGGGCCGGACGCCCAGCACGGCCTTCCCCTCGTTCGCGACCACAAGCGGGTCGATGCCGAGGATCTCGGCCGCGGCTTGCACCTCCGGGGTCACCGGCACGGCCGGACCGTCGAGCAGGACGCCCACCTTCGCCTTCTGCGCGAACTCGTGCATCACCGAGGCGAGCCCGCCGCGGGTCGGGTCCTTCATGGCGACGATCGCGTCGCCGCCCGCCTGGAGCGCCGCCCGAACGAGCCCGTTCACCGGCGCGACGTCGGAGCGGAGGTCGCCCTCGATCTGCAGGTCGCGCCGCTTCGTCATGACCGCCATGCCGTGGTCGCCCACGGTGCCGGTCACGATGATCTTGTCGCCGGGCTTGAGCCCGTCGTCGCGGACGATGCGCCGCGCCATGGCGAAGCCGGCGGTGTTGAGGACGATGCCGTCCACCTCGCCCTTGCCCATCACCTTGGTGTCGCCGGTGACGATGGTGACGCCCGCCTCGTCGCAGGCGCGCTTCATGGAGTCGCGGATGCGCTCCAGCTCCTCGCGCGGGAAGCCCTCCTCGATCACGACGGCGCAGGTGAGCCCGAGCGGCTCGGTCGCGCCCATCATGGCGAGGTCGTTCACCGTCCCGCAGATGGAGATGCGGCCGATGTCGCCGCCCGGGAAGAAGATGGGCTGCACGACGTGCGAGTCGGTCGTGACCACCAGCCACTGGTCGCCGACGCGCAGCGCCGCGCCGTCGTCCATCGCGGCGAGGCCCACGCCGTCGACGGGCCCGCCCAGGGGCAGGAACACGTCCTCGATGAGCGCGCGCATGGCACGCCCGCCCGCCCCGTGCTTCATCGCGACGCGGTCCGCGCCAGCCATCTAGCCGACCTCCCTGAGATCCGGCAGCCCGCCGTACTGGTGCCAGATGCGGCACGCGCCCTCCGACGAGACCATGCACGCGCCCACCGGCGACTCGGGGCGGCACTCCTTGCCGAAGAGCTTGCAGTCGTGCGGGTTCTTCAGCCCCGACATGATGTCGCCGCACAGGCACTGCGCGGCGAGGACGTTCTCCACCTTGCCGCCGACGAGGCTCGTGTCGATCCGGAACCGCTTGCGGGCGTCGACGTGAGCCCACTCCGGCCTGAGATCGAGGTTCCCCGACGGCACGCGGGCGATGCCGCGCCAGTCGCCGGAGGTGGTCTGGAACACCTTCCAGAGCTTCTCCTGCGCCGGCCTGTTTCCCTCGCGCGTGACGCAGCGCGGGTACATGTTCGCCACCTCGGGCCGGCCCTCCTTGATGAGCTCGACGAGCTTGACCAGGGCCGCCAGCACGTCGAGCGGCTCGAAGCCCGCCACCACCACCGGCGCCCCGGTCTTCCGCGCGAACGGGACGAAGATCTCCCAGCCGGTGATGATCGCGGCGTGGCCAGCTGCGATGTAGCCCTCGATGTTCGTCTCGGGCAGGGAGGCGACGACCTCCATGGCGGCCGGGACGTACTTGTGCGACGAGAGCACCGAGAAGTTGTCGGGCACGCCGGCGAGGATCACGGCGGCGGTGGCGACCGCGGTGGTCTCGAAGCCGCTGGCGAAGAAGACCACCTGCTCGAGCGGGCGCCTCTTCGCGATCTCGACCGCCTGCGAGACGCTGTAAACGATCTCGACCTTGAAGCCCTCCGCCTGCGCGTCGCCGAGCGACTTCTGCGCGCCGGGGAGCTTCAGCATGTCGCCGTACGTGCAGACGCGAGCGCCCATCGCCGCCAGCGCCACCGCCTCGTCCACCTCGGGCGTGTCGGTCACGCAGACCGGGCAGCCCGGCCCCATGATGACCGAGAGGTCGCGCGGAAAGCTGGCGCGCAGGCCGAATCGGGCGATGGCCTGCTCGTGGCTGCCGCACACGTGCATGACGTTGATGGGCGAGCGGCCGATGGCCTTCACCTCGCGCTCGAGCGCTTGCGCCAGCGCGCGGGCGCGGGCCGGGTCGCGGAACTTGAGCTCCTGCGCCTGATCCTGGAGCGCCATCGCTAGGCCTTCTCCGGGACCTTGGCCCCGGCCTCCATCTCGCCGCGGACGTCGGCGGCCATGAGGTCGCCCGCGCCCGCCTCCTTCAGCACCTGCTCGAACAGCGCCAGCGTCTCGCCCACCTCGTCGGGAGGGATGCGCCGGATGGCGAAGCCGACGTGGTTGAGAACGTAGTCACCCACCGTGACGGGCTCGTCGACGATGTCGAGCCGGAGCAGCTTCTTGACCCCGAAGAAGTCGACCGTCGCCTCGAGGCCATTCACCTCGAGCACCTTGCCTGGAACGCCGAGACACATGGTGACCGCTCCTCCTCGAGCTCACGCGCCAGCGCGCGCGTCCGCGATGACCGCCTGCCCCAGTGCGATGCCCCCATCCCCAGGCGGGGCGGCCCGCGGCAGGTATATCGAAAAACAAGCAGAGAGCGCCCTGATTATTCCTTCCGAGAGCAGGGCGTTCGCGAAGCAGCCCCCCGAGAGGACGACCGGCAGGCTGTCACCGAGCCGCTCCGAGGCGAGGCGAACGAGCTCGGCGGCGGCAGCGACGAGCGCCGCGTGGAAACGCGCTGCCACGAGCGCGGGAGGACGCCCCTCGGCGACCTCGCGGGCGGCCCCGACGACGATCGGCCGCCAGTCGAGCTGCCAGGGGGATGTGGACGTGTCGATCTCATAGGCGTACCGGCCGTGCGCTCCCTCGCCTGCCGCGGTCTCGAGCGCCATCGCCACCTGCCCCTCGTACCGGGCGCGCGGGCGGTCGAGCGCCAGGGCCCCGATCGCGTCGAAGAGCCGGCCGGCGCCGTGCGCGCGCGGCGCGTTGAACCCGCTCGCGATCATCCGCCGCACCACCCCGACCTCTTCCGCGCTCGGCCCGTGGAAGAGCGGCAGCGCGTCGAGCGGCGGCGAGCCGGCGAAGGCGTCGTCGAGCGCCGCGAGCGCGATCCGCCACGGCTCGCGGATGGCCTTGTCTCCGCCGGCGAGCAGGATGGGGCGGAAGGTGGC
>Ga0318498_10000250_pt1 | contig 14408 bp, 10 predicted proteins | sample GRESIP109b1f24_FD_203488 | JGI IMG/M metagenome (GOLD analysis project Ga0318498, IMG submission 203488) | Tropical soil microbial communities from Luquillo Experimental Forest, Puerto Rico - GRE.SIPMG.109b1f24 | ecosystem: Environmental > Terrestrial > Soil > Tropical forest > Bulk soil... | reverse complement strand
CGCCATATCCCCGCCCATACCGCCCCTCCCGAACAAGCACACCCGAAAACCAGTATCGTCCTGCCTCAGCATTTGCGCCAGCAAGATCAGACTCGCCTCAAACTCTTCGCTGCCCGACGGGCGCATCGACGAGATGGAACAATCGTTGCGGTCGCTGCCTGGACTTGCGCACGGCAAAGACCTCAGCAACGCATCGCCGCGGGGCCCCGAAGGAGCGATAACGGTCCGTTATCCGGTTTACCGGCCGATACCCTTTGTTCCTATCGCTTATCACCATCGGGCGGTACGGCGCAGAGCTCTTCGTCATCGCGTGCCGGGTCATCGAGGGTTTCCATGATCCTCCGCTTGGCGATGTCGTGCTGGCCGTCGAGGCAGCGGACGTAGGTGCGCAGCAGTACCTCGACGCTGTGCCCGGCCCACTCAGCGACCTGAGCGGGTGCCACTCCCCCGTTGAGCCACGTTGACAGGCATGCGTGACGCAGGTCGTAGGGGCGACGTGCCAGCGGAGAGGTGTACTCCGTAACGTCAAACGCAGCCTTGCGAGCCCGGTCCCATGCCCGGCGATAGGTGACTGTGGCGAGCGGGGCACCCTTTACGCCAAGGAACATGTGGCCGTCCGGGGATGTGCCGTACTGGTCGAGGTGGAGCCGGAACAGCCGGACCTGGGGCGGCGGGATGGGCACGGTGCGGATCTCGCCCTCGCCACGGTGCTTGAGGCCGCGCCTGTCCCGGTCTTTTCCGGTGTCCGTCCACCGCGTGCCAGCGTCCGGAGCGGTGGTGGTCACGTGCATCTCCCCCCATCCGCCGTCAGCGGGTAGGCGCAGGTCCGCAGTGCGGAGCATGATCGCTTCTTCGGCGCGCAGCCCGCAGTAGTACATGACGCCGAAGAAGGCCACAAGCCGCGGTCCGGATGGCTGCTGGGCATCCACGGCCGCCAGCAGGGCGCGGGCCTGCCCGGGATTGATAACGCGGCGCGGATCGATTGCCTGCGAGGCGCGCGGAGCGGTCCATCGCAGGCCCTTCACCGGGTTCGTGTCGAGCAGCCTGAGCTCGACCGCGTATTGCAGCGCGTTGAACAGGACGGCGCGGTGACGCCTGGCCGATGTGGCGGCGACGCGGGTGCCGTCTAGCCGGGTGACAGCCGTCTCCAGCAGGGCGCGGGCATCAGCTGAGCGGCCCAGGTCTGACACTGGCCGCGTGTTGCGCGATAGCCACGTGAATACGGCCTGGACGTTGGCAGGGGCTTTCGCGCGGAGCCGGGTGTTGTACCCCCAGCCCAGGACCGCGCGGCGGATATCGAAATCAGACGGCTTGCCCGCCGATGGCTTGACCATCGCGGGCAGCGCGGCAGCCAGCGCCTGGGCGATCGCCCGCCGGTACTTGGCGCTCGCCGGTTTCCACTTCATGTCGACGTAGGAGCATGTGAAGTCGTACCAGCTCACCGCCAGGTTGTCGCGGCGCCATGAGGTTGGCAGCCCTGTTTCGATCGCGAAGGCTTCGCCACGCCGGGCCGCTGCCATCAGTTCCGCGCGAAAGCTGTCGGCCTGCGCGACGATGCGGAATGACCGCCTCCACCGCCTGGGGCCGACCTTCCACCGGACCGTGTACGTGGTGACCTTGGTGCCCCGGTAGATCTCGATAGCCCATATCCGGACGTCGTAGCTGATGCCGTTCATCAGGCGGCGCCTCGCAGGGCTTTGAGCCACTGCTCGTAGTCCGTCCGGAGGATGCGGAGCTCGCCGTTGGGCAGCTTGGTGCATTCGGGGGCGCGTCCCTTCGCCCGCCAGTCGTAGAAGGTGGAACGCGAGATGATCAACTCGGCGCAGAACTGATCGACCGTTATCATCTTGGGCTCCGGCGTCGGAGCCTCCCGGAGCCTGGCACTGCGCCGCCCGGTTGCGGCCGTATCACGCGGAACGGATTCGGGGGCGGGGCGGCGGGTCTTGTTCGCGGGCATAGCAGATTGCTCCTATCCGGGCAGCAGGCTGAAGGCGGGAGGCATATACGCGAAGGCCGATCGTCAGGCGCGAGAACCGGGCGGGGTCACTGGTCGCTCGATTCCGTTGGCGATGGCGCGGCGGACGATCCGGGTCGCGAGGCTGGCGGGTAGCCCGCTAGTGATCCCAGCGTCGACGAGCTGGCCGGTTACCTGGCTGATGTCGGCGCCGCACCATCCAAGGAGGCCGCCGACGTGGTAGGACAGGGCCGATAGGGCGCGTTGCCTGCCGTCGGTCATGCCGGCGAGGCGAGACGCACCGCGGGTGATAACGGTAGCGAGGTAGGCGGCAGGGCCCCGACCGTCGCCGACGGTAACTACCTGGGATTGGCTAGGCGCTGGCCGGGGTGTGGTGACGCGCTGGATCTCAGCGGTGAGCCAGTCGGGCATGCGTCCGGGCCGGGCTCGGTTGCCGCCGGTGACGCGGTAGGTACCTCTGCCGGTCGCGACGCCGGGGGCGACGCCGTATGACCAGCCGGCTTTGAGGTCGACTTGCCAGGCCAAGCCATGTCGGCCTGCGGGGTCGGCCAGGACCTGGTGCAGCCCTTCGATGGCGGGTGCGGCGTACCACAGGTGGATGCCGCCAGACGGGGTGGTGACGCTGACAGGGCGGTGACCGGGACCGGGCGCCCAGGACCTGGAGCCACCACGGAGCAAGGCCAGCAGGTGCAGGGTGTCGCGGCCGGAGCGGTAGCGGGTCAGATCGTCCCATACGTGCCGGGGTAGGGGTTCGGCGGCCAGGTCGATGCCGGGCAGCAGCCCGGTGACCAGGTCCGGCGACAGGGGCCCGCCGTGGTTGTCGACGTCGATGAGGGCCAAGCCTGACGGGCCCGCGGCCACGCCGGGCACCGCGGCGGGTTCGGCGCGCCACCAGGCGGTGATCCTCGCGGGGTCGGTGGTGGCGGCGCGGACGCCGTGACACCATCCGCCGACCGCCAGGCAGGGGCAAGTGTGGGTGAGATGGCTGGGGGCACCAGGCTGGGGGCTGCAGGCCGGGCAGTTGCCGAGAGGCCGCTTGCTGGCGGCCGACAGCGGCAGGATGTGCCAGCCGAGCGCGGCCAGCTCGAGCCCGAGCCGGGCCGGGTCGCCGGGAACGGGCATGGCGAACTCCAGGAGTGTCCTCGTAAGGGGCGGGGGATGCCTTCCGGCAACCGCCGTAGGACCGCAGTTAGCGCCATGAAGCGCGTCGGTATCCGGCGTCACCGCCAGCCAGGTAAGGACGGGCGTAGGCATCCCCACTCCCCCGGCCCTAGCTGGAGGCTGATGTTATTGGTGCCGGAGCGTTGTCATTGATGTCAGCCGGGCCGGGAACGGCGTGCGAGCTGGGGCGATGGGCTGACAACGGCGGGCGACCCGTTGTCAGCCGGGCGGAGTGCCATGTCATGGCGCTGACCAGGCTGACAAGGAATGACAACACTGATGTCATGCCGTTGAGCTGCGGAAACGAGCCCGGCTGACATCATGACATCGCTTCTTTTACTTATGAGGTAAGGGCACCCGGCTGGTCTTGTGGGGACGTGGTCTTGCTGATGATTAGCGGGCGCCGGTGCTCGGTGCGCTTGCCGGGCCGGACGTCGACACCGGACTTGCGCAGGGCAGGGGCGATCTCACGGACCTTCTGGCCCAGGGCGCGTTCCCCGGCGGGTAGTTCGGAGGCGGGCAGGCCCGCGTCGGTGCAGATGCTGCGCAGAGCGGTCAGCAGTTCGGTGGCGGTCCCTTCCCACAGGGCTGGGTCGCGCCCGCCGGGGCTGGGGCAGGTCGCCAGCCGGTAAATGGCGCGGGCCAGGGTGCTGCCTTCGATCTGGGACAGAGCCATGTCGGCCACCTTGGCCCGGTAGCAGGCCAGGGTGTCCCACCCGGTGGCCGTGTCGAGCGCGGCCAGGACCTGGGCGAAGTCAGCCATCCGCGGCGCGCTGTCCACCACGGCGTGCGGTAGCTCGCGTAGCACCCCGGCGACCAGGTCCAAGACGGCGCCGACCGCGGCGGGCAGCGCGGCCGCGCGGGCGGCGGCGACCTCGGTTTCGGTGCGCCGGACTTCGATGACCTCGGGTTCGATGAGCAAAGTCCGGTCGGCTAGGTCGCCGGCCAGCTCGTGGCTGATCGCAATCGTGGTCAACGCGATGACCCGCTGGAAGGCGTACACGCCGATGTCTTCATCGGAGTGGAGCACGCGCTGCAGGACGGCGTCGCCGGTGACGCCCTTGCACAGCGCGTTGGACAGCCAGCTGGGTATCTCGGTGACGTTGTCGTAGCAGAACGCCCAGGAGGCACGGCCGAAGATGGCCCATTCCCGGTTGTCTTTGGGCGGGGTCCGCTCAGCGGCCGGCTGCGGGTCGATCAGCGCGAGCAAGGTTCGGATCAGGCTGGACTTGGCCGTGCCTTGCTCCCCCTGGATGAGCAAGATGGGGTGGGGGATGCCGGTGAAGTAGGCGGCGACCACCCAGGCGATCGCGAGCTGGTAGTCCTCTTCAGGCAGGTTGATCAGCGTGCGCAGCGCGTCGAGGGTGCCGCCGCGCTCGGGCTGGGCAAGAGGGTGGGTCAGCTCGGACCGGCGGAAGATAACCGGGGAGACCGGTTCAATGGCCCAGCCGGCCGGGGTGATGGTGATGCACTGGCCGGTCTCGGTGCCCATGTCGATCACGACCGCGTTGTCATGGCGGGCAACCCGCAGCCATACCGGCACCGGTTCAAGGTCGGCGGCCTCTCCCATCAGCACGGTGAGCGCGTCGGACAAGCTGGAGCTGGACGCGACCTGGCCGGTCTGCCGGTGTAGCGAGGCGGCCAGCCGGGCCCGCAGGCTGCTTTCAGACCGGGACGCAAGCGGCACCGCGATTCGGGGTCCCATCCTCGGGACGCCGTAAGCCCGGCCGTCATCGGCGCGAATAAGCCGGTAGGTGTCCTCGGCCATGCTGACCAGGATTTGCGCCTGGCTCGGGCCCTTGCCTTTTCCGGCGGGCGGTTCATCCGGGATCGGGGTGCCGTCGGAGAAAGTCTCCTCGTCGTGATCACGCACGTCAGGACCTTTCTAAGGCGGGTAGCTGGGAACCGATCCAGGCGGCCGGGCACGGCCCGGGAGCCGCACCAGGCCCGAGGCGAGGCAGGGACTGCACGCCCAGGCCGAGGTGAGCGTGCAGCCCTGGAAGATGCTGCTGGATCAGAACGGGGGCGGGTCGCCGCCCCACCGCGCCGCATCGGCGGCCTGGGTCTCCCACCGGTCGGCCTCGTCGGCGGGGTGCGGCGCCTTGTCCCGGCTGGCCTTGGCGATCTTGGCGGTGGCCCACTTCAGAGACGGGCCCAGGTCCTCGACGTCGACCTCGTAGACGGTGCGCTTCTCGCCCTCTTGGGTCTCGTAGGAGCGCTGCTTGAGGCGGCCGGTCACGATGACCCGCATACCCTTTTCCAGGGTTTCGGCGGCGTGTTCGGCCAGGTTCCGCCAGGCTGAGCAGCGCAGGAACAGCGTGTCGCCGTCCTGCCACTGCCCGGATTCCTGGTCATAGACGCGGCGGGAGGCGGCCACGGTGAACGCCGCGACCGCGATGCCGGTTCCGGTGAACCGCAACTCAGGGTCTGCGGTCAGGTTCCCGGTGATGGTCAAAGTGGTGTCTCCAGCGGACATGAGCGGATCGGTCTCCTGTTCTCGATCGGGAGTGGGGGTGGTCAGGCGTGGGCCGAAGGTCAGCTCGCGCTGTGGATGGGCATGAGCAGGTGCCGGCAAGCGGGTCCGGCATCGTCCTGGTCGACGTCGTCGGCCGAGGTGATCAGCGCGGGCTTTACCGGGGTGGTCAAGGCGATGCGGGCCGGCCAGCGCCGACGGCGGTCAGGGCGTCACGCCGGGCGCCGGCGCCCGCCCCGGTGATTTCCCGGCCTGATCCTGACCGGCATCCGGGATTCCGGGTTACCGTCGGGTAACTAGGTGCTGGTGCCTTCGAGCCACCGGCCGTAGGCGGGCAGCTTCCCGCCCTTGCGGATGAACTCATAGACCAGCTGGTAGAACTCCCCGAGGTCCGCGGGAACTTGCCGCAAGCGGCCGAGCGCGGCGGCGAGCCGCTGGGCGAGCGGGTCCAGGATCTCGGCGGCGGCCTCGCACAGCCCGGTACGGCGCTGCGCGTCGGCGATGGCGGTTTCGGCGGCCATGATGGCGGCCTGCTTGATCTCGTGACATCCGTCGCACCGGTCTTTCACCGGCAAGGCATACGCCGCGGCCAGTGCGAACCGGGCCTGCGCCAGGTCGTCTCGGGCGGCGTCGGCCGCGGCGGACACGCGCTCGTGGAGCTGCTGCACCTCCCGCAGCCGGTCCCGCGCATCGTCCTCGGCATCGCTGACGGCTTCGCGGTACCCGCCGCCAGGCCGCCGGTCGGTGCTGCGGCCCGTGTCGTAGCCGGTGCCAGCTGCCGGGTTCAGCGCCCGGGCGACCGCGACCAGGCTGGCGGCCGCGGCCGGGTCCACGCCCGCCCCCTGTGCACTCGTCAAGACCGCGATGACCGCATCGACGAGTTCGCCAGTGTCCTCGAGGACCTCCGCGCGGGTGAGAAGCTGCTGCTCGTATCCGCTCATGCATCCTGCCTTCGATTACCGACCGTCATACCGGGGGGATGGGCGCGACTCGGGAGGAATCACCCGGAATCGTTCGGCATTACCCGCGTAGCCAGCCCGGCGGACGATTAACGGACGATTCCCCGAACGATTAGCGAACGGAAACGCCGGTCACTGCCCGTCGCCCGGCGGGTCTGGGACAGCGGAGAGCCGCTTACGGCCGGCGATCCAGCGGACCTGCTCCAGGACGGTCCGGGCGTCCTTGTCGGCGTCGACCAGGCCGTCGTGCACCGCCTGGGCCAGGTCTTCCAGGGTGGCGTACTGGGCGGTGGTGGCGTACTGGCCGGGCGGTTCGCGCATCGGCTCGGGCATCTGGGGCCGCTGGGTGAGCTGCCACCCCGAGGAGCGGCCGCTCCCGGTCACCTCGGCGATGCCGTACTGGCGCATCGCGGCCAGGTATCCGTGCGCGGTGGTCTTCGACACGCCCAGCCGCAAGCCGACCGCCGCGGCCGACGTCCGGCCGGAGGCCAGTATCGGATGCAAAACCGCCATGACCTCTGGCGGCACGCCGGGCACGACCGGGAGCGGTCCTGTGCTGGCAGGACCGGGCGGCCGGCGGTCGTTCAGCTGGCGGACGTGAGCCAGCCGCTCCCGGAGGCCGCTCCCGGGCTGTTCCCAGGAGGTGACGGGAGCGGTGACCTCGATCTGGCTCGTGTCCTGGAGCACCGGCCGGGCCGCCGGGTCCCGCTTGGAGATGATCTTGTCCCGCTGCTCGCCGAGCTTGCCGATGTAGAAGGACCGGCCGCGCTGGAGGTATTTCTTCTGCCGCACCGACCAGATGCCGAAGTAGCCGGCCTGGCCGCCGGAGTATTCGGAGATGTCCGGGATCTCGTTCTCGGCGCCAACGGCGTGCCGGGTCTCGGAGTCCCGCGCCAGCACGCCGATGACCATGGTGGACAGGTTGATCCGCACCCCGGCGTCGGTGATCATCCACCGCGCGAACTGGCGCAGCGCGTTGTCCGCGGCGTCCACGCTGCCCGGGGCGAGGAACGCGGCCAGCCGCTGCAGATATCGCTGGATCGTCGCCGCGACCTGCGGTGCCACGGCCCGGATCTGCGCCCACTGCGCGGCGGCGGCACGGCCGGCCACGGCCCGGCTGGCAGCCGGCCTGAGGGCGGGCAGCGCGCTCACCGGACGGCCACCGTCTGGACGGCCAGCATCTCGGCGACCGCGGCGGCATCGGCGTCGATCAGCTCAGCCGCGCGCCGGTATTCGCCGGCCAGCCAGTCGTTGGCCAGGTGCAGGTAGACCCGGGTGGACTCGATGCTGCGATGCCCGGCTTGGGCCTGCACCGCCTCCAGCGCCATCCCGGCCTCCCGCAACCGGGTCAGGCAGGTGTGCCGCAGCTCGTGGCAGGTCGCGTGTTCCAGCCCGCCCCGCCGGCGGGCGCCGGCCAGGATCTCATCCAGCCCCTCCGCCGACAGCGGCAGGCCGCGCCGCGGCCCCTTCAGCACCACGAACACCCGGTCCGTACGAGCCTCGCGAGGCCGCTCGTCATGCAGGTACGCGCCGGGCGCGTCGAAGAACCGGCTCGCCACCGGGACCACCCGGTGATGGCCGCCCTTGCCCTCCACCACGGCCAGCCGCCGGTCCGCGACCTGCACGTCGGCGAACCGCAGCCCCAGCACCTCGCACCGGTGCCGCCCGGCCAGCAGCATCGCCAGCACCATCGCCCGGTCCCGGTGCGTGCGCAGCGCGGCGACCAGCCGGTCCGCCTCCTGAGGGGACAAGACCCGCGGTAGCGTCCGCGGCACCCGCACCAGCGGCGCGGTCCGCGACCGCCTCGACCCTCCCGCCCGGCGGGTCAGCAGGCCGCGCGGCACCGGGTTGACCTGCACCGGCGTGTCACCCCGGGCGACCAGGTACGCATACAAGCCCGACACCGACGACAGGCGGCGGGCGATCGTCCGCGCTGACAGGCCCGACTCCCGGTCCGCCAGCCGGACCGCCGTGCGGTCCCCTCGCTGATCGGCCAGGAACTCGAACACATCCGCCGCGGTGACCTGGACCGGGCCCTTCGCGATAACGGTGAAGAACGTCTTCAGGTCGAAAGCCACCGCCCGCAGCGTGTCCGGCCGGCACCGGCCCGCCACGAACTCCAGATACCGGTCCACCAGCCCGTCACCGAGCCGGTAACGGACCTGGCCAGACCCCGACACGAAACGCACAAGACACGGGAAGGTGCTCATTTCAGCACCATCCCAGCGCGTGACACAAGAACACTGGAGCGACACGGATCACCCGTGTATTAAGCGATCTGTCGCTGGTCGACTACTCGGACATCAGATCCAGGTTGCGTGCTGATCGCGTCCTGGTCCTGCATCAGGCGGGATCGTGCTGGAAGGGTGTGCCAAGGAGGTGACAAAGCGAACCCAGGCGGATGTAGCACACCCGTGCTGACCTGGAAGATCGAAGACCATCACGCTGGTATCCCGTCGGCCAGCGCAGCTCGTGCCGCACGGACCAGGCCCATCGATGCGGTACGTGCAGCCCCGCCCAGCGTCGGCTAGAACACCGACCAGCCAGTCAGGCTGGTGAACGTGTCGAGAGCCGCGATCCCCGCGATCGAGTTGCCTTTGTCGTCGAGACCCGGACTCCACACGCACAAGCTGCAGCGCCCGGGAATGATCGCGAGGATGCCCCCGGCAACGCCGCTCTTGGCCGGCACGCCGACCCGGTACGCGAACTCACCAGCCGCGTCGTAAGTGCCGCACGTCAGCATGATCGCGTTGATGCGCTTGGCGTCACTGCGCGACAGCAGCCGGGAGTCGTCGCGGCGCACGCCGTGACGTGCCAGGAAGCCTCCGGCCAGAGCGAGCTCGGCACAGCTCATCGCGATGGCACAGTGGCGGACGTAGTGATCAAGCACACGACCGACCGGGTTTTCCAGGTGGCCGTAGCTCGCCAGGAAATGAGCCAGTGCGGCGTTCCGGTGCCCGTGCCCGGCTTCGGAGGACGCAACCACGTGATCGCTAGCGATCTCTGGGCAGGCGCACTCTGCGCGCAGGAACCGCTCGACGGCGCCGTACGCGTCTCCGGTGAGCGTCAGCAGGCGGTCGGTGACGACCAGAGCGCCGGCATTGATGAACGGGTTGCGCGGGATCCCGTGCTCGTACTCGAGCTGGACAAGCGAGTTGAACGGCGTGCCCGACGGCTCGCGTCCAACCCGGGCCCAGAGCGCCTCGCCGTCTTTCTCGATCACCAGGGCGAGCGTGAACACCTTGGAGATGCTCTGGATCGAGAATCGCCGGCGCCACTCCCCGACCCCGTGCACGTCGCCCTCGACGGTCGCGATGGCCAGACCGAACGCGCGCGGATCGGCGTCGGCAATCGCGGGTATCTGATCCGGCACGCGTCCGCCACCGAGCACGTCCCGCACCGCGCGGGCTACCTGGTCCAGGACGGGCCGGTACTCCAGCCCGCCGGCCGCTGAAGGCTTCTGCGAGGCCATGATGACTCCGTCCCGATGATGCCAGGCCGACGCCCGTCAACGCACGTTCCCGACCGGCCTCCGGGGAGCCTCCGCCGTTCCGCGCCCGGCGGCCGAGCAGTCCTTGGCACGTCCGTAATGAAAGGCGCAAGCGGTGCCCGTGATCCTCGAACCCGAGAGCTCGCCCGTCACGCAGACGGCCGTCCCCGGGCGGATGCCCGCGGGTATCTAGCCACTCATAGCGGATATTCCGCGGCGGCGGCTGTCCGCCTCGGCCGCGCCCCATCCTGCCACTCCGACTCGGCGATTTGGAGCGTTTCCCGCGCAGTGCATGGCTCCGCGCTTAGCCGACTGCGATAGCAGGTGACCAACAGGGCAGCTTCGCCAGGCGGAGCTGGCGCATCGTCCGATTCTGGCGACCGGAGCCGATGGCCGGGCAGCAGTCACTGAGCGCGACCTGAAGGTGAACACGAACCGCCGTTATGGACGGGCGAGCGGTTGTCGGCTAAACGGCCTGAGTGGACGCAGAATGGGTAATCTGCGTGCATCCACGGTCACAGTTGCCGGCACTCGTTGTGCACGCCTGTTGTGGTGTGTCTGCGATCCGACCGCGATTCACCGATGAGGGGTCCTTAGGCCGACCGCTGCTCGGCCGGGGTGTTGAAGAACTCGGCGAGGTGCGACAGGGCTGTTCGGGTGCTGGCCGGCAGTGCGCCGAGCACGGCGGCGGCCGGGGGGCGGCCGGCGAGGGCGTCGGTGACCTCGGCTGCGGGCGGCCCTGCTGCGTGTTCCCGGCTGACGGTCAAGGTGACGGCGCCGCGGCTATCGAGATCGAAGATGCCGCCGCCGTGGCCGCCTAGCGTCAGCGTGTCCCGCACTGGGTCGCCGAAGAGGGACGCCACCGCAGCGGAGACGAACAATCCGTAGGCCGCCGCGTAGCCGGTCGCGTCGTCGCTGGCGGGGTGTTCGGTGCCGCGGGCGAGGAGCACGTCGCGCTCATGGATCCACGAGTCCCAGAAGAGGTGCAGCAGGAGGACTGTCCAGTCCATCGGCCCGTACGGCAGGTGGACGTCGAACCTGCTCCCGCCGGCCAGCCGACCGCGGGCGCAGGCCAGCAGTTCGCTGCTCGCCGCCATCAGGCGGCCCAAGGTGGTAGCCGTTGACTCGCCGGCCGATGCGGTCAGCCACCGGCGCGGGGACGTTCTCGGGTCGAAGCCGGCGGTCATGTCGAGGGTGCGGTCATCGGCGCCGGCGGCGGTCGCGAACGCGGTGGCGTCGCACAGGTGGCGGACGACATCGTGCGCGGACCAGTCAGCGCATCGGGTGGGGGCGGCCCACTCGCGGGGGCCGAATCCCTGCAGTATCGAGACGAAGCGCTGGCGCTGCTCGCCGAACACCTCGACTAGGTGCGGCAGATCAAGATGGCACGTGCCTGCGGTCCGCAGGAGCAGCGTGCCGTGCTGGCTTGTTCCCGGCGACGGGCTGCGGTCGATCATCGGTCCTCCTTGGCCTGGTTCTGTGTGCTGTCGTTGTGCGGCCAGGATCGCCGCAGCCGGATCAAGGCCGCACCGTGGCAGGCCACGTGCTTTTTGCGGAGGTGGACCGAGGAATTTTGGCGGCGATACGATTGGCGCCTGTGCCTGCGGTGGATGGCGGGCAAGCGCTTCTCGAACGCGACGCCGCCCTTGCCCTGATCGACCGGCGCCTGCGCGACGCGGTCGCCGGGCGCGGTTCGCTGCTCTTGCTCGAGGGCCCGGCGGGCATCGGCAAGACCCGCCTGGTACTGGCGGCCGGACGGCATGGCCGCGAGCTTGGCCTGACGACGCTGAGCGCGCGCGGTTCGGAACTCGAACGCGACTTCGCCTACGGCCTGGTCCGCCAGCTGTTCGAGGCCCCGCTGGTCGCGGCGTCGCCGCCGGAACGGGCCGAGCTCCTGGCCGGCGCGGCCGGGCACGCGGCGCCGCTGTTCGGCCTGTCGGCGGCGCGGGACGATGCCGCCGAGGCGCTGCTCGACCCTTCGTTCGCGATCCTGCACGGGCTCTACTGGCTGTCGGCGAACCTGGGGCGGCGATCGCCGCTCCTGCTCTGCGTCGACGACGTCCACTGGGCTGACCAGGCCTCGCTGCGGTTCCTGCACTACCTCGGGCGACGGCTGGAGGAGCTGCCGGTCGCGGTGGTCGCCGCGGCGCGGCCGGCCCGGTCGGCTGACGGCTCGCCGCTGCTCGCGGCGCTCGCCGCCGACCCGGCTGCCGAGGTCCTCGAGGTTGCGCCGCTGAGCGGGCGGGCGGTGGCCGAACTCCTGCGGCTGGCGGGCGGCACCGAGGTGGAGCCGGCCTTCGCGGCCGCGTGCCACGAGGTGACCGGCGGCGTTCCGTTCCTCGTCCGCGAGCTCCTCCGGGCGATCGCCGAGGAACGCATCGAGCCGACGGCGGCGGCCTCTTCCCGCATCGCGGGCCTCGCGCCGCGCGCGGTCGCGCACTCGGTCGTGCACCGGCTGGGCCGCCTGTCCGCCGCCGCCCGCGGGCTGGCACCGGCGGCGGCCGTGCTGGGCGAGGTGGACCTTCGGCTGGCAGCCGGCCTCGCCGGGGTGGACCCCGGCGCCGCCGCGGCCGCGGCCGACGAGCTGGCCGCCGCCGGGATCCTGGAGGGTGGCCGGCCGCTGCGCTTCGTGCACCCGATCGTCCGGGCGGCGGTCGAGGCTGACCTCTCGCAGGGCGAGCGGGCTGGCCTGCACGCGGCGGCGGCGGGCTGCCTGGCGAACGAGGGTGCGTCTGCGCACCGCATCGCGGCCCACCTGCTGGCGACCGACCCGGCCGGGGACGACCGGGTTGTCGGTTCGCTGGTGTCCGCCGCCCGGACCGCGACCGCGAACGGCGCTCCGGACTCGGCCGTCGCCTATCTGCGCCGGGCGCTGGCCGAACCGCCGTCCGGGCGGCTCCGCCCTGACGTCCTGATCGAGCTCGGCTTCGCCGAGTCCTACGCAGGAGACCCGCAGGCGGCCGCTCATCTGCAGGCGGCACTCGAGATCGCACCGGCCACGACCGCTCAGGTCTCGATCACCCTCGCGCTGGGACGCATGCTGCAGATCGGCGGCCGTAACCGGGAGGCGCTGGAGGTGTTCGACCGGACCCGCGCCCGCCTCGGCGCCACCGACCGCCGCGCGGCCCTCACGCTCGACGGCGCCGCCCTCGGAGCGGCCCAGTTCGACGCGCAGACCGCCGACGATGCCGCACAGCGGATCGCCCGTCTCCGGCGGGTGGCCGAGGAGGAGCCCGACGTACCGCCGAGCGTGTTCGGCATGCTGGCGGTCGCGGCCGTGAACGCGAACGAGCCGGCGGAGGTCGTCGCGCGGCTCGCGCTGCGCGCATTGGACGGTTCGCCGAAGCTGCTGCCCGAGGCGGTCGACCGGCCCCCGTTCTTCTACCACGCCTGCAACGCGCTCGCGTTCGCCGAACGCTACCAGGAGGCTCTGTCCCGGTTCGGCGACGCGCTCGCGGACGCGCGCCGGCTCGGTTCCCTGCCGCACGTGCTCGCGCTCTCGTGCTACCGCGCCCTGCATCACCTGCGGATCGGCAACCTCGCCGACGCCGAGGCCGACGCACGCGTGGCGCTGGAGACCGGACCCCGCCTGCCCGGCCTGCACGCCGCCGTGGCCCTCGCCGCCCTGCTCCAGACGCTCGCCGAGCGCGCCGAATTCGAGGCGGCCGAGGCGGCCGACCAGCGCTACCCTCTCGCCGAGCAGTTCCCGGCGACGATGCAGGCGGGCTGGCTGCTCGCGGGCCGCGGCCGGCTCCGGCTGGCCGAGCGCCGCCCGGCGGCGGCCCTGGACGACCTGCGCGCCGCCGGCGACCTGTTCGCCCGGCTGCGCATCTCCACCCCGTGCATCGCGCCGTGGCGCTCGGACGCCGCGCTCGCGCACCTCGCGCTCGGCGCACACGCCGAAGCCAGAGCGCTCGCAGCCGAAGAGGTCACGCTCGCCGAGGCCTTCCACGGCCCGCGCACGCTCGGGGTCGCGCTGCGCGCGGCCGGCCTCACCGACGGCGGACGGCGCGGCATCGAGCTGCTCCGCCAGGCGGCCCGCGTGCTCGAGGGCTCCGGCGCGCGACTGGAACACGCCCGCGCCCTGGCCGACCTGGGGGCGGCCCTGCGGCGCGCGGGACACCGCGCCGACAGCCGCGACGTCCTCCGGGTCGCACTCGACCTCGCCCACCGCTGCGGGGCGATCGCGCTGACCGGGCGAACCCGCACCGAACTCCTCGCCGCCGGCGGGCGACCCCGGCGGCCCGTCCTCAGCGGGCTCGACTCGCTGACGCCCAGCGAGCGCCGCGTCGCCCAGCTCGCCGCCGGCGGCCTGTCCAACCACGAGATCGCCCAGAACCTGTTCATCAC
>Ga0318498_10000249_pt1 | contig 14454 bp, 14 predicted proteins | sample GRESIP109b1f24_FD_203488 | JGI IMG/M metagenome (GOLD analysis project Ga0318498, IMG submission 203488) | Tropical soil microbial communities from Luquillo Experimental Forest, Puerto Rico - GRE.SIPMG.109b1f24 | ecosystem: Environmental > Terrestrial > Soil > Tropical forest > Bulk soil... | reverse complement strand
CCTTCACCGGCGTGGATGTCAGGGACCCGGCGCAGGCCCAGCGGCTGATCGGCGAGGCGGTGGAGCGTTTCGGGCGGGTGGACGTGGTGGTCAACAACGCGGGCGGGTCCCCGGCCGCGTGGGCCGCCGCCGCGTCGCCCCGGCTGCACGCGAAGGTCATCGAGCTGAACCTGGTCGCGCCGCTGCACGTCGCGCAGGCCGCCAACGCCGTGATGCAGGGCCAGCCCGGCGGCGGCTCGATCATCATGATCGGCAGCGTGAGCGGCACCCGGCCCTCGCCGGAGACCGCCGCGTACGGCGCGGCCAAGGCGGGCCTGCACCACCTGGCCACCACCCTGGCGATCGAGTGGGCGCCGAAGGTCCGGGTGAACAGCGTCGTCCCGGGGCCGGTGGCGACCGAGGCCGCGGTGGCGGCGCACTACCAGGATTCCGGCGGCCCGGCGGCGGTCGCCGCGGCGGTGCCACTGGGCCGGCTCGTCACCCCGGACGACGTGGCGGACGCCTGCCTCTTCCTGGCCTCGCCGCTCGCGGCCGGCATCAGCGGCGCGTCCCTGCTGCTGCACGGGGGTGGCGAGCGGCCCTCCTAGCCGCGCCGAACGGGCCGGTGTACGCTCGCAGCGACTAGAACGTGTTCTACTAAGGGGCGAGCCATGGTCGCGTCCATCAAGCCGCACCGCGACGAGGTCGGCCTGTCCGACGGCCTCATGCTGATCGACGGGGCGTGGACGGCCGCCCAGGACGGCCAGACCTGGAACCACAGCCATCCGGCGACGGGGGAGGAGGTCGCCTCGTTCCCCATCGCCGGGCCCGGCGACGTGGACCTGGCGGTCCGCGCTGCGCGGCGCGCGTTCGACGAGGGACCGTGGCCGCAGACCCGTGCCAATGAACGGGGACGGGTGCTGCGCCGGATCGCCGACCTGGTCCGCGAGCACGGCGACGAGCTGCTGAAGCTGCAGGCGCTGGACAACAGCGTGCCGCTGAGCTTCGGCTGCATCTACGCGACCTCGGCCGCCTTCGTGGCCGACGCCTTCGACCACCACGCCGGCTGGGTGGACAAGCTGGCCGGGGAGACCCTCCCGCCGTACCAGGGCGGCGACCACCTGGTCCTCACGCTGCGCGAGCCGGTGGGCGTGGTCGCCGCGGTCATCCCATGGAACGCGCCGCTGCTGCTGTTCGCCCAGAAGGCCGCGCCGGCGCTGGCGGCCGGCTGCACCATCGTGGCCAAGCCGTCGGAGTACGCGACCTTCGCGGTGCTGCGCCTGGCCGCCCTGATGGAGGAGGCCGGGCTCCCGCCGGGGGTGCTCAACGTCGTGACCGGCCCCGGCGAGCCGACCGGCCAGGCGCTGATCAGCCACCCGATGGTGAACAAGCTGTCCTTCACCGGCAGCCGGGCAACCGGCCGCAAGATCGTTGAGGCGTCGGCGGCCGGGTTCAAGCGGGTCACCCTGGAGATGGGCGGCAAGAGCCCGGCGCTGGTGTTCGCCGACGCGGACGTGTCCACGGCGGCGGCGGTCACCATGGGCACGGTCACCCTCGGCCTGTCCGGGCAGGTGTGCCTGGCGCAGACCCGGGCGCTGGTGCACCGGGACGTGGCCGACGAGTTCCTCGCGATGGCCGAGATGATCGGCGGGATGGTCAGCTACGGCAACCCGTTCGACCCGGCGGTCACCTCGTCGCCGCTGATCAACACCCGCCAGCTGGAACGTGTTCTCGCGCTGATCGAGGCGGGCCAGGCGGACGGCGCCCGGCTGGTCTGCGGCGGCACCCGCGGCGAGGGCGACCTGGCCGCGGGCAACTTCATCGCGCCGACGCTGTTCACCGACGTGTCGAACGACATGAGCATCGCCCGGGAGGAGATCTTCGGCCCGGTGCTGTCGGTGATCCCGTTCGCCGACGAGGACGAGGCGGTCCGGATCGCCAACGACACCGAGTACGGCCTGGCCGCCACGGTCTGGACCAGCGACATCAAGCGGGCGATGCGGATGACCAAGGCGATCAGGGCCGGGACCGTCGGCATCAACGGCTACCAGCTCGAGCCGCACGCGGCGTTCGGCGGTTACCGGCAGTCCGGCCTCGGCCGGGAGGGCGGCCGGGCCGCCGTCGAGGCCTATACCGAGCTCAAGACCGTCTTGCTGCCGTTTACCGACGAGATGATGTGAGACCCTGGCGGCGTCATGACCGGGGTGCCGACCGCGAGCGGTGCCGCCGTTCTCACGGCCGAGCCGACCCGGCGGGTCGGGACGCGCTGGATCGCGTTCATCGCGCTCGCCAACCTGGGGCTGTACCTGGGGTATTTCGGCCCGATCACGGTGTTGCTGCCCAACCAGGTGCAGGCGATCGCCGGATCCGCCCACAAGGTCGCCGTGCTCGGCTGGGTCACCGGCATCGGCGCGGCGGTCGCGATGATCTCCAACCCGGTCGCCGGGGCGCTGTCGGACCGCACCACCAGCCGGTTCGGGCGGCGGCACCCGTGGACGGTATGCGGCGCGCTGGCCGGCGCCGCGGCGCTGGCCCTGCTGGCCGGCCAGCACACCATCGCCGGCGTCATCATCGCCTGGTGCCTGGCCCAGGCCGGGCTGAACGCTATGCAGGCCAGCGTCACCGCGGGCGTGCCCGACCACGTCCCGGTCGCCCAGCGGGGCCTGGTGTCGGGCTGGATCGGCCTCCCGCAGACGGTCGGCGTGGTAATCGCCGTGGTGCTGGTGACCGTGGTCGTCACCGGCAACGCCGGCTACGTGCTGACCGCGGTGGTGGTGGTGGCGTGCGCCCTGCCGTTCGCGCTCACCACGCCGGACCCGCGCCTGCCCCGCAGCGCCCGGCCGCCGTTCGTGTGGCGCGCGTTCGCCCGGTCGTTCTGGGTGAGCCCGCGGCGCCATCCCGACTTCGCCTGGGCCTGGCTGACCAGGTTCGCGGTCAATCTCGGCAACGCGATGGCCCTGCTGTACCTGCTCTTCTTCCTGCGCGACAAGATCCACTACAGTCGGCTGTTCCCCGGCCAGAAGGCCGAGAACGGCTTGCTGATCCTCATCCTCCTCTACACGGTCGCGGTGGTCCTGACCGCCGTGACCGGCGGGATCATCTCCGACCGCACCGGCCGCCGCAAGCTGCCGGTCACGGTCGCCGGCCTGGTCATGGCGGTGCCCGCGGTCATGCTCGCGTTGTGGCCGTCGTGGCCGGTGGCCATCGCCTCGGCTGCGATCATGGGCCTGGGGTTCGGCGTGTACCTGTCGGTCGACCAGGCCCTGGTGACCCAGGTGCTGCCGTCGGCGGCGGCGCGGGCCAAGGACCTCGGCATCATCAACATCGCCAACTCCGGGCCGCAGGTGCTCGCCCCGGCGATCGCCGCGCCGCTGGTCAGCCAGCTCGGCGGGTACCCCACCCTGTTCCTGTCGATCGCCGTCATCACGGTGCTCGGCTCGGCGTTCGTCTGGAAGATCCGCTCGGTTCCCTGACCGGCCGGTGCCTGGCGGGGTCAAGACCGAACTCGCGATATGTCTTGATGGCCGGATAAACGCGATGTATCTTGATTCGCAGGACGCCGCCCGTCAGCGATGAGTTCCGCACGGCTGTGCCGTCAGTACCAGACGGACGCTCTTGCTGGCCGCGGGTGCGAGCCGGAAGGCGGGTATGGCACGGGCAGCTCGGGCGCTTATTGATTAGCCGCTGTCAGAGGCGGCCGGTAGGTTCGGTGGACGGATCCGATCGGGAGGAACGGGGTGTCACAGACCAATTCAGGCCCAGCGATCCTGGTAGAAGGCCTGGTCAAGTCGTTCGGCGAGGTGCGCGCGCTGCGCGGTATCGACCTGTCGGTGCCGCGCGGGACGGTGCTTGGTGTCCTCGGCCCGAACGGGGCGGGCAAGACGACAATGGTACGAATCCTGACCACCCTGCTGCTGCCGGACGGCGGGCAGGCGTGGGTGGAGGGCCGTGACGTGGTGCGGGAGGCCGCGGCGGTCCGCCGCTGCATCGGCCTGTCCGGGCAGTCGGCGGCCATCCAGGAGGAGCTGACCGGCAAGGAGAACCTGGAGATCGTCGGCCGCCTCTACCACCTGGGCAAGCAGCGGGCCCGCACCCGCGCGACCGAACTGCTGGTGCAGTTCGGCCTGGCCGATGCGGCCGACCGGACGGCCAAGACCTACTCCGGCGGGATGCAGCGCCGGCTGGACCTGGCCGCCAGCCTGGTCGGCGAGCCCCGGGTCCTGTTCCTCGACGAGCCGACCACCGGCCTGGACCCACGGTCCCGGATGGGGATGTGGGACATGATCCGGTCGCTGGCCGCGGGGGGCACCACACTGCTGCTCACCACCCAGTACCTGGATGAGGCGGACGAGCTGGCGGACGAGATCGTGGTCATCGACCAGGGCCTGGTCATCGCCGCCGGCACCGCCGAGGAGCTGAAGAGCCGCGTCGGCGGGGACGTGCTCGAGTTCACCGTGCCGGACCGGACCCGCATCGCCGACGCCGTCACGGCGGTCGCGAAGGTCGGGGAGGCGGAGCCGCACATGGACGCCGAGACCGGCGTGGTCAGCGTGGGCGTCGGCGGCCGGGGCTCGGAGGCGCTCATCGAAGCGGTGCGCGTCCTGGACGGCGCCGCGGTCGAGACCCGCGGCCTCGCGCTGCGGCGGCCCTCGCTCGACGACGTGTTCATGGCGCTGACCGGCCACGCGGCCGAGGACACCGGCGAGCAGGGCAAGCGCCGCGGCCGCCGCCGGGGCCGTGGCAAGGACCGGGCCCAGGACTCCGGCTGGGCCGGTGACGAGGAACGGGCCGACGAGAAGGACACCGCGAGGGCAGCGTCATGACCGCGATCGCCATACCGCTGGCTGAGCCGGGACCGCTCACCCAGGCCCGCTGGGCGGTGAGCGACACGCTCACCATTACCCGGCGCAACCTGCTGGTCTGGATCCGGGTGCCCGCCTACATCGCGTTCACCGTGATCCAGCCGGTGATCTTCGTGCTGATGTTCCGCTACGTGTTCGGCGGCGCGATCAACGTGCCCGGCGTCCCGGGCGGGTACGTCAACTTCCTGATCCCGGGGATCATCGCGCAGACCGCGGCGTTCGCGACGTTCGGCACGGCCATCGCGCTGGCGGCGGAGCTGCAGAAGGGCGTCATCGACCGGCTGCGGTCGATGCCGATGGCGCGGTCGGCGGTACTGGCCGGCCGCCTGACCGCCGACACCATCCGGATGACGGTGACGATCCTGATCGTCCTCGGGGTCGGGTACGCGGTCGGGTTCCGGTTCCAGAACGGCTTCTGGCCGGCCGTGGGCATGATCGTGCTGGCCATCGTGTTCGGGGTGGCGATCTGCTGTATCGCCGCGTTCACCGGGCTGGCCATCGGGGACGAGGAGTCGGTGCAGGCGTTCGGGCTGATCTGGCTGTTCCCGCTGGTGTTCCTCAGCTCGGCGTTCGTCCCGATCGACACCATGCCCGGCTGGCTGCAGGCCTTCGCCAACAACCAGCCGGTCACCTACGTCGTCGACACGATGCGCGCGCTCGCGCTCGGCGGCCCGGTCTGGGACAACCTCTGGAAGAGCGCCGTGTGGCTGATCGGGATCTTCGTCGTCTTCGCGCCGCTCGCCGTCCGCGCCTACAAGCGGGCCAGCTGACCGGGTGACGGCCGGGCGGGACTCAGCCGCCCGGCCGGGCCAGCTTGCGGTGATCCCAGGTGATGATCCGCCGTGGCTCCACCACGAACCCCACCCGCTTGCGCGCGGTCTTGGCCGTGTACTCCTCCAGCGCATCGGCGGGCATCCCCGTGGTCACGGCGGCCAGGCGCCGGCCGATGTCCAGCACCGCCGCCGGGTCCTCGACGCGGCGGGCCGTGCCCACCACCTGCACCCCGCGCAGCTCGAAGTACTCCTCCCCGGCCTCCACCAGGCAGGTCACCCGCGGGTCGCGGGCCAGGTTTCGCGCCTTCTGCGCGGACCGGTAGGTCCAGAACGCGATCTGCCCGTCGAGCATCACGTAGAACATCGTCACCAGGTGCGGGGTCCCGTCCCGGTTGATGGTCGCGAGCTGGAGCTTGTGCGACCCCGCCAGCAGGGCCGCCTGGTCCGCGGCCGTCATCGCGACCCGGTCGCGGTGCCTGGCCGGCCCTGGGCCGCCCTCCGGTTGCCCGGCCCGCCCGGCGTCATCCCGGCTCATCGGTCTCCTCCACCCTCTTGCGCGGTGAACCCGATCGTCTCGCTGGCCAGCGAGAGCGTGTCCTCGCAGGCGAACCCGGCCGCCCCGGGCGCAGCCGGGGACGCGGCGGACATCGGGCCCAGCGCCCGCCGCACCGACTCCAGTGTCCACATGCCGTCGGCCGAGCCGTGCTCCGCGGCCAGGAACACCTCCCGGATCGCCGGCGGCCGCATCACCGCGGCGACGCCCCCGTGCACCACGAACACCTCCCCGTTGATACCCGCCGCGGCCGGGCTGGCCAAATGCACCACCAGCGGTGCCACGTGCCGCGGGTCCAGCGGGTCCACCGCCGCGTCCGGCGGCGGGCCCATCAGGTCCGCCGTCATGGCGGTCCGGGCGCGCGGGCAGATGGCGTTGGCGGTCACCCCGTACCGGGCGCAGCTGCGCGCGGTGGTCACGGTGAGCGCGGCGATCCCGGCCTTGGCCGCCGCGTAGTTGGGCTGCCCGGGGGAGCCGAGCAGGAAGGCCTCGGACGAGGTGTTCACGATCCGGCCGTAGCCGGGCCTGCCCGCCTGCTTGCTCTGCTCGCGCCAGTGGGCCGTGGCGAACCGGGTGGTCACGAAGTGGCCGCGCAGGTGGACGCGGATGACCAGGTCCCATTCCTCCGCGGACATCGTGAAGACCATCCGGTCCCTCAGCACCCCGGCGTTGTTGACCAGGATGTCCAGCCGCCCGTACGCACCGAGCGCGGCCGCGACCAGCTGCTCGCCGGTGGACCATTCCCCGGCGTCGCCCGGACAGACCACGGCCTGCCCGCCGGCCGCCGTGATCTCCTCCGCCACCTCGTGCACCGCGGTGCCCGGCAGGTCGTTGAGTATGAGCCGGGCGCCGGCCGCGGCCAGCGCGAGCGCCTCCGCCCGGCCCAGCCCGCTGGCCGCGCCGGTCACGATCGCCGCCCGCCCGTCGAGCGTCAGCGCGTCGTCCATGGGTGAGCTCCTTGCCGTCAGTAGCCGGGGCCGGACAGCAGGCCGCCGTCGGCGACGAACTCGCTGCCGGTCGAATAGGACGACTCGTCGGAGGCCAGGTACGCCACCAGCCGGGAGATCTCGACCGGCTCGGCGAAACGCGAGAGCGGCATCGACTTAACGAACGCGTCGGGGTCGATGTGGTCGGCCGCGCCGGCCGCCCCGAGGGTCATGCTGGTCAGGACCCCGCCGGGGTGGACCGAGTTGACCCGGATGCCGAACCGGCCGAGCTCGCGCGCGGCGACCTTGGTCATGCCGCGGATCGCGAACTTGCTCGCGCTGTAGGCCGACAGCCCGGCCGCCCCGGCGAAGCCCTCGATCGAGGAGATGTTGATGATCGACCCGCCGCCCGCGGCGGTCATCGGCCCGATCACCGCCTTCATGCCCAGCCAGCAGCCGACCGCGTTGACCTCCAGGATCTGCCGGAAGTCGGCGAGCGGCATGTCGGCGATGCTCGCGAACTTCAGCACGCCCGCGTTGTTCACCAGCACGTCGAGCCGGCCGAACGTGCCGATCGCGGCGGCGACCGCGCCGGCCCACTGCGCCTCGCTGGTCACGTCGTGGTGCACGTACCGGCAGGACTGCCCGCCGAGGCCGTCCGCCACGGCCGCGCCCCGCTCGTCCTGCACGTCGCCGAAGACCACCCGCGCGCCCTCGGCGACGAAGTGCCGCACGTGCGCCTTGCCCATGCCCCTGGCCCCGCCGGTGATCAGTGCGACCTTGCCGTCGAGCCGGCCCATGGCCCCTCCCGGTGCCGGGTCAAGTCCAGAGATCCTGGCTCTGCACCAAACGCTTGCTTGGTTTGAGGGTAACAGGCTCCTGCTCTGGCCAGGTTCGGGCTGGGCTGGGACGGCAGTCGGGGGCTGGCCTTGCGTGATCTGATGGCCGATACTCAGGGCGTGAGCTTGGACGCGGCTTTCGTCGCCATCGTGGTGGCATTCGCGGCCGGCTGGATGTGGCGCGGCTGGCGGGGCTTGGTGGCCGGCGCGAAGGTCCAGCGCGCGCGCGCCGAAACTGCCAACGCTAACGCATGGACGGCCCGGCTGTGGTTCGCCGGAATCGTGATCGTCGTGTGGGGTCTGGCCGAGGTATGGATCCACAATCACTAAGCGCCCTCCGTGCGTGGTGGCGGCCACCATCGCCCGCATGACGCCCTGGTGGTCGCGCCAGGGGACGGCGGCGAGAGCGGGTCAAGCGCCGTTGGCGATCCCGTCGAACAGGATCCTCAGGAAGGCGTCCACCACCTGGCCGGTGCTGTAGCCCCGGGTACGGCGCCACTGCTCGGGGATCCACAGGATGTCCCGCAGCAGCCGGTAGGTGAGCTTCGCGTCCAGGTCCGCCCGGAACAGGCCCGATTCCTTGCCCGCCTCGAGCCGGGCGACCCAGATCCGCTCGATCTCGCGCAGGGCCTTGGGCAGGTAGGCGAAGCGGGGCTGGCCGGCGAAGTAGCTCCAGTCGTTCTGCAGCATCGCGAGGGCCGCGCGGTGCCGGGACAGGGTCAGGCTGGTCGAGCGCACGATCTGCTCGAGCACCGCGCGCGGGTCCTGTGCTGAGGCGACGGCGCCGCGGTAGTCGGCCAGCACCTCGTTGATGAAGCTCGACAGGATCTCGTCGGCGATCGACTCCTTGGAGTCGAAGTGGTGGTACAGGCTGCCGGACAGGATCCCGGCGGCGTCCGCGATCTCGCGCACGGTCGTGGCGCGGTAGCCCTTGTCCGCGAACAGCTCGCCGGCCAGCACGACGAGATGGGCGCGGCGCTGCGACCGCATCGACCCGTCGCCGGTGGTGGCGCTCTTGCCTCCGGTCTCGCCTGCCCTGGTCGTCATCACGAGGTCATTATCGCAGGCCCGGGGCCGACCTCCCTAACGCTTGCTCGGTCAGCAACGGCGCGCCTTGCGGACCTAACTGAAACCTGTTCTACTTTTCCAGCAGGAGATCACCTCACATTCTCACGGCCGGAGGTGGATCGTGCGGGCCGCTGTACTCCACTCGATCGAGGACTCCAAGTTCGACCTCCGCGACGACGTCGTGGCCGTCGGCCCGGGGCCGGGGCAGGTCAAGATCCGGATCCGGGCCACCGGGGTGTGCCACTCGGACCTGTCCGCCCGCAACGGGGGTCTGCCGCAGCCGCTGCCCGCGATCCTCGGGCACGAGGCCGCGGGCGACGTGATCGCGGTCGGTGACGGCGTCGCCGGCCTGGCCGCCGGGGACCGGGTCATCGCCAGCTGGCTGCCGCCGTGCGGAACCTGTCCCTCCTGCCTGCGCGGCCAGCCGTACCTGTGCATGACCCACGTCATCGCGGCCTACGTCGAGCCGCGGTTCCTGGTCGGCGACACCCCGGCGTTCGGGCTGGCCGGGTGCGGTGCCTTCGCCGAGGAGATGGTGGTGTCGGCCGAGGGCGCGGTGAAGTTCCCCGGCGACGTGCCGTACGAGGTGGCCGCGCTCGTCGGCTGCGGGGTGATGACCGGGGTCGGCGCGGTGATCAACACCGCCCGGGTCGAGCCCGGCGCGACGGTCGCCGTCATCGGCTGCGGCGGCGTCGGCATCGCCGTGATCCAGGGGGCACGCCTGTCCGGCGCCGCGGTGATCGCCGGGGTGGACACGGTGGAGTCCAAGCACGCGGCGGCGCGCCGGTTCGGCGCCACCCACGCCGTCCGCCCGGACCAGCTGGCCGAGCTGTCGGCCGAGCTCACCGGCGGGGAGGGCTTCGACTACGTCTTCGAGGTCGTGGGGACCCCGGCGACCATCCGGGCCGCGTGGACGGCCACCCGGCGGGGCGGCACCGTCGTCATCGTCGGGGCCGGGCGCGCCGACCAGCAGGTCGAGTTCACCCCGTTCGAGCTGCTCTTCGACGGCAAGAAGATGCTCGCCTCGCTCTACGGCTCGGCCGACGTCCGGCGCGACTACGCCCGGATGCTCAGCCTGTGGCGGGCGGGCCGCCTCGATCTCGAGGGCATGATCACCCAGCGGCTGAAGCTCGAGGACGTCGACCAGGCCCTGGCCGCGCTCGGTCACGGCGACGTCGTCCGGCAGGTCATCATCCACGGCTGAACGAGCGCGGCCAGCCGGGGCCACCGTTCCGGCGGAGGCAGGGCCCCATGATCATTGACCGGTTCCGCGTCACCGGCCGGGTGGCCGTGGTCACCGGGGCGGGCCGCGGCATCGGCGCGGCCACCGCGGTCGCGCTCGCCCAGGCCGGAGCCGACGTCGTGATCTCGGCGCGCACCGGCGACCAGCTCGCCGCGGTCGCGCGGGAGGTGGAGGCGGCCGGCCGCCGGGCGGTGGCCGTCCCCGCGGACCTGAGCGACCTGGGCGCGGCGGCCGGGCTGGCCCAGGCCGCGGTGGACGCGTTCGGCCGGCTGGACATCGTCGTCAACAACGTGGGCGGCGCGCTGCCGCGCCCGTTCCTCGCCACCACGCCCCGGCACCTGGCTGACGCGTTCAGCTTCAACGTCGCGGTCGCGCACAGCCTGACCCGGGCGGCCGTCCCCCACCTGCTCGCGGGCGCCGACGGCGGGACCGGCGCGGTCATCGGGATCACATCGGCCGTCGGGCGGACCGCGGGCCGCGGCTACCTCGCCTACGGCACCGCCAAGGCGGCCCTGACCCACTACACGCGGCTGGCGGCCGCGGACCTGGCCCCCCGGATCAGGGTCAACGCGGTCGCGGTCGGTGCGGTCGCGACGTCGGCGCTCGGCATCGTGCTCACCGACGAGGCGCTGCGCCGGCAAATGGAGCAGGCGACCCCGCTGGGCCGGATCGGCGACCCGCAGGACGTCGCGGCCGCGGTGGTCTTCCTCGCGTCCCCGGCCGCCGGCTACATCACGGGAAAGATCATCGAAGTGGACGGCGGCGTCGACCGGCCCAATCTCGACCTCGGCATCCCGGACCTCTGACCGCCTCGCGGCGCCCGGCCCCGCGATGTCCGCGTGCGGGGGATGGCTGGGGTTCCGCGCCGGCTCTGACCGGTGAGGGCCCGGCGGGCGGCGCCCGCCGGTCAGCCGCCGTCCCCGCCCGCCAGCACGCCGAGCAGCTCCAGCCGCTCCAGCGCGATCGCGCGTGAGGGGATCTGGGCGGCACCGGCCGCCCATTCCCGCCAGGCCGGCCAGCGGTCCCGGTCGTAGTCCTCATGATCGAACTCGGTCGCGTCCAGGATGAGGTCGCGCACGGCCTCCATCTGGTCCCGGTGGCCCAGGCCCGGCCACGGCAGGTAGTCGATGGTCCAGGACAGGCGCGGCGTGCCGCCCTGCGCGCGGTTCATCAGGTGGGCGTGGAAGGCGACCACGTCGCCGGGCTCGGTCTCCACCACGACGTGCGGCCACTCCCAGCTCTCGAAGCCCGACGTGGCGGGCTCGGCCGCGCGGTACTCCCACAGCCGGCGCTCGAAGCCGGGCAGGTGGGAGCCGGGAATCAGGCGGAGCGCACCCGCCTGCGCCGTCCGTGGCTCAAGGTCAGCCCAGAACGTCACCCCGCCGGCATCGGGTCCCTGGCGGGCGTGCCAGGTGGAGTCGCCGGTGAAGCACGTGGCGACACCGGGCGAGGGCACGGTCGGGCCGCCCAGCAGCTCGGCCGAGGACAGGAACGTCCGGGGGTCATCGGCGATCAGCGCCAGGCTGAACGGCGCCCGGTTCACCGCCAGCGGCAGGTAATCGCCGCTGATGCCGCCCAGGTCGTTCGGCTCGGTGGCGATGCGGCCGAAGGCACCGGTCAGCGCGCTGGTCACCTCCTGGCGCAGCGTGGCTGCCTCGGCCGGGCTGAGCAGGCCGCGCAGGGTCACGTACCCGAACGTGCGGAAGTGCAGGATCTGCTGGTAGGTAAGCACGACGAAACTCCCTTTTCGACTCGACTGGTCACGGACGCGAGCGAGCCGAACAGGAGGGGCCCGGGCGGATCAGGTGCGCACGCCGTCAGCGTACTCCCAGTTCGCGTGGCGGCCCGCGCCGCCGGACGCCGCCCGCGCACCTGATGCAGCCACAGCCGGGTGCCCCGGCCCGGCCGCCGGTGCCATCCTGGGGATGTGCCGAGCGTCGCTTCCCTGGACGATCTCCACCGGGCGGTGGCCGACTTCACCGTCGAGGACCTGGGCCTGGTGATCGAGCCGCCCGCGCTGGCGGCGGCGCGGCGGTCGCTCGACGAGTCCGGCCTGCTGCTGCTCGGCGAGAACCACGGCGTCCGGGAGAACCCGCTCCTCATCCGCGCGCTGCTGCAGGCGTTCGGGCTGACCAGCCTGGCCCTGGAGTGGGACGAGGAGCTGGCGCCCATGATCCGGGCCTTCCTCGGCGGGGCAGGGCTGGCCGACCACCTGATGCTCTGGTCCGGCGACGGCCGGATCACCGCCGGCCATCTGGCCGTGCTGGCCGAGCGCGCCGCCGCCGGGCCGTTCGAGCTGATCTTGTTCGACGGGACGATATGGGCCGACTGGAGCTGGTCACAGCGCGACGAGGCCATGGCCCGGCGCATCCTGGCCGCGGCCCGCGCGGGGACCCGCACGCTGGTGGTGGCCGGGAACGCCCACACCCCCACCGGCCCCACGTCGCTGGGCGTGCCGATGGGCACCTGCCTGGCCCGGCAGCGGCCCGGCGTCCGGGAGATCAGCATCAGCTACGGCGGCGGGCACTACTACAACATCCAGCCCGCCAGCTTTCACCGCGTCGGCCCGCAACGCGGCCAGCCGCGGCTACAGGAGCAGGATGGCGCGCTCGTTCTGTATCTGCCGGAGGCCCGGGAGGCGGTGGTGCCGCAGCGGCCGTGGCCGGGAACCGTCCGCGAGGTGCCCTGAGCGCGGCGCTGGCGTGGCCGCTACGGTGCGGCCGCGGTGAGCTGCTGGCGCGCGTCGTCGTCGAGCACCAGGCCGGCGGCCGCCAGGTTCTCCTCGAGGTGCCGGACGGAGGAGGTGCCGGGGATCAGCAGCACGTTGGGCGCGAGGTCCAGCAGCCAGGCGAGCGCGATCTGGGCGGGGGTGCGGCCCAGCCGCGCGGCGACGCTGCGCACCTGCTCGCTGCCCAGCACCGGGTTGGCCCGGCCGAAGCCGGAGCCCAGCGGGAAGAACGGCACGAAGGCGATCTCCCGCGCGGTGCACTCCTGGAGCACGGGCATCGAGGCGCGGTCGGCCAGGTTGAACGGGTTCTGCACGCACGCGATCGGCGTGTGCTCCAGCGCGTGCAGCAGGTGCTCGCGGGTGACGTTGCTGAGGCCGACCCCGCCGATCAGGCCCTCATCACGCGCCTGGACCATGGCGGCGAGCTGATCGTCGAACCGCTGGCCGGGCGGCGTGCCGTCGGTCAGCCGCAGGTTGACCGCGGCGAGCTGGTCCACGCCGAGGGTGCGCAGGTTGTCCTCGATCCCGCGGCGCAGCTGCGCGGGCTCGCTGTAGGGCAGCCAGCCGCCGGATCCGTCCCGGCGCGCCCCGACTTTGCTGACCAGCGCGAGGGTGCCGGGGTAGGGGGACAGCGCCGCCCGGATGAGCTCGTTGGCGACGTCGGGCCCGTAGTACTGCGCGGTGTCGATGTGGTCCACGCCGAGCTCGGCGCCCCGCCGCAGCACCGCGAGCGCCTCGTCACGGTCCCGCGGCGGGCCGAACACGCCGGGGCCGGGCAGCTGCATCGCGCCGAACCCGATGCGCGACACCGAGAAGCCGCCCAGGGGGTACCGCTGCATGGGCAGATTGTAGGCAGCCCGCCTTTTGGCACGATCGGCCCCGGGCAAAACGGACACCGATGTATCGCGCCGTTACGGTGGCACCCGGGCCGGCTGGGTAAGATCTCGGATGTCTGGGCCTCCCACGCTTGGCTGGGACGACACGGGGTGGATAGCCCCGTCGTCCAGCACATCCAGCACCACGTCGCTCGGCCCAGCGGAGACGGCCTGGAGGCCTCATGGGTCGTGACATTCAGGCGATCAAGATCAGCGGCGAGGACCGGCGCAAGTACCGGGACAAGGTGCGGGTCTCGCTGGAAGTGTTCGCCCGGATGCTGCACGAGCACCTGTTCGATACCGACCCGGCGCAGGTCGGCCTGGAGATCGAGCTCAACCTCGTCGACGAGCGGGGCAAGCCGTCCATGCACAACGCCGACGTGCTGGACGCGATCGCCGATCCCGCCTGGGCGACCGAGCTCGGGCAGTTCAACCTCGAGATCAACGTGCCGCCCCGGCAGCTGGGCGGGGGCGCGGTCGCGGATCAGGAGCAGGAGATCCGCGCCAGCCTCAACGCGGCCGACGCCAAGGCCCGCAGCACCGGCAGCCGCCTGGTCATGATCGGCATCCTGCCGACGCTGGCCGAGCGGGACATGACCGAAGGGACC
>Ga0318498_10000238_pt1 | contig 14670 bp, 12 predicted proteins | sample GRESIP109b1f24_FD_203488 | JGI IMG/M metagenome (GOLD analysis project Ga0318498, IMG submission 203488) | Tropical soil microbial communities from Luquillo Experimental Forest, Puerto Rico - GRE.SIPMG.109b1f24 | ecosystem: Environmental > Terrestrial > Soil > Tropical forest > Bulk soil... | reverse complement strand
TATCTGGACAGTGCCCCGGCCGACTGGGTCGCCGACCGGGAGGGCATCCGGCTCACCTTCCACAGCGAGCACCGCCCGATCGAGGCCTACAGCCGCGCGCTGGAAGCCGCGGGCCTGCTGATCGAGGCGATCAGGGAGACCCGGGCGCCGGACGCGATGGTCGCCGCCGCCCCGGCCCGGCGGCGCTGGCAGCGGATCCCGCTGGCCCTGCACCTGCGCGCGGTGAAACCCTAGCTAGGCGAGCGCGGCAGGCCCGCATGTGAGGATTCGGCGGTGGCCCTGACCCCGGCGATGAACATCTCGACGCCCAGCCGGTAGTGGAAGTCCGGGTCGCAGTCGGCCATGGGGCCGGCGCATTCGATCAGGCGCGGGTACCGGGCGGCGGGCAGCATCGCGAAGAAGACCTCGTTGCGCCGCTGAAACTCGGCACGTTCGTCCCCGGATAGCTCCGGGTGGTAGCCGGCCTCACTCATGACCAGCATGATCCCGGTCCACAACGTGCTCCGGGCGATCTCGCTGGCATGCTGGGAATCGAATCCGGCGCTCCGCAGGATCTCCAGGGCCGCCTCGGTGGCCCGCAGCGCCGCCTCGTTCCGCTTCTCGTGCTCGAGCAGCAACTGGGGTGCCGACGGGTGGGCGCGCAGCACCCTGAGCAGGGATTCCAGTCCTGCCTGGAGCTGGGCCCACCAGGGGATCGACGGGTCCACGCGCACGTCGATCTCGCCCCAGACCTGCTCGGCCACGCCCTCGAGCAGGTCTTCCTTGTTGCGGAAGTGCCAGTACAGGGCCATCGGCGTGACGCCTAGGTGCTGAGCCAGCTTGCGGATGGTCAGCGTGTCGAGCCCTTCGGCGTCGGCCAGCTTGAGCGCCTGCTCGGTCACGGTGCGCTTGCTCAGCCGGGGGCGCTCGCCGTCCGGCTCCGCTGAGGAAAGTTCTGTACTCATCGCTTGACAACTATACATCGTACAAGCCATGATGTACAACGTACTTGTACGACGTATATGAACGGCATACAGGTACGGCATACAGGTACTGAGTACATGAGAAACCGGAAAGGACGACTGCCGTGTCAGCGAGCACCGCATCGGCGCGTAAGGCGGGCAAGCCGGGTAACGAGTCAGCCAGGTCCGGGCGCTCCTTCAGATGGTGGGCGCTGGCGGCCGTCAGCCTGGCCAACCTGATGGCCTACCTGGACAACAACATCGTCAACGTCGCGATCCCGACCATCCAGCGGAGCCTGCACCTGTCGGTGTCCGGCCTGGAGTGGGTGGTCAGCAGCTACCTGTTGACGCTGGCCGGGCTGCTGCTGGTCGGCGGGCGGCTGGCCGACGTGTACGGGCGGCGCCGGGTGTTCCTGGTCGGCCTGGCGGTCTTCACGCTCTCCTCGCTGGCCGCCGGGCTGGCGGGCAGCGGGGGCGTGCTCATCGCCAGCCGGGCCATCCAAGGGGTCGGCGCGGCGCTGTTGCTGCCGGCCACGCTGGCCATCATCATGGCCGTGTTCACCGACGTCAGGGAGCGCACCATGGCGATCGGCATCTGGGCCGCGGTCGGAGCGCTCGCCCTCGCGCTCGGCCCGGCGCTCGGCGGCCTGATCAGCCAGCATCTCCACTGGGGCTGGATCTTCCTGATCAACGTGCCGCTCGGCGTGATCACGTTCGCCCTGGCCGTGTTCTACGTGGCCGAGTCGCGGGCCGAATCGGCGGCGCGCCGGCTCGACCTGCCCGGCGTGGTCACCTCGGCGCTGGCCCTGTTCGCGCTGACCTACGCGCTGATCGAAGGCAACGTGAGCGGCTGGACGGCGCCGCCGATCCTCGGGGCGTTCGCCGTGGCCGCGGTGGCCGGCGCCGCCTTCCTGGCCATCGAGGCCCGCGCCGACCAGCCGATGGTGGACCTGTCGATGTTCCGGCGCCGTGAGTTCAGCGGCGGCTCGGTCACGATGATGATCTGGGCCTTCGGGATCCTCGGCATCTACTTCTTCACCTCGATCTACCTGCAGCAGACCCTCGGCTTCTCGCCGGTCGAGGCCGGCCTGGCGTTCGTGCCGATGGCGCTGACCGTGGCGGTGTTCGCGGCCATCGCGCCGCGGGTCGAGGCGCGGGCCGGGTCGCACCGCACGGTGGCGGCTGGGATGCTGCTCATGGTGGTCGGCCTGATCCTGTTCGCCCGGCTCGGCGAGCACGCGGGTTACACCAGCCTGCTGCCCGGGTTCATCCTGTTCGGCGCGGGCGCCGGGCTGATGAACGTGCCGGTCACCAACGCGTCCATGCAGGCCGTCCCGTCGGCCCGGGCCGGCGTCGCGTCCGCGCTGCTCAACGCCTCCCGCGAGGTCGCGGGCCTGCTCGGCATCACGGTGATCGGGGCGGTGCTGCGGACCGCGCAGGGTGCCTCGGCGCGCGGCGGGGCGGACCCGGTGCACGCCTTCCTGGACGGCTACCACACCGGCCTGCTCGTCACCATCGGCCTGATGGTGGCCGGCGTCGCGGTCAGCTACCTGACCCTGCGCCCGCGGGGGCGCGCAGAATCGGAGCCGACCGCGGCGGTGGCCGAGCTCACCACCGTGGACGAGCTCGCGGCCGAGCTGATGGTCGCGGACGAGCTGACGCGCTAAGCCAGCAGGGCGCAGCGGGCCTGGCCGGGAACCATCTCGGCCAGGCCCGCAGTCTGTCTGCCCCGGTGGGCTATAATCGAAAAAAGGATCGACGTGACTCAGCTTCAGGCCCAGCCGGGCGAGTCCCGGGCCGGCGAACCCCAGCCTGGCGGGCTCACGCTGGCCGCGGCGCGCTTCTTCGCTGCCCGGCTGGCCGCCAGCTGGGTACCCCGATACCTGGCCGGACGCGGTTTCGGCGACCAGATGCTGCGGCCGTGGACCGTGGGCTACGCGCCGGCCGGGTGGCACGCGCTCGCCGCCCACCTGCGCGAGCTGGGCTACGGCGACGCCGCCATCCAGGCCGCCGGGCTGGCCCGGCGGACCAGGCGGGGCGCGCTCGTCGACGTCTTCAGGGACCGGGCCATGTTCGGGGTCCGCTGGCCGGACGGGACGCTAGCCGGTTTCACCGGACGCGCCCGCCCCGGCGGCGGGCGGCCGGTCTACCTCAACAGCAGGACCACCGGCCTGTACCACAAGGGCAGCCTGCTGTTCGGCCTGTACGAGGGACGGCGGGCGCTGGCCGCAGGCGCGCGGCCGGTGCTGGTCGAGGGCCCGCTGGACGCGATCGCGATCAGCGCGGCCGGGTCGGGCCGGTACGCGGGCGTCTCGCCCTGCGGCACCGCGCTGACCTCTGCCCAGGTCGCCCTGCTCGCCCGGAGCTCGGACCTGCGCCGGGCCGGCGTGGTCGTGGCCTTCGACGCCGACCGGGCGGGCCGCCGGGCCGCGGTGCGGGCCTATCAGCTGCTCCGCGACGTGACCGGCCACGCCGTCACCGCCGTCCTTCCGGCGGGCCAGGACCCGGCCGGGTTCCGGCGCGAGCACGGCGGCCGGGCGCTGGCCCGGCGGCTCGACACCAGCGTGCCCCTGGCCGACCTGGTGGTCGACGAGATGGTGGCGCCGTTCGAGCGCTGGCTCGTATTTCCCGACGGGAAGTTCGCCGCGCTGCACGCGGCCGCCCCGCTGGTCGCCGGGTTGCCGTCCGGCCAGGTCGCGCGGCAGGTCGCCCGGCTCGCCGCCCAGCTCGGGCTGAGCCACGCCGAAGTCACCGAAGCCGTGACCGGCGCGCTGCGGCCCGGGGAGTGAACCCGCGGAATGACCGGGGGCGGCCCGCAGTTGGCGGGGTCATGACGACCATCGGCTTCATCGGCAGCGGTAACATCGGCGGCACCGTGGCCCGGCTCAGCGTGGCGGCCGGGCACCGGGTGGTGATGAGCAATTCCCGCGGCCCGGAAACCCTTCGAGAACTCGTGGCCGAACTCGGCCCGCTCGCCACCGCCGCCACCGCCGCCACCGCCGGGCAGGCCGCCGAGGCGGGCGACCTGGTGGTGGTCGCCATCCCGGTGAGGGCCATCGCCGACGTCCCGGCGTCACCGCTGGCCGGGAAGCCGGTCCTGGACACCGGCAACTACTACCCGCAGCGTGACGGCCAGATCGAGGTGCTCGACAACGGCGCGCTCACCAGCAGCGGCCTGCTCCAGAGTTACCTGCCGGGGGCGCACGTGGTGAAGGTGTTCAACAACATCTACTTCAGGCACCTGGCCTCGCTGGCCCGCCCGTCCGGCGCCCAGGACCGCAGCGCCCTGCCCATCGCGGGTGACGACGTGGCGGCCAAGGCCGCGGTGATCGCCTACCTCGACTCGATCGGCTACGACGCCGTCGACGCCGGGACGCTCGCGGACAGCTGGCGCCAGGAGCCCGGCACCCCCGTCTACGGCGCCCCCTACGGCCCGTTCTCCAGCGATGCCGGGACCCCCGCCGACGCCGCCAAGATCCGCGCCACCCTGGCCGCGGCGCGCCGTAACCCCGCCTCGCGCTGATCGGCCGCCCGCGCCGCAGGCGCGGCATTCCCGCAAGGGCCTCGTCCAGGCTGGTGGCTCCCAGGACTGGACCGGCAGGATCTGCCTGGCTACCTCGACCGGCCGCCCTGCGAGCGGCTCAGCGTGACATGGCCCCTAACTTCGGGGAGCACCAGATCCGTGGGAGCAGGCACATCGTCGCGCAAGTAGGGCCGAACGACCCTGACTTAGGGGTCTGCTCGTTCCAGCCCCGCAGGCCGTCCGGGCTGCCCGCCCGGGACCTTTGCCGGTACTCGGGCGTCTATGACCTGCATAGATTGCCCGGATATTGGCCTTGTCCAGCTTGCTGGACCATATCCGAAGGTCAGGTGTCAGGCCCGGTGAGCACCAAGGAGTCCGGTGATCCGGCCAGAGAGCCGATCGGCGTGTTTGTCCTGGACGACCACGAGATCGTCCGCAGGGGGGTGTGCTGCCTGCTCGAGGCCGAGCCGGACATCCGGGTGATCGGCGAGGCTGGCACGGCATCCGCCGCGCTGGCCAGGATTCCGGCGCTGCGCCCCGATGTGGCCGTGCTCGATGTCCGGCTGCCCGATGGGGATGGGGTGTCGGTCTGCCGGGAGGTCCGGTCGCGGCTGCCCGAGGTGGCCTGCCTGATGTTCACTGGGTTCAGCGACGACCGAGTGCTGCTGGACTCGATCATGGCCGGAGCGGTCGGGTACATGCTTAAGGAGGCTGACGGCTCCGATCTGGTCAGCGCGGTCCGTGCGGCCGCCTCCGGCCGGTCGCTGCTGCATCTCCGCGCGGCGAGCCGGCTGATGGCCAGGTTGATGGATGAGTCCGGCAAGCCCGACCCGCTGGCCGGTCTGACCCCGCACGAGCGCAATGTCCTGGTGCTCATCGGGGAAGGCCTGAGCAACCGGCAGATCGGCGAGCGGCTGTTCATTGCCGAGAAGACGGTGAAGACCTACGTGTCGACAATGTTCCGCAAGCTCGGCCTTGAGCAGCGCACCGCCGCAGCCGCCTACGTGGCTCGTATCTTCGACGGTCGCACGGTCGGATCGGGCCATAACATATGATGCGCGTCTGGCCTGGCACTGCTTATCCGCTTGGTGCTACCTGGGACGGGTCAGGGACCAATTTTGCCCTGTTCTCTGAGGTGGCCGAGCGGGTCGAGCTGTGCCTATTCGGTCCGGATGACCGGAGGGAGACGCGGGTCGGGCTCACCGAGGTGGACGGTTTCGTCTGGCACTGCTACCTGCCGGGCACCGGCCCCGGGCGGCACTACGGGTATCGGGTGCACGGCCCGTACGCGCCTGCCCGCGGTCACCGGTGCAATGCTGCGAAGCTGCTGCTCGACCCGTACGGCAAGGCCGTTGCAGGTCAGGTGCGCTGGCATGAGGCTTTGTTCTCGCACCGGTCCGGCGCGCCGGAGGCGATCAGCACTCGCGACAGCGCCCCGTACATGCCGCGCAATGTAGTGATAAACCCGTATTTCGATTGGGAGGGTGACCGGCCGCCGCGAACGCCGTATCACGAGACGGTGATCTACGAGGCGCATGTCCGCGGGCTGACCCTGCGCCATCCCGGGGTCCCGCCCGGACTGCGGGGGACCTATGCGGGCCTGGCTTGCCCGGTCATCATCGACCACCTGACCCGGCTGGGGGTGACCGCGGTGGAGCTGATGCCAGTGCATCAGTTCATCTCAGGGCGGCAGCTGGCAGCGGGCAGCCGGGCGAACTACTGGGGTTACAACACGATCGCGTTCTTCGCCCCGCACAACGGCTACTCGTCATCCACCGAGCCGCATGGCCAGGTCACCGAATTCAAGTCGATGGTCAAGTCGCTGCACGCGGCGGGCATCGAGGTGATCCTGGACGTTGTCTACAACCACACGGCTGAGGCCGGCGCCTCCGGTCCGACGCTGTCTTTTCGCGGCATCGACAACGCCGCGTACTACCGGCTTGCCGACGATGACCCATCGGTGTATCTGGACTACACCGGCTGCGGCAACAGTCTCGATGCCCGCAGTCCGCAGGCGCTGCAGTTGATCATGGACTCGCTGCGGTACTGGATTCTTGAGATGCACGTGGATGGGTTCCGTTTCGACCTGGCCGCGGCCCTGGCCCGGGAACTGCATGACGTGAACCGGCTGGCCGCGTTCTTCGATCTGGTCCAGCAGGATCCGGTGGTGTCGCAGGTGAAGCTGATCGCCGAGCCATGGGATGTCGGGGAAGGTGGCTACCAGGTCGGCAGGTTCCCGCCGCTGTGGTCGGAATGGAACGGCAAATACCGCGACTGCGTCCGCGACCTGTGGCGCGGCGAGCCCGCTGCCCTGCCGGAGTTTGCCCGGCGGCTGGCCGGCTCCAGTGACCTGTATGAGACCAGCGGGCGGCGGCCGGTGGCCTCAGTAAACTTCGTGACGTGTCATGACGGGTTCACCCTCGCCGACCTGGTCAGCTACAACGCTAAGCACAACCAGGACAACGGCGAGGACAACCTGGACGGCACCGATGACAACCGGTCCTGGAACTGCGGTGCGGAAGGCCCGTCCGACGATCCGGCGGTCCGCGAACTGCGCGCCCGGCAGGTCCGCAATTTCCTGGTCACGCTGTTCTGCTCGCAAGGCGTCCCGATGCTGTTGGCTGGTGATGAGATGGGGCGCACCCAGCAAGGCAACAACAACGGCTACTGTCAGGACTCGCCGCTGTCGTGGGTGGACTGGGAGAACGCCGTCAAATACGCCGACCTGGCCGACTTCACCAGCGCGCTGTCAGCGCTGCGCCGGGCACATCCGGTGTTCCGGCGGCGCAGGTTCTTCAGCGGGCGCCCCACCCGGGTAGGCCCGGGCAGCCTGCGGGATATCATCTGGCTAACCCCGTCCGGCCAGGAAATGACCGATGCGGACTGGAACGCCGGATACGCCAGGTCACTGGCGGTGTTCCTGAACGGTGACGCCATCACCGAGCCCGGCACCCGCGGCGATCCCGTCCGCGACACGCATTTCCTGCTGCTATTCAACGCGCACAGCGACGCCGTACGGTTCGTCCTGCCCGACGCCGATCACGCAGACGGCTGGCATGTTGTCATCGACACGGCGGCGCTGCCGAGCCGGCTCGGCACCGGTGCAGGCGGATCGCCTGCACCGGTGCTGCCCAGCGGGACGGCAGTCAACGTGACCGGCCGTTCGGTCATGGTGCTGCGCGCCGCCGGCTATCCGGCCGGCGAAGCCTGCCCGGCCAGTACGACTTGACCCGGCCGGACGGCGGCTACCGCCGGGAGTGACCTGCAGCTATGAGCATCGGCCTCGGCCTGTATCCGGGCCTGATGGAAGCGGTCCGGCCAGCGCATCGGGACTCAGGGCTGATCCTGGTGTGCGGCGACCGTTTCAGCCACTGTGCCCTTGATGTAATCATCACGCAGCGCCAGGACCTTAATACGGATGTTGGCGCTGTGCGTCGGCAGCTCGCTTTGCACGATCAGCCCGATTTCCTTTCGGCCGAAATACGTGGCCGCGTCCTGCGGCGAGTCGAAGGTGAACTCGACGACGCGATGCGGTGTCGTCGGGTAAACATTGTCGTACGACGCCAGCCGCCGCAGCTCAGCAGGAGCCTGAAGAGCATCCGCAATCGATCGGACCCACGTGAGGTACTTGTCCTTGCCTCTAGGCGGATAGTCGATCTCGTAGACATACTTGATCACCGGAGAAAATCCTCCCGTTCGTGCCGCACCCCCAAACGAGCGCCCACAGCATGTGGCTATGGTCCACCGGAGCCCGGCGTCCGACAAGAGCACGACCGTGGATGTGCTCGCGGCCGCGCCATGTCACGACTCGTCGGTAGATACCCGCCCGGCCGGACCCGTTCTGGCGGCCGGGCTCAGCCTTCGGCGAGGTAGCCGTACCGGTCGCGGCAGGCCTGGGGGGTGAGCCCTGCGGCCGCTGCGATCGGGTGGAGCCTGTCCGGCTCCTCGAGGTCCGCGCGGTCCAGCCGGATCATGTACTCGCGGGCCACCCGGTACGAGCTCGACTCGGTGTTCACCAGCCGGATCCGCACCCGCCCCGTCCCGGGGTCGCTGAACGACCCGAACGGCATCGGCACCATGTGCCCCTCCTGGATCGTGATCATGCCGCCGGGCTCCTCGCCCTCCAGAGCCCGCTTGAGGTAGTCGACGGCGCCGTAGCCCAGGTCGCGGGTGTACTCGATGTCGAACGGGATCGGCGGCGCGCAGCGCAGCTCGTAGCCGATGTTCTTGCCCTCGACCGTGACGGTCTGCCCCCGCTCCCGGAACCGGTCCTTGACCAGCCGGGCCAGCAGCCGGTCCAGCTCGATCCCGGCCAGCCGGACGTGGCCGTGCTCGTCCCGCTCGACCTCCGGCATGGCCTTGGCCAGCTCGTCCGGGGGCAGGCGCAGGCCGATGCCCTCGGCGATCACCGCCACCCCGAACGGGCGGCCGTGACAGATCCGCTTGAGCATGGCGGTCTCCAGGATGTCCACCAGATGCGACAGCCGGATGGGCTCGCCGCGCGGGAACTCCTCGGCGATCATCGTGAGGGTGGCCCCGGCCGACTTCCCGATCCCCACGGCCAGGTGGCCGGCCGAACGGCCCATGGCCACCACCAGGTACCACCGCTGGGTGGTGATGGCGTCGGTCATCAAGTTGTTGACCAGCTCGACCCCCACGCTCCGTGCGGTCTCGAAGCCGAAGGTCGGCGTGCCGCCCGGTAGCGGCAGGTCGTTGTCGATGGTCTTCGGCACGTGCGCCACCCGCAGGGCCCCTTCGGCCACCCGGGCCAGCTGAGACGCCGAGAACGCGGTGTCGTCCCCGCCGATCGTCACCAGCGCGTCGATCCCCAGCTTCCGCAGCGACTCCAGACAGGCGCGCAGCCTCCAGCCCGGGTCGGCGGCGCCCTCGTCCCGCACCGTCGGGTTGGCCCGCGAGGTCCGCAGGATCGACCCGCCCAGCACGTGGATCCTGGACACGTCCGTGATGGACAGCGGTCGCGCCTGCTCGACCCGGCCCTCGATCAGGTGCTGGAAGCCGTCCATGATCCCCAGCACGTCCCACCCGGAGTTCCGGGCCTCGATCGTGGCCGCGGAGATGACCGAGTTCATCCCCGGAGCCGGGCCGCCGCCGCACAGGATTCCCAGCCTCACCCCCCCATCGTCCCAGCCACCAGCCGACCCCGGCAAGCGGGCCGGCACGAGCCAGCCGCAACCTGCCCCAGCACAAATCCCAGTGGCACGACGCTCCACCACCCGCGCGGCGTCCACACACAAGTTCAGGGCGCATGCGCGCGATGCGCGCGACGACGTGCAGCTCCAAGAGGCTAATAGCGGGCCACGACGGCCACTCATGACTGCCGAAATTAAGCCGCTGGCGCGCAAAGCGGGTGCGCGCCAGCGGCTAGCTTAGGCCACGTTCACGTGGATCGTGTGGTATCCGGTCGCGCCGTCCGGCGGGGCCTTGTGCTTGAGCTCGGTCTGGGTGTAGCCGCTCTTGTTGGTGGCCCGCACCTGGAGCATGTGGTACCCGGGGGTGGCGTCCCAGACGTAGTACCACTGCCGCCAGGTGTCGATGGTGTCGTGGACCGGCAGCCTGGCCTCGTGGAACACGCCGTCGATGCCCACTTCGACGGCCTCGATGCCGGTGTGCTGAGACCAGGCCACCCCGGCGATCGTCACCTGCCCCGCGGCCAGGTTGCTGAGTCGTTTCGGCACGTCGATGCGGGATTCGGTCTTGATCGGCGCCTGCTGCGACCAGGCCGGCGTCTGCTTGACCCAGTACGCGCTGAACGCGCCGAACGTGGTGAACTCCATGTCCACCACCCACTTGGTCGCGGACACGTAGCCGTAGAGCCCCGGAACCACCACCCGCACCGGGTAGCCGTGCGCCTGCGGCAGCACCTCGCCGTTCATGGCTACCGCGAGCATCGCGTCCCGGCCGTCCAGGACCGGATCGGTGGCCACGCCGATGGTCATCCCGCGCGTATCACGCATGACGATCTGGTCCGCGCCCCGGTGGATGCCGGCCTTGCGCAGGATCGGCGCCAGCAGCGTGCCCTGCCACCGGGCGTTGCCGACGTAGTTGCCGCCCACCGCCTCGGAGACGCAGGTCAGGGTGATGTCCCGGTCGATCATGGGCAGGCGGAGCAGGTCGTCGTAGGTGAGGGTCATCGGCCGGTCCACCATGCCGTGGATGCGTAGCTGCCAGTTGGCCGGGGAGACCTTGGGCAGGATCAGCGCGGTGTCGACCCGGTAGAACTTCTTGTTCGGCGTGTAGAACGGGGATATCCCGACGATGCTGTCCAGCGTCTGGCCGGCCACGCGGAGGAACTTGCGCCGGTCGACGTTGCTCGTCATCGTGCCCTCCTCCGGGTGCCGCCGCGTCCGTGCCGGAGCGGGACGGACCCTTCGACCTGTTGCGGCGCCGACGCGCGGAACAGCCACACCACCGCGGCGACGCCGGCCAGGCCGCCGATGACGACGGGGATGACGTCGGCCACCTGGCTGGCCGGCCTGGTGATCACGACGAACGCGGCGAACAGGGTGAACGCCGCCACGCCGGCCACGCAGGCGGCGGCGTCGTGCCGGGCCAGCATCCCGATCACGATCGCGACGACGGCGAAGGTAACGTACATGCCGAGCAGCAGCACGGTCCGTCCCTGGGCCCCGAAGTGGTGCACCACGGCGTTCCGCAGCGCGGCCGGCGTCCGCTCGATGAAGACCGCGCCCATCGCGCTGACCGGCGAAGTCGCCGATTTGAGCACCGCCGCGGCCAGGGTGGAGACGCCGATCACGACGCCAGTGCCGAGGAACACGGTGACCGCGCCGACCATGGGCCCGCGCCGTCCCTCCTCCCGCCTGCGCTCCTGCTCGGCCTGCCAGCGATCCGGATGGACGCCCGCGTCGGGCGCCGTGAGCGCCGGGTCGTCCGTGAGCACCCGGTTGTCGGTGAGCACCCGGTTGTCGGTGAGCACCCGGTTGTCGGTAAGCACCGCGCCCGGCTCGACGTAACTGCCCGGCCCCAGGTAGGCGCCCCCCGCGTAGCCGTCCGTCGCCCCGGTGTAGCCGTTCGCGGTGCTGCCGCGGCCGTTCCCGCTCCAGTCGTAGCCGCCGGTGTCGCCCACGTAAGCGGCATCGGCCCAGTCGTAGCCGTCGCCAGCCCCGGCGTAGCCGCCATGCGCCCCGGCGTAGCCGCCATGCGCCCCGGCGGAGCCATCATGAGGCTCAGCGGAGCCGTCATGAGCCCCGGCGTAGCCGACAGTGTCCATGGTGTAGCCGTGGCCGGCCCGGCCGTAGCCGTCCTGGACCCGGTCGAAGTCATCCGCGGCCCCGGCGTAGCCGTCGCTGGTTCCGGCGTAGCCGTTGCTGGTTCCGCCGTAGCCACCGCGGGGGTAGCCGTCCGCCCGGTAGCCGTCCACGGTCCCGCCCGTGTCGTAGCCGTCCGTGTCGTAGCCATTGACGACGGCCGGGTAGGCCGCGGTCGCCTGGTGCCGGTAACCGGCGGTCGGCCTGTGTCTCCCGTACCGGGGGTCCTGCTGCTCGCCGCCCCGGTACGACGGCCATCCCTCGGCCGGGGTCGCCGTCGGCCAGCGCTCCTGGCGCGGCGGCATCGGATGCGACGGGTCGTAGCTCATGCTTCTATTCACGGTCCTGAGGGCCGGTGCCGTTTGATGTTTGCGCGGGGGGTAACCAACCGGTAAGAAAGCGCCCCGAGGTCAGACCGGGACTTCCCGGCCCGCGGGCTCCGCGCCAGCCTCGGCCAGCACGGGCCCGGCGAGCGGGGCCTCGGCCGGGGCGGCTTCGGCCACCGCGACCACCGGCTCCGCAACCACGGGCTCCGCAACCACGGGCGCGCGCCTGGCCAGCTCGTGCCGGATCAGCCAGCCGGCTCCCACGACCGCCAGCGGCACGCCGTAGGCGATGGCGTCGTGCAGCCGCCACGGAATGTAATACCGGGCCCCCAGGGCCGGATAGGCGGCGTAGTACCCTCCGGCGGCGAACGCTAGCCATTCCGGGCGGCCGTCCAGGGCGACCAGCATGACCAGCAGCAGCGAGTACCACTGGTAGTGCGGGGTGGTGACGGCCAGGGCGCCGGCGGTCATGTAGAGGGCGCCCTGCCAGGGCCGGTCGGGATCGGAGAACTGCAGCACCGCCAGGGCGATGGCGGCCAGCACGAGCACCGCCACCGCGCTGGCCAGCGGCCCGGTGATGAACAGGCCGATGATTCCGTACCTGGTCCCGCTGGTGTAGTTCTCCTGCTGCAGGTAGCCGGGCAGGAAGCCGATCACCTTGGCGCCCACGATGAGCATGTGCGGCAGGTAGACCACGATGAACGCGCTGGCCGCCGAGACGGCAACCGTCACCCAGCGGCGCCGCAGCAGCGCGGGCACGGTCAGCACGGGGGTCAGTTTGGTCGCGATGGCCAGGCCGAGCAGGATCCCGCCGGCCACCGTCCGGCGGGTGGTGCGCGCCGTGGCCAGGACCAGCATGGCGGCCGCGGTGATGCCCACCGCGAGCACGTCCACGTGGGCGCTGTTGCCGGCCTCGATGACCACGGTCGGGCACCATGCCCACAGCGCGGCCATCCGCACGTCCCGCCCTATCCGGCCCAGCCCGATCAGCAGCAGCACCGTGACGAGCACGGCGGCCGCGGCCGTGGCGGCCTGGATGGGCATGCTGGAGTCGTCGGCCGGGTGCAGGTAGTAGACCGCGAGGAAGTACGCCTCGGCCACCGGCGGGTAGATGGTGGGCACCGTCGGCCGGTTGATCCTGGTGCAGCCCGCGGTGAGTTCGGCGGCCGGGTGGCTGCTGACGTAGGACGGCGAGACGCAGTATTCGGCCTTCGGGTAGAACAGGAAGTCGTTGCGCAGCCCGGTGAGCTGCGTCGCGGCGGGTACGTACTGGTACGGGTCGATGCCCGCGGCCTGCACCCGGCCGTCCCACATATACCGGTAGAGATCGGTGCTGAAGGCGCGCGGCACGGACACCGCGACCGTCTGGAGGGCGATTCCGCCGAGCAGGATGAGCACCACCGCCGTTCGCCGCGGCACCTTCCGCAGCAGCCAGGCGGCGACCAGGAAGGCCAGCCAGGCACCGATGATGAGCGGCAGCGGGCGGATGCGCGCGGGGTCGAGGCTGGGGCGCACGATCAGCAGCACCAGGCCGGCCATGACCGAAAGGGCCAGGCCGATGCCGGCCACCCGGATTTTTCCGTTCATGTTGCGAAGAGTGCCATCTATCCAGGCGGAATGATCATCCGCGGGCCGGGCTGTAAGCATTCGGTAACAGCGTGATGGGCGTTCGTTCGGCGCAAACCTGGCCGCCACCGATGGACGCGAACCACCGTCCGTCCACCGTCCAGATCTCGACCTCGCCGAGCCCGGCATCGTAGGCCACGTCGGTGATATGGTCGGCGCCGACGTAGGCCCAGGGGAACCAGGCGCTGGCCGAACCGCCATGGCACAGCCGGACCTGCTCGCGGCGCAGCGGCGAGCCTGGCGGCTCGACCTCGACGATGGCGCGGCCCTGCGGCGCGAGCAGTTCGGCCACCCGGCGGAGCAGGGCGGCCGGGTCGCCGCCGATCCCGATGTTCCCGTCGGCCAGCAGCGCGGTGGTCCACCGGCCCGTGCCCGGCACCCGGCCGAACACGTCGCGCAGCATGACCAGCGCGCCCGAGGAGCGGGCCAGGTCGACCGCGTACGGAGTGATGTCGATGCCGAGGGCCGGGATGCCGCGTTCGGACAGCGCGACGGTCAGCCGGCCCGGGCCCGAGCCGATGTCGAGGGTCGGGCCCTCGCACCGGTCCAGGATCGACTTGTCGCCCGGGCTCTCGTGCAGCCAGCCGTCCACCGGAAGCGGCTTCCGGCTTCCGTCGGCGTGCTCGATCTCCGGCCGCGCCCAGCCGGCCAGCGCGTGCTCGTAGAGTTCCCCGATCACGCGGACCTCCTCCGTGGATAATCGCCGCGACCCGGCGGCGAAAGCATCCCTCAGTGTTAGCCCAGGAGCGCGGCCGGTTCGGCCCCGAACAGGCCGGACCTTACAGAATCGTCACTGTGCTTACGGACCGGTGACGCTTTTGACCGGTTTGCTGGTGTGACCGGCTGCTTACGTCTTACCGTGGAGGCGTAATCACTGTCTTATTACAAGGAACGGGAATCCTTTGGTAAGCAACCCCGATCCGCCGGGGCGGATCGTCGTTGTCGACGACGATCCCACCGTGGAGGAC
>Ga0318498_10000235_pt1 | contig 14747 bp, 12 predicted proteins | sample GRESIP109b1f24_FD_203488 | JGI IMG/M metagenome (GOLD analysis project Ga0318498, IMG submission 203488) | Tropical soil microbial communities from Luquillo Experimental Forest, Puerto Rico - GRE.SIPMG.109b1f24 | ecosystem: Environmental > Terrestrial > Soil > Tropical forest > Bulk soil... | reverse complement strand
GGCCGGTGCTCGACCCGGCCTACGAGATCTCGGATGTGAACCTGGAAGAGCTGGTGCTCGGTTACATGGGCGCCTCGGCGGCGCCGGCCCTCGCCCACCTCACGGCGGTCGGAGAAGACCAATGACCTGGCTCGTCTGGCGCCAGTACCGCTGGCAGGCGGCGATCGCCGCGTTGCTGCTCGCCGTGTTCGCCGCCGTCGTCATCGCCACCGGGCTGCAGATGGCGGCGCAGTGGCACTCGATGCTGCCCGCGTGCACCAGGTCCAGCCCGTGCAGCGCCACATCCGCATCCCTGGGCAGCCAGGTGGGACACGACCTCGTCGTGCTCAGCCTGGCCGTGCCGGTTATCCTCGGCTTCTTGTGGGGGGCGCCGGTGGTGGCGCACGAGCTGGAAACCGGGACCGTCAACTTCGCCTGGGCGCAGAGCATCACCAAGACGCGCTGGCTGCTGGTGAAGGCCGGCTGGCTGCTGCTCGCCGCCGCCGTCTGGGGCGGTGCGGTCGGCGCCCTGGTCACCTGGTGGTCCGGCCCGCGCAACGCCTTCTACTCCGAGCAGTTCCAGCCCAACTACTTCGACCAGCAGGGCATCGTGCCCATCGGCTACGCGGTGTTCGCGACGGCGCTGGGCATCGCCGCGGGCGCGCTGACGCGCCGGACCCTGGTGGCGATCGCCGTCACCATCGGCGGGTTCATCGGGGTGCGCCTGCTGATCTCGCAGACCCTCCGGGCGCACTACATGGCCGCGGTCACGGCCTACTACAACCCGCTGGGCTACTACTCGCCGCCAGGAGGGGCCTGGGTGCTTTCTACCGGGGTCGTCGACAAGTACGGGCACGTCTTCTCGGGCGGCAGCGCCCCCCAGGTCAACGGCGTGCCGGTCACCGCGATCCCGGCTTCCTGCCGGGGCCTGCTGTTCAGGGACCTGAACACGCTGTCCAGGGGGCAAGTGCACCAGGCGGTCTCCTGCATGCAGGCATCGGGGTTCCGCGGCTTCACCACGTATCAGCCCGCTAGCCACTACTGGCCGTTCCAGGGCATCGAGACCGGCATCTACCTGGCGCTGGCCGCGGCGCTGCTCGCGGTCACGGTTCTCGTCATCCGGCACCGGGACGCGTGAGCGCCATGAGCTGGCTGATCTGGCGGACATACCGCGCGCAGGCGGTGGCCACTGGTGCGGTGCTCGCAGCGTTCGCCGCTCTGGTGATCATTACCGGGATGCAGATGGCTTCCCAGTGGCACTCGGCGGTCGTCACGTGCACCGCGTCGCACAGCTGCGGGAACCTGTCGAGCACGCTGTTCCTCGGCAGCCGTACGGTCGGGTTCCTCGTGATCATGACGCTGGGCGTGCCGGCCGTCCTGGGCATGCTATGCGGCGCGCCGCTGGTGGCCCAGGAGGTCGAGGCCGGCACCAGCCAGTTCGCGTGGACACAGTCCATCACGCGGCGCCGGTGGCTCGCCGTCAAGGCGGGCTGGCTGCTGCTCGCCGCGGTTTGTGTCTGTGGTGTCGTATCAGGGCTCGTCACCTGGTGGTCGGGGCCGAACAACGCCCTGCAGGCCAACGCGTTCGCCCCCGGCCGGTTCGACATCATGGGCATCGTCCCGGTCGGGTACGCGGTGTTCGCGATGGCGCTCGGCATCGCCGCGGGCGCGCTGCTGCGGCGGACGCTCCCCGCGGTGGGCCTCACCCTGGCCGGCTTCATCGCCGTCCGGTTCGTGGTCTTCGGCTGGGTGCGGCCGCACCTCATGTCCGCGGTCACCACGTATTTCCCGCTCAACGTCGGGTTCACCCCCGCCGGGTCCTTCTGGCAGCTGGCCGCCGGCTACGTGGGCGCCGACGGCCAGCCGATCACCATCCCGCAATCGACGAACGGGCAGGTGCTCGGCACCGACGCCGGCGGGATCCCGGTCAGTTCGCTTCCGGCCCCGTGCCAGGCGCTCGCGGGCAGCGGCAACGCGCCCTTCACCCGGGCCTCGGAACATGCCGTGCTGGCCTGCGCGCAGGCACACCACATCCGCGCCTTCCTCACGTACCAGCCAGCAGGCCGCTACTGGGCATTCCAGGGCATCGAGACCGGGATCTTCGTGCTGCTGGCCGCCGCGCTGCTCGCCGTCGCGTTCGCGGCGGTAACCCGCCGCGACGCCTAGGATTCGCGGACGGCTTCGGCCACCAGGTTCAGGGAGCGGAGGCGGTCGGCGGGGTCGTAGGTCTGGGTGGTGATCATGAGCTCGTCGGCCTCGGTGCGCTTGAGCAGCTCCTCGAGGCCGGAGCGGACCGTGTCCGGCGCGCCGATGAGCTGGGTCGCCTGGCGGTCGGCGATGAACTCGCGCTCCAGGTCGCTGTACGGGTGCGCGGCGGCCTCTTCCGGTGCGGGGACCTTGCCGGGACGGCCCTGGCGCAGCCGCAGGAACGACAGCGCGGACGAGCCGGCCAGGTAGCGGGCGCGCTCGTCGGTATCGGCGCAGATCACCCCGGCGGCGACCAGCGCATATGGCTTGTCCAGCGTCGCCGAGGGGCGGAACGTCTCGCGGTAGAGGGCCAGCGCGGGCAGCGTGTTGTGCGGCATGAAGTGGTGCGCGAACGCGAACGGCAGGCCGAGCGTGCCGGCCACCTGCGCGCTGTAGCCGCTGGAGCCGAGCAGCCACATGTCCGGGCCCGCGCCCTCGCCGGGCACCGCGTGCACGGTCGCGAGCGGGTGGCCGGCCGGCCACTCCCCCGTGAAGAAGCCCAGCAGGTCGGCCAGCTGGCGCGGGAAGTCGTCGGGGCCGCGGTGCCGCAGCGCGGCGGCGGTGGCCTGGTCGGTGCCCGGCGCGCGGCCGATGCCCAGGTCGATGCGGCCCGGGTGCAGGGCCTCCAGCATGCCGAACTGCTCGGCCACCACGAGAGAGGTGTGGTTCGGCAGCATCACGCCGCCGGAGCCGATCCGGATGCTTGACGTCGCGGCGGCGAGGGTAGCGATCAGGACCGGCGGCGATGAGCTCGCGATGCCCGGCATGCCGTGGTGCTCGGCCACCCAGAACCGGGTGAAGCCGAGCCGTTCGGCCTGCCTGGCCAGCTCGATCGTGGCGCGCAGCGCCTCGCCCGCGGTGCCGCCCTCGGGGATGGGGGCTAGGTCGAGCACCGAGAGCGGGGCTCCGGCGAGAGTCAGGGAAGCGTGAGTACCGGCCACGCAAGGGGCCAACACCGGCGAGCGGGGAGTTCTTCCTGGGGCCGCCGGGGCTGCTCGACTCCTGCCAGTACTAATTGTCACCGATAGTTCGTCCGCGCGTAACGGGGTCTTGGCGGAATTCGAACACGTCGTGGGCGACCTTGTGGACATGAGGATCGCGATCATTACGGAGTCGTTCCCGCCCGATGTCAACGGCGTCGCACACTGCGTAGTGCGCGTGGCAGAAAACCTCGTCCGTAAAGGCCACCACCCCTTGGTCATTGCCCCCGAGTCCGCGCGCGCCACGCCGGGCGCCGATAACCAGTTCCCCTACCCAGTCAAACGAGTCAAGTCCGTCCGCCTGCCCGGATACCCGAGCTTCCGGCTCGGCCTGCCGGGACCGCGAACCCGCCGCGCCATCACCACGCACCGCACCGAAATCGTCCACCTGGCCAGCCCGGTCGCGCTCGGCGCGTGGGGCAGCCATGTCGCCAAGGCCATGGACCTGCCGACCGTCGCCGTCTACCAGACCGACCTGCCGAACTACGCCCGCGCCTACCGGCTCGGCGCGGTCACCGAAGCGTTCGCGTGGCGCTGGCTGCGCGACATCCACAACGCGGCCGGGCGCACGCTCGCACCGTCCAGCATGACAGCGGCCGACCTGCACGCGCACGGAATGGAGCGGGTGCAGCTGTGGGGACGCGGCGTGGACACGGAGCGGTTCCATCCGTCCCGTCGCGATGACCGGCTGCGCGCCGAGATCGCGCCCGGCGGCGAGGTGATCGCCGGTTACGTGGGCCGGCTGGCGATCGAGAAGCGGGTCGACCTGCTCGCCTCGGTCGCCGCCCTGCCGGGCGTGCGGCTCGCCGTGACCGGCGGCGGCCCGATGGAAGAGGAACTGCGGCTGGCCATCCCTGCCGCGCTCTTCCTCGGCGAGCGGCACGGCCAGGATCTGGCGCGGATCTACGCCAGCCTCGACTTCTTCGTGCACACCGGGCCGTTCGAGACCTTCGGCCAGACCATCCAGGAGGCCGCCGCGAGCGGCCTGCCCGTTATCGCGCCCGCCGCCGGCGGTCCGGTCGACCTGGTCGACGACGGCGTGACCGGGTTCCTCGTGCCGCCGGGTGACAGCGACGCGCTCGCCGCGGCGGCCGGCAGGCTCGCCGCCGAGCCGGCGCTGCGCGCGGCGATGAGCGAGGCGGCGCGCCGCCGGGTGCTCGGCCGCTCCTGGTCCGCCCTGGTCGACGAGCTGATCGGCCACTACCGTGCCGTCCTCGGCGCCGGAGCCGCCCCCGCCCGGATGGCGGCATGAGCGAAACCTGGCAGGGACCCGGGCAGCCCATGAGGATAGTGCGGCTGGCTAACTACGTGGGGCCGCGATCTGGAGGGATGCGGACCGCGCTGCGGGAGCTCGGGGCAGGATACCTGGCGGCCGGGCACGAGCCCGTGCTCGTCGTGCCGGGGCGCCGCCGCGGTGACGAGCAGACCGCGCAGGGCCGGGTGATCACCAGGTACGGGCCGATCGTGCCGTTCACCGGCGGCTACCGGGCGATGCTGCGGCGGCGCCGGCTCGCCACGCTGCTGACCGAACTGCGGCCGGACCGGCTCGAGGTGTCGGACCGCACCACGCTGCGGTGGATCGGACGGTGGGCGCGCGAGCACGGGGTGCCCGCGGTGATGGTCTCGCACGAGAGCCTGACCGGACTGTTCAGCCTGCCCGCCGACGTCTCCGGCATGTCCCGCTGGCACAGCCGGCTGCTCAGCAACATGGCCACCGCCCTGGCCGGCAACCTCAACCGCCGCAGCGTCCGCGACTACCAGCGCATCGTCTGCACCACCAAGTGGGCGGCAGCCGAGTTCGAGCGGATCGGCGCGCCCAACCTGACCCGCATCCCGCTCGGCGTCGACCTGGAGCTGTTCAGCCCCGAGCGGTACAGCGACGCGGCACGGCAGCGGTACGCGGCACCGGACCAGACGCTGCTCGTGCACTGCGCGCGCCTGTCGGTGGAGAAGAAGCCGCAACGGGCGCTGGCCGCGCTCGCCGGGCTGCGCTCCGCCGGGACCGACGCCGTGCTGGTGATGGCCGGCGACGGGCCGCTGCGCGCCCAGCTGGAGCGCGCCGCCCGGCGCAGGCGGCTGCCGGTGCAGTTCACCGGCTTCGTCACCGATCCCAAGGAGCTCGCCACCCTGCTGGCCAGTGCCGACGTGGTCCTCGCGCCGGGTCCGGTCGAGACCTTCGGGCTAGCCGCGCTCGAGGCGCTGGCCTGCGGCACACCGGTCGTGGTCAGCGCGGCCAGTGCGCTGCCGGAGGTGGTGGGCCTGGCCGGCGTGGCCGCCGCGGGCGAAGACTTCGCCGACGGCGTGCGCGCCCTGCTCGGCCGGGACCCCGAGGCCCGCCGCGCGGCCGCGCGGGCGCGCGCCGAGCAGTTCGGCTGGCCGGCCTCGGTCGCCGCCTTCCTCGCCGTCCATGAAGCCCTCAACACCGACTCGTTTCGTTCTCTCGGGCAGGTGGAAGCTTGGCATCCTCCACCCGCCTGAACACGGGGGATTCCAGCCACTCATCTGGAGGTGAGCAGTTGAGGTTCGCGGTTCACGGGCCGGGCATTCCCGTCGCCTCCCCGCGCAGTCACGGCGTGCCCCGCCGCGATGTTCCTAGCCGCGTTCACGTCAGCGTTGCAGGCGTATCCACAGGCGGTGCAGGCGAAGACGGCTTGGCTCTCGCGCGACTTCGCGTCCACCCGCCCGCATGCCGAGCAGCGCTGGCTCGTGTACGCGGGATTGACTCTTTCGACCCGCCCGGGTGCCTTGTCCTCCAGTCGGTGCACCAGCAGGCCCCAGCCCGAACTCTGGATGCCCCGGTTCAGCCCGGCCTTGGCCCGCACGTTCTTACCGGGTGCGTCCACGGTGCCTTTGGCAGAGCGGGTCATGTTCCTGATGTTGAGCTCCTCGACGCGGATCACGTCGAACCGGCGGGCCAGATCTGTGCTGGTCTTCTCCACCCAGTCCTTGCGCCGGTCGGTCTCGCGCGCTTTCAGCTTCGCGATCGCGGTCTTGACCTTACCGCGACGGCTGGAACCGCGCCGCCCGCGGGCGAGTTTGCGCTCCAGTCGGATCAGCCGAGCAGTCTCGTTCCCGGTCGCGCCGGGAGCGTGGAGCAGTTCTCCCGTGGACAGCGCGGCAGCCACGACCACGCCCCGGTCGATCCCGACGGCCCGCCCGTTGCCCGGTGCGGGCACCGGGTCAGGCATTCCCGCGAACGAGACATGCCAGCGTCCGGCCCGGTCACGGGTGACCCGGTAGGACTTCACCCCAGCAGGAACCGCGCGGGACCAGCGGAATCGGATCCAGCCCGCCTTCGGGACACGCACCTCCCCGCTGTGTCGGTTCAGGCGGCGCACGTCACCGGGCTTGAGGGCCACGATACGGAATCCCTCATTCCTCCCGGCCTTCCGCCACGTCGGCCGCCCATGAGTGCCGTTGAAGAAGTTCATCCTGGCCTGCGCGAAGTCCCGCAGTGCCTGCTGCTGCACCATCTGGCTGCCCTCGGCCAACCATGGGTGATCCGCGCGGGCTGCGGTGAGCTGCCTGCATTGTTCCAGGTAGCTGGGCGCGCTTTTCCGGCCCGGATGCCAGTGCTGGTGCTGTTCGACCGCCAGGTTCCATACGAACCGGGCATGCGCGCAGTGCCGGAGCAGGATCGATTCCTGTTCCGAGGACAACGCCAGCCGGTATCTCACCATACGAACATTGTAGCTAATATTGGAGGGAGGGAGCGGCGTTTCCCGCCCGGCTTGAAGGCCAGGGTCTCCACGCCGCAGACCCGATGACGCGGATCGTTACCCTCGGCGACTCGATCACGATGGGCATGGGCGACCCCGGCCCGGACGGCAGCTGGCGCGGCTGGACACAGCACCTCGCCGCCGGGCTGCCCGACCCGGAGCTGCACAACCTCGCGGTGCTCGGCGCACAGGCCGCGCACGTCGAGCGCGACCAGCTTCCGGCGGCACTCGACCTGCGGCCGGACATCGCCAGCCTCGTCGTAGGCATCAACGACACGCTGCGGGCCGGCTTCGACCCCGAGCGGACCGGACAGGCCGCTGCCCGGACCGTCGCCGCGCTGCGGGACGGCGGCGCCACGGTGCTGACGATGCGGCTGCCAGACCCTGGCCGGATGTTCGGACTGCCGGCGGGGCTGGCCAGGCCGCTGTCGCGGCGCATGCACGCCGTCAACACCGAGCTCGACAAGGTTGCCGCGGCGTACGGCACCCTGCACTGGGACGCGACCCGCGACCCGGAGACCTACGACCGCCGGAACTGGTCGGTGGACCGGCTGCACCCCAACGAGCGCGGACACCGGCTGATCGCCTGCCGGTTCTGGGACTCGCTCGCCGCTACCGGGCACGACCTGGCCGCCAAGCCCGACCCGGAGCCGAGCAGCCCCGGGCCCACCCGGCGCGACGATTTCTTCTGGATGGCCACCAAGGGCACCAAGTGGTTCCTGCGGCGGTCCGTCGATCTCATCCCCTACCTGCTGTTCATGGCCGTCCGCGAGTCGCTCGCCGGGCCGAAGGACTGGGCGACCGGCGCGGAAGGCGAGTGGCTGCCAGCCGTGGGTGACACGGCGGCCGCCGGCCCGATCGCGGAATAGCCGGCCGCGCCAGCCCGGCGAACTCTTGCAAAGAAAGCTTTGCAAAGGTAACTTTGCATCATGGGCGAGAGAAACACGCCAGGGCGAGGCGAGGACGCGCGGACGGTTGCCCGGCTGACCGATCCGCGGGCGCTGCGGGCATTCACGCACCCGGTGCGGCTGGCGCTCATCGGGCTGCTGCGGACCGAGGGCCCGCTGACCGCCACCCGGGCCGCCGAATTGCTCGGCGAGTCCTCCGGCACGTGCTCCTTCCACCTGCGCCAGCTCGCCAAGTACGGCTTCGTGGAAGAGGCCGAAGGAGGGACCGGCCGGGAGAAGCCGTGGCGGGCGACCGCGCAGCTTACCGACGTGCCGACGGCCACGGATGACCCGGAGCTCGCCGCCGCGGGCGGCCACCTGCGGTCCGTGCTCGCGGAGCAGTACTTCGCGCGCCTCGCGCGGTGGCTGGCCAGCAGCCACGAAGAGCCCGCGCAGTGGCAGGCGGCCGCCCAGTTCGGCGACCGGCTGCTTTACATAACCGCCGAGGAACTCGAGGAACTGGGCGCGCGCTTCGCGGCGCTGCTCGACGAATACCTGGACCGCCTGGTGCGACCCGAGCTGCGGCCGGAAGGAGCGCGCCGGGTCGCATACCTCCAGTTCGCCTTCCCGGACGACCCGCGGCTGCCATGACCGCCGTCGGCCAGGCCACCGCCACGCCACGGAAGACAGTCCGCGGCGTGCTGCCGCCGCTGCTGCGCGAGCGGGTGTTCCGGCGGTACTGGGGCGCGTCGACCGTCTCGATGTTCGGCGATCAGGTCTCGTCGATCGCCGTGCCGCTCACCGCCGTGCTCGTGCTGCACGCCGGCGCCGCCGCCATGGGCGTCCTGACGGCACTGGCGTGGCTGCCGAGCCTGCTGTTCGGAATGCACGCGGGCGCCTGGGCGGACCGGCGGGGCAAGCGGCGGCAGACGATGATCGCCGCCGACCTCGGGCGCGCGGTGCTGATGGCCTCGGTCCCTGTGTGCTACGCGCTGCACGTGCTGACGCTGGCACAGCTGTCCGCCGTGACGTTCGCCGCGGGGACGCTGGCGGTGCTGTTCAACGTGTCGGACAGCGCCCTGTTCGTGTCGATCGTGGCGCCGGAGCGGTACGTGGACGGGCAGTCGCTCATCTACGGCAGCCGGGCGCTGTCGTTCGTGGGCGGGCCGTCCGCCGGCGGGTTGCTCGCGCAGGCGCTCACCGCCCCGTTCGCGATCGCGGCGGACGCGCTGTCGTTCCTCGGCTCGGCCTTCTTTCTCGGCCGGATCCGCCCCGCCGAGCCGCCGGCCGCCGACAAGGCCGACAGCGTGACCGCGGGATTTCGGTTCATCGCCCGCTCCCCCATCGTCCGCGCGTCGCTTTCCGCGGTCGCGGTCATCAACCTGTTCGACCTGATGTTCCTGGCGCTGTTCACGCTGTACGCGGTGCGGGTGCTGCATGTCCGGCCGGGCGTGCTCGGCCTGGTCCTCGGCGCCGGCGCCGTCGGCGGGGTCCTCGGGTCTCTGCTGACGAAACGGATCGCGGCCCGGGTCGGCGTCGGGATGGCCTACCTGGCGGGGTGCCTGGTGTTCACCGTGCCGCTGGCACTGGTGCCGCTCGCTCCCGTCGGCAGGGGTCCGCTGGTACTCGTCATGCTGTTCGCCGCGGAGTTCGCGAGCGGGTTCGGCGTGATGGTGCTGGACATCAGCATCGGCTCGATCTTCGCCGTCGTGATCCCGGACACGATGCGGTCCCGGGTCAGCGGGGCCTTCCAGGCGATCAACTACGGCACCAGGCCCATCGGAGCCCTGCTCGGCGGGGTGCTGGGCGCGGTGCTCGGGCTCCGGCCGGCGCTGTGGATCGCGGTCGCAGGCGCGGTCGTGGGCGCGCTGATCCTGCTGCCGTCGCCGCTGCCGCGCTTCCGGATGCCAGCCGCCGCGGTTCCGCAGTCATGACATCACACGCCTCACCGGTACCCCCAGTTTCACTTGACGTACCTTTCGCATGGACATAACGGACATTTCCGGCGGGAAAGTGGTCACAGCGTACGTAAAGTGAGATCCAGCTCGCTTCGAGACGACAGATACCGGCCGCCTTAGAAGCTGACTCTGGCGGAGTAAATGTGCGCGTTCGTGGGGATAGCGCTGCCCCAGGTGAGGACCAGTGTCGGAGCCGCGCCGGGCAGCGTCGCGATGCCGAACGTGTCGCCTGGCCAGACGGATTTCGCGCCGAACTGCCTGGAGACCTGGACGGGGGCGTCCAGCCAGCCGTGGCCGATCCGGAAGACCCGCAGGTACTGGGCGTAACCGCGCGGTGAGCTGTCCGACAGCCACCCGACGTAGGCGATCCCCCGCGCGCCGCCGGCGGGCTGGACGATGTGCGGCGCGGTGGTGCTGTCCGGGGTGACCCGCGTCGGCGCCGACCAGGTGCGGCCGCCGTTGGTCGAGTAGGAGAGCCAGCCGGTGTCGCGGGCCCTGGCCTGGGTGTCCCAGGTGATGTACAAGTTCCCGGCGGCGTCGGCGGCGATCGCGCCGTCGATCCACCATTCGGTGGTGGACTCGGTCCCGGCGCGCGGCCCGACCGCGACCGGGCGGGACCAGGTCCGCCCGCCATTGCCTGACGAGGTGAAGTACTCGTGGCCCGGGCCGAGGGCCATGGTCGTCTTGTTCGTGACGACAAGGGCCTGGTAGACGAGGTCGATCCGGCCGCCGCGGCCGATCAGCAGCGGCGCGCTGTCCGCACCGCTCGCCGGGAAGCCGGGACTCACGTGCATGATCGGGCCCCACGTCTTGCCGCCGTTGGTGGACCGCTGGACCACCGCGTTCAGCTCACCGGCCGCGAACGAGCAACTGCCGCCGGACGCGCAGACAATCCGCAAGTACCTCGCGGTCGGCGCGTAGTCCCAGGTCAGGTACACCAGGCCGTGCGGGCCCGCGGTGATGAAGTCGCGGTCGCCCCAGTTCCCGACGGGCGGCGGCACCACGTTCACATGCTGCGGGAACGTCTTGCCCAGGTCGCGGGAGACGTCGACCACCGGGAACATGTGCTTGGCATTGGAGTTCATGAAGCTTACGTACAGGGTGCCGTCCGGCGCGACCGCCACCGCCGGGTCCCATGCCCCGCGCGAGCCCGGCATGACCGCCGGCCTGCTCCACGTCGCGCCGCCGTCGGCGGACCTGGCGAAGGCGATGAGGGACGGGCCGTTCGGCTCGCAGATCCAGGCCGCGTACACGTCGCGGTGCCAGCTGGCCTCCTCGACCTCGGCGTTGTTGGCGGCGCAGACACTACCGCTGACGTCGGTGATCGGGCCGACACCGATCGCTTGCCCCGGTGACGCCATGGTTCTGGCCTGGCTCGAACCGCACGCCACGCCCACGATAGCGATGCTGACCGCGGCGACTGCCGCGAGGTGCCGTACTCGCATGACCGTTCCCCGATCGCCGGCGAGATGACACGGATGAGGCTCTCACACGTCCACGGACGCGTGCAATGCCCGCTCTCACACGTCCCCTAACGCGTGCAATGCCCGGTTTCAGCACTTACGCTTTGATGACGATGAATACAGGGGCGGGGAACCGTTATCTGGTTCCGCCGCTGCTGCGGGGCCGGGTGTTCCGGCGCTACTGGGGGGCGTCGACGGTCTCGATGTTCGGCGACCAGGTGTCGCTGATCGCGCTCCCGCTCACGGCCGTTCTCGTGCTGCACGCCACCCCCGCCGCCATGGGCGAGCTGACGGCGCTGCAGTGGCTGCCTAGCCTGCTGTTCGGGCTGCACGTCGGGGCCTGGGTCGACCGGCGGGGCAGGCGGCGGCACGTGATGATCCTCGCCGACCTCGGCCGCGCCGTGACGCTCGCCACCATCCCGCTGTGCTACGCGCTGCACGCGCTGACCATGGCGCAGATGTACCTGGTGACGTTCGTCGCGGGCGCGCTGACGGTGCTGTTCACCGTGTCGGACGGGACGCTGTTCGTGTCGATCGTCGCGCCGGATCAGTATGTCGACGGGCAGGCGCTGATCTTCGGCAGCCGGTCGCTGTCGCTGATGGGCGGACCGTCGGTCGGCGGCCTGCTCGTGGAGGCGTTCACCGCGCCGTACGCCGTCGTCGCCGACGCGCTGTCGTACCTCGGCTCGGCGTTCTTCCTCCGCCGGATCCGGCCGGCCGAGCCGCCCTCCGCCGACGGCACCGACGGGGTCACCGCGGGCCTGAAGTTCATCAAGGGGTCGGCGATCGTGCGCGCGTCGCTGACCGGCGTCGCGGTCATCAACTTCTTCAACCTGATGTTCCAGGCCCTGTTCATGCTCTACGCCGTGCGCGAGCTGCGCGTCAGGCCCGGGGCCCTGGGGCTGGTCATCGGCGCGGGCGCCGTCGGCGGCATGCTGGGCTCGGTGCTGAGCAAGCGCCTGGCGGCGCGGCTGGGCGCCGGGCTGGTCTACGTCCTCGGCTGCCTGGCGTTCACCGCGCCGCTCGCGCTTGTCCCCGCGGCCGCCAGCGCGCACGGCGCCGCCGTGCTCGTCATGCTGTTCGCCGCGGAGTTTGCCTCCGGGTTCGGGGTGATGGTGCTGGACATCACCATCGGCGCGATCTTCGCCGTGGTCATCCCCGACACGATGCGGTCCCGGGTCAGCGGGGCCTTCCAGGCCATCAACTACGGCAGCCGGCCGCCGGGCGCCCTGCTCGGCGGGATCCTCGGCAGCACGCTCGGCCTGCTGCCAGCCCTGTGGATCGCCGTCGGCGGCGGGGTCGTCGGGGCGCTGCTGCTGTTCCCCTCGCCGCTGCCGCGGTTCAGGATGCCGGATCCGGAGCCGGCCGCGACCGGGCCGGCCACGACCGTGGCCGCCAACGATCCGGAGCGTGCGTGAGTGGCGGGAGGATGCCGGGTCCGTTCAGAATAATCGGATGCGAACGATTGCCCTGGAAGAGCACTTCTGGACGCCCGAGCTCGCCGCCGCTCCCGGAACGGGCGCCCTGGCGCGCCCCGACGGGCCGCGGCTCGATGAGGCGCTGCGGGACCTGGACAAGGCCCGCCTGGCCGACATGGACGCCGCCGGCATCGACGTGCAGGTCATCTCGCACGCGCAGCCGGCCGCGCAAGGGCTGCCTGGCCCGACGGGGGTCGCCGCGGCGCGGCGGGCGAACGACCACCTGGCCGCGGCGGTCGCCAGGCACCCCGCGCGGTTCGCGGGGTTCGCCACGCTGCCCACCGCGTCGCCCGAGGCCGCGGCCGACGAGCTGTCGCGCGCGGTCGGGGACCTCGGGTTCGTGGGCGGGATGATCAACAGCACGCTGGGCACCGACGGCTCGTTCCTCGACGATGAGCGGTTCGATGTGCTGCTGGGGCGGTTCGCCGCGCTCGATGTGCCGCTCTACCTGCATCCGGCGCCGCCGCCCGCGGCCCTGCGGTCCGTGCTGTACGGCGGGCTGCCGGGGCCGGCGGCCGGGGCGCTCGCCACCAACGCCTGGGGATGGCACGCGGAGGCGGGACTGCACGCGCTGCGGATGGTCGTCTCCGGGGTGTTCGAGCGGCATTCGGGGCTGCGGCTGATCATCGGGCACTGCGGCGAGATGATCCCGTTCATGCTGGACCGCATCGACCAGACGATGCCCGCTGCCCTGACCGGGCTGGGTGAGGCGCCGTCCGCGTACTTCCTGCGGCACGTGTGGGTGACGACGAGCGGGATGTTTTCCGTGCCGCCCGTGCTGTGCGCGATCTCGGTGTTCGGGGTGGACCGGGTGCTGTTCAGCGTGGACTTCCCGTTCGGCGCGAACGCTTCCGGGCGTGCCCTGCTCGACGCGCTGCCGATCTCGCCGTCGGACAAGGCGAAGGTAGCGGGGCTGAACGCGGAGCGGGTGCTGGGGCCTCGGCTGACCGGCTTATTTGATCGTCGAGTGGATGTTGACCGGCGGGGTGTCGGCGCCGTTGACGCTGTCGAAGATGCCGGGGGCGTTCTGGAACTGGCCGCTGTGATTGTTGTGCAGGTTCGAGTACTCGATCTTCAGGGTCCCGCCGCCGCTGTTGACCACGAAGAAGATGGCGCCGCCGCCCTCGCGGGCGGTGTTGCCGCTCATCGCGGTGCCGTCGATGATCAGGTTGTACTGGGCGCCATCGGTGTAGATCGCGCCGCCGCTGCCGCCGCCCGGCGTGCCGGGCTGCGCCGGGTTCTGGCCCCAGCCGATCGCCTTGTTGTTCGTCAGCAGGCTGTTGATGACGACGAAGTTCGCGTAGAGGCCGCTCAGCGCGGCGCCGTTGGAGCAGCTGTTGCCGCTGAACGTGTCGTGGGTGATGTAGACGGGAGCCTTCATGTACATGCCGTAGGCGCGGATCGCCGCGCCGCCGAGGTCAGGGCCGCCGCTGTAGCAGCGGTTGCCGATGAACGCGGAGTTGACCACCTTGAGCTGCCCGCCCATGTCGAAGATGGCGCCGCCGCCGTAGGTCTGCGTCCCAGCGGTCTGCTTCGTGGCCGAGTAAGCGTTCTTGAAGGTCAGGTTCTGCACGACGAGCTTGGGCCACTGCTGTTCCCAGCAGTCGTTGGTGATGAACTTCTGCTTCGGGTCGCAGGTGTTCATGTACAGGATGCGGATCTTGCCGCCGCCGCTCAGCGTCACCTTGCCGCCGCCGTCGAGCACCACCCGGTGGCTGGTGTTCACGACCTTGGCGGTGGCGGTCATCGTGATCGTGACCGGCTTCGAGCCGCAGTTGAACGTGATGACGCCGCCCTGCGCGACGGCCTTCACCACGGCGGCGGACGTGCAGCCGGCTGGCGTGCCGCGGCCGATCACGTGGTTCGGGTGGCTGGTATCGGCGGCGCGGCCGGCCAGCGGCACCGGCTGGTGGCCGGCCGGGTTGCCGATGGCCGGGCTGGCCGGGTTGCTCGAGTAGGCGGCGAGGGCGTGCGGGGCCGTGGCCGCGGCGGCCGTCGTGGCCGTGGTGGCCGCGGGGCCCGATGCCGTGACGGCC
>Ga0318498_10000233_pt1 | contig 14781 bp, 11 predicted proteins | sample GRESIP109b1f24_FD_203488 | JGI IMG/M metagenome (GOLD analysis project Ga0318498, IMG submission 203488) | Tropical soil microbial communities from Luquillo Experimental Forest, Puerto Rico - GRE.SIPMG.109b1f24 | ecosystem: Environmental > Terrestrial > Soil > Tropical forest > Bulk soil... | reverse complement strand
GTGGCCAGCACGAACCCGTCGACGTGCCGGGCCCGCATCTGCTCGAACAGGGTGCGCTCGCGGCTGGCGTCGGCGTCGGTGTTGCCGATCAGGGCCACGTAACCCACGGCGGCCAGCCTGTCCTCCAGGCCGCGCACGATGGGCGGGAACAGCGGGTTGTTCAGGTCGGGGATCAGCACCCCGACCGTGTGCGAGCGCCGGGTGCGCAGGCTGCGGGCGACCGGGTTGGGCCGGTAGCCGAGCCTCGCGGCGGCGTCGGTCACCCGGCGCGCGGTGTCCTCGCTGACCAGGATGCGGGTCTCGGGGTTGAGCGCGCGCGAGGCGGTGGCCGGGTGGACGCGGGCAGCGGCCGCGACGTCTCGCAATGTGGCCGGCCGGTCAGGCATAGGTCATCTCCGCTCCCCCACCCTTGGCGTCCGCCGCCGGGCATGACCTGACAAACCCGCCTTGGACGGACTAACCCTATACGGGGGCGCTACCTGCCGCTACTGGCCGCGCTGAGCATCGAGGCAGGCAGATGGCGGGCGAGCACGTCCCGGTGGGTCGGCACCGCCTCGGCGTGGCGCAGCTCGCCCGCCTCGGTCAGCACCACGTAGACGCCGCGACGGTCCACGTCACAGCCGCACCGCTCGACCAGACCGTGCCGGGCCAGCCGGTCTACCAGGCGAGACAGCGCGCTCTGGCTCAGGTGCACGGCCTCGGCGAGATCCTGGGCGCGGAACTTGCGCCCGTCGCTCTCGGCGAGCCGCTCCAGCACCTCGAAGTCACTGATCCCGAGCCCGTGCCGTTCGCCGAGTTCACGCTCGAGGGCGGCGCAGGCCGCGGCGTGGCAAGCCGACATCTCCCGCCAGGCGGTCACCACGCTGTCCTGCGTCACGCTCATGGGCGCATGCTAGCGCCCGGACTAAGTATTTGCAAGTGCATTAATTGTTCTTGCATATAGTGCATGTACATACATATAGTCTGGCGTATGACTTCATCCGAAGTACAAGCACGTCACTCCGATGCCCGTCACGGGGACAGCCAGGCCTGGACGCCGCAGCTGTGGGCCATCCTGTTCGTGCTCGGCGGCGCTCTGTGCCTCGATGCCCTGGACGTCTCGATGATCGGCGTGGCCTTGCCGTCCATCCGTTCGGCCCTCGACCTGAGCACCTCGTCCCTGCAGTGGATCGTCAGCGGCTACGTGCTCGGCTACGGCGGCCTGCTGCTGCTCGGCGGCCGGGCCGCCGACCTGCTCGGCCGCCGGCGGGTCTTCCTGGCGGCGCTGGCCGTCTTCGCCCTCGTCTCGCTGCTCGGCGGCCTGGCCAGCGACCCCGGGCTGCTGATAGCGGCCCGTTTCGTGAAGGGGGTGGCGGCCGCGTTCACCGCGCCGGCCAGCATGTCGCTGCTTACCACCACGTTCCCCGAGGGACCGATGCGGAATCGCGCGTTCAGCGTGTACACGGTCTTCGGCGCCAGCGGTTTCTCGCTGGGCCTGATCCTGTCCGGCCTGCTCACCGAGGTCAGCTGGCGGTGGACGCTGCTGGTGCCCGCCCCGGTGGCGGCGGTGGTGCTCGCGGCGGGAATCTGGGTCATCCCGCGCGGCGAGCGCGCGACGCGGGGCGGCCGCAAGTTCGACATCCCCGGTGCGCTGACCATTACCGCGGCCATGCTGCTGCTCGTCTACACGGTCGTCTCCGCCCAGCAGGCCGGCTGGGCCTCGGCCAGGACCATCGGATCGTTCGCCGCCGTCGCCGTGCTGTTCGGGCTGTTCGCCGCGATCGAGCGGCGCAGCCGCGACCCGCTGGTACCGTTCGGCATCTTCGCCTCGCGGGCGCTGCGGCGCGCCAACATCGGCGCGGTGACCCTGTTCGGCAGCTACATCTCGTTCCAGTTCCTGGTCACGCAGTACCTGCAGACCCTGGCGGGCTGGTCGGCGATTGGCACGGCGCTCGCGTTCCTGCCGGCCGGCGTGATGGTCGTCGTCCTGTCCACCCGGATGGCCCCGCTGCTCGGTCGGTTCGGCCCGGCGCCGCTCACCGCGGTCGCCTTCAGCTGCCTGCTCATGGCGTATGTGGTGTTCCTGCGGGCCGGCGTGAGCCCGGATTACCCGGCGGTGATGATGCCCGCGATCCTGCTCATCGGGCTGGCCTTCGGGCTCGGCTTCTCCTCGCTCACGGTGGCGGCCACGGCCGGGGTCCCCGACGCCGAGCAGGGCCTGGCGGCTAGCCTGTTCCAGACGTCCTTCCAGGTCGGCGGTGCCGTCGTGCTCGCGATCGTCACGGCCGTGGTGGACGCCTCCGGCGCGGGCCAGCTGGCCTCTCCTGCCGCCACCCTGGCCGCGTACCGGCCTGCGCTGATCCTGATCACGGGCGTGGCCGCGGTCGGCGCGCTGGTCGCGCTGAGTGGCCTGCGCCCGCAGCGGGACCTCGCGGCCGGGCCTGCTGGCGAGCCGCCCGTGCCGTCCGCCGAGCTGGCCAGGATGGTCCCGGTGGGCGAGGCCGCCAAGGACGGCCGCACGGCCTGACCCCTGCCCCGGTTGACGTCAGGCCGACCGGTGGGCCGAGATGATGATCACCAGGGACGAACCGCGCCGGCCGGCGCGGTTCGCACCCTCCGCGCCCGTCGCGCCTGGTGCCGCGGCCGGGGCCAGCACGGTCCTGGTCCAGCTGACGTGCCATCGCGGGAACCGGCGGCGGGCGGCGCGGCGGCCGGACTCCGAATCCCGCACCAGCTCATCGTGATGCTGCGCGACCAGGGTCTTCGCGATTTCCGGGTGCATGATGCCTCCTGGTGCCGTTCGGTGCATGCTGAGGGCGTGTCGTAAATACGATGTATCTCGAGTCAGGCCTCTATCAAGACATATCTTGAGTTTTCCGCGCGCACGGAGTCAGCGCTTCGCGGTCGCGGCCGCTCGCGATGGGTGTCTGGGGTTATCCGGCTCCGCCATTATGCCGAGGGGGTCTGACATTTCCGGCGGGCCGGCTCGATAAGGCGTGGATGTCCCAGCCATGCTGTTGATGCGACGTGGATGTGGCATCCACGCCTTATGATCTGGTACGGGCGGTACCGGAGTGACTGGTGTCCGTTTTCGCAGATGCGGGGCGGGTGCTGCGACAGCAAGCTGACCGAGAACACCGATTCCGCGCCCCGCGCGACGCCCCACCGGGATCTACGGCTAGGTGGCATCCTGCTCACGCCACGCCGGCTACCGCCTCCGCCCGGGCCGGTGGCGGCCGCGGCGGTCATAATGGCCGCGTGATCGATGAGCTGATCGCCCGGATGGCGTCCATGCTCGAGCCGCTGGAGGCCGAGGGTGACCAGCGGCGCTACTTCCACGCCACCTACCAGCGGACCACGATCGCGGTGGCCGACGAGATCAAGCGGGGCGGCTTCGGCGATCCCGGCTGGGTCGAGCGGTGGGACGTCGCGTTCGCCGACCTGTACCTGGACGCCCTGGAGGCCTCGCTGGCGGCCCGGCGACCCTCACGGCCCTGGGACATCGCGTTCGGCGCCCCCGCCGACCTGCCCGCGCTCCGGCACGTGCTGCTGGGCATGAACGCCCACATCAACTACGACCTGCCGCAGGCGCTGCTGGCGGTGATCACCGACGAGGAGTTCGGCGACGCGGCGCTGCTGGCCCGCCGGGAGGCCGACCACCAGGCGATCGATGGCGTGCTCGCCTCCCGGGTCGCCGCCGAGGACGACGAGCTGACCAGGCTCTCCGGTCCCCCTCCCCTGCTCGACCGGCTGCTCAGGCCCCTCAATCAGCTCGGCACCCAGCGCTTCCTGCGGGAGGCGCGGGCCAAGGTGTGGGCCAACGCCGTCGCGCTGAACCGGGCCCGCGGGCAGGGTCCCGACGCCTACGCGGCGCTGCTGGCCCGGCTCGAGGAGCTGAGCGCGGCCAAGGTCTCGGCCCTCCAGGCCCCGGGCCAGGTCCTGCTGAAGCTGGCCGCCACCGGCTTCGGTGTCCGGCTGCCCGGGTAGATCCGTCGCGGCCTGAGCGTCAGGCCGCGACGAGGAACTCCGGACTCGCCTGCGCCAGTGACGACGCCCCCGGTTGGTCATCCTCATCGTCGCACGGCCGGGCCACGATCCCGTTCGATCTGCCCGGGCGCGCGCCTGTCGCCGCACCGGTTCATAGAAAAGCCGGGCCGAATTTCACCGGATAATCTCGGTCGTAACGCCCGCGGATTCAGGAAATCGAATTAAGAAAGCCACGGAATTCAGGTACGACGCCATGCCGGCAACTCAGCGTTCCTCTGGGTAACGCCTGGTAGCCTGTGGATGACTTGTGCAGAAGGCGGTGGAAAACCGCGGTGGAATGCGGATAACCAACCATGTTCTGTGGACAGCCTGTGGACTGGAAAAGAGCTCGAAAAAGATGCGTCGCGGGTCTTGCGCCGTCCCGCGCCAAGGCAGTAGAAATGCTTTCACCGTTAGAAACGGGCACTGCCCCGGGGGTAACTCCGGGACGTGGGAGGAGCAGGGCAACCTGAGCCGAACGCGGGTTCCTCGCTCTGGCGGGCGGCGCGCCCGCGCTGGGAAGGCCAGGCCATGGCTGACCTGATGCGACGACGCCAGGCAAGGTCCCCTGCATCTCATACATGGAGGGGACCTTGTCTTATTCTGCCCGTCACAAGCGCTCTGCCCAGGACCGACACGCCGGCAGGCATTCTCACGCCGACCGTAGGCTCGCCTGGACCTCATTGCGCCGGGGCCGCGCCGAGACCGACCCGGCCGAGGTGCCGGCCGGTCAGGACGAGCGCTCCCAGCAGCGTCTCGGGGCGCCCGCCGAAGAATAGGCCGGAGAAAGCAGGAACAGCAGAGCAGGCGCTCCGGTCACGCGTGGCGGCGGAATCAGACGGGCCAGGCCTCCTTGCGGTAGCCCATGTCCCAGAACATCCACTCGTAGCGGCTCGTGTTACGGAAGTGGCGGTGCACCCGGTCCCGTTCGGCCTTCCCGAGACCGGGACCCATCTCGTCGGTCACGTCGATCACGGCCTGCACCACGTCACCGAACTCCTCGCTCCCGTACGTGTCGATCCACTGCTGATAACGCGGGTCGGGCGAGCCGCGGCGCAGCAGCTCCTTGCCGACCTCCCAGTAGATCCAGTAGCACGGCAGGACCGCGCCGACCCCCTCCGCATAGGACCCGTTGCCGACGGCGGCGAGCAGGTAGCTGATGTAGGCGAGGTTCGTCGGGGCGGGTTCGGCCTGCTCGGCGCTCACCGGGTCGATGCCGAGGTTGGTGAGCAGCGAGCCGTGCAGGGTCTTCTCGACCGCGATCGCGTCCGCCGCGTGCCGCGCGAACATCTCGGCCTGCGCCGGCGTGGGCGCCCGGCTGGCCACGGCGGCCAGGGCCTGGGCGTACCCGTGTAGGTAGATCGCGTCCTGCACGACGTAGAAGGCGAAGGCCTCATGCGGCAGGCTGCCGTCGGTCAGCCCGGTCAGGAACGGGTGAGCCAGGATGGCGTCGTATACGCCGGACACTCCGTGCCACAGCTCAGCGCTGAAGCTGTCGCTCATCGCGAGGTCTCCCTATCGTGGTCGGCACCGTCGGGGCGCGGTACTCGTGCAGGACGTGGACGGGACCCTCGCCGGCGCCGATCCCGGGCAGGCCATGCTCGACCGCCTGGCCGGCGATCACGGCGGCCCGGCGGGCCGCCTCGGCCAGCGGCATCCCGGCCCCGAGGCCGGCCGCGAGCGCCGCCGAGTGGGTGCATCCGGCGCCGTGTGTCGCGGCGACGCCGTGCCGGGCGACCGGGATCGCCATGTGCCGTGATCCGTCGAACAGGTGGTCCACCGGCTCGGCCCCGTGCCCCCCGGTGACCAGGGCCGCGCGCGCGCCCATGGCGACCAGGCGCTCGGCGAGCGCCGCGCGGTCCTCGGTCATCATAGCGGTGAGCGCCTGGGCTTCAGGAAGGTTCGGCGTCACCACCGTGGCCAGCGGGAACAGCCGCCCGACCAGCGTCCCGACGGCGTCCGGGAGCAGCAGCCTGCCGCCGGAACTGGCCAGCATGACCGGATCCACCACCAGCGGCAGGTTCCGCGGCGCCAGCGTCTCGGCGACGGCCTCGATCAGCGGGGCGGAGAACAGCATCCCGGTCTTGGCCGCGTCGGCGCCGATGTCGTCGAGGACCGCGTCGATCTGCGCCCGCACGAAGTCCGGCGGTACCTCGTGGATGCCGCGGACCTCCACGGTGTTCTGGGCGGTCAGCGCGACGATGGCGGCCATGCCGTGCGCGCCGCAGCGGGCGAAGGCCTTCAGGTCGGCCGCGACCCCGGCCCCGCCGCCGGAGTCCACTCCGGCGATGGTCAGGACGCGGGGCACGCCGGCGTTCACGACGGCAGCTCCGGCCGCCCGTCCACCGGGCTGGACGCCCGGGCGTGCCAGCGGCGCGGGATGCGCCCCGCGGTCCGGGCGGCGTGACCGGCCACCACCGCTAGCCGCATCGCGGCGGCCATGCGTTCGGGGTCGGCGGCGCGGGTGATGGCCGAGGCGATGAGGACCGCGTCGCAGCCCAGCTCCATCGCCAGGGCCGCGTCGCTGGCCGTCCCGATCCCGGCGTCCAGGACGACCGGGACGCCCGCCTGCTCGACGATCATCGCGATGTTGTGCGGGTTGCGGATGCCGAGGCCGGACCCGATCGGCGCGCCGAGCGGCATGACGGCGGCGCAGCCCGCCCGCTCGAGCTGCCGGGCCAGGACCGGGTCGTCGTTGGTGTAGGGCAGCACCGTGAACCCGTCGGCGACCAGCAGCCGGGCCGCGTCGAGCAACTCGACCGGGTCGGGCAGCAGCGTATGGTCATCGGCCACCACCTCGAGCTTGACCCAGTCGGTGCCCAGGGCCTCCCGGCCCAGCCTGGCCACGAGCCTGGCCTCGCTCGCGGTGTGGCAGCCGGCCGTGTTCGGCAGGATGCGCACCCCGGCCTCGCGCAGCGTGCCGAGCAGCGAGCCTCCTCCGTCGGGGCTGACCCGCCGCATGGCCACGGTGGTGAGAGCGGTCGCCGAGGCGTCGAGCACCCGGCGCAGCACTTCCAGGCTCTGCACTCCTCCGGTGCCCAGGATCAGCCTCGAGCTCAGCTCCTGCCCGGCCAGCACCCACGGCTCGGTACCGGCCGGAGCCTTCGGCTCAGTGCCAGCCGGAGCCTTCGGCTCGGGGCCAGCCGGAGCCTTCGGCTCGGGGCCAGCCTGCGGCGGGCTCAGCACATCTGCGTCACTCATTGTCATCCTCCCTGGACGGCCGTGACGACCTCGACCTGGTCGCCGTCGCGGAGCGGCGTGGCGGCCCACGAGCCGCGCGGCAGCACCTCGCCGTTGACGGCCGCGGCGACGCCGGACGGGGCCGCGGACAGCTCGGCGACGGCCTGCGCGACCGTGCTGCCTTCTGGCAGTTCGCGCGGCTCGCCGTTGAGCTTCACCTGGACGCTCACCGCATCCCCTCCCCGGCAAGGAAGCGGCCGGGGCCGAACGGCTCCCATTCCGCCGCGGGAGGCTGACCGGTGAGGCAGGCGACGATCGCGTCCGCGGTCGCCGCCGACATCAAGATGCCGTTGCGGTAGTGCCCGGTGGCCAGCAGCACGCCACCAGGGGCACCGGGTCCGACCCTGCCCACGATCGGGCCGTTGTCGGGCGTGCCCGGCCGCAGCCCGGCGCACGTTTCGGCCAGGATCAGCTCGCTCGTCACCGGGAGCACGCTCATGGCGTCGTGCAGCAGGTCGTGCACGGCACCCGCGGTCACCGTCCGGTCCGGTCCGCGCTCTTCCTGGGTGGCGCCCACGATCACCTCCCCGTCAGCCCGCGGTACCAGGTAGACGTCCGCGCCGCGCACGGTGGCCCGGATCGTGTGGGTGAGCACGGGCGGCATTCCGTCCGGGTGCCGCAGCCGCAGCAGCTGGCCCTTGACCGGCCGGACCGCGGCCCGCAACTGCGCGGGCAGGCCGTCCACCCCGCCCGACCAGCTCCCGGCGGCGACGACCACCCGGGCCGAGCTGACTTCGCCGCCTTCCGCCAGCGCGACACCACGCACCCGGCCGTCGGCGCCGTCCGCGCCGTCCCCGGTCAGCACCGCGGTCACCTGGTCCCGCACGACCCGCACCCCGGCGGCGGCGGCCGCCTCGCGCAGCGCGGCGGCGTACCGCCGGTTGTCGACCGACCAGTCACCCGGGAACAGCACCCCGCCGTGCACGTCCGGGGTGAGGAAGGACTCCAGCTTGCGGCAGGCCCGGCCGTCGAGTTCCTCCGCATCGAGCCCGGCGGAACGGCGGAACGCGGTCAGCCGCATCAGCGCGGCGTAGTCGCCCGCGTCGTAGGCGACGGCCAGCGTGCCCTCGCGGCGCAGGCCCACCCGGCGGCCGGTCACCTGCTCGAGCTCGGCCGCGAACGAGGGGAACCTGGCCAGGGCGAGCAGGTTGACGCGCAGCAGGGCGCCCTCGCCGAACAGCGCCTCGGAGACCGGGGCGAGCATCCCGGCTGCCACCAGCGACGCCCCGTCACCCTGCGCCGGATCAGCCAGGACGACATCGAGCCCGGCCGCGGCGGCCCGCCAGGCAATCGCGGTTCCTATGACACCGCCGCCCGCGATGACGACATCTGCGGTCACGGCCACGAGCACTCCCTTCGCCGGCATTACCCGGATCAGGTACGACGGTCGGAGGCGCGTAGAGGGGGTCATCCCTCCGTGGCTACACAGCCTCCCTCTCAGCCCTTGCAGGCTCCCGTGTTCGGAAATTGTTTCCGACAGTTCACCTTATAACAGCCGGGCACAGGTCCCGGGCCGGGGCAGGTCCGGTCCGGTGATTGGATGGGCCGATGACCAGCGAACTGCGGGCGCGGCTGGCGGACGCGCGGCTCTACCTGTGCACCGACGCCCGACGATCCCGGGGCGACCTGCCGGAGTTCCTCGACGCGGTCCTCGGCGCCGGGGTGGACATCGTCCAGCTACGGGAGAAGGGCCTGGAGGCGGGCGAGGAACTCGCCCTGCTCGAGGTGTTCGCGAACGCGTGCCGGCGTCACGGCCGCCTGCTGGCCGTGAACGACCGCGCGGATGTCGCGCTCGCCACCGGGGCTGACGTGCTCCACCTGGGGCAGGACGACCTGCCGGTGCCGGTCGCGCGGCGCATCCTCGGCCCGGGCCCGCTCATCGGCCGCAGCAGCCACAGCCCGGTCCAGTCCGACGCGGCCGCTGCCGAACCCGGCGTGGACTACTTCTGCGCCGGGCCGCTGTGGACCACGCCGACCAAGCCGGGCCGCCCGGCGACCGGCCTGGGCCTTCCGGCCCACGTCGCGCGGCAGCATCCGGCTCGGCCGTGGTTCGCGATCGGCGGCATCAGCCTGGACCGGCTGGACGACGTGCTGGCCGCCGGCGCCACCCGCGTGGTCGTGGTCCGCGCTATCACCGAGGCGGACGATCCCGCCGCCGCAACCAGGGCCTTCGCCCGACGGCTGTATCAGGCGCGATGACCTGGCACCGTTCGGGCTGGCAGTCTACTCGTGCACCACAGCTCGCACGGGCATCGCGGTACCCGCGGGCATCATCGAGCCGGGCCGCATGGGGCGAAAGATAAGGCGTGGATGTGGCATCCACGCCGTTCCAGCGACGTGGATGTGGCATCCACGCCGTAAAGGCTCGGTACGGGCGGGCGTTCCGGGTGGGCGGCGCCGATACGGGGCACACGCCAAGGCCGGCTGACGCCGGCTAGCGCAGGAGGTCGGCGACCGCGGCGATGCCCACCTCGATGGCGCGCTCGCTGACCAGCCCGAAGCCCAGCACGAGCTGCGGCGGGGCCGCGCCGCGGGTGGCGCGGAAGGGCGCCATGCCGTACAGGCCGACCGACCGGCGCAGCGCCTCGGCCACGACGGCGTCTTCGTCGGCGGCCTCCGGCAAGTGCGCCACCGCGTGGAAGCCGGCCGCGAGACCCGTGAGCTTGACGGCGGGCGCGTGCCGTTCCAGCGCCTCGATGAGCGCGGCGCGCCGCCGCGCGTACACGCCGCGCATCTTGCGCAGGTGCCGGTCGTAGCGCCCCGACCTGAGCAGGGCGGCCAGGGCGAGCTGGTCCAGGCCGGAGGTGCCCCGGTCGCTGAGCAGCTTCGCCTCGGCCACCGCGCCGGACAGCGCCGGCGGCGCGACGACCCAGCCCAGCCGGACCGAGGGCGCCAGCGACTTGCTCACCGTGCCGAGGGTGAACACCCGGTCCGGGGCGATGCCCTGCAGCACGCCGACCGGCTCGCGGTCGTAGCGGAACTCCGAGTCGTAGTCGTCCTCGACGATGTAGCCGTCGTGCCGGGTGGCCCACTCGGCCAGCGCGTGCCGCCGCGCCGCGGCCAGCACCACCCCGGTGGGCGACTGGTGCGCCGGGGTCACCACCACGGCGCGGGCCCCGCCGGCCGCCAGCGCCGCCACGTCGACCCCGAGGTCGTCGACCGGTACGCGGACCGCCTGCGCCCCCGCCAGGCGCGCCGAACGCACCGAGGTGCTCGTCTCGTCGTCGCCGTAGCCGGGGTCCTCGAAGGCCACCCGCCCGACGCCGAGCTGGCCCAGCGTCTGCAGGACGAGGTTGAGCCCCTGGGCGAAGCCGGTGCAGACGATGAGGTCCTCCGGGCCGGCCGCGACCGCCCGGACCCGGCGCAGGTACCCCGCGACCACCTCGCGCAGCGCGCGGCTGCCGCGCGGGTCGCCGTAGTCCAGGTCGGCCGTCGCCACCTCCCGGCACGCTTCCCGCATCGCCCACACCCAGTCACCGCGGGGGAAGCTGGCCAGGTCGGGGACCCCGGACCGGAAGTCCGCGATCAGCCGGGGCCCCGGCGCCTCACGGCGGGCCGGCCCGGGGGCGGCGGGCGCGCGGGCTCTGCTGGCTCCTTCTCCGGGGGGGACGACCCCCCCGAGCCCCCCCGGAGAGATCGCGGGATAGACGCGCGCCGCGACCCGGGTGGCCGAGCCGACCTGGCTGTCCAGGTATCCCTCGGACAGCAGCTGGCCGTAGCACTCCTGCACCAGGCCGCGGGACACCCCCAGCTCGCGCGCGAACTCGCGGGACGAGGGCAGCCGCTCCCCCGGCTGGAGCCTGCCGTCCCTGATCGCGTCGCGGATCCCGCTCTCCAGCTGGGACCGGAGCGGCTGGCCGCTGTCGCGGTCGAGCCGAAGGAGCAGTTCCGGTCCCAGGCCGGACCACTGGATGGCCATAGACCGGACAGTATCGGCTCGCGGCCGCGCCAGGTGCCCCCGCCCGGCCGGGGTCGTGTAACGATGGGCAGATGCGGATCGTCAGCGTCGAATCGACAGACCTGTTCACCGGAACCGCGCAGCGCCCGCTGCAGCTGATCCGGGTCACGCTGGTGAACGAGGGGCCGGGCATGCTGGCCACCCCCGCGATGTCCGCCGCGATCAGCGTGCAGGGTCCGGGGGTGCGAGATCCCGGCCCGTTCGGCATCAGCGACCTGAATCCCGGCGAACAGAAGGCGTTCGAGGTCCCGGTGGAAATCGCCGCACCCTACCAGCCGGGCAGCACGCGGCACGTCACCGTGACGGTCACCAGCGACGCGGGGCTCACCCAGGTCGAGGCCGGCCTCACCGTGGCCGAACCAGGCTGGACCATGTGGATGGTCAGCCACTTCCACTACGACCCGGTGTGGTGGAACACCCAGGGCCAGTTCACCGAGGCGCGGCTCAGCCTGCCCGACGAGGACGGCAGCCTGCCGGACGTCAGGAGCGCCTTCGAGCTGGTCGGCGCGCACCTGGACCAGGCCAGGCGGGACCCTGACTACAAGTTCGTGCTGGCCGAGATCGACTACCTCAAGCCGTACTTCGACGCCTTCCCGCAGGACCGCGAGGACCTGCGGCGGCTGATGGCCGAGGGCCGGGTGGAGATCGTGGGCGGCAACTACAACGAGCCGAGCACCAACCTGATCAGCGCCGAGGCCATCATCCGCAACGCCGTGCACGGCATCGGGTTCCAGCGGGACGTGTTCGGCGGCGACCCGCGCAGCGCGTGGATGCTCGACGTATTCGGCCACGACCCGGGCTACCCGGGCCTGATGGCCGCGGCCGGCCTGACCTCCTCGGCGTGGGCGCGCGGGCCGTTCCACCAGTGGGGCCCGTCCGGCGCCGAGGGGGGCGACCGGCGGATGCAGTTCGGCACCGAGTTCGAGTGGATCTCACCGGACGGCGGCGGCCTGCTCACCGCGTACATGGCGCACCACTACGGCGCGGGCTGGCGGCTGCACTCACCGCCGGACCTGCAGGCGGCCGAACTCGAGGCGTACGGGCAGTTCCGCGGGCTGGCGCAGGTCGCGACCACTCGCAACGTCCTGTTGCCGGTCGGCTCGGACCACGTCATCCCGGCCCGCTGGGTGACCGACATCCACCGCGACTGGAACCAGCGCTACGTCTGGCCCAGGTTCACCACCGCGGTGCCGCGCGAGTTCTTCGACGCCGTCCGCGCCGAGGTTTCAGGGCCCGGGTCCGGCGCGTGGATCACCCCGCAGACCAGGGACATGAACCCGGTGTACACCGGCAAGGACGTCTCCTACATCGACACCAAACAGGGGCAGCGCGCGATCGAGACCGCGGTCGCCGAGGCCGAACGGCTCGGCACCCTCGCCTGGCTGGCCGGAGCGCCGTACCCGCACGCGGCGCTGGACAAGGCGTGGCGGATCCTGGCCTACGGCGCCCATCACGACGGCATCACCGGGGTCGAGTCCGACCAGGTGTACCTGGACCTGCTGGGCAGCTGGCGGGAGGCCTGGGAGCTCGGCTCGGCCGCCCGCCGCGACGCCGCCGCGTTCCTGGCCGGCGACGGTCCCGATCTGGCGGTCACCGTGGTCAACGGGCTGGCCCGGCCGCGGGACGGGGTGGCGCGGGTCACGGTACGGGTGCCGGGCGACGGCACCCGGCATCTGGAGGTGCGGGACGAGGACGGGACGCCGGTGCCGTCGGTGGCCGAGGGAATCCGGCGGCGGCCCGACGGGTCGCTGGCCGAGGTGACCCTGACGTTCCTCGCTTCCGCCGTGCCCGCGCTGGGGCTGCGGAGCTACCGGCTGCAGGCCACGGACACCGGCGCGGCCGGGTGGCGGGACGTTGAAGGGTCCGGGGGGACGGTGATCGAGAATGCCGCGTACCTGGTCGCCGCGGATCCCGCGCGGGGCGGGACGGTCAGCGTCACCGACAAGCGCACCGGCGCCGCCGTGCTCGCCGGCCCGGGCAACGAACTGGTCATCCAGGACGAGTACGCGCAGCACCCCAGGCACGGCGAGGGTCCCTGGCACCTCTCGCCCAAGGGACCCGGGCTCGGTTCCGCCTCGGTCCCGGCCACGGTGCGGCGGGAGCGCTGCGAGCTCGGCTCGCGGCTGGTGGCCTCGTACACCCTGGACGGGCTCGACGTCACCCAGGAGACGGTGCTCTGGGACCACGCCGGACGGGTCGAGTTCCGCACCCACGTGGACTCCTACACCGGGCGCGACCGTCTCCTGAGGGTGCGCTTCCCGGCCGACGTGCCGGGCGGGCTGCCGGTCTACCAGACCGCCACGGCGGTGATCGGCCGGTCGTTCGGGGTCGTGGACGTCGACTCGGCCGACCACTGGTACACCCTGGACAACCCGGCGCACCAGTGGTTCGGGCTCGGCTCGGCGGCGCGGGTCATGGACCGCGGCGGGCTGGCCCAGGCGATCGGGGTGGCCGAGGTCGTCTGTCCTGAGGGGCCGAACGGGCTGGGTGAGGAGCTCCGTGACCTGCTGGCGGCGCTGGCGGCGGCGGGCGTGACCGCGACCTGCAGCCAGGCCGACGGACCGAGGTACGGCGCGATCGACGTGGACTCCAACCTGCCCGACGTCCGGATCGCGGTCGGCGGCCCCGAGGTGAACCCGTTCACCGCCGAGGTGCTGGCCGCCGCCGGGCCGGGGTACGCCAAGGCGCTGGCGACCCGGCTGGCCTCGGCGCCGGCCGCGAGGCTGTGGGTGCCCGGGTCCCGGGACCGGGCGGACGCCTTCGGCCCGGACGCCGACGTGCGCGGGGCGGGCGACCTGCCCGTGCTGATCGTGGCGGGCGACCTGGCGGCGGCGGTCACGGACCTGATCGCGGACCTGGCCGACGCGGTGCTGGACGCCGGCGATCCGGTGGACGGCGAGGCGGGGCTCACAGGGGTCGAAGGGGCCCAAGGACTCGAAGGGCCGGTGCCGCTGGCGGACCGTTCGGTCGCGGTGCTGAACCGGGGGACGCCGGGCGGCGTGGTCACGCCGGACGGGACGCTGCACCTGTCGCTGATGCGCTCGTGCAGCGCCTGGCCGTCCGGGATCTGGATCGACGGGGACCGTCGCACGACGCCGGACGGCAGCAGCTTCGCCTGGCAGCACTGGAGCCACACCTTCGAGTACGCGCTCGCCTCGGGCCCCGGCGACTGGCGTACCACGGGCTTCAACCTGGCCGCCGAGGACTACAACCACGACCTGCTCACGGTGGCCGGTGCGGGCGCGGGCTGGGCCGGGGGGCTGTCGGTGGAGCCGGCCACCGTCACGCTCGGCGCGCTCAAGCCGCGCGGGAACCCGCTCGCTTCCGGGCGGGTGAAGGCGCTGGCGGGGACGGCCGGACGGGACGCCGCGATGACCGTGCGGCTGCGGGAGACCAGCGGGCGGCCGGTCACCGCGCGGGTACGGTTCCCCGGGGTCGCGGCGGCGTGGCTCACCGACCTGCTCGAGGAGTCTGACGGCGATCCCCTGCCGGTGGAGGATGGCACGGTTTTTGTCGATTTGCCGGCATTCGGCACGGTGAATGCTGTGTTGTCTCGGGGGGACGATCCCCCCCAGACC
>Ga0318498_10000228_pt1 | contig 14924 bp, 14 predicted proteins | sample GRESIP109b1f24_FD_203488 | JGI IMG/M metagenome (GOLD analysis project Ga0318498, IMG submission 203488) | Tropical soil microbial communities from Luquillo Experimental Forest, Puerto Rico - GRE.SIPMG.109b1f24 | ecosystem: Environmental > Terrestrial > Soil > Tropical forest > Bulk soil... | reverse complement strand
CGGCATCTCGATCTGGGGGCTGGTCTACGTACTTGGCCACCACGCCGGCACCGTGCCGGTCACCAGCGGCTGGTTCAGCCCCACCGGGATCGGCGGCCAGGGCGACTTGGTGGGCGGATTCCTCATCGCGGTGTTCGCCTACAGCGGCTGGGACGGGACAATCTACGTCAACGAGGAGGTCAAGCACCGCCGGGTCAACCCGGGCCGGGCCGCCCTCATCGCGGTCGCGCTGCTCGCCATCCTCTACACGCTCGCCCAGGTCGGCCTGCAGGGCGTGGTGTCGGCGAAGAACTTGCAGAACAACTCCAATGACGCCATGGTGTACGTCGCGCAGTCGCTCGGCGGCAGCAGCTGGGCCAAGGTGATGGCGCTCGCCCTCGCGCTTTCCGTGATCGCGACCGTCGGGACCGGCATCGTGGTCGGCGCGCGGATCATCTACGGGATGGCGAGCTATCGTACGCTGCCTGAGTTCCTCAGCAACGTATCCAGCCGGTTCCGCACCCCGGCCGCGGCCAGCGTGCTGTTCGGCGTGGTCGTCATCGCGCTCGCCTGGGTGTACCTGCTCGCCACCTCGGTACAGAACGCCTTCACCTATGTGGTCGACCTCACCGGCCTGCTGTTCGCCATCTTCTATGTCCTCACCGCGATCGCCAGCATGGTGTACTACCGCCGCCGCGTGGTATCCAGCGCCTGGGACGCCTTCACACTCGGCCTGCTTCCGCTCGCGTCGGCCGTATTCCTCGTCTGGATGGTAGTGAAGTCGCTGATGGGTGCGCAGGGCCCGGAGCGCTGGTCGATGGTCGGCATCGTCGTGGCCGGCCTCCTCCTGATGCTGATCGCCAGGTTCGGGCTGAAATCGTGGTTCTTCCAGATCCAGCGGGAAAGCGACCCAGGACCGGTCCCAGCGTCGACCAGGTAAGCGAATCGCGCTGGCCGGCACGGCCTGCCAGGTGGTCCAGAGCGGCCGGTATCCGTGACGGCTCCAGAACGGCGCAGAAAGCGGGTTGAGCTGCTCGTAGTGCAGCAGGGTCACCGCCACGCCGGCCGCGTCGGCCGTGCGGTGGAACTCGTCGACGAGCGCGGCGCCGACGCCGGTGCCGCGCTCACCCGGCTGGACGAACATCAGCATGAGGTAGGCGGCCGGCGCCAGGCGCACCATTGGCGTGATCCAGCCTGCGGCACCCGGCCGCTGGGCGGCCAGCATCGCCACGGCTTCGCCGTCGCGTTCGGCCACCCACGTCCAGGGAGCGTGCCCCGCTACTAGTTTCGCGGTCTCGCGCCGCAGCGCGTCGAGCGTGTCCGCCCGTTCGTTGACGGCGCCGAAGCGCGAGTCGAACCGGATGATCTCCATGCCCAGGCGGGCGAGGGCGTCGATGTCGCCAGGCCCGGCCCGCCGGATTCGCAGGCCGTCGCCGGCGCGGAGCAGGGGCGCGTCCGGGGCATCCGACGAAGCGGGAGCGGTCCGCGCGGCGAGCACCTCAAGCGGGTCGAGCCCGTGCCGCAGCAGCGTGGCGATCCCGTCCACGTCGCGGCAGGGCCAGTTGACGACGGCCGCGGTGTCCGCATCACCGGTTCCGGGCAGCTCGGCCAGGTGGTCGCGCCACAGTGCCAGCAACCGGCCGAGCCCGTCGGGCACGCCCGGGTCCGCGACCGCGGCCGAGAGCTGGAACCTGCGGGCGGCGCCCCAGGACAGGTCGAGGGACCCGGGCGCGCCGGCCCAGTGCTCGCACCACCCGGCGGCGATGATCCCGCCGTCTCCTGCGACGACGAGCGGCGCGCCGCAGTGCGGCGGCGCCGGGTCCGGTGACGGCAGCAGCGGGTCGATCTCGCGCCAGCGCCGGGCTACCCCCGCGCCGAGGCTGCTCGCCGCATCCGGCGCGGCTGACGTCATCGCGACCTCCCGGAGGCTTCAGGCGGTCCCGCTGATGTTGGCCAGGCTGCTCCGCGCCGCCATGGTGATCGGGTCGGCGGCGGGCAGGCTCAGTTCGCAGCGGTCGACGGTTTCCCGTAGCAGCTTCGTCGCGTCGGTGCTGCGGCCGACACCGTAGTAGGCGTGCGCCAGGTTCATGCAGGCCGTCAGGGTATCGGGATGGTCGGCACCGAGAACGCGGGTGTATTCCGCCCGGGTCTGCTCGTAAAGCCGGACGGCGGACGCCATCCGGCCCGCCGCGTGATAGGCGGCGCCGAGTGCCCCGCGCGCGGCGGTCGTGTGCAGGTGCCCGATGCCAAGGACCCGCTCGCGGTCGGAGATCACCCGTTCGTACTGCGAGATGGCGGCCTTGGCCTGGCCGTCCGCCAGGTACGCCTCGGCCAGCTTCTGGCGGGTGGCCGTGGTGTCCGGGTGCCGGGCGCCCTGGATTCGCTCGCGGTCCGCCAGCGTCCGCCGGTACAGCGTGATCGCGTCCTTGCACCGGCCCGCGGCCCGGTACGCGGTGGCGACGTCCTCGCGCGTGGTCAGCACCGCGACGCTGTCGGCGCCCTGCGACCGCTCACAATCGCTGGCGGCTTCGGACAGCACGGTGACGGCGTCGTCGTAGCGGCCGGCGCTCACGAGCGCCAGGCCCAGGTCACGGCTCGCCTCCACCGTGCTCGGATGCTCCTGCCCGAGCCTGCGCGCACGTTCGTCCCTGACCCACCGAAGCAGCAAGGTGGCCTCGGTCGCCCGGCCCGCCGCGAGGTACGCGCGCGCCAGCCGCTCGTTGATCTCGAAGGTCGCCGGGTGGTCGGCGCTGAGCAGCCGCGGGCTCGCGGCGGCGAGTTCCTCCCAGTAGCTGACCGCCGGGCCGGTCAGCCGCGCCGCGTCAAGGCTGCGGCCCGCCCGCAGCAGCAGCGCGTGGCAGCTTCCCTCCCACAGCAGGTCTCCCGCCGTGTGCCGCAGGCTCTCGGCGCACGAGCGCAGGCCCCGGGCCAGCCACTCCGGCGAATCGTCCGCGGGCCACGCCTCGAGCACCGCGTCGGCCGCCGCGTCGGCGGCGCCTTTCAGCATCCGGGCGGGCATCGCCGCGCGCACCGCCGCCTGAACCAGCCAGCTCATCTGCAGCAGCGGCGTCGCGGCCGCCGGGTCCCCCGTGAGCAGGCCCGCGTGCTCGAGCGCTGCCAGCCCGTCCCGCGCCGTCTGACCTGCCGCGAGCGCGCCGCCGGCCACGGAATAGGACAGGTAATCGCGCGCGGCCGAGGTCGTGAAGACCGCGCCCGGGATCCCGTTGCCGTCAAGCAGCGCGGCGAGCACCAGCAGGGAGTGGGCGGTGCCAGGGGACAGCAGCTCGGCATGGTCCATCGCCAGCGCCCAGGTGATCGCGCCGGCCGCGGGCTCACCGCCCGATGACGCGGCGATGGCCTGGTCGCGCCTGCCCGTGTAGTGCTCGCGATAGTCGTGGCAGGTGAGTTCCGAGCTGGCGATCACGGCGCTGGCCATGGCGAGCGCCATCGGCTCGTTCTCCAGCTCGCCGACGAGGTCGATAGCCCCCTGCCGCTGATCCAGGTCCGCGGTGAGGCGGCCGATCAGGTAGGTCAGCGCCTCACGGCGGCTGAACGGCCCGACCGGGACGACGTGCGCGTCCCGCCGGCGCACGGTCTCGGCGTCCGACGTCGTGACCAGGACCCGGCCTGCCGGGCCGGCCGGCCAGCGCCGGTCGTCGAGAGCCGCCCCGGCCGTGAGGCCGTCGAGCACCACGAGCCACGGACGGCTGGTATCGCGGAGCCAGCCCAGCAGGCGGGTGCACACCGAGTCGGCGTCGCCTGACAGCTGGATGCCGAGCGCGGCGGCTGCCTCGACGTAGCTGGAGAGCACCGCCGCGGGGCTGGTCGCGGTCACCCAGATCACCACGTCAACGGCGCCGGCCTGCCAGAGGAAGTGGGCGAAGGACACCGCGAGCTGTGTCTTGCCGCACGATTCCCGCCAGGACTGCGAGCCGGAACCTGACTGCTCGGGCACGAGCGCGATCGCTCTGCCCGGGACGAGCACGGTCTCCAGCGCCAGGCCGGTCTCGGTCCTGGCGATGATCCCGCTGGCGAGCGCGGGCGCGGACCCGGCCCATACCCTTGACGGAATCCCGGCGATTGGTTCGCTGTCCACTGGTGCCACCACCTAGGTCCTGGGAGTAACGATATTGCTGGCGGCGCCAGACGGGCGGGCCGCGATTGTCTCCACCAAGGTGATCAGCACCTGCTTTACCGAGGAGATCTCGCGCGCGTCACACAGCACCAGCGGGACGGCTGTGTCCAGGTCGAGCGCGAGCCGTATTTCCTCCGGGTCGTAGGTGGGAGCGTCGTCGAAGCAGTTGATCGCCACCACGAACGGCAGCCGCTGCCGCTCGAAGTAGTTGACCGACGGGAAGCAGTCGGCCAGCCGCCGGACGTCGGCGAGGATCACCACGCCAAGCGCGCCGTAGGACAGCTCGTCCCACATGAACGAGAAGCGCTCCTGTCCCGGCAGCCCGAACAGGTACAGCACCACCCTGGAGCCGATCGTGATCCGGCCGAAGTCGAGCGCGACCGTGGTCGTGGTCTTGCCGTTGACGCCGGACAGATCGTCGAGGCCGACGCTGGCGCTGGTGAGGGTCTCCTCCGTCCGCAGTGGCCGGACTTCGCTGATCGCCCCGACGAGAGTCGTCTTCCCCGAGCCGAACCCGCCGGCGATCAGGATCTTGTGCGCGGTGAACGCCGCGGCGCCGTCAGAGTGCGCGGAGCCCATTCAGTATCTCCTGGAGCACGTCGTTCCCGGTTCGCTGTCCGGCAGGTCGTTTTCGCATCACGGTGATCGCCCCTCGCAGGATCAGGTCGGCGAGCAGGACGCGCACCACCCCCACGGGCAGGGTGGTCTCCGCGGCGATGTCCACCACGGTGACCTGCCTCTCGCACATGCCCAGGATCCTGCGGTGCTCCGGGGTGAGCCGTCCGGGTTCGTCGGCCACGGGCTCGCCGGTGGCGACCACGATCGTGAGCAGGTCGAGCGCCTCGACATCCGCGGGCTCCGTCCGGCCGCCGGTCACGGCGTACGGCCGCACGACCGGGCCGGCGTCCCGGCGCCGCCACTTGTCGCCCGTGGGCACCGCGATCACTCCACCGGGCTCTGGGCGGGGAACCGCGGCAGCGCGGCCAGGTGCGGGCGGGCCCGCTTGGCGAGCATGGCCATCTCGTAGGCGACGGTGCCCGCGTCGGCGTTCGGGGGGCACAGTGCCGCGAGGCAGCTGCCTTCGCCGGCCGCGATGAGGAAGAAGATCCCCTGCTCCAGCTCGATGATCGTCTGCCGGACGCGGCCGGCCTGGAAGCGATCTCCCGTGCCGGCCGCCAGGCTCTGCACCGCGGCCGCCACCGCCGACAGGTGCTCCGCGTCCTCGCGGGCCAGGTCGTTCGACGCGGCGATGAGCAGGCCGTCGCGCGACAGGATGACGGCCCGGCGGAAATCCGCCACCCGGTCGGCTAGATCGTCAAGCAGCCACGCGAGATCCCGTGCCGGCGTGCTGCCCTCAGCCATTACGGCCATTTACGCTTCCTCGCTATCTGATGCGCTGTCCGGTGTCATCGCGTCCTGCTGCGTCGCGGGCCGCTCGCTGGGCGTGAAGTCATCGGGTTGCCGGCTCCTCAGCCAGCTGCTCTGCAGGGAAGCCGCCAGACCGCGCGCGTCTTCTGGCGCGGGAGCCGCCACCGGCGCGCGCCTGGGCGCGGGTCCTGGCGCATCGGCCGCGGCCGGGTCATCCGGGGACTGACTCTCGGGCCGGACGCGCCGGGGCAGGCCGCTGCGGGTGCTCCGCGCGGGCAGCTCCGCCGTGGGTTCGGCGAGGGCAGCGGAATCGGCCGTGGCCTGGTCGGGAATGACCGCGCCCGCCAGGGATAGCACCTCGGGCGCCCGAAGGTTGAGCTGGGTGGAGTCACGCAGGGTCCGTTCGGGATAAGTGCCTTTTTGCTCCGCTGCCGCGACCACGATGCTGTCCGGCAGCACCGCGACCGCCTTGGTGCCCCGGTAAGGGGACGGGCACAGCGACACGTGAACTCCGTGCCGCGCGGCGAGCCTGCCCGCCACGAAGAGGCCGAGCCGGTCGGCGTCCGCGAGGTGGAAGTCGGGCGGATTCTCGAGCTGGGAGTTGAGCTCTCGCAGCTGCTCCGCCGGGATGCCAAGGCCGCGATCTTCCACCTCGATGGCCAGGCCGTTGGCCACGCGCTCGGCCCGGACCTCTACCCGCGTGGTCGACGGGGAGAACAGGGTCGCGTTCTCGATGAGCTCGGCGAGCAGGTGGATCATGTCGGTCACCGCCGGAGCCGCCACGCCTTCCTCGGCGTCGGAGATGACCGTGACCCTGGTGTAATCCTCGACCTCCGCGGCGGCGCCGCGCATGACGTCGATGACCTGCACGGGCCCGCTCCAGGTGCGCCCGGATGCCGCGCCGGACAAGATCGTCAGGCTCTCCGCGTGACGGCGCATCCGGGTGGTGAGGTGGTCCAGGGTGAACAGTTCCGCGAGCGCGGCCGGGCTGGACGCCTGCTGCTCCAGGGTGTCGATGATGCGCAGCTGCCGGTGCAGCAGCGACTGGTTCCGCTTGCCCAGGCTGACCAGGATCTCCCGGAAGCCGGTGCGCAGCCCCGCTTCGGCGGTGGCCGCCGCGATCGCCGAGTGGTGCAGCCGCGCGAGGGCGGCGGTGGCGGCGGCGATCTCGCTGACCGAGGCCTGCGGCAACGGCGAGGTCGTGTCCGCCGGCGTCTCCTGCCCGTCGCGCATCGCCTCGACGACCCGCGGTAGCCGCTCGTCGGCGAGGTGCCGCGCCGTCGTGGCCAGCTGGCTTGTTTCGCGTGACAGGCGGCGCGCGAACCTGCCCATCATGATCGCCGCGGTGAGGACGACGATGAGCCCGGTCCCGGCTATTACCGCCGTACCGATGAGCGCACGCTGCCCCGGCGGCGTTGACCCCAGCCAGCCGAGCCTGCCCAGCGCGCCGCTGAGCACGATCCCGGTTATCACTCCCCAGAGCGCTAGCAGGCAAGTTATCGGCCCGATCAGCCCCGCGCCGAAATAGAAGTCAATCGAACGACTCGCCGTCGGCTGGGCAGCATGGCCTGGAGAGCTGTAAACGCCCATATGGTCACTCCTGCTGTTTTCCGCCGCACGCGGGACTGGAAAGATCAAATAGGGTCACGAGACGCTATTGCTTCCGAGCCTACAGAAACGTCGCGCCCCCGCGCGGGGCTTGTGGATAACCCGCTCGCCCGATTGGCGTTTAAATTAAGCGAGCGGCATGCGCGCTCTCGGCCGGCGTGCCGCCGGGGGCCGGCGGTGCCCGGGCGGGCGGTGCGCCAGGCGGGGCCCGGCCGAGGAGACCGTCTCACTATCCGGACACTCCGGGGCACTTCTGGCGCAAGTCCGGTATTTTTCGGGCTATTTTGTCCGTATTGTCCACGGGACTTGCGCCCAAAGTCGGCGAAAGGCTATCGCCGCGCGAGAATGATCCCGGCCCTGCTCAGGGAGACATGCGGTACCTGGCGCTGGCTTTTGCGCCGGGACCGGAAGGCCTAACAGCTCGGCATTGCCCAGCTGCCCGATGGCAGGAAAAATAAAGGCATTTATCCATAACGTACCGTTGCGTCTCACCATGCGATAACTCAAGGCCGCGATCTATGACATACGTCACCGCGCGGGCCAGTTGCCGGCGGGGATGACGATCGCGCCCTTGTCAGGGCCCGCGAGAGGGCCTTCCGCTGGGGCCAGTAACGAGGGGCATACCCCGAAATTCGGGGCTCTCAACAGCGACAACGTGCCGGCTGGAGACCATGATGGTCCGTGGGCCACCGGTAGGAAAGCTGCACCCGGCTGTACCCGGCTGTACCCGGCTGGCCGCGGCAACGCGGAAGACCAAGGAAGGCAGGAACCATATGACGCAGCGAAGCCTTGAGGATCTGCTGCAAACAGTTAACCCAGTCGAGCTGCTGCGTGGCTCCCAGGAGGGTGCGTACGTCTACCCGGTCGTCCCCACCGAGTTCACAAACTGGCGGACCGAGCAGAACGCGTGGGCGCAGACCTGCGTGCTGTACGACCAGAGCCACCACATGGCCAACCTGTACATCAAGGGCCCGGACGCGCTCAAGCTGATCTCCTACCTGGGTATCAACTCCTTTAAGAACTTCCCGCTCAACAGGGCCAAGCAGTTCGTCCCGGTCAGCTACGACGGCCACGTGATCGGTGACGGGATCTTGTTCCACCTCGAGGAGAACGACTACGAGTGGGTTGGCCGCACGCCGACCGTGAACTGGATCCAGTTCCACGTCGAGACCGGCGACTGGGATGTCGAGCTGGTACGCGACGACCGGTCGCCGTCGCGCCCGATGGGCAAGGCCATCACCCGCACCCAGTACCGGTTCCAGATCCAGGGGCCGAACGCCGAGCGGGTGATCGAGAAGCTGAACGGCGGCCCGTTCCCGGACATCAAGTTCTTCCACACCGACTGGATCAACATCGTCGGCCGACGGGTCCACGCGCTGCGCCACGGCATGGCCGGCCAGCCGGGCCTCGAGGTCTGGGGCCCCTACGAGGAATACCTCGAGATCCGTGACGCGATCATGGAGGCCGGCGAAGAGTTCGGCATCGAGGCGGTCGGCGCCCGCGCCTACGCGACCAACGCGCTGGAGTCCGGCTGGATCCCGTCGCCGCTGCCCGCCATCTACACCGGTGACCAGATGAAGCCGTACCGGGAATGGCTGCCCGCGCAGGGCTACGAGGGCTTCGCCGGGTCGCTCGGCGGCAGCTTCGTCTCGGACAACATCGAGGACTACTACGTGACGCCGTACCAGCTGGGGTACGGCCACATGGTGAAGTTCGACCACGACTTTATCGGCCGCGAGGCGCTCGAGGCGATGGACAAGGCGTCCCAGCGCCGCAAGGTGACCCTGGCCTGGAACGGCGAGGACGTGGGCAAGATCTTCGCGTCCCTGTTCTCCGACGAGGTGCCGTACAAGGTCCTCGAGCTGCCCGTGTCGAACTACGCGGCGTCGAACTACGACAGCATCCTCTCCGGCGGCAAGGTCGTCGGCCTGTCCATGTTCACCGGCTACACCCACAACGAGCGCAAGGTGCTGTCCCTGGCGACCGTCGACCACGACCTGCCGATCGGCGCGGACGTGACCGTGGTCTGGGGCGAGCCCGGCGGCGGCTCCGCGAAGGCGTCCGTCGAGCGGCCGCACCGGCAGTTCGAGGTGCGTGCCACCGTCGCTCCCGCGCCCTACACCAAGGAGGTCCGCGAGCACTATCACGAAGGCTGGCGGAGCGCGGAAGCCTGACCTGGCACGCCTTCGACTTAGCGCGACGTGAGCGGTGCCCGTCCCGGGGCCTGGGGCGGGCACCGCGCCTTTTCAGATCGTCGCTAAGGGAGCCGTGCTGTGGTTCGTGGTGCCGCTGACGCGGCGCCAGGGGCGGTTACAACGACTTCTTGAGGCGCCCTTCACACCCTCTTAACGCGGGCGCTGGTGAGATCGCGGCATGCGAGACAGCTACGAGGACTCACCCGCAGGGACTCGGGAAGCGGGATTGCGCAGGCTGGGCCGGCTGACCTGGCGGACCACTCAGCTGGGGGCGCTGGCCACGGTGGGGTTCGCGATCGTTTTCGCGCGGACCGCCCCGGCGCCGGCCGCTAACGTCCAGACCACGCCGCCGACCGAGTCGGCCAAACCGGCCGCTTCACCCCACGCCACCGCGCCGCACGGCAAGAAGCCGCGACGCGCCGCGAGCGCGCGTTCCGCCACGCAGCAGGCGCTGCAGCCGGGGACGCAGCAGACCACTGCGGCCGCCGCCCAGCCGTCGGCGCGGCCCGCCTCCGCGGCGCCCGCGCCGTCGCCTACCCCGTCGCTGGCGCCGCCCACCACCGCGCCGGCGCCCGCGCCGTCGAGCTCCTCTCCTGTGCCGACCGTCACAAGCACCACACACGGAGGGGGTTGATGCCGGCAACCCCTCACGCCCAGCACACCGTGGCCGCGCTCGGAACGTTCGCCACCGTGCTCGTCGCCGACCCCAGTGCCCTCGCCCCGGCCCGTGACCTGCTGGCCGCGGAACTGGCGGCTATAGACGCTGCCTGCTCCCGGTTCCGCCCGGATTCCGAACTGAGCGTGGCGTGCGCCGCGGGCGGGCGCCCGGTTCCGGTCAGCCCGCTGTTCGCCGAAGCGCTGTCGGTCGCCCTGGAAGCGGCCCGGCTCACCGACGGTGACGTGGACCCCACCTGCGGGCAGGCGCTTGCTGGCCTGGGCTACGACCGGGACTTCGCGGCGGCCAGGCAGGACACCAGCTCCCTGCGCCAGCTTCCCTTGCCCGGTGGCGGCTGGCGCGGGGTCCTTCTCGATACCGCCCGTCAGGAGGTGACGGTCCCCGACGGAGTGCTGCTTGACCTTGGCGCCACGGCCAAGGCGCTCACCGCCGACCGGGCAGCGGCCAGGATCGCGGCCACCGTCGGCTGCGGCGCGCTCGTCAACCTGGGCGGCGACATCAGCGTGGCGGGCCAGCCGCCTGAAGGGGGATGGCTGGTCGGCGTCGCGGATGACGCGACTTTCGACACGACGACCGCGACCGTCGAAGTGCGGCAGGTGATCGTGATCGTGGACGGCGGGCTCGCCACGTCCAGCGTGCTAGGCCGCGCCTGGCAGCGCGGTGACGAGCGGCTGCACCACATCATCGACCCGCGCACCGGCATGCCGGCACAGTCCTGCTGGCGCACAGTCAGCGTCGCCGCGGCAAGCTGCGTCGACGCCAACATCGCCAGCACCGCCGCGATCCTGCGCGGTGCGCGCGCGATCGCCTGGCTGGAGCGGCTCCGCCTGCCGTCACGGCTCACCGGGACCGACGGCAGCGTCGTCACGGCGGCCGGCTGGCCCGCGCCGGGAGCCAGCGCATGAGCGTCGACCTGCACGGACCGGGCCTGTGGTACGTCACCCGGGCGACTGGGCTGGTGTCTCTGGTGTTGCTGACCGCGAGCGTGCTGCTTGGCCTGCTGACGGCTGGGCGGTTCAGCAGCCAGCGCTGGCCGCGGTTCCTCACCCAGGGCATGCACCGCAACGTCTCGCTGCTCGTCCTGGTCTTCCTCGCCCTGCACATCGGCGGCACCGTGCTCGACAGTTATACGTCCATCCCGCTCGCCGCCGCGTTCGTCCCGTTCGCGTCCTCATACAAGACGGCGTGGCTGTCCCTGGGCGCGGTCGCCTTCGACCTGCTCCTCGCGCTGATAGTCACCAGCCTCGTCCGCGGGCGGCTGGGGTACCGGGCGTGGCGCCGGCTGCACTGGCTGGCCTACGCCTGCTGGCCGGTGGCCGTCGCGCACGGCCTCGGCATCGGCACGGACCGGTCGGTCACCTGGGTGATCGCCCTGACGCTGGCCTGCATGGCCTGTGTCGGCGCCGCGGCGACCTGGCGGATCCTCACCCTCGGAGCCCAATGAACACGACCACGCTCGCCCACCGTGCGGTTCCGCGCCTGCTGGCCGGCTTGTCCTACTACGGCCCGGCCAGCCTGGCCGAGCACCACCGGCAGTACGGCCCGCCCGTCGCCGTGGGGCGGCGGTTCATCGACGTGGTAGACGCCTCCGGCCTGACCGGGCGCGGCGGGGCGGGTTTCCCGACGGGCCGCAAGATGCGCATGGTCGCCGTCAGGCGCGGCAGCAAGGCCGTGGTGGCCAACGGCTGTGAAGGGGAGCCGGCGTCGAGCAAGGACCGCCTGCTGCTGACCATGCTGCCGCACCTCGTGCTCGACGGGCTCGTGGCGGCGGCCATGGCCGTCGGGGCCAGCGACGCTTACCTGTGCGTGCATGACCACGAATGGGACCTGCTAGACAGCCTGGACGACGCGGTCGCGGAGCGGAACGACCCGGTGCGGGTCCTGGTGACCGGCGTACCGGGCCGGTACGTCGCGAGCGAGCAGTCGTCGATCGTCCAGTACCTCAACGGCGGCCCGGCCAAGCCGACGTTCGCCCCGCCGCGGCCGCACGAACGTGGCGTGCGCGGTCTGCCTACCCTTGTCAACAACGTCGAGACGCTGGCGCACCTGGCGCTGATCGCCCGGTACGGAGACCGCTGGTTCCGGTCCGCCGGACTCCCGGCCGCGCCGGGGTCCATGCTGGTCACGGCGAGCGGGGCGGTCTGCCGGCCAGGTGTTTACGAGATCGAGCTGGGCACCCCGATCGGAGACGTGGTGATGCGGGCGGGCGGTCCCGCGGAGCGGCCGCGGGCGCTGCTGGTCGGCGGCTATTTCGGCGCCTGGCTGCCGGTCGAGGCGGCCTGGCCGGTGCCGATGACCCATGCGGCGCTGAAAGCGGCGGGCGGCGCGCTCGGCGCGGGCATGGTGCTCACGCTCCCGGCGTCGTCCTGCCTGATCGCGGAGACCGCACGGGTTGTCCGGTACCTGGCGGACGAGGGGGCCGGCCAGTGCGGGCCGTGCGTGTTCGGCTTGCCCGCCCTAGCGGACGCCATGACTGATCTCGCCTACCACGGCGGCCGCGGCCGGATCCTCGGCCAGCTCGCGGCGCTCATACCGCTGGTCGAGCGGCGCGGAGCGTGCCGGCATCCGGACGGAGTAACCCAGCTCATCCGCAGCGCGCTGCGCACGGCGGCCGGCGACGCGCAGCGGCACGACGAGGATGGCCCGTGCCGGGGCGTCACCCGCGAGCCCCTGCTGCCATTGCCCGCGGAGGACAGATGAGGCTGCGCGTCAACCCGATCGCCTGCACCGGTCATGGCCTGTGCGCCGAGTTGCTGCCTGAGCTCATCAAGCTGGACCCGTGGGGATACCCCTTGCTCGCCGACACGCCCGTACCGCGTGAGCTCGCGGACCACGCCAAGCGCGCGGCCGCGGCCTGCCCGACGCTGGCGCTGCTGACCGATGAGTCACTCGTCGCGGGTGGACGTGGCGGACGGCACGCCGCCCGAGCATGACACCACCATGGTCACCTGACTCACGTTCGAGGCGAATGTCACTCGCGCCGTGGCGGCCGGACCGCGGGCCACGCCGTCGACCTCATAGCCCTGCAGCGGAGACCAGGAGATCAAGTAGACGCCGGCGGCCTGGCAGCTGGCCACCACCTCGCCGCCCGACGACGTGAGCACGGTGCCGTTGCCCGTGGCGGGCGGGGGCGCCGCGGTGGCCGGGCCCTGATCGGTCGGCGTGGCCGGCGCCGTCGGTGCGGCGGACGCGGTTGCGGGTGCCGCGGACGGGGACGGCGTCGCCATGGCTGGTTTCCCGGTGGCCGTCGCGGCCGGTGAACCCGGCGGCGACGCCTCTGTGGCCTCGCTCGCCAGCGCCTTGTTCACCGCGTCCTGCGTCAGCAGCTGACCCGAGTTGCCCGTGATGCCCTGGCCGAGCAGCGAGATCGCCAGCAGGCTCCCCGCTGTGGCGGTCGCCGCGCCGAGCAGCCAGGCGGTGACCCCGAAAAGAATGCGCCTGTGCACGCTATACCGTCGCACGCGCAGTGCTAAGGGCAAGTTAAGGCCGCTATAACTAAATCACCGGTAAGCGATATCGCCGCATGTAAACGGGATACCTTCGGTTCCGTGGCACAGCTCCTGCTGGTGGAAGACGACGCGGCCATCCGCGGCGCGCTGATCCGGGTGCTCACCGAGCACGGGCACGCGGTGACCTCGACGGCCAGCGCCATGACCGCGCTGCGGCACGTCCTCGACACGCCTCCCGACCTGGTCCTGCTGGACCTCGGACTGCCGGATCTCGGCGGTTATGAGGCACTGCGGATGATGCGCGCGGTAAGCGCCGTGCCCGTGGTGGTGGTCACCGCGCATGACGACGAGCAGGAGATCATCCGGGTGCTCGACGCCGGAGCCGACGACTACGTGGTGAAGCCGTTCGGCGTCGGCCAGATCGAGGCGAGGATCAGGGCCGTGCTGCGGCGCGGCAGCCAGCGCGACGCGCGCGAGGGGAAGGGCAGCGGCCCGCTCGCGGCGGGCGGGCTGCGTCTCGACCCGGACGCGCACGAGGCCACGCTGGACGGGATGGCGCTGGACCTGAGCCGCAGGGAATTCGACTTGCTGCACTACCTGACCCTGCACGCGGGTCAGGTGGTAACCCGCCGCGACCTGCTGACGCACGTCTGGCAGATGCCGTACGGCGGCGCGGACAAGACCGTGGACGTGCACATCTCGTGGCTGCGCAGGAAACTCGGCGAGACCGCGCAGCGTCCCCGCTACCTGCACACGGTTCGCGGGGTCGGGATCAAGCTCAGCCCGCCAGGATGAGACTCCGGATCGTCGCGCTGGTGGTCGCCACCACCTCGCTCGTGCTGGTCTCGTTCATGGTGCCGCTCGCCCTGGTGCTGCGCACTCTCGCCGCCGACCGCGCGACCTCTACGGCCACTGTCGAGGCGCAGTCGATGGCCCCGCTCGTCACCACGCTCGGGGCCCGCGGCCTGCGGGTGGCCGTCGCGCAGGTCAACGCCGCGATCAGCGCGCCGGTCACCATCTTCCTGCCGGATGGGACGGTGGCGGGCGCCCCGGCGCCGGTGTCGGCGAGCGTGCGGCTGGCGATGCGCGGCCAGTCCTTCAGCACGTCCGTACCCGGTGGGGTCGAGGTGCTCGTCGCGGTGGAAGGGCTGCCCGGCGGGACCGCGGTGATCGGCTCCTTCGTCCCCGACGCGGTGCTGCACCACGGCGTCGCCAGGGCATGGCTGCTGCTGCTCGGCATCGGGGCGTTTCTCCTGCTGCTCAGCTTCGCCGTGGCGGATCAGCTGGCCCGCTCGCTGGTCCGGCCGCTGACCGCGCTGGCGCTCGCGGCCGACCGGCTGGCGACCGGCGACCTGTCGGCGCGGGCGACGGTCGACGGCCCGCAGGAAGTGCGCCGCGCGGGCAACGGCCTGAACCGGCTGGCGGCGCGGATCGACGACCTGCTAGCGCACGAGCGCGAGAGCGTCGCCGACCTGTCTCACCGGCTGCGGACCCCGCTGACCGTGCGCTCCATC
>Ga0318498_10000212_pt1 | contig 15402 bp, 14 predicted proteins | sample GRESIP109b1f24_FD_203488 | JGI IMG/M metagenome (GOLD analysis project Ga0318498, IMG submission 203488) | Tropical soil microbial communities from Luquillo Experimental Forest, Puerto Rico - GRE.SIPMG.109b1f24 | ecosystem: Environmental > Terrestrial > Soil > Tropical forest > Bulk soil... | reverse complement strand
GCGCCGGGCGGGCATGCGAGCGGGGCAGCATACCAAGGCGTGGCGCGCGGCTCGACCCCGGCGAGACGCCCCCGCGCCCGGGGGACCGCTCAGGCTAGACTGAGGAAGGAATGCATCGGCTCGGAACGGCACGGCGCCTGGCGCTCGGTTTCGGCGCGCTCGTTCTCCTGATGGCGGCGGCCTCGGCCATCGCCGTGGCCGGCTCTGTCCGAATCCACCGCGGCCTCGCCGAGGTGAAGCTCCGCGAGGACGGCGTCCGGCTCTCGCTCGAGCTCGCGAGCGCGGTCCGCGACCAGTACGCCCACCAGGCGCACACGATCATCATCGGCGACGCGTCCCACCTCGGCTTCTACGGCGAGGCGCGCGAGAAGGTGCTCCGGCTCACGCGCGCGCTCCGCCAGGCGGCGGAGAACGCGGACGAGCGCGCGCTCGTCGATCAGATCGAGGCGGAGAGCGGCCGGCTCGACGAGATCTTCCGGGACCGGATCGTCCCGGCGGTGCTGCGCGGCGAGCGGACGAGCGTGAAGCTCGAGCACGACCGGGCGCAGCTCGTCGTGACGCGCATCCAGGACCTCACGCAGAAGCTCGTCTCGAGCTTCGAGTCGTCGATCCGCCGCTTCCGTCAGGACGCGGACCGCGTGCAGCGGCGGACGCTCGCGGTCCTCGTGGGGGCGCTCGTCGCGGCGCCGATCGTCGCCGTCGCGGTCTCGGTCGCCGTCTCCCGCTCGATCGCGGATCCGGTCGCGCGCCTCGAGGCGGGGGCGGCGCGCATCGCGGCGGGAGACCTCGACGCGCGCATCGAGGTGCGCGGCGCGCCGGAGCTCGAGGCGCTCGCAGAGCGGTGGAACGCCATGACCGCCGCGCTCGCCGAGCACCAGGACCGGCTGGTCCAGTCCGAGAAGCTGGCCGGCATCGGCCGGCTCGCGGCGGGCGTCGCCCACGAGATCAACAACCCGCTGGGCGTGATCCTCGGCTACGCGAAGCTGCTCCACCGCCGCGCCGCGCCGGACCTCGCGGAGGACCTCGCGATCATCGAGGAGGAGACGCTCCGGGCGAAGGACATCGTCGAGGGGCTGCTCGACCTCTCGCGGCCGCTCCCCGCCGGCATCGAGCCCGTCGACCTCCGCGCCCTCTCCGAGGACGTCGTCTCGCGGCTGCGCGAGGCGCGCCTCCTCGACGGCGTCGCCGTGAGCGTGGAGGGCGCGGGGAGCGCGCCCGGGCACGCCGAGAAGCTCCGCCAGGTGCTCGTGAACCTGGTCAAGAACGCGGCCGAGGCGGCCGGGGCGGGCGGGCGCGTCGCGGTGCGCGTCGCGGAGTTCGACGGCGCCGCCGAGATCGCGGTCGAGGACAGCGGCCCCGGGCTCGACCCGGGCGTGCGCCGCAGGCTCTTCGAGCCGTTCTTCACGACGAAGCCCCGGGGCACCGGGCTCGGCCTCGCCGTGTCGCGCGCGATCGCCCGGGCGCACGGGGGCGAGCTCGCCGCCGACGCCGCGGCGGGCGGCGGGGCGCGCTTCGCCCTGCGCCTGCCGCTCGAGGCGCCGCCGGCCGCGCCCGGGTCGGCGCGGGCGGAAGGGGGGGCGTGAACCGCATGGCCGAGAAGGTCCGCGTCCTCGTCGCCGACGACAAGGAGAACATGCTGAAGCTGTTCGCGAAGATCCTCGCGGACGGCTACGCCGTCGAGACGGCCGAGGACGGCGCGCGCGCCCTCTCGCTCGTCGCGACGCGCCCCTACGACGTCGTCGTCACCGACATCCGCATGCCCGGCGCGGACGGGTTCGAGCTCCTCGCCGCGGTGAAGGCGCGCGCCCCCACGACCGAGGTCGTGCTGATGACCGGCTACGCGGCGGTCCCCGACGCGGTCCGCGCGATGAAGCTCGGCGCCTTCGACTACCTCGAGAAGCCGTTCGACCCGGACGCCGCGCTCGCCGTGGTGGCCCGCGCCGCGGAGCGCAAGCGGCTCGCCGACGCCGCGCGCCGCGCGGTGGCGCCCGGCGCCGAGCAGGCGTTCCACAACCTCGTCGGCGGGAGCGCGGCGATGCGCGAGGCGTACGCGCTGCTCGAGCGCGCCGCCCAGGTGGACGCGACGGTGCTCCTCCTCGGCGAGACGGGGACGGGGAAGGAGCTCGCCGCGCGCGCCGTCCACTTCCACAGCGCGCGGCGGGAGCGCCGCTTCGTGGCGGTGAACTGCGGCGCCCTCCCCGCCGACCTCGTCGAGAGCGAGCTCTTCGGCCACGCCCGCGGGGCGTTCACGGGCGCCGCCGCCGCGCGGCCCGGGCTCTTCGAGGAGGCGGAGGGCGGGACGATCTTCCTCGACGAGGTGGGCGAGCTGCCCCTCGCGGCGCAGGTGAAGCTCAACCGGGCGCTCCAGGAGAAGGAGATCCGGCGCGTCGGGGACAACGCGCCGATCCGGATCGACGTCCGCGTGGTCGCGGCCACGCACCGGGACCTGCGCGAGGAGATCCGCGCCGGGCGCTTCCGCGAGGACCTCTTCTACCGCCTGAACGTGATCGCGGTGACCCTCCCGCCCCTCCGCGAGCGCGAGGGTGACGTGCCGCTCCTCGCCGCCCACTTCCTCGAGAAGCACGCGCGCGCGCTCCGGCGGAAGGTGGTCGGCGTCGAGCCGGAGGCGCTGGCCCGGCTCGCCGGGTACGCCTGGCCCGGGAACGTGCGCGAGCTCGAGAACACGATCGAGCGGGCGGTCGCCGTCTCGACCGGCGAGATGATCGGCCTCGCCGACCTGCCGCCCGAGGTCGCCCGGGCCGCGCCCGCGCCGACCGGCGCCGCGGCGCTCGCCGCCATGCCCTACAAGGACGCGGTCGCGGGGGCGCGGGAGCGCGTGTCGCGCGAGTACCTCGTCGCGCTCATGACCGAGTTCGAGGGGAACGTGACGCGTGCCGCCGAGCGTGCCGGCGTGGAGCGGGAGAGCCTGCACCGGCTGCTCCGGAAGCACGGGCTCCGGTCGGAGGACTTCAAGAAAGAGTGAGTGGGCGCTCGCACCCACGGGCGCTGAGCAGGTGAGGGGCCGGGCGCGCGCGGGCCGGGCGCGCGATCGGGCCCACCCGAGGGGCCGAGCGCACGGTCGGATGAGCGGAAAAATGCGGTCCCGGGAGAATACCGCCTGTCCCCGGGCGTTGTAGGCGCGAGTGAGAGACCCGACCGCAGCCCGCCTGGACGAGTGCGACTGGTCCGAGTCCGCGGATGGCCTCGACGTGGTGCGCGCGGGGCGGTTCGGCGTGCAATACGAGCCGATCGTCCAGGTCGCGACGGGCCGCGTGCACGCGTACGAGGCGCTCGCGCGCTTCCACCGCGCGGACGGCGTCTGCGTCCCGCCCGCCGTCGTCTTCGAGCGGCTGCGCTCCCACCCCGAGCTGCTCGTCCGCACCGAGCTCGCGCTCAAGCGGATGCAGATCGAGCACGCGCCCGGCAAGCGCGTGTTCCTGAACGTGAGCGCCGGCACCTGGGCGCGCGCCTCCCGCGCCTTCCTCGACGTGCTCGCCGGCTCGCGCGTCCCGGTCGTGATCGAGGCGGTCGAGAACGTCCGCGCCAACGACGTCGGGCGCGGCGCGGCGATGCTCCGCGACCTCACCGCGGCGCGCATCCCCGCGGCGCTCGACGATCTCGGCGGGCCGAACGTCCTCGTCTCCGCCGAGGAGCTCCACCTCGCGCGCGTCCTCAAGTTCGACCGCTCGGTCGTCCGCAACATCCACGATCCGTCCCGCCGCGCGCTCGTCGAGGCGATGGTGGCGTACGCGCGGCGCACCGGGAAGCGCATCGTCGCGGAGGGCGTGGAGACCGCCGCCGATCTGCACGTCGTCCGCGCGCTCGGGTTCCACCTGGCGCAGGGCGACCTCTTCCGCGATCGCTTCCGCCGGTACCGCCCCCACTAGCGCGCGGCGCTGGATCCGGCCGCCGCGTTCGCGCATAACCGCGACCGTGGAGATCCTGCTCTACGCGCTCGGGTTCGCCGCGCTCGCGGTCGGCGTCGCCGGCGTCGTGCTGCCGATCCTGCCCGGCTCGATCTTCCTCGTCGCCGGCACCGCGCTCGTCGCGTGGGCCGGCCACTTCACGCGCGTCGGCTGGGGCATGGTCGCGCTCTCGGCGGCCATCGCCGCGCTCGTGTGGCTCGTCGACCTCGCCGCCGCGGCCCTCGGCGCGAAGGCGTTCGGCGCGTCGCGCTGGTCGGTCGTGGGCGCGTCCGTCGGCCTCGTCGTGGGCCTCTTCCTCGGGCCGCTCGGGATCGTGCTCGGCCCGATCGTCGGCGCGATCGCGTTCGAGCTCTTGCGGAACCCGGATCTCGGCCGCGCGCTCAGGGCCGGAGCGGGCGCGTTTCTCGGGCTCGTGCTCGGGAACGCCGTGAAGATCGCGCTCGCGTTCGTGCTGGTCGGCGCGGTCGTGCTCGCGCTCGTGGTCTAGGGGCGCGTCCTCCGGCCGCCGTCGCGGAGCGTCACCGCCCGGCCCTCCGCTTCGCGGGGCCCCGCGGGAGCCGATTGCTCCGGCGCGACCGCCCCAAAGCCATCCATCCGGCACGCGCCGCGGCGGCCCCTTCATCGTGAGAGGGAGGCGACTCGCCGCGCTGACCCAGGGCGCTCCCCGCCTCGGCGGGTTGCGCCCGGCCGCGGTGCTGCCAGCTTGTGCGGTGCATGATCGAGATCCACGAGCCAGGGGCGCTGGCGGACGCGATCGACGTGGAGCTCGCCCGGTTCGAGCAGGTCGGGCGCGTCTACCGCGTCCCGGCCGCGCTCGAGGACCAGGCCGAGGCGCTCGAGCGCGTCGCCGCGATGCTGCGGGAGGCGGAGCGGCGCGGGCAGGAGGTCGATCTCGGCGAGGAGGTCGTGCACCTCCTCCGGCAGTTCCGCGGCGCGCTGCGCGCGGTGGGCGGGGCGGCGGCGGAGGCGTGAGCGGCGGCTCGCTCACGGGGGGGCGCGCGCGATCCCGCGCGAGCATCACGCGCCGAGAGTGAAGACGCTCCATCCGTGAATGATGCGTGGTGAGGTGCGGTCGCGCCCCGCACGCGCCCGCTGGCGCCTACCTACTCGCCCGGTGCCCCACGTCGCCGCACAGACGTGCGGCGATTGCGTGTTCCTGGCGTGCCGGCGCCCCCTTGCGCTGGCGCGGCGTATTCACAAATAGTGAGTTGCGTGATCGCGCCCCACCTCGAACCACACGTCCCCCGATGCGCGGCCGGGTGGCGATGTGAAGGGAGCACGTTCACAAGCCCGTTCGGGCCCTTTAAGGGTCTCCCTCGAACGGCTCAGAGTCTCTCCATTCCGGGACGGGGCGCCCGGGGAGGGGATTCACCATGAGAATCATCGTCGGTCTCGCGCTCGCGCTGTGCGCGCAGCTCGCGGCTGCAGATCCGGGGAAGCAGCACGAGCTCAGCCGCGGCGAGCTCGACCAGGTGCTCTCGCAGGTCGGGCGGATCGAGCTCTACCGCGCCGATGCGGACCTTCAGAACGGGCTCCTGTTCTTGCACGGCCAGGGCTTCGGCACGCGGCCCGGCCTCGTCGTGCTGGGCAAGACCGTGCTGGACATCGAGAGCTTCTCGCCGACGGATATCGTCGCGAAGCTCCCGAAGGGCGTGAGCGCCGGCACCTACCGCGTCGTGCTGGTCCGCTCGCCGGGGCTCCAGAGCGCTTTCATCGACGTCGCGATCGGCGTCGGCGGCGCCGTTGCAGCGGCGGCGACGCCCGCTTCCGCCGGCCCGCAGGGTCCTGCCGGTCCTGCCGGTCCTGCCGGTCCTGCCGGTCCGCCCGGTCCCGCCGGTCCCGCCGGTCCTGCCGGTCCTGCCGGTCCTGCCGGTTCCGTCGGTCCTGTCGGTCCTGTCGGTCCCGCTGGTCCTGCCGGTTCCGTCGGTCCTGCCGGTCCTGCTGGTCCTGCCGGTTCTGTCGGTCCTGCCGGATCCGTCGGTCCTGCCGGTCCTGCTGGTCCGCAGGGTGCCGCCGGTCCGCAGGGTCCGACGGGGCTCGCCGGCCCGATGGGCGAGACCGGGCCGATGGGCCTCCCCGGCCCGATGGGACCGATGGGCCCGCAGGGTCTCCAAGGGCCGCAAGGTCTCCAGGGCGATCCGGGCCCGATGGGTCCCATCGGTCCGCAAGGCCTACAGGGTGACGTCGGTCCCCAGGGTCTGCAGGGCGTGTCCGGCGTCTCCAACTACGAGGTGCTGGGGCAGGTGATCTCGATTCCTGCCGGAACCGACACCAAGTGGACGTTCACCAAGTCCTGCTCGACCGGCAAGAAGATCCTCGGCGGCGGCGCGTCGTCCGACTTCCTCACGGAGCCGACGCTGACCGGCAGCTACCCGTCGTCGGACGGCCTGTCGTGGAAGGCGGAGTTCCGTCAGCGCTCGGCCGGCGCGTACACGGGGAAGATCTACATCATCTGCGCGACCGTGAACTGAGGCGCGACCTGCGCTGACCGTCCGTGCCCGGCGCCGCCAGGGGGTGGCGCCGGGCACGCTCGTCTTCGCGGCTCGCGTCCGAACCAGGCGCCCGCCCGGCGCGGACGCCCGCCTTGCGCGCCGGCCGCCCCCGTGGTGTCCTCCGGCGCGTGGAGCTCCCCGTCGATGCAGCCCGCGCCCTCGATGCCGTCCGGCGCACCGGGCAGAACGTCCGGTTCGAGGTGAAGAAGGCCTGCGAGCAGGAGCGCTGGCGCCTCAAGGTCCTCTACGACGCCGCCGATCCCGCGACCGGCGAGACGACCACAGTCGCGCTCGGCCTCCTCTGGTCCGACGACAAGGCCGGCGTCACCGCGCTCTGCGATCGGCTCGCGCGCGGCGAGGCGTGACGTCGCCGTCGCCTCGCATCGTCCGGAACGTGATCGCGTAGCGCTCGGTCTTGACCAGCGGGACGTGATGCTGCCAGTCCCAGCGCGCGGCACGGGCGAGGACGTACGCGTCCCCTGGCCCGAGCGGCAGCTCGAGCCGCTCGCCGCCCGGGCCGCCCTTCCGGAGCTGGAAGCGCGCGGGCCCACCGAGCGAGATCCCGACGACGAGCCCGAACGCCGGCTTGTCGCGGTGCCAGCCGATCCCGGCGCCCGGCGGGTAGCGGATCGCGCTGGCCATGACGAGCTCGGCGGGGAGCACGCCCGCGAACGCCGCGGCCCGCTCACGCAGGGCGAGGAGCCACTCCGGGAACGGCGGCCCGGGCTTCACTTCGCGTGCATCGTACGCGTAGTCGTGGCCGAAGTACGCGACCTCGCGCTTCGCCGTGAAGCCGCGCATCTCGAACGGGCGAAAGGCGAGGCGCGCGGCGTGGGCGCGGGCGTCCGCCTCCTCGGTCGGCGAGAGGAGGCCGGCGCGGAACGCGAGGCCGTCCGGCACCGCGACGCGCAGGGCGTCGAAGGTGAAGAGCTCCTGCTGCATCGATAATTCCTAACGGCGGCCGGCGGCTCACGCCCAGTCGCGCGGCGCGCGGAGCACGTCGAGGAGCGCCGCCTCGGGGCTCCCGGGCTCGGGGCGGAGGTCGTACGGCCAGCGGACGGCGGGCGGGAGCGACATCAGGATCGACTCGACGCGGCCGGAGGTCTCGAGGCCGAAGACGGTGCCGCGATCCCAGACGAGGTTGAACTCGACGTAGCGGCCGCGCCGCACCTCCTGCCAGCGCCGCTCGCGCTCGCCGTAGGGGAGGTCCTTCCGGCGGAGGACGATCGGCAGGTACGCGTCGAGGAACCCGCGCGCGACCTCCTCGCAGAACGCGCGCGTCGCGTCGAGATCGCCGCCGAGGTCGTCGAAGAAGAGGCCGCCGACGCCGCGGTGCTCGCCCCGGTGGCGGAGGAAGAAGTACTCGTCCGCGGCGCGCTTGTGCGCCCCGTACGGCTGGCCGTTCCGCTCGCACGCGCGGCGGAGGACGGCGTGGAAGTGACGGCAGTCCTCGTCGAACAGGTAGTAGGGCGTGAGGTCGGCGCCGCCGCCGTACCAGGCGGCGTCGCCGCGGCGGAGGAAGCGGACGTTGGCGTGGGCGGTGGGCACCAGCGGGCTCCGCGGGTGGACGACGATCGAGAGCCCGGCGGCGGCGAACGTCTCCCCCTCGCCGCTGAGCCGCCGCGCGAGGTCGTTCCCGACCGCCCCGTGCACGTCGGACACGTTCACGCCGGCCTTCTCGAACACCGCGCCGTCCTGGAGCACGCGCGTCACGCCGCCGCCGCCGCCGGGCCGCCGCCACGCGTCCGTGCCGAACCGGGCCGCGCCGTCCGCGCGCTCGAGGGCCGCGCAGATCTCGACCTGCAGGGCGGAGACGGCCCCGGCCATCGCCGCGTGGGCGCGATCGAGCTCGGCGGGCGCGGCGCACCTCCCGCGGGGGGACCTCGCTCAACTCAGCCGTGCTGAGCCAGCGCGGTGTCGCCCTCCGGCGCCGGGATCTCCACGCCAAACGTGCTTCCGCGCTCGACCTCGCTCTCGACCCAGATCCGCCCGCCGTGCGCGTCGACGATCCGCTTCGCGATCGCGAGCCCGAGCCCCTGCCCCGCGTAGCGCGCGGGCGAGCCGCGGTAATACCGCTCGAAGACGTACGGCAGGTCCTCCGGGGCGATGCCGCGCCCGGTGTCCGCGACGAGGAGCAGGGCCGAGCGCGGGCGCGCCTCGACGCGGACGCGGATCTCGCCGCCGTCGGGCGTGGCCTTGATCGCGTTCCCGACGAGGTTCGAGAGCACCTGCGCCATCCGCTCCCGGTCGGCGAGCGCGGGCGCCGCGCCGGCGGGTGGCTCCAGCCGGAGCGCGACCCCCTCCTCCTCGGCGACGGTCGCGAGCGTCTGCACGACCTCGGCGGCCACCTCGGCCGCGTCGATCGGCTGGAGCCGCATCGAGAGCCGCCCGGCGTCCAGGCTCGCGAGATCGACGAGGTCGGAGACGAGGCGGGTCATCCGGTCCGAGGCTCGGAGCAGCGTGTGCGAGACGCGCGCCTGGATCGAGCCGGCCGCGGCCGTTCGGGCGAGCGCGCCCGCCCCGGCCTTGATCGCGGCGATCGGGTTCTTGAGGTCGTGCGAGACGATCGAGAGCACGTCGTCCCGCGCCGCGGTCGCCTCGCGCGCCTCGCGGTAAAGCCGCGCGTTGTCGATCGCGAGCGCGCACCGCTCGGCCAGGGCGAGGGCGAGCGCGAGGTCCTCAGGGCCGTAGCGCCGCCCGGACTCCGAGGTGGCGAAGTCGAGGACGCCGAGCAGCCGGCCGCGCGCGCGGAGCGGAACGCCGATGAACGACGTGAGGCCGCCGATCCGCTCGAGCAGCGCACGCCGGTACGGCGCGGTGCGCTCGCCTTCCTCGATGAACCCCCGCGCGTCGGTGAGGAGCTCGGGCTCGCCGGTGCGGAGTACCCGCCCGACGCCGTGCGCGGCGCCGACGTCGATGGGGTAGTGCCCGAGCAGCTCGCGCGCCGCCTCGAGCCGCGCGGGATCCGCCGCCTCGACCGCCACGCGCCTGAGCTCGCCGCTGCGCTCCACGGCGACGACCATGCACCAGTCCGCCATGTCCGGGACGATGAGCCGCGCGATCCGCGCGAGCGTCGGGCCCTCGTCGAGCGTCTCGGCGAGGACGCGCCCCGCCTCGGCGAGGAGCCGCTCGGCGTGCCGGGCGCGCAGCGCGCCCGTGAGATCGCGGAACGAGACCACCGTCCCCTGCCGCTCCCCGCCCGCCTCGATGGGCGCGGCGCGCCAGGCGACCGTGAGCGCCGCGCCGTCCTTGCGGACGAACGTGTCCTCCTGGTCCTCGCCCATCCGCTCCGGCGCGAGCGCGGCGGTGATCGGGAAAGGCTCGCTGCCGTCTCGGCGCGGGTGGACCACCTCGTGAAACGGACGCCCGAGGATCTCCGCCTCGGACCAGCCGAGGAGCGTCTCGGCCGCGGGGTTCACGAAGGTCGTGCGCCCCGCCGCGTCCAGCGCGCAGACGCCCTCGGCGAGGTGGTTCGTGACGGCGCGGCTGAACTCGAGCTTCGCTTGCACGTGCGCCTGGGCCTGCACGTGCTGGATCGCGGCGCCGACGACGGTCGCGAACGTCTGGAGGAACCGGACCTCCTCGACGCGGAACCGGAGCCGTCCGCGCGCGTACACCTCGATCGTGCCGCACGGCGCCGCACGCCCGGTGCCGAGCCGGACGTGGGCGCGGACGCGCCGGAGGTGCTCGGTCCGGGGCGCCGACCCCCACTCGGCCGCGGGGAGGCCGGCTCCGCCCTCCGGCGCGGGGACGAAGCGCGCGAGGTCCGCGTGCAGCGCCTCGCCGACGGTGCGGACGGCGTCGGCGAGGAGCGGCTCGACGCCGGCGGTCGCCAGCGCGCGGCGGCCGAACGTCGCGAGCGCGGCCCACTCCTGCTCGCGCGCCGCCGCGGCGGCGCGGCGCTGCTCGACGCGGCGAAACGTGCGCCTCAGCCCGTCGCTCACCGCGACGACGGGGATCGACACCGCGGCGAAGAAGAGCAGCCGGAGGTCCGGGCGGGTCTGCGGCGGGGCGAGCCCCGCCGCCGAGTGGAACGCCCACGCGAGGAGGACGAAGCTCGCGACGCTGGTCAGCGTCCCTGCGCGGGCGCCTCGGACGAGCGACACGATCGCGGCGGCGGCGACGGGGAAGAGCAGGTAGCCGCCCTCGAGCTCCGGCGCGAGGACGATGCTCAGCGCGACGCCGGCGCACGCCGCGCTCGGCGCGAGGAGCAGCGTCGGGACGCGCTCGAACGCGGGCCAGAGGCCGGTCGCGGGTCCACGCGCCTCGAGGGCCACGGTGGGGCACACGCCGGGGGCGGAAGGAGATCGGCGAGGTCGGACGCCGGGGTGTGCGCAGGGATCTTATCCCGCTTCGCTCTGAGCGAAGACGGCCCGGACGATCTCGGCCGGGGGAGTGCCCCGGTCCGCGGCGAGCCTCCGCCTGCTGGTGAGCCTCACCACGGTGCTGCAGATCTCGTCGATCCCCGGATCCGATCCCGAACCTAGCGAACTTCCTGGGGGTTCCCGAGGGTGGGCCCCGGGAGCGTTGCGTTTCTCGGCGATCGGCGCTCGGGGCCGTGCAGACGGGCTCGCCGCCGCCCGATCGGTAACCCTGCGTGAACGCGCGGGGATCGTCGCGGGGCCGCCGCGGACGGTGGGTTGGTCCGAGGATTGCCCTACCGGTGATCGACTCGAGCAACGGAGCCCGAGCAAACGAAGGAGCGCCGCCATGATGTTCGCGTTCGTGATCGCCCTCGTCGGAATCGTCGTCCTCGGCTCGATGGACCTCGCCGCCTCGCACGGCTGAAGCCGAAACTTTCGCCCCTTCGCGTGATTGGAGGCACGCCATGACGCACGAGTTCCTCTCGATCTATCCCGCGAAGCTCATGGAGTACGGGCTCGCCATCACCTACCTCCTGCTCTTCATCCCGTTCTGGTCGTACGTTCAGAGCGGGCGACGCGCCCCGGCGCACGTCCGCTCTACGGCGCGGGCCCCGGCTCCGGCGCCCGCCCGCGCCGCGGGCGCCGTCGCGCTGCGCCCCGTCGTGCAGGGCTGGTTCCACGTGCCGGCGGAGGTGCACCTGCACCCCGGCCACACCTGGGCGCGGCTCGAGCCGGAGGGCGTCGTCTCGATCGGCCTCGACGACTTCGCGCACAAGCTGGTCGGCCCCGCCCCCGTGTCGCTCCCGGTCGTCGGAGCCCGGGTCTCGCAGGGTGAGCCGGCGCTGCGCGTCGGGGACGAGGAGAAGAAGGTGTCCCTCGTCGCCCCGGTCGACGGGACGGTCGTGGCGGTGAACGCGGCGCCCTCGGCCGAGGATCCGTACGGCGCGGGCTGGTTGCTCAAGGTGAAGGCGCCCCGGCTCGCGGCGAACCTGCGGCAGCTCAGGTTTGGCGGCGCGGCCCGGCGGCTCCTGGAGGAGGCGGCGGAGGAGCTCGCGGCGCGCGTCAGCCCGGAGCTCGGGGCGGTGCTGCAGGACGGCGGCGCGCCGGTGAACGGGATCGCGCGGGAGCTCGCGGGAGAGCGGTGGGACGGGGTCGCCCGGACCTTCTTCCTGACGTGATCGAAGCGACCGGCAGCGAACGCGAAACAAGAAAAGGCCCGCGTAGCGGGCCTTTTCGTTCACCGAGCTGAACGCTCTTCTTTGCGAGCGGATTCCCGGCTCACGCCGGGCGAGACTGCAAGTCTGTCCTCGACTGCGACGTCTCTGCTATCTCGCCCTCCTTTGCTGTCCAAGACCATCGTAGCCGCGGCGAGGCCGCTGTGCATCCCCCGACGCTGGGATAAAGGCACCCCCTTTTCGGTCCTGGCGAGCGAGCCGGCGCGCGAGACCCGGGCCCCGAGGGGCGGTGTCAGGGAAGCCCCGGCGCCGCGCGCGGCCGAAGCGCGGCGCGACGCCGCGTCCGCGCGCGGCGCGCCGCGGCGTAGCGTCGCGGGCGCTGATCACTTGCCCGTCGGCGGGGCCGTCGACGGTGACCTGCTCTGCCCCGGCGCAGGCGAGGGCGACTCCGAGGAGCCCGTGCCGGTCTCCCCCGGCGCCGGGAGCGCCTTGGGCGCGACGCTCTTCACGATCTCCGGGACCGCGATCGCGAGCTCGGACTCGAGCTGCTGGCCGACCTCGTTCTGCGCCTCGGGGAGCCGATCGAGGAGCTTCTTGCCGGTCGGCGTGGCGTAGAAGTCGGCGATCTTCCGCAGCTCGTCCGGTGTGAACTGCCGCGCGAGGGCCTGCGCCTGCGTCTCGACCGTCTGCTGGTACGGCAGGCGATCGCCGAGCTGCTTGCGCATCGAGGTCTGCAGGTCCGCGGGGACCGGCTCGCCCTTGCTCGAGAGCGCCTTCGAGACCTGACCCGAGAGGGCGGCGGCGTAGCGGTCGAGGAGCTGGTCCCAGCGCTGCTGGGAGACGAGCAGGCGCGATAGATCCTTCGCGGCCGGTGGAACCGGCTGGGTCGCGGTGCCCGACTTCGAGGGGGCGCTCCCTGGCGGGGCACCCTGGGCGGCGGCCCCCTGCGCGATGGGGCCGGCGGCGGAGAGCGTGGGGACGAGGAAGGCGAGCGCGGCAAACGTGGCAGGTCGCATGGGGGTACCTCCGGGACGGACAGGCCTCGCTCCACGTTCCTCACGAGCCGGCCGAGGCGGCACCCGCCAGCGGGCGCCCCGGGCCGGAGCACGCCCATAAGCTGCAACCGGGTCGTGGCCGCGAACGCTCGACGTCCGCGCTACATCTTCGATGGCGGACGGCTCTCCCGGGAGTGGACATGAGACTCGCCAGGTGGAGGAGCGGAGCACGCGAGCGGCTCGGCCTCGCGCGTGTGGGCACGGCGCTCGCGGCGACGAGCATGGGGGCGATCGCGGTGGGGGCGATCGCGGTCGGCGCGATCGCCATCGGCGCGCTCGCGATCCGGGCGCTCGCCGTGAAGACGGCGAGGATCCAGCGGCTGGAGATCGGTGAGCTCACGATCGGCGGGCAGCCGTTCCGCACCACCGGCGCCTGATCGCCGATCGTCTGGTCGCCGGAGCGGCTCGCGCTCGTGCTTGCCGAACCCTCGCCCGACTTCACCCTAAGGCGTGCGTCCTTCATCGCACCCGGGACCGACGGCGGCGACGCTCCCCGTTACATCGCCCGCATGTTCCGTCGCATCCGCCCGGCGCTGTTCGGGCGCGCCGCCCTGCCGCTCCTCGTCGCTGCGATCGTTGCGCTTCCCGTCGCGGCGTCGGCGCACGCCGCGCTGCTCGAGTCCACGCCGCGCGACGGCGAGGTGCTGACCACGCCGCCGCCCGTCGCGGTGCTCCGCTTCAACTCCCGGGTGGAGAAGGGGCTCACGCGCGTCGCGCTGGCCGGCCCCGGCGGAAGCGTCGTCCCGCTCACGCCCTCGCGCGGGGGCGAGGACGATCCGCCGGACCGCATCTCGATCCCGCTGCCGGCGCTCACGCCGGGCGCATACCAGCTCAAGTACCGGGTCCTCGCCGCGGACGGCCACGCGACCCCGGGGCTGATCCGCTTCACCGTCGAGGCCGCCGGAGCGGCCCGGTGATCCTGCTCGCCGGGTTCCTCGAGGTCATCTTCAAGGCCGTGGTGCTCGCGGGCTACGCGCTCGCCATCGGCGGCGTCGCGTTCCGCCTGGGCGTGCTCCGCCCGCTCGGCGACCGGGTCCCCGCGCCGATGCTCGCGCGGAACCTCCGGCTGATCGCGGGCGGCGGTGCCGCCGTCCTCGCCTTCCAGCTCGCCACGCTGCTCATCGAGCTGTGGGCGCTCGCGGACGAGCTGGGGCGCTGGCCGGTCGCGGACTTCCTCGCCACCCGCTTCGCCCGCGCCGGCATCGCGCACGCGGCGGCGGGCGGCGCGCTCGCCCTCGTCGCGCTTCGAGGCTCCGCGAGGCGCGGCGCGACCTGGGCGCTGCTCGGTGCCGGCGCGCTCCTGCTCGCGGCGAGCGGCGCCCCGTTGGTCCACGGCGCGAGCCGGCTCGAGGGCGCGGCGGCGCTCTCGACCGTCACGGTCCTCCACCAGGTGGGCGCGGGGATCTGGGCGGGCGGCGTCCTCCACCTCCTCGCCCAGCGGCCGCTGCGCCGCGACGCCCCGGGCGCCGCCGAGGCGTGGACGGCGATGGTGACCCGCTTCTCGCCGGTGGCGATCTGCGGCGTGCTCGTCATCGCCGCGACCGGCGCGTTCCTCGGGTGGCGCTACATCGCGACGGCGAGCGGGCTCGTCGGCACCGCCTACGGGGCGATGGTCGTGACGAAGATCGGGCTCATGGCGACGGCGCTGATCCTCGGGGCGAGGAACTTCCGCACGGCGCGCCGCTGGCGGAGCGGAAGCGCGACCGCGGGCGAGGTGGGCGCGGTCCGTTCGCTCGTCGAGGCGGAGGCCGGTGTCCTGGTGGTCGTCGTGCTCGCGGCCGCGGCGCTCACGTCGCAGCCGCCCGCGGTCGACGTGCGCGAGCGGGCGACGCCTCGCGAGGTGGCGGAGGTGTTCGCCCCGAAGCGCGTCCAGCTCTCCCGGCCTCCGTACCGCGAGCTCGTCGCGACGGCCGCGGCGTCGCTCGACCCGTACGCGCTCCCCGGCCCCTACGACCGGGCGCAGAGCAACTTCAACCACAACGTCTCGGGGCTGCTCGTGCTCGTCGTCGCGCTCGGGGCGCTGCTCGATCGCACCGGGAAGCTGCCCGCGGCGCGCCACTGGCCCCTCGCGTTCCTGCTTCTCGCCGCCTTCATGCTGATGCTGGCCGAGCCGAACGGCTGGCCGTTCGGGCCCGAGGGGTTCTTCGAGACGCTGCTCGCGCCCTCCGTGCTCCTGCACCGGCTCGCGACGGCGATGGTCGTGGCGCTCGCGGTGTTCGAGTGGCGGGTGCGGGTGGGCGGGCTCGCGGCGACGCGCTGGCGGTTCGCGTTCCCGGTCCTCGCCGGCGCGGGCGGGGCGCTGCTCCTCACCCATTCCCACTCGGTCCTCGCCGCCAAGTGGGCCTATCTCATCGAGGTCTCGCACAACGCCATCGGCCTCCTCGCGGTCC
>Ga0318498_10000210_pt1 | contig 15428 bp, 14 predicted proteins | sample GRESIP109b1f24_FD_203488 | JGI IMG/M metagenome (GOLD analysis project Ga0318498, IMG submission 203488) | Tropical soil microbial communities from Luquillo Experimental Forest, Puerto Rico - GRE.SIPMG.109b1f24 | ecosystem: Environmental > Terrestrial > Soil > Tropical forest > Bulk soil... | reverse complement strand
GGCGCGGACGAAATCACTAGCGGTGGTCATGGATGACTCGGCCGCGCCGATCACCCCCTACATCTACTGGATCGTTTTTGATATCGGCCGGCAGACCACCAATATTCAGGCCGGGGAGATTCCGGCGGGTGCCCGGCAGGCCCGGAATAGTAAAGGCACCATCGGTTATGATCCGCCCTGCCCGGTGGGCCACGATCATTTCTACCGTTTTACCGTTTACGCCCTTGGGTCGGTACTCCACCTGGCTAACGGGGCCAGCCTGAAATCGGCCTGGTCTGCGATCGCCGATGCCGCTATCGCACGCGGGCGGCTCCCTGCCAAGGCCACTCCGTAATCGTACAGTTACAGTACGTAAACGACACGAGTTTAAAAATTCGCTAAATGCATGACAGCGGCTAGAGGCGTCCGCCAGAATCACTGACCAGGAGTTCAGCCTTGGACTGATCCAAGGTGCTAGCGACACAGGGGAAGGTCCGCGTCGATGGCCGCGTGTACCTCGCTAGCGCCGCCCACGTGGCCACGGCTCTCTGGGTGGTGGAATGAAGCTGCTGCTGCTGGTTGGCCTCGCAGCCGTCGTCATCGTGATCCTCATCGCCGTCTTCCTGAGCATCCGGCTCGGGCGTGGGGACGACCATGAGGAGCCGGTGAGGCCCGGCAGCCGCGATCGCGGTCGCCGGGACGACAAGGATCCACGCTGGCAGGACGCTGAAGAACACGACGCCCGCCGGGCCACAGCTGCCAGCCGGACGGGCGGCAGCGGCCGCTTGGCCCGGGACGAGGCCGATACCTCCCGCCATCAGGACGGCGCCGAGCGCCGGCCCTCGCGCGAGCAGGCGTCCCGCGGGCGGGACCGCGACTACGACTACCCGGACCACCGCGACACCGGGCCGCTGGAGCATCCGAGCAGCCCCCGGCGGGCCGCGGCCAGGAATGGGCGCCCGCCCAGCGGCCGCGAGTATCGCGACCGGCCCGCTGACGGACGCCGTGACCAGCGCGGCGCCGGCCAGCCTGACTACCCGGACTACCAGTCCGGCCCGCAGCGCGGCTACGCCGGCGGCCACCCGTCTGGCCCGCTGCCAGTGCCGGACTTCCATTCGGGTGAGTACCCAGCGGCCGACTACCCGTCGATGGATTTCCCGTCTGGCCCGCTGACGGCCGCCGACTACCCGTCCGCGGACTACCCGTCGATGGATTTCCCGTCTGGCCCGCTAGCGGCCGCCGACTATCCGTCCGGCGACTATCCGGCCGCTTCGGCCAGCGGCCACCCGGGCAGGCGGAGCCGGTCAAAGTCCGAGAAGGGCAAGAAGGGCGCCAGCCGACCGCAGCCGGAGTCACGGCGCAAGCCCGCCAAGTCGCAGAGCCCGGCCAAGGGACGGTCGCGGAGCAGGCGCGATGACGATGACTGGCCAAGCACGGAGTGGGACAAGCTGACCGACGAGCAGTACTGGGCCGAGCTCTCCTCCGACAAGCCGCTGTCCACGAGTGCCCGCCCCGCACAGGCGCCCACCGAGCCGGCGGCCGGCAACGGCAGATCCCGGACCGCGAACGGCAAGCCTGCGGCCGCCCAGGGCGCTCCCGCGCCCATGCCCCCGGCAGGGCCCGGCCGTGACCTGCCCAGCCGGAAGGCGCCTGGCCCGCCGCGGCAGCCAGACACCGAGCGTCTCCCGGTCCGCGCGCGGCCGCAGCCGCCGGTACCGGCCCGGGTCGCGAATGGATCCCCCATCACCAGCCGGGCCGAGGCGAGCCTCCCCCGGCCGGCCGAGGAGCCGAGCCTCGCCGTGCTGAGCAGCCTGGCCAGCAGTGCGCCAGCCCGGCCGTATGGCGCGCTGGATGAGGATCCGCTGACCAGTCCCTCATTCTCCCGGCCGGCCAGGGACAGCCGCTCTTACCACCGGGCCAGTGCGCCGCCCGGGGGCTCCGGCAGTCACCGGCGGCCAGCCGCCAGCCTGGCCAGCGCCAGCTACGACATGGGTGGCTACGGCACTCCCAGCGAGCGGCGGGACAGCTACCAGCCGGGCCCGGGCCGCCACCCCAGCCTGCCCTACCTGGCCGGCGACTACAGCGGCAGTGGCATGTACAGCGCCCCGCCCGCCGGCCCGCCAGCTGACGGGTACCAGCTTCCCGGGCAGGCAGGCCCGGGCTACACCTACCAGGCTGCGCCGCCGTCACCGGGCCACCCGGCGAGCTGGCACCGGGCACCGGACGAGCCGGTTCCCGCACAGGGCAATCCTTACGGCAGTTACGTGACCCCGGAGCCACCCAGTTACCAGGCCAGCCCGGCGATGTACGCCGATTCCCACCCGAGCGGCGGCCCCGCCTATCCGGCCGACCCTGCGCGCGGCTACCCCCCCTACCAGCCCGCGATTGCGGCAGCCGGTCATTCCGCCGACGCCAGGCACTATCCGGCGGCCGGCGGTTACCCGCAGGGCGGCTACCCCACTGATGGCGGCTACGGCTACGAGCAGCACGCCAGCCAGGCCGTTTACCCTGCCCCGCCGGAAGCTGCCAGCTACCCGCCGGGATACACCAGCGGCTACCCCGGCGCCTCATATCAGCACAACGGGTACGGTTACCCAGCCGAACAGGGTTGACATACCCGTAGGCCCGCGGCGGACAATATCCCGATCGCGACACAGGAGCAGGGGAAGAGTTGGAACGCCCTCGGGATCACGCACGCAGCTATCACCTGCACCGGCTGGCGACCGCCCTGGACACCCAGGGCCTGCACTCGACCGTGCAGACCACCTATCCGGCCGCGCTGCATATCTTCACACCTGGTGCGGCCATGCTCGCCGAGAGTATCGACTGTATTCCGGGTACCGACGACAGCGGCCGCCTGCACTGGTACTACCGCTGGTCGTGGGGCGAGCTGCTGCACGACGTAGACGACCCATCGGCCGCAGCCGCGAAAATCGCCGACGTTCTGTCCGCCCGCTGACCGGCTAACTGCGGACCGGGGAAAGATGCTCGAGCGCCCGCGACGCATAGGCGAGAACGTGCGGCATCAGCGGGAAACGCCGCAAGTCGTCCCTGCTGAACCAGTGATAGGCACGGGCGGCGCGGTAGTCGAGGGAGACTTCACCGCCTACCACCTGGCAGAAATACACAAAGTCCAGGTACTCCGCTGACGGGCTGATCCGGATTTCCTGGATAGACACTGGCATCGGCAGCGGGGACGCGGCCTCGTCCCTGACCTCCATCCCGCCGCCGCTGACCACCGCCACCGACAGCCCGGTCTCCTCCTGCACCTCCCGGATCAGCGCTTCATGCGGGTACTCCCCCGATGCCAGTTCGATCCGGCCACCGGTCGGAACCCAGCGGGACAGGCCGCCGTGCCACAGCAGCAGCACCCGGTCGTCGCGCACCACATAGCCGCCGGCCACATATGTCGCATCGCGCAGGTACTTCACCGGTCGTCACCGCCCGTCTCCGGCTCGAGGCCGCACATGGCGATGACGATGTCGACCGTTTCGTCCACGGACATCTTGTCGGTGCGGATTACCACGGCGTCCGCCGCCACCCGCATGGGTGACGCCTCCCGTTCCCGGTCCATCCGGTCGCGATCGGCCAGCTGCAGCTCCACGTCGGCCTGACTGCGCAGTTCCTCGGCGCTTTGTGCCCAGAGTTTGCGGGCCGCCCGCTCCTGCAAGCTGACGTCGAGGTACAGCTTGAGATCGGCGTCCGGCGCGACCACGGTGCCGATGTCCCGGCCGGCCAGGATGGTCGGCCCCTCGGACAGCACCCGCCGCTGGATCTGCCGCACGACTTCCCGGACCCGCTCGAAGCGGGCTACCCGGGGCACGGTCGTGGTGATCTCGTCGGTGTGCAGCCGCATCTCCGACAGTGGGCGCCCGGCCACCCGGATCACCCCGCCTCCACCGGCCCGGGTGGTCTCCACTGCTTTCAGCACGCGCGCCGCGACCGTGAGCACCCCGTCCAGATCATCGGGATCGGTGCCGTCGTCCAGCACACCCCTGGCGATAAGCCGGTAGATGAGCCCGGTATCGACCATCGCGTAGTGCAAGCGTGCTGCCATGGCCTGGCCGATGGTGCTCTTGCCGCTGCCGGCCGGCCCGTCGATGGCGATCGTTGCTGGTCGCACTGTCTCTCCTTCGGCAGGCGGCACGGGCCGGGCATCGCAAACACGTCTGCGCAAGTGTAGACCGAGGCCGGCCGCCGGCTGCGGGCAAACCTGGCCGCGGGGAGACCCTGGCCGCGGCCCCGTCCCGGCCGCCGCTGCCGCTCAGGCCAGGCCGAACAGCCGCCGGGGGTTGGTGACTGCGACTGCCTGGACTTCGTGGTCGGTCAGGGCGGCGGCCAGGGTGCCCACCGGGCTGGCCAGTGCCATGTCGAAGGGCAGGTCGGTGCCCAGCACCACGTGGTCCAGGCCTACCCGGTCGACCAGGTAGCGCAGCGCCTGACGGTCGTGGGTGATCGTGTCGAAGAACAGCGCGCCGAAGAAATCCCAGGCATCCTCCGGCGCGTCCGCCAGTTCGGGCCGGACCCGGCGGGCGTGCACCAGCCGGCCAGTCTGGTACGGCAGGAAGCCGCCGCCGTGCATGAGCACCAGCCGCACCCGGGGATGGCTGGCCAGCATCCCCGCGCAGATGAGCCGCTCCACCGTGATAGTGGTCTCCAGCGGGTTGCCGATCGCGTTCTGCAGGTACCACGCCGCGAGCGCGGGGTGCGGGCAGTTGAAGGCCGGATGGATGAGCACCGGCCGCCCCAGCGTGTCCGCCCGCTGCCAGAACACGGCGAATCCCGGCTCGTCCAGCCTGCGGCCGGCGATCGAGGTCCCGATCGCCGCCCCGACCGCGCCGGCCGCGACTGCCTCGGTGAACATCCGGCCGGCCACCGGCGGGTCCTGCATCGGCAGGTTGGCCAGCCAGTGCAGGCGATCCGGTGCCTGTGCACAGAAATCGGCCATGCCCTCATTGCTGGCCTGGCAGAGCGCCGCGGCGGGCCTGCTGGCCAGGTCGTAGCCGAACAGCACCGGCGCCGGCGAGATCACCGCCCCCCAGAGCCCGCGGCCGGCCAGGTCGGCGAGCTTCGCAGCGGGGTCGTGGAAAGCCGGTACCAGCGGGAACGGCACGTGATGGGGGCTGCGGAACTCGCCGCCGGTGGCGGACAGGCCGAGCCCGCTGGCCCGCTCAGCCAGCCGGAGCACCGGCACCGGGATGACATGGTTATGGACGTCGATGAACACCCAGCCTCCTGGCCGCTGCCACGGTCGGTAGTCATGCCAATCTTGCCCAGGCTCGCCTGATCGGTGGCGGACCGGGGCCAGTTGCCGGGTTCGGCGTCGGCGGTAACGTTCCCGGAAGGCCTTGGAACCCGCCCATGTATCGGTGTGGCTCAGCCAGCAGGGCTAGCGCGTCACACGGGACAGCACACGACGAGTCGATGGGCGGGACGATGACGACAGAACCAGCCACGGTAGCCGTGATCGGGCTAGGGAACATGGGACTGCCCATGGCTGGCCACCTGCTTGCGGCCGGCCATCGCGTCCTGGGGTGTGACCTGCGCCCCGGGCCGGCGGCCGCCCTGGCCGCCCTCGGCGGAGTGGCGGCACCGGATCCGGCGGCGGCTGCCCGGGGTGCCCGGGTGGTGATCACTTCGCTGCCGTCGGTGACGGCGCTGTCCGAGGTGGTGGCCGGGGACCGGGGACTGGCCACGGCCGCGGCCGAAGGCATGATCGTGATCGAGACCAGCACCCTGCCGGTGCCCGCCAAGGAGCAGGCGGCGCGGCTGCTGGGCCAGGCTGGGGCGGTGATGCTGGACTGCCCGGTCAGCGGTACCGCCAGCCAGTTGCGGTCCCGCGACGTCGCGGTCTACGCCAGCGGCGACCTGGACGCGATCGGGCGCTGCCGCGGAGTGCTCGCCGCCTTTTCGCGGGTGCAGCACGTCGTGGGGTCGTTCGGCAACGGCATGCGGATGAAGCTGATCGCCAATCATCTGGTCGCCGTGCACCACACCGCGGCGGCTGAGGCACTGCTGCTGGCCGAGCGGGCCGGGCTCGACCCGGCGCTGGCGCTGCGGGCGCTGGCTGACGGCGCGGGGAATTCGCGGATGCTGGAGGTCCGCGGGCCGATGATGCTCAGCGGCGACTTCGCCGCCGCCAACATCGCGCTGGCGGTCTTCTGCAAGGACATCGACCTCATCGGCGAGCTGGCCCGTGCTGCCCGCTGCCCGCTGCCGCTGTTCACCGCCGCCGCCCAGCTCCACCTGGCTGCGCTCGGCCAGGGCCGGGCCGCCGAGGATCCCGCCTGCGTCTATGCGGTGCTGGCGGGGATGTCACAGCCCCGGTGATACGGGCACGGTGCAGCGGGTGCGCAGCGACTCGGCGATGGCATCGGTCAGTTCCACGCTCCGCAGCCCGTCCTGCCCGGACGGGCTCGGCTGGTGGCTGCCCAGGACCGCCTCCTCGAATGCTGCGACCACCCCCTGGTAGGCGTGGTAGCTGGCGGTCGGCAGGGTGATCTCACCGTTGGGGGTGAGGATCTCCAGGCGGCCGGTCATGTTCATGCGGGTGCAGGACCGGCCGGTCACCCGGCCCTTGGTGCCATAGACGGTGATGTCGGCATGCGGGCGGGCGACCGACTGGTTCACGTTGACACAGGCCAGTGCGCCGCTGGCATAACGCAGGAGCACCAGCGCCAGCGTCTCCGGCACCAGCCCCTGCTCGTGCCCGGTCAGCGCGGTTACCTCGGTCACCTCCGCACCGAGCAGGAACCGGGTCAGGTCGAAGGCGTGCACCCCGATGTTGTTGATGACGCCCAGCCCTGCCAGCGCCGGGTCGGTCCGCCACCCTGTCAGCAGCGTCCGGCCCGAGCTCATCTCCACCTGCACCACCCGGATCTCACCGAGCGAGCCGTCCTGGATCACTTCCCGGAAGCGGCCGAAATTGTCGTGGAAGCGGGTCTGGAAGGTGATCCCGAGCCGCACCCCGGCGTGTTCGCAGGCCGCCACCGCCCGGCGCGCGTCTGCCGCGCTGAGCGCGAGCGGCTTGTCGCACAGCACGTGCTTGCCGGCCGCCGCAGCAGCTACCACCTGGTCCACGTGCAGCGCGTTGGGGGTGGCGATATAGACGGCGTCCACCTTCGGGTCGGCCAGCAGGTCGGGGTAGCTGACCAGCGCCCGTGCCGCACCATGCCGGGTGGCGAACGCGCCGGCCCGCCTCTGGTCGCGGCTGACAACCCCGCGCAGCACGCCTCGGCGGCTGGCGGTGATCGCCGGGGCGATTTCGGTATCGGCGATCCGGCCCAGGCCGACGATGCCCCACCGGACGCTGCTGCCCTCGGTCACTGCGACCTCCTCACCCTGGCGACTGGTCCTGCCCGGCGGCGGGCAGCAGCGCGACCGCACCGGTCGAGCCGTCGATGGCGGCCAGCCAGGTCCTGTCACCGGCGGCCGGGCCCGTCACCAGCTCCGGATGGCAGCCGACCACCATCGGCACGCCGAGGCTGCGGGCCACCCCGGCCAGGTGCGAGCCAGCCGCGCCGGATCTGGCGATGATGCCACGGGCCGAGAACAGCAACGGCGCCAGGGCCGGCACCGGCTGGTCCACCAGCAAGATGGCATCGCGGCAGTCACCGGCAGGCCGCTGGTGCGGGCGGCAGGGCAGCAGGCGGCCGGCCGCGGTACCCGGCGCGGCCGGCCGGCCAGCCAGCTGCTCACCCCGGCCCAGCACCATGGCAGCCAGCACTGGCATCTGCTCCCTGGCCCCGGGCAGCCCGCCCGGGGTGACCGCCGCGAGCAGATCGGCCGTGGGCAGGTCGGCCGGCGGTTCGCCCGCCGGCTGGCTGGTGGAAGCCGCACCCAGGTCGGCCGGGCCCCGGGCTGCCGGGCGCGCTGCCACCGGCTGCAGCAGCCAGATCCGGCCACCCGCCGCCGCCCACTCGACCATCTCGCTGCCCAGCAACTGCCCGGCCCGCCGGGCCAGGGTGGCCACCGCCGCCACCAGCTCGCCACCCAGCAGGCTGGTGAGCTGGTGGGCGGTCAGGCCCTCTGCCCAGCCTGCCAGCAGGGCACCAGGATGGCCGGCCACCCCGTCGATGATCACCTGCCCGGGCGCCGCCAGCCGGGCGATCCCGCCGGCGTCCGGGCTGACCTCCGGCTGCAGCAGCACGGCCATCTGCAGCGCGGTCGGCAGCAGGCCGCATGCGGCCAGCCGGCCCAGCGGATCCACCGCGAACGCCGATGCCCAGCAGCTGGCGACCGCGGACGGCACGTCCTCCGGGCCGACCCCGGCCACTGAGCGGAACGCGCCGGCCCAGCGGGAGTCGGTCTCAAGCGGGCTGGAGGAGCGGGCGATGACGCGGCCACCGAGTGCGGCCACCGCGGCGGACAGCCCGGCGGCGAGCTGGCCAGCTGGCCGGTGCCCGAGGACCGCCCGCCGGGCGGCGGCGGGCCGGCCCGCCGCGACCGCGGCCGACCCGGCGGCCAGCGCGGCTTGCCCGGCCGCGGACGGCACCACCCAGCCCGGCAGCACCGGGAGCCCGGCGGCCAGCGCCCGCGCCAGCCCGGCTGCCTTTGCCCCGACCTGCTGCGCCGCCCCGTCCGCGAGGGTGGCTTTCCCGCCCAGCCGGACCAGCCCCGGCCCGGCTGCGCCGGTGCTCACCCGGCGGAGATGATCTCGTGCGAGGCGTATGACGACAGCAGTTCGTGCCCGTCGTCGGTCACCAGCAGCATCTCCTCCAGCCGGACGCCGAACTCGTGCACCTTGCCGTGCTGGGTTTCCAGCGCGAATACCATGCCGGGCCGGATCTCCTCGGGGTAGTCCAGCGACCAGATCCGGGAGATGACCGGCCGGTCGTACTGGGCCAGGCCCAGCCCGTGCCCCCACAGGTTGGCGGCCGCCTGGTCTTCCTCCTGATATCCCCAGGCCTCCCGGGCCGACGGCCACTTCTCGGCGATGTCACTGGTGGTCACACCCGGCCGGACGACCTCGATGGCGTCCCACAGCCACCGGTGCGCGAGGTCGTAGTACTGCTTCATCTCATCGGTCGGCGTCCCGCCCACGCAGTAGGTGCGGTACACGCATGACTTGAACCCATTCCAGGTCAGCGCGGCCAGGTCGATGATGACCAGCTCGCCTGGGCGGATGATCCGGTCGGAGAAGTTGCGCCAGTTCGGCCAGGCGTTGGGCCCGGAGGACACGATGATGTCCTCCACGTCCTCCATCCCGGGAATGCTGTAGAGGTACTCGAAGCCGAACGCGGCCACCTCGTTCTCGGTCAGTCCGGGCCGCAGAAACTGGGTGAACTCGTAGTGCAGGGTGTCGCAGATGGCGCCGACGATGCGGGCCGCCTTCTGCTCGTCCGGGCTCTTGATGGAGCGCGCTTCCATCATCGGGGTCATCCCGTCGGCCCAGCTCACCCCAGCCTGCTGGAACGCCGCGAGCATGTTGATATCGATGAAGTCCACCCCGAGCGGCTTGCCCAGCACGTCGGCGTCCTCCAGGTCATGCACCAGCGCGGTGGTGAACTTGGCGACCTGGCTCTGTGCCGCCGGGCCCGCGGCCCCCTTAATCCAGGTATAGGAGTGGCGCACGTTCTCAGCCGGGATCCACGGGTTGTGCACCTTCAGATGGATGCCAATGTCGCCCTGCTCGTAGACGATCGGCTCGCGGCCCTCGCACAGCACGACATACCGCAGGCCCGGCTTGAGCCGGTTCCAGCCCGGCGTGTACGTCGAGGACACATAGCGCATGTTCTCGTCGTAAAAGAGCAGTAGCGCTCCCAGGCCATGCCGGGCCATCGCCTCCCGCGCCCGCTGCAGCCGCCAGGCGCGGACCGCGGCCCAGTTGATGCCTTCCTTCCAGTCGGTGCTCAGGCCGCCAAAGGCTTCTCTCATCGCACTGCCGTCCTTTCCGCGCGGTCAGGCCACGCCGCTGCCCATCAGCCGGCCGGGATGACCGGCAGCAGCAGGTACGACTCCCGGCCGGGGCCGTGCCACAGCGTCTGGCGGCTGGTGGTGAGCTCCTTGGGGCGGTCGGCCGGGTCGTTATGGAGAAATGGCCCGCAGCCGGTCATCTCGTTCTTGAACGAGCCCAGCCGGGGTGCATCCGGGTAGCGCACCTCGTGGTCGCGGCCGCGGACAGTCAGCGCCAGCCGGTAGCCGGTGGGCAGGATCACGCTGGTCGGCCAGATCTCGACGTCGGCCTGGCAGATCTCGCCGGGGGTGACCGGCTGGATCTCGTCGTGGCTGTGGTAGGGCCGGTAGGGCCGGGTCAGCACCGGGTCCAGCTTCCGGTGCGACAGCCGCAGCCAGCCCTGGGCGAGGGGGGTGTGCGGGTCGATGGCGCCGCGGAAGGTGACCTCCTGGCCGTCCGGGGCGAAGACCCGCAGCACGCAGAACAGGTCGGCGTCGGTCACGGAGGAGGACACGAACAGCCGGGCCGCGACCGGCCCGGTGATCTCGGTCTCGGCCGCCACCGGGGCGGCGGCGAACGTGATCCCCTCCCCGTCCGCCTGGTAGCTCACCTGCTCGTGTGCCCCGCCCGGCTCGCCGGCCAGTTCCGCTGAGCCGGGCCGCAGGTAGAGGCGCTGCCAGTCGGTCCGGGCCAGCGGCCACTCCTGCTCGGCCCGTGGCCGGAAACCGTCCAGCGCGCGGACCTGCAATTGCACCGGCGGCTGCTCCCGCCAGCCGCTGTCGTCGCCGTGCAGAAAGCAGGCGAAAAACCGCTTCTGCAGGCCCACGCCGTAGTCGGTGTAGAAGTGGGTCCAGTGCTCCAGACCGTGCACTTCCAGCCACTTCTGCCGGGACGCGGCCTGGGTGAAGCCCTCGAAGCTGCCGCGGGTGTGCAGGCCGTGGCCACCCCAGTTGGCGGCGGTCAGCAACGGGACGGTGATCTGTGCCCAGTCCGCCGACCGGGCCCGGTGAAACTCGCCGTCCAGCGGGTGGGCGCGGATGTCCTCCCCGAACGGCACCCGCGCAGCCGCCAGCTCGGCGTCGGTGCGGGTTTCCGGGCCGGCCACCGGCTCCCCGGTCACCGCGCTGCGCGGGCCGCGCTCCCCCCGCCCGTGCTGGACCACGGTGACCTGCTTGTCGTACCAGTTCAGCCAGAACGACGACAGGATCCCGCCGTGGTGGGTGCCGTCGCGGTAGAAATCCGCCGCCCCCTCCCAGACGCACATGGCGGCCAGGTGGGGCGGGTGCAGCCGGGCGACGTGCCACTGGTTCATCGCGTAGTAGGAGATGCCGTTCAGCCCTACCTTGCCGGTGCTCCACGGCTGGGCTGCAGCCCATTCGATGCATTCGTACAGGTCCTGGGTCTCCCGGGGTGAGTACGGGTCCAGCCGGCCCGGCGAACGGCCCGCGCCCCGCGAGTCGACCCGGACGCAGACGTAGCCGTCCGGCACCCATTTCTCCGGGTCGACCACCTCCCAGTTCGCGTGGGCGTTGCTCGACCCGGCCGCCACGTCCGGGTGCTGGCCGGTCATCAGCCGCCACTGGTCGGCGTAGCCATCCTGGAAGGCCAGGCCCTTGGCGTAGGGCCCGTAGCTGAGGATCACCGGGTAACGCCCCGCCCCCGGCGGCCGGAACACGTCGGCCCGGAGCACCAGCCCATCACTGGCCGCCACCGGCACGTCCCGCTCGATCACCATGGCGCCGGTGTGCGCGGGCGGCCGGCCCGGCCGGTCCCGCGTTCCTGGCGCCACGGCGTGCTCCCTGGAATCACTAGCCCGCATGGGTGGGTGGTGTTTTTCAGTGACGGTCAACCGGCCCGGCCCGCCTCGGACGATAGCAGCAGGCGGCCAGCGGCGGCCGCTACCTGTGCGAGCGGTCACCGCGATCCTGTGCGGCTGCCCCGTCAGCCCCGGCCGGCTGCGGCCGGGGCGAAAAAGGTGAAGCGCACCCGCGCATACGTCCGCTCCGCGGACACCTGCAGCGAGGCCAGTGGAAGTTCGGCGCTCTCGGACGGGTCGTGCTGGACCACTACCAGCCCGTCTGGATCCAGCCAGCCCGGCGCACGGTCGAGCAACTGGACGGTCCGGGTCCACAGTCCCCGCCATTGCGGCGGCGCGACGAAGATGATGCCGAACGCCGACGGGCTGCCGCGCAGGTAGCTGAACACGTCGGCGGGGATCACCCGGGCATTGGCGGCCAGCTTGGTGAGTTCCAGGTTGTACCTGATGTTGGCCACCGCGCGGGGGGACCGCTCGACGAAGACCGCCTCGCCGCAGCCCCGGCTGAGGGCCTCGATGCCAACGCCGCCGGTGCCGGCGAACAGGTCCAGGAACCGGCAGCCGGGCAGGCGCGGGCCGAGGATGCTGAACAGGCTTTCCTTCGCCCGGTCGGTGATCGGCCGGGTCTCCCGCGTCGGCGGCGACCGCAGGATGCGGCCTTTGGCGGCGCCCGCGATGACCCGCATTCGATGCTCCGCTTGTGCCGCGTCGTGTCCGGTGCTGCTGACATCATCGTACGGGGGTGATCATCAGACCAAGGAGGCAAAGTCCGGGATGGACGGCGCGGCGGCGGACCGGCTGGCGATCAGGGAACTGGTGGAGAACTGGGCGGTCTGGCGGGACGCCGGCGACTGGGACCGCTTCCGGACGGTCTGGCATGACGACGGGCGGATGATGGCCACCTGGTTCCAGGGCCCGTTCGCGGATTTCATCCGGGTCAGCCAGCAGGGGTTCGACCGGGGGGTGCGGATCCTGCACTTCCTCGGCGGCAGCTCGGTCGAGCTGGCCGGCGACCGGGCGATCAGCCAGACCAAGATGACCATCAGCCAGCGCGCACCGGTACACGACGTGCTGTGCGATGTGGTGTGCACCGGGCGGTTCTACGACTTCATCGAGCGCCGGGACGGGCGGTGGGGCATCGTGCTCCGGCAGCCGATCTACGAGAAGGACCGGCTCGACCCGGTGGACCCGGCCGCGCGGCTCGGCCTGGACCCCGCGCTGCTGGCCCGTTTCCCTGAGGGCTACCGGCACCTGGCCTACCTGCAGGCCGGCCTCGGCTACCGGGTCAAGCCGGATATGCCGGGCCTGACCGGGCCGGAGGTGGCGGCCCTGTACCGGCGGGGCAGCCGCTGGCTGGCGGGCGGACCCGGTGACTGACCGGCTGACTGCGGCCGGCCGGCCTGGCATCATGAAACGGTGAGCAGCCGAAGTTCCCGCCACTTCCCGGTCACTGTTACCCAGCTCCCCGTCGTGCGCTGCCAGATCTGCAAGCGCACCGTCGCCTACCGGCCCGGCAAGATCAGCGAAGTGCTGACCGAGCACTACCGCCGGGCTCACCCAGAAGCGCTCCGGGCCCCGTCCCACTAGCCCGCGCGCCGGTCGCCAGCTGGCGGCCGGACGGGTTAGAACTCGGTCTTCAGGCGCTCGATCTCGCGGGCGCGCTCCCGCAGCTGGGCGTACGCGGGCCGGTCCCGGATCCGGGCCAGCGCCCACCGGACCGCTTCCGCCCGGCTGCTCGCAATCCCCGCCGTGATCAGCGCGTCCACCGTTTCCAGGTCGGCCGGCCCCAGCCGGGCCATCACCGGGGTCAGCTCCCCACCGGCGAGCGCCTGGTCTCCCAGTGCGCCGCGGGGCCCGGTGCTCAGGACCATCCGGGGGCCATCGCCGGTGTCGCCCGCGGCCCGGAACTCCAGCCGCCCGGCGGCCGGCAGCGTGGCCGACAGGGCACGGTGGAACTCCCTGATGGCCGGGCCCTGTGCCGCTTCGAACGCACGCACCGCATGCTCCTGGCCCTCCCGGCCCGCCTCCGACTCCAGGATCACCCGGACCAGCAGCTCATCCGGCTCGATCACCGGGTCGTCGCCGTACTGGAGCACCTCGGTGCGCACCACCGGCGTGCCCGGGAACCGGGCAGTCACCATGTCCTGAATTTGCTGCTGGATGTGCTCGATCGCCGCTGGATCCATCGCCCGCCTCGCATGAGTTACCGCTGAAACAGAGCGTAACGCCGCGTTTCTGAGCTTGCAAGCCCCACTGGCCGCCCGCATCGGCCAGCCTGGCTGAGTCGCTCGCTCCCGGGATGCAGGCCAGTCGCTCTTGACTCACCAGGGTTACCTTAAGCTAAAATACTAGTCACCTAGTTAAATAGGAGTCGTTGTGATCGAGTTCCACCTGGACGCCCGTTCCGGCGTCGCCCCCTACCTGCAGCTGATCCACCAGGTGCGGCGCGCGCTGCGGCTTGGCCTGCTGCGGGAGGGCGACCAGCTGCCAACGGTCAAGGAGGTTGTCGCGCGGCTGGCGATCAACCCGAATACGGTGCTGAAGGCGTACCGGGAACTGGAATACGAGGGGCTGGTCGCAGCCCGGCCGGGGGTCGGCACGTTCGTCACCCGCACGCTCAACGGGGGGTCGCTGGCCGCGCACGCGCCGTTGCGCGAGGAACTGCGGCGCTGGCTGGCCGGCGCGCGCCGGGCGGGCCTGGACGACGACAGCATCGAGGCACTTTTCCTGACCACATTTCGGTCCGCCGAGGAGGAGATAGCGTGACCTCCCTGCTGGAAACCCATGCCGTGGGCAAGCGGTACCGGCACCGCTGGGCCCTGTCCGACTGCACGCTGACTATCCCGGCTGGTCATGTGGTGGCCCTGGTCGGTCCCAACGGGGCAGGCAAGACCACCCTGCTGCATCTGGCCACTGGCCTGCTGGCACCCACCGCCGGCACCATCGAGGTTCTCGGCGGCCAGCCCGCGGCCGGCCCTGCGCAGCTGGCCAAGGTCGGGTTCCTGGCCCAGGACCCGGCGGTGTATGCCGGCCTGTCGGTCGCCGAGCACCTGCGGCTGGGCGCTCATCTGAACCCCGGCTGGGATGCCCGGCTCGCCGCGGACCGGATCAGTGGGCTGGGCCTGGACCCGGCTCAGCGGGCCGGGAAGCTCTCCGGCGGCCAGCGTGCCCAGCTGGCGCTGACGATGGCGCTGGCCAAGCGGGCCCAGCTGCTGATCCTGGACGAGCCGGTCGCCAGCCTGGACCCGCTCGCCCGGCGCCAGTTCCTGCAGGATCTGATGGTGGCCGTGGCCGGGGGCGGGCTGAGCATCATCATGTCCTCGCACCTGATCGGCGACCTGGAACGGGTCTGCGACTACCTGATCGTGCTCACCGCCGCCCGGGTGCGGCTCGCGGGTGAGGTCGATCGCCTGCTCGGCTCGCACCAGCTGCTGACCGGGCCGCGCCGCGACCGGCCCAGCCTGCCCCGCGGTCACCAGGTCATCCAGGAGAACCACACCGGCCGCCAGACCACGATGCTGGTCCGGGGCGGGCAGCCGGTCCATGACCCGGCCTGGACCAGCTCCCCGGTCGGCCTGGAGGACGTGGTGCTGGCCTACCTGAGCCAGCCCAGCGGTCAGCTGCCCGGCCCCCGCCCGGTACTGGAGGTGCAGCGGTGATCTGGCTGACCTGGCGGCAATTCCGCACTCAGGCGGTGGTGGCTGCGGCCGCGCTGGCGGTCACCGGGCTGCGCCTGTC
>Ga0318498_10000203_pt1 | contig 15681 bp, 7 predicted proteins | sample GRESIP109b1f24_FD_203488 | JGI IMG/M metagenome (GOLD analysis project Ga0318498, IMG submission 203488) | Tropical soil microbial communities from Luquillo Experimental Forest, Puerto Rico - GRE.SIPMG.109b1f24 | ecosystem: Environmental > Terrestrial > Soil > Tropical forest > Bulk soil... | reverse complement strand
CGAGATGCTCCACGCGACGGGCACGGTCAACGTGACCTGGGGCGCGCTCGCGACGACGAGCGGCGCCACGCCGGCGTGGGATCCCGCGAGCGCGACCTGCGCCTCGACCTACTGCCACGGCGGGACCTTCACGGCCGCGGGGGACGGCACCCTGAAGACGCCGGTCTGGACGCGGGTGGACGGCACCCAGGCGGCCTGCGGCACCTGCCACGGCGATCCGCCGCCCTATCCGCACCCGCCGAACCCGAGCTGCAACCGTTGCCATCCGCTCACGGTGCTGGCGAGCGGTGCGCTCGACGTCGCGGGCGGCCACCACGTCGACGGCACGCTCGACGTCGGGCCGCTGACGTGCACGTCGTGCCACGGCACCGACGGCGTGAACGCCGCGCCGCCGATCGGCACGCGCGGCGAGACCGACACGACCGCGCTCGCGGTCGGCGCCCACCAGGCGCACGTCGTGGGCGGCGCCATCCGCGGCCCGCTCGGCTGCGAGGAGTGCCACGTCGTCCCGACGAGCATGCTCCACGCGACCGGCACGGTGAACCTGACCTGGGGCGCGCTCGCCACGACGGGCGGGCTCGCCCCGGCGTTCAGCCCCGCGAGCGCGACCTGCGCCGCCACCTACTGCCACGGCGCGGGGTTCGCCGCCGGCGACGGGACGCTCAAGACGCCGGTCTGGACGCGCGTCGACGGCACCCAGGCGGCCTGCGGCACCTGCCACGGCGATCCGCCGCCCGCGCCGCACCCGCCGAACCCGCTGTGCAACCGCTGCCACCCGGCCACGGTCCTGGCGAGCGGCGCGATCGACATCGCGGGCGGGAAGCACATCAACGGCACGCTCGACGTGGGCCCGCTCACGTGCACCTCGTGTCACGGCACCGACGGCGTGAACGCGGCGCCGCCCATCGGCACGCGCGGCGAGACCGCCACGACGACTCTCGCGGTCGGCGCCCACCAGGCGCACCTCCTCGGCGGCGCCATCCGCGGCCCGATCCCCTGCGCCGAGTGCCACGTCGTCCCGACGTCGATGCTCCACGCGAACGGCACGGTCAACCTGACCTGGGGCGCGCTCTCGACCTCGGGCGGCGCGGCCGCGACGTTCGACGCGGCGACGGCGACGTGCAGCAACTACTGCCACGGCGCCACGCTCCGGAACGCGGGCGACGGCACGCTCAAGACGCCGGTCTGGACGCGCGTCGACGGGACGCAGGCGGCCTGCGGCACGTGTCACGGGTTCCCGCCCCCGACCAATCACCCGTAGAGCACGCAGTGCCACTCCTGCCACCAGGACACCGTCGACGCGAGCGGCCACATCAACGTCGCGGGAGGCAAGCACATCAACGGCGTGGTCGACCTGTCCGGCGCCGGCTGCAGCGCCTGCCACGGCTCGACCGCCAACCCGGCGCCGCCGGTCGGAACGCACGGCGAGACGGCGACGACGACGCTGGCGGTCGGGGCGCACCAGCAGCACGTCACCGACGGGAAGATCCGCAAGGCGCTCGCGTGCAGCGACTGCCACGTCGTGCCGACGTCGCTCACCACTCACCCCGACGGCACCCTCCACATGGCGTGGAGCGCGCTCGCGACGGGCAACGGCGCCACCACGCCGGTGCTCGACGCGACTGCGGCGACCTGCGCGGCGACCTACTGCCACGGCACGACGCTCGCGGGCGGCGGCACCGCGAAGACGCCGATGTGGACGAAGGTGGACGGCACGCAGGCGACCTGCGGCTCGTGCCACGGCGCGCCGCCGGCGGCGCCCCACCCGCCAAACCCGGTCTGCAACTCCTGTCACCCGCTGACGGTCGCGGCCGACGGGACGATCGACGTCGCGGGTGGGTACCACATCAATGGGACGATCGACGTGGCGGGGCTCACCTGCCACTCCTGCCACGGCTCGACGACGAACGACGCCCCGCCGATCGACACGCGCGGCAACTCCGCGACGACGTTCGTCGGGGTCGGAGCGCATCAGGCGCACCTGCTCGGCGGCGCGATCCGCGGGCCGCTGCCCTGCAGCGAATGCCACACCGTGCCGACGACGATGACCCACGCGACGGGCACGGTGACGTTGACCTGGGGCCCGCTCGCGGGCGCCGCCGGCGCGACCGCCAGCTTCGATTCTACGACCGCACGGTGCAGCAACTACTGCCACGGCGAGACGCTCCCGGCCGGCCCGGGGACGCTCAAGACGCCGATCTGGACGGAGGTCGACGGCACGCAGGCGGCGTGCGGCACCTGCCACGGCATCCCGCCCGCGACCAACCACCCGCAGAGCACCGACTGCCACGCCTGCCACCAGGACACGGTGGACGCGAACGGGAACATCATCGTCGCGGGCGGGAAGCACATCAACGGCGTGGTCGACCTGTCGGGTGCCGGCTGCAGCGCCTGCCACGGCTCGAGCGCCAACCCCGCGCCGCCGGTCGGGACCCACGGAGAGACGGCGACGACGACGCTGGCGGTCGGGGCGCACCAGCAGCACGTGACCGACGGGAAGATCCGGGCCGCGCTCTCGTGCAGCGACTGTCACCTCGTGCCGACGTCGCTCGCGAATCACCCGGACGGCACGGTCCACATGGCATGGAGCGCGCTCGCGACGGGCAACGGCGCAACGACCCCGGCGCTGGACACGACGGCGGCGACGTGCGCGGCGACCTACTGCCACGGCGCGACGCTCAAGACGGGCGGCGACGCCAAGACGCCGATCTGGACGAAGGTCGACGGGACGCAGGCGCAGTGCGACAGCTGTCACGGGAACCCGCCGGGCAACTGGCACCCGCCGAACCCGCTCTGTAACTCCTGCCACCCGCTGACGGTGGCGATCGACGGGACGATCGACGTCGCCGGCGGCAAGCACATCGACGGCACGGTCGAGGTGGCGGGGCTCACCTGCACCTCATGCCACGGCACGCAGGGCAAGAACCCGGCGCCGCCGGTGGACACGAAGGGCAACTCGGCGACGACCTTCGTCGGCGTCGGGGCGCACCAGGCGCACCTGCTCGGCAGCGCGATCCGCGGGCCGCTCGACTGCGCGGAGTGCCACGTCGTGCCGACGACGACGCTCCACGCGAACGGCACGGTGACGCTCACCTGGGGCCCGCTCACGACCGCGAACGGCACGACCGCGACGTTCGACGCGACGAACGCCACGTGCAGCAACTACTGCCACGGCGCGGCCTTCCGGCCGAACGACGGCGCGCTGAAGACGCCGATCTGGACGAAGGTGGACGGCTCGCAGGCGGCCTGCGGCACCTGCCACGGCTTCCCGCCACCGCCCGCTCACCCGCAGAGCACGCAGTGCCACCAGTGCCACCCGGCGACTGTCCTCGCGGACGGGACGATCGACGTCGCGGGCGGGCACCACATCGACGGGAAGATCGACGCGAGCGGCACGTGCGGCGCCTGCCACGGCATCCCCCCGGCGGACGGCGCGCACGCGGTGCACGCGGTGTTCCCGGACCCCACGGTGCCGACCTACGGCGACCTCCGCATCCTCGAGGACTACTCCCCGAACGGTGGGCCGGCGTACCAGTTCGGCTGCGGAAACTGTCACCCCATCGACCCGGCGAAGCACATGGACCTCGTCGTCGAGGTCGAGCTCTCGCCCACCGGCGCGCCGGCCGGCACGCTCAAGAGCCTCAACGCGCCGACCGCGGCGTACGACAAGGCGAGCGGCACGTGCAGCGGCGCGTACTGCCACTCGAGCGGGCAGGCCGTCCCGACGTTCGCGGTCACGCCGGGCTGGACGTCGGGCGCGACGCTCGCGTGCGACGGCTGCCACGCGAACCCGCCGGCGTACCCGTCCGCCGGGCCGGGCGCCGCCGTCGCCAACAGCCATCTCGGCCTGTCCGACCGCGGCCGCGAGTTCGGCCACTTCGCCGGGCTCGCCGGCCCGCTGCACGACACGAAGCACGGCGGCGGCGTCTATGGCTCGAGCGAGGGCGCGGCGCCGATCACGTGCCAGACGTGTCACTACCAGACGACGGATCCGGCGGGCACCGGCCGCTCCGGATTCTACTGGCTGAACACGAACGGAACGTACGTGCTCGCTGGCGGCGATCCGGCCCGGACGACCGACCCGCGCTGGAAGGCGACGCAATGCGGGACGTGTCACAGTCCGTCTGGCCCAGCGCCCGTCGGAAACGCGCAGGTGTTGCCGCTGCGGCACGTGAACGGCCGGCGCGACGTCGTGTTCGACCCGCGCACGGCACTTCCGGCGTACACCGGCCTCCCAGCGGCGCCCGACCAGCCGACGCACCCGTACTGGGTGACGCATGCGGCGATGTGCGATCCATGGCCCCCGGCGGCGGTGCTCGACGGCACGACGATGTCGTTCGATCTTTCCGGGGCGCAGTGGGATCCGGCGACGAAGACCTGCTCCAGCGTGCCCTGCCACCTCGCGGACACGCCGCGGTGGGGCGGCGGCTACGTCACGAAGCCGACCGGCACGGCCTCGAGCTGCTGCGCCTGCCACGGTGGGAGCCGGTGCGGGAGGTGAGCCGGGGGCCGGAGCAAGACGGTCCGTGGAACGCGCCGCGCCCGGCTCCCGGGCGCGGTGCCGCGCCTCGCCGCTGGAGGCTGGAGGCTGCGCCTCGAGGTAGTATTCGTCATTCGACTCGAGGTGTGAAATGCCGCGCACGCTCATCGTCTATTCGACGACCGACGGTCAGACGCTGAAGATCTGCCAGCGCCTGCGGCAGGCGATCGAGGCGTCGGGGTCGCAGGCGCACATCGTGTCGGTTGCCGATGCGGGTGGCGTCGACCTCGGCACGTACGACAAGATCGTGGTCGGCGCGAGCATCCGCTACGGCCGGCACAGCAAGGCGATCCGCGAATTCGTCGACGCGCGCACGGACCAGCTGGCCGCGAAGCCGAATGCGTTCTTCTCGGTCAACATCGTCGCCCGCAAGTCGGGCAAGAACCGGCCGGAGACGAACCCCTATCTCCGCAAGTTCCTCGAGCGCACCCGGTGGCAGCCGGGGCTGCTCGCGGTCTTCGCTGGCAAGCTCGACTACCCGCGCTACCGCTTCCTCGACCGGCTCATGATCCGCTTCATCATGCTGATCACGCGCGGCCCCACGGATCCGCGCGCCATCGTCGAATTCACCGATTGGAACGAGGTCGAGGCCTTCGGCCGCCGCGTCGCGCAGATGTAGCTGCGGCCGCGGGTCACCGCACGAGGCACGGCCGGCACGCGGGGCCGCCGTCCGGCCCCGGCGCGTCCGTCCGCTTCACCGCCGTCTGATCCGTGACCACCTCGAAGGCGCCCACGACCCGCCCCTCCCCGTCGCGGAGCGGCACGGAGGAGTAGCAGATCTGGAGGTCGAGCCCCTCGGGGTGAGCGTCCGTCTCGCTGCTCACCTCGCGCCCCTCGGTCATGGCGCGCGCGGACGCGCAGCGCGCCGTGCGGCAGTCGCCCGTCCGGAACGAGTCGTAGCACTTCGTTCCGACGAGGTCCGCCGGCGCCCGCCCGAGCAGGCTCGCGCCGGTCTGGTTCATGTACCGGATGTCAAAGTCGCGGCTCACGATCATCGCCGGGGCCGGCATGGCGTCGAGGTGCCCGACGAGCGTCGAGAGCGTCGCGTTCACGCCCTCCACGACGTTCCGGAAGTCGCCGTTGTGGCGCGAGGGGTCGGCCCGCGCGTCGAGGCGCCCCTCCACCGCCGCGTCCGCGAGCCGGGCCATCTCCTGGACGAGCCGGCGCAGCGCGGACTGCGCCGACTGGAAGCTCCTCGTGAGCTCGTCGCGCTCGGAGCGGAGGACGAGCGGCGTCTCGAGGTCGCCCCGCGCCAGCGCGGCGGCCCCGCGCGCGACCTCCTGGAGGTAGCGGATCGTGCCGCGGAAGGCCTCGGCGAGCCGCCCGACCTCGTCCCCGGAGCGGTAGGTCACGTCCTGCTGGACGTCACCCTGCGCGATCCGCTCGGCCGCGAGCGCCATCGCCTCGAGCGGCGCCGCGAGGCGGCTCGCCGCCTTCAGGGCCGCCCAGATCGTCGTCACGAGGAGGAGCAAGGCGACCACGAACACGCTCACCACCGCCTCGGCGAGCGACGACTGGACCTCGCGGAGCGGCGCCGCGGCCTCGTCGGCGTCCATCTCGGCGACGATCACCCAGTCCCAGGGCTCGAAGTACGTCACCGCGGCGACGCGGGCGCGCCGGCTGCCGTCCACCATCCGCGGATAGGAGAGCAGCACCGTGTCGCCGCCCGCCCCGATCGCCGCGCGGACGATCTCCTGGACGTGCCCCTCGCCGCCGTGGTCGGCGGCGGCCCAGCCGTCCTCGCCGTCCGCGTGACCGGGCGGCGGGATGAGGAACCGTCCCCGCTGATTGCCGCTGCCGCCGAGCACGTACATCGTGCCGGTTCGGCCGATGCGGGAGGCGGCGACGCCGGCGCGGATGCCCTCGAGCGAGTCCTGGCGGAGCCCGATGAAGAGCATCCCGGCGATCCGCCCGGCCGCGTCGCGGATGGGCTCGTAGCCGGCGAGGTACCAGCTGTCGACGACGCGGGCGCGTCCGCGGTACGTCTCGCCGCGCAGGACCGTCGAGACGACGGGGTTCGGCCGGCCGTCCGGATCGGTCGCCGGGATGTAGGTCCCGATCGCGCGCGAGCCGTCGCGGTTCGGCACGGTCGTCGCGACGCGGAGCATGTCGCCCCGCTCGTTCATCCGCTGGAACAGGGTCGCCTCCGCACCCACCAGCTCGCGGACGCGATCGACGAGCAGGGTGTGGACCGAGGGCTCGGCGTTCTGCCCGGTCCACGCGCCGCCGAGGAGCAGCCTCGGGAGCACGACGTCCATCTCGGTCCGGTCGAGCTGGTTCACCGCGTGCCAGCGCACCGTCTCCCGCGCGAACGAGAGCGGGCCGAGCCGGTCCATCTGGTCGTGCGCGACGCGCAGGCTGCGCGGCACCTGGTTCGAGAGCTCGCGGTGCGTGGCGTCGCACAGCGTGCGCAGGTCGCGGGCGGCGCGGGTCAGGCTCTCCTCGGCCAGGCGGCCCATGCCCGCCTCGACCTTCTGCGCCACACGGTTCCGCTGGGCGGCGAACACGACGAGGAACGACACGACCAGGAGCGCCGTCGGGAGGAGGGCGACGACGAGGATCTTCCGGCGCAGGTCGAGGTCGCGGGTGTGCTTGAACGGGAGCACGTGCAGGTTCCTCCGTCGCGAGGTCTCTTGCGCTTTGCGAGAAGCGCGCCGGCGCGGGCCGGCGTCCGTGCGCGGCGCGGCGGCTGCGCCCTCGAGCCGACTGGCGCGTCCGCCGGAAAGCTGTCAGAAGTGACGGTTATACGCGAAGCGCGCGCGCCGTGGGGAGGCGCCCGCATCGCCACCGGACGGACGCCCGTGCTCGCCTCTCCGAGAGACCGCTCGTCGCGCCGCCGCCAGCTGGACCTCGCGTGGGAGCGGTTCCTCCAGCGCGGCGAGCTCGCCGACGTCCGCCCCGAGATCGCGCGATCCTGGACGCGCGCGCGAGAGGTGTACGGGATCGACCCCACCCTGGCGCGCGCCCCGCTCGCGCCGGGCGACGACCTCGCCGCGCGGCGCGACCGCGACGACACGTGGGAGGTCGCGGAGCCGGTCCTGGCCGAGTTCTCTGCGCGCCTGCGCAGCACCGGCCACGTGCTCGCGTTCTTCGACGCCGCGGGCGTGATGCTCTGCCTCGGCGGCGACGCCGACACGATCGCGGCGGTCCAGGAGATCAACCTCTGCCCCGGCGCGAGCTGGCGCGAGGACGTGGCGGGCACGAACGGCTCGGGGACCTCGCTCGTCGAGCGCCGCGCGACCGAGGTCTTCGCTTCGGAGCACTTCGTCGCCGCCTGGCAGCGGTGGACGAGCGTCGGCGCGCCGATCGCCATGCCCGGCGGCGAGCTCGCCGGGCTGGTCGAGCTCACCGGCGCCTGGGATGCACCCGAGCCGCAGGGCCTCGTCGCCGCGACCGCGATCGCCGCGCTCGTCGAGGAGCGGCTGCGCGCGCGCCAGCACCTGCGCGACGAGGTCATCCGCTACGCGCTCCGCGCCGCGCGCGGGAGCGGCGACGCGCTGCTCGCGGTCGACGCGCGCGGGCGCGTCCTTCAGGCGAACGACGCGGCCCGCGGCCGGCTCTCGCTCGAGGGCGGCGAGCTCCCCCGGGCCGCGCGCGAGCGGCTCGTCGCGGCCCTGCGGGCGAGCGACGCCGCCGCGGACGAGGACCTCCTCGTCGAGTGGCCCGGCGCCGCCGCGTCGCCGGGGGCGGCGTGCTCGATCGTCACGCACGGCGGGCGGCCCATCGGCGCGCTGCTCCGCGTCGCCGCGCCGCCGACGCGCGCGATCCGCGCCGGCGCGCCCGCACGCGGCCGGCCCTCCGCGCGCTACGGGTTCGAGGCGATCCTCGGCGCCTCGCCGAGGCTGCGCGGCGCGGTCGGGCTCGCGGAGATCGCGGCGCGGAACGACCTCCCCGTCGTCCTGCACGGCGAGTCCGGCACGGGCAAGGAGCTCTTCGCCCACGGCATCCACGGCGCGAGCGCCCGCGCCGCCGGGCCTCTCGTCGTCGTGAACTGCGGCGCGATCCCCGCCGCGCTCGTCGAGGCCGAGCTGTTCGGCTACGAGCCCGGGACGTTCACCGGCGGGCAGCGTGAGGGCAAGGCGGGCAAGCTCGAGGAGGCGCACGGCGGGACGCTGTTCCTCGACGAGGTGAGCGAGCTGCCGCCGCAGGCGCAGACCGCGCTCCTCCGCGCCGTCCAGGAGTGCGAGGTCGTCCGGCTCGGCGGAAGCAAGCCCAGGCGCATCGACGTCCGCATCGTCTCGGCGACCAACCGCCGGCTCACGGACGAGGTGGCCCTAGGCCGGTTCCGGCAGGACCTGTTCTTCCGGCTGAACGTGCTCCACGTCGACATCCCGCCGCTCCGGGAGCGGCGCGAGGACGTCGCGCTGCTCGCGCGCGCGTTCCTGGAAGAGGCCGAGGAGCGGCTCGGGCGAAGCGGGCTCGCGCTCTCGCCGGCCGCCATCGCCGCGCTCGAGGCGCACGGATGGCCGGGGAACGTGCGGGAGCTGAGGAACGTGATCCTTCGGGCGGCGGCGGTCGCCGCCGGGTCCGTCATCGAGCCGGGCGATCTCGCTCTGTTCGGGCGCGGAACGCCGATCGCTCCCGGGCGCGCGCCGGCGGTGCCGCACGCTCCGCCGAGCGCCGCACCGTCCGGCGGGACCGCGGAGCCGCGGCGCGACGCCGCCCCCGGCGCGGAGCCCGAGGGCCCCGAGCGCGACGAGCTCGTCGCCGCGCTCGACGCGTGCGGGTGGAACATCGCCCGGACTGCGACGACGCTCGGCGTCTCGCGCCAGGCGCTCTACCGTCGGCTGCGCAGGTTCGGGATCACGCGCTAGCGATGAGCTGCCGTCACGACGGCGCACGGGTGGGCGGTCGCGCGCGGACGTGATCGCGCGACCGAGCGGACATGTCCGGGCGAGCGGACATGTCCGAACGCGGAGCGGACATGTCCGCCGAGGACGACGCGTAACGAGGTCCACGGCGATCCGTGCGCGCTCAGGGTTCGCGCGTCGACGGACCGCGGGAGGGCGGCGTCGGGAGACGGCGCGACTGCATTTCCTCGCCAGACGCATGCCCACGCGGGTGGCAGAACTCTTGCTGTTCGCCCGGCCACCGGTCGGACCCCAAAAAAGACCTGAGCGGTCGAGAACATGCGGGTCGCCGGGCGGGGCGAGACGCGGACAGCGGGTGGGCGGCGCGGCACGGAGCGGCGGCCGTCGAGCGGACGCGCGGCGCAGGCCTCTGAAGGTTCGGAACCGGTCGGAAGGCACCAGGTACCAAGAAAGGGAATTCATGAGCCTCAGCAGAAGGAGCTGGTTGAAGTGGACGGTCGGTGGGGGAGCGGGCCTGGCCCTCGGCGAGCTCGGCTTCAGCGCGACGACCGTCCAGGCCGCGACGAAGCACCTGAAGCTCACAGGGGCGAAGCAGTTCACGACCGCGTGCAACTTCTGCTCGTGCGGCTGCGGCATGGTCGCGAACGTCGTCGACGGGCAGCTCGTGAACCTCGAGGGCGATCCCGACCACGTCATCAACCAGGGCGCGCTCTGCACGAAGGGCGCGGCCATGGCCGCGACGCACACCTCCGACCGCCGGCTCAAGAAGCCGATGTACCGCGCGCCCGGCTCCAACCAGTGGCAGGAGATCAGCTGGGAGGAGGCGTACGCGAAGGTCGCGAAGAAGCTGAAGGACGTCCGCGAGGCGAGCTGGATCGCGACCGAGAAGGACGGCGACGTCGAGTATCCGGTGAACCGGACCGACGCGATCGGCTTCCTCGGCGGCGCGCAGAACACGAACGAAGAGTGCTACCTCTGGAACAAGATGGGGCGGCTCCTCGGCACGAACTACGTGGAGCACCAGGCACGGCTTTGACACAGCCCCACGGTCCCCAGTCTGGGGGCCTCGTTCGGCCGTGGCGCGATGACGAACCACTGGGCGGACCTTCAGAACGCGAAGGTCTTCCTGATCGAAGGCTCGAACGCCGCCGAGAACCACGTGATGGCGATGAAGTGGATCCGGAAGGCGCAGGCGAAGGGCGCGAAGATCATCCACGTCGACCCGCGGTTCAACCGCACCTCGTCGATCGCGGACATCTACGCGCGCATCCGCCCGGGCGCCGACATCGCCTTCCTGTCCGCGGTCATCCACCACGTCCTCCAGAACAAGCTCTATGACGAGGAGTACGTGAAGCTGCACACGAACGCGCTGCTCGTCACGAAGGACGAGTTCGGGTTCGTCGACGGCGTCTTCACGGGCTACCACGAGGACCAGCACAAGTACGACATGGCGTCGTGGGGCTACGACCTCGACGCGAAGACGAGCAAGCCGAAGAAGGCGGCGAGCCTCGACGACCCGCACTGTGTGTTCGCGCGCCTCAAGAAGCACTTCGAGCGCTACACGCCCGAGATGGCGGAGCAGGTCTCCGGCGTGCCCGCGAAGCAGGTGGTCGAGATCGCGGAGACGTTCGCGAAGAACCGCCCGGGCACGATCATGTACGCGCTCGGGATGACCCAGCACACCGTCGGCATCCAGAACATCCGGTGCTACGGCATCCTGCAGATGCTCCTCGGCAACATCGGCGTGGCGGGCGGCGGCGTGAACGCGCTGCGCGGCGAGCCGAACGTCCAGGGCGCCTGCGACATGAGCGTGCTGAACGGCTACATGTTCGGCTACCTCAACTCGCCCAACCACAACCACCCGACGCTCGAGGCGTGGACGAAGGACAACGGCACGTTCCGCCGGAAGTTCACCGTGAACGGGCTGAAGGCGTGGTTCGGTGACAACGCCACGGCCGAGAACGACTTCGGCTGGAAGTGGCTCCCGAAGAAGAACGGCGCGAAGGACTACAGCGTCTACGGGATCCTCGACGCGGCGTACGCCGGGAAGCTGAAGGTGCTCTGGGCCGTCGGGCAGAACCCGATGGTCACGAACCCGAACCTGAACTACGTCGCCGAGGCCCTCGGCAAGCTCGACCTGCTCGTCGTCCAGGAGCTCTGGGAGACGGAGACGGCGAGCTTCTGGCAGCGGCCCGGCACCGACCCGAAGTCGATCCAGACCGAGGTCATCGCGCTCCCCGCCGCCTACTTCATGGAGAAGGAGGGCACGATCTCCGGCTCGGGGCGCCTGGTGCAGTGGCGGTACGCGGCGGTGAGCCCGCCCGGCGAGGCGAAGACGGACATCGAGATCCTCGACACCGTCTTCCGGAAGGTCCGCGATCTCTACAAGGGCTCGACGGATCCGAAGGACGAGCCGATCCTCAAGGCGACGTGGAGCTACCCCGCGGACGCCCTCGCGGAGTCCGTCCTCCAGGAGATCAGCGGCCGCGTCCTCGCAGACGTCACGCTCCCCGACGGCAAGGTGCTGAAGCCCGGCGACTTCGTCGGCGGCATCGGCCAGCTCCAGGCGGACGGCTCGACGTCGTCCGGCGTCTGGATCTACGCGGGCGTGTTCGGCGGTGGGAAGAACCTCTCGAAGCGCCGTGACACGACGGACAAGTCGGGCGTCGGCATGTACCCGGGCTTCGCCTGGACCTGGCCCGGCAACATGAAGGTCCTCTACAACCGCGCGTCGTGCGACGCGGACGGGAAGCCCTGGCCCGGGACGATCCCGCTCATCGCCTGGAACGAGACCGAGAAGAAGTGGAAGGGCATCGACACGCCGGACGTGCCGGATCCGACGAAGGGCCCGGACACGCCGGAGGGCCAGCGCGCGTTCCGCATGAACGGCGAGGGCATCGGCCGGCTGATGGCCGCCGTCTACAAGGACCCGGACGCGAAGGAGAAGGAGCTGCCGCGCGACAGCTCGTACGTCCCGAAGGACGGGCCGTTCCCGGAGCACTACGAGCCGATCGAGAGCCCGGTCGCGAACGTCCTGCACCCGAAGGTGCAGACGAACCCGTGCGTGAAGTACCCGCGCGTCGCCGCGAAGCAGCCCATCGGCAAGGCGAGGGACTTCCCGTACGTGCTCATGACGTCGTCGATCGCCGAGCACTGGTGCGCGGGCTCCACGACACGGAACGTGGCGTGGCTCAACGAGCTCGCGCCGGAGCCGGTCGTCGAGCTGCCGAACGAGCTGGCCGAGAAGCTCCGGATCCGCGCGGGTGACAGGGTGAAGGTCTCGTCGGCGCGCGGCGAGGTGGTGGTGAAGGCGGTCGTGACGAAGCGGATGCAGGTCATGCGGATCGCCGGCCAGGAGGTGCCCATCGTCTGGATGCCCTACAACTGGGGGTTCAAGGGGCTCTCCACCGGTCCGTCGACCAACGTCCTGACGATCGACGCGGTGGATCCGGGGGCGGGCACGCAGGAGACCAAGGCGTGTCTCGTCAACGTGGTGCGTGCGGAGGGAGCGGTCGCGCAGCGGTAGCTCGGAGCGCGCGACCGAAAGGAACCAGCCATGTCCAACGCCACGTTGATCGACACCACGAAGTGCGTCGGGTGCCGCTCCTGCCAGGTCACCTGCAAGCAGTGGAACGACCTCCCCGGTGAGAAGACGAGGCTCCGCCCGGAGCTCGGCCTCCAGAACCCGGTGACGCTCTCGTCGAAGACGCTCACCGTCGTCACCTCGCACGAGGTGGAGGACGCCGCCGCGCCGGGCGGCCTCCGCTACGCGTTCGCGAAGCGCCAGTGCATGCACTGCGACGAGCCGGCCTGCGCGTCGGCCTGCCCGGTGACCGCGCTCCACAAGACGAAGGAGGGGCCGGTCGCGTACGACTCCTCGAAGTGCCTCGGTTGCCGCTACTGCATGTGGGCCTGCCCCTGGGGCGTCCCCGCGGCCGAGTGGGACTCGCTCGCGCCGAAGATCCAGAAGTGCGACCTGTGCTCCGACAGATCGCGGTCGCCGGCGCCGGAGCTCCGGAACGGGCAGAAGCTGACGGAGGACGATCACAAGCGGTTCGCCGCCGCGATGGCCGTCCCCGCGTGCGTGAAGCAGTGCCCGGCGGGCGCCCTCACGTTCGGTGACCGCCAGGAGCTCGTGAAGGAGGCGCGAGCCCGCATCGCCGCGTCGCCCGGCAAGTACGTGAACCACGTCTACGGCGAGAGGGAGGCCGGCGGCACGGCGACGCTGTACCTCGCCGCCGTCCCGTTCCAGGAGCTCGGCTTCCCCGAGGTCGGCCTCGAGAGCTATCCGAGCCGGAGCAAGGTGGCGCTCGGCGCGGTCCCGCCCGCGGTCGTCGGCGTGGGCGCGGCGCTCGGCGGCGTGTACGCGCTGTCGAAGCGCTCGGCGGAGGTGAAGAAGGCGGAGGCGCCGGCGGCGAGGCCGCCGGTCGCGGCGAAGCCGGCGCACGACGATCACCACCCCGAGTTCGCGCCGCTCCAGAAGCCCCTCTGGACGCCCGCGAACAAGCTCCTCGCCGCGCTCATGGCGTTCGGCGGGGTCTCGTTCCTCGCCCGGTTCGCGCTCGGCCTCGGCGGGGCGACCCACCTCTCCGACACCTGGGCCTGGGGGCTCTGGATCGTCTTCGACCTCGTCTGGATCGCCGTGGCGGCCGGCGCGTTCGCGACGGCGGGCCTCATCTACGTGTTCCAGCGGAAGGACCTCTACTCCATCGGGCGCACCGCCGTGCTGATGGGCCTCCTGTCCTACTCGTTCGTCACGGTGACCTTGCTCGCGGACCTGGGCCTGCCCTGGCACTTCTGGCAGCTCGGCGTCCAGGCCCCGGAGCACTCCGCGATGTTCGAGGTCTCCTGGTGCGTCGGCCTGTACGTGACGGTGCTCCTCGCGGAGTTCATGCCCGTGCCGTTCGAGCGCTGGGGGATGAAGGGCGCGATGGAGGCGTGGCGGAAGTACGCCCCCGCCTACGTCGTCTTCGCGGTCTCGCTCTTCGTCTACCTCATGTCCCGCAAGCTCGCGTTCGCGGGCGCGGCCGCCCTGGTGTTCGGCGTCATGGCCTGGGCGTTCCGGTCGAAGCCGGGCGAGAAGCCGGTCCCGATCATGCTCGCCATCGCGGCAGTGACGCTGTCCACCATGCACCAGAGCTCGCTCGGCTCGCTCTTCCTGCTCATGCCGGACAAGCTCGCCCGGGGCTGGTGGTCGCCGGTCATGCCGGTCTACTTCTTCCTCTCCTCGATCGCGGCGGGCACGGCGCTCATGGTGCTCATCGAGATGTGGATCGCGAAGGCGTACGAGCGGCCGATGCGGATGGCGCAGCTCGCGGCGATGGGCAAGATCGCGTTCTGGTCGCTCGCGGTGTACGAGGTATTCCGGCTCGGCGACCTGGTCGTCCGCGGCCAGCTCGTCGCGGCGGTCCAGGGCCCGAAGGGCGCGCTCTTCGCGATCGAGATCCTGCTCGGCGGCGTCCTGCCGCTCGTGCTGCTCGGCCAGGCGAAGCTCCGTGAGCGGCCGGGGACGCTGTTCCTCGGCGCGTTCCTCGCGACGGCGGGCGTGGTGCTCAACCGCATGAACGTGGTCGTGTTCGCGATGGACCTGAAGGGCGCTGCGCCGCAGATCGCGCCGCAGAGCTACTTCCCGAGCGTCTTCGAGTGGGGCGTCTCCATCGGCCTAATCGCGGCGACGATCTTCCTCTTCGGCTGGGCGGCGCGGGTGATGCCGGTCCTCCCGAAGTCGGAACCAGTGGCGGGCGACCGCTCGCCCTCGCACGCGGCGTAACCGCCCGAGCGCGGAAGGTCCGAGGGGCCCCCGGCCGCGACGGCCGGGGGCCTCTCTGCTAGAAGAGGGTCGCGATGACGACGAACGGCTCGAGCCGGAAGTGGATCGAGGAGCACCCGTACCTCGAGGGTGTCGCCGGGTTCCAGGCGCTCGTCGAGGAGGCGCTGGAGGGGATCGCACCGGTCGCGGCGCGGACGGACTGGGCGGCGTACGCGCCCGATCGCGCCCGGGGCGTCCCGCTCCTCCGGAGCGAGCGGGCCCGCCTCGACGTCGTCCCGGCCGCTGGCGACGCGCTCCTCCGCGTCGCGGAGCGCGTCGCGGCCGCCGACGTCCCGGATGCGATCCGCGGACCGGCGCGCGGGCTCGCGGACGCGCTCCAGTGTCGCCCGGCCGAGCGGGGCCGCGCGGTGCGGTGGGTCCTCGAGGGCGGCGCCCCGGCGGAGGCGCCGGGCGGGAACCCGGGGCTCCTCCGCTACCTGGGGTGGAACGCGCTCGCGTACGTCCTCGCGCCGGTCGTCGCCGAGGTCTCGGCGCGGACCGACGACGCGTGGGAGCGCGGC
>Ga0318498_10000169_pt1 | contig 17122 bp, 19 predicted proteins | sample GRESIP109b1f24_FD_203488 | JGI IMG/M metagenome (GOLD analysis project Ga0318498, IMG submission 203488) | Tropical soil microbial communities from Luquillo Experimental Forest, Puerto Rico - GRE.SIPMG.109b1f24 | ecosystem: Environmental > Terrestrial > Soil > Tropical forest > Bulk soil... | reverse complement strand
CCCGGGACCTGCGCCGGCTGCTGGCCAGCCCGCTCCGGCTGGAGGGGTACGGGATAGCTGCCGCGGACCGGGCCCGCGCCCGGTATTCGTGGGACCGGATCAGCCGGGAGACGCTGGCGGTATACCAGCGCTGCCGGCAGCCCGCGCGGCTGGCGCACGCTACCTCAGGCTGAACGAGACCGGCGCACGCTACCTCAGGCCAAGAGGCTGACCGCGGAAACCGGGGGCCCCGGGCGCTGTCCGGGCTGCCACGATCTGAATAACCTGGATCGTGGGATATCCCGCGCAAGGCTGCAGTTCCGGCCCTGACCCCGGCGTGAACGGAGATAGGCGTGCCCCGCTCTGACCTCGCGCACGAGGCTGTCGGACTGGTGGGCATCACGAACACCTCCGAGCCGCGTTCACTGAACCAGCTGGTGGCGCTGGCGTCACGCCAGGTGGCGGCATGCTCGGGGGCGATGGCTGCGGTGTGGCGCGGCGGTGAGCCAGCGATGCAGGCTGCCACCCATCCTGACCTCCCCGCGCTGCTGGAGGCGCAGCTGGTGTCAGGGTGTGGCCCGGAGCTGGATGCGCTGGCCGGGGCGGGCCCGGTGGAGTGCCCCGACACCCTGGAAGAGACCAGGTGGCCGGAGTACGTGCGGCTGGCGAGGCGCCTGGGCGTGCGCTGCTCTGTCACCCTCGCCTACCAGCCGGGCCCGGAAGCGCCCCCGCCGGCCGCCGACGCGGTGACATTGTCACTGTGTGGCGCACGCCCGCGATCACTGGCGGCCGGCCTTGCGCCCGCGGAGCTGCTTATCGCGTTTGGCGGCGCCATCATGGGCAACGCCGCCGAATATGGTGACACCCGGCGGGCCGCGGTGCAGCTGCGTGCTGCCGCGCAGTCACGGGCGGTCGTGGACCAGGCCAAGGGGATGATGATGCAGGTGCTCGGCTGCAGCGCCGAGGCCGCTCTGGGCAAGATGAGGCAGATCTCGCAGGAGCGTAACCTGCGGGTGACCGAGGTCGCCCAGGTCATCATTGATGCCCGTGGCCGGCTGCCCCGGGCCAACTCCCCAGGCCGGTCGTGATGGGCAGGCCGGCCACCGGTGGCGGGCCAGGAGGCGCGGACAGCGAGGCGGCGGAGCTGAAGACCCGCGGCGGCGCGCTCAGGCAGGCGGCCACCCTGCCCGGAGCCGACCTGGACTCCCTGCTGGAAGCGGCACTGGCCGAGCTCGACGCGGCGGTCGACGCGCTGGCGACGGCGGACGGCGGTGACGGGTCCGGCGATGGCCCGGCCGGCGCGGTGCATGCCGAACGGCGGCTGCTGCACGCGGTGTTCCAGCAAGCGCCGGTGCCGCTGTTCCTGGTGGACCCCGACGGCACCGTCCGGAGGGTGAACACGGCGGCCGGTGAGCTGCTTGGCGGGGGCCCTGGTTACCTAACCGGGAAGCTGTTCACCGCCTTCATCGATCCGCAGTCGAGGGCTGCGGTGCAGACGCTGCTCGCCGCGGCGGCCCGTACCCGTGACCAGCGGCAGCTTCGCTGCCTGCTGCTCACTGCGGCGGGCCCGGCCGAGCATGTGCTGGCGGTGCAGCCGGTCACCATCCGCGGCGATCTGGATCAGCTTGTCGTGGCGGCCACTGCGGCCACGGCCGGCCGGCCCGGCAGGTCAGTCAGGCCGGCCCAGGGCAGTCGACGCAGGCGGCAGCCTGGCGAGCCGGCCGCGGACGTGCCGGACGACATGATCCGCCGCCTCGACCTGGTCACCGCGGCCGCGCGGATCCTGCTGGAAAATGTCACCTACAGCGAGCCGGTTGCCCTGCAGCAATGCGCCCGGCTGCTCGCCCGCGAGCTGACCGCCTGGGTCATCGTGGACGTGGAGCGGGAGGGCCGGCTGCGGCGGCAGGTGGTGGCGGGGCCGGAAGGCCAGCAGTCGCAGGAGCTGGCCCAGGTGGTGGCGGCGGTGGACCCGCCACCGGATTCGGTGCCGGGCCAGGTCCATGGGTCGGGCAGCTCGTCGCTGCTTCCCCATGCCGAGGATCTGGCCGCGCTGGGACACGGCCAGGATGGCGTCCCGCTGCTGTTGACGCTGGGCGCCAGTTCGCTGCTGTGCGTTCCGCTGTCCGACGGCGAGCGCAGCTATGGCGTGCTGACCATGGCCGGGCAGGCTGGCCAGGGGCGGTTCGGAATGGCTGATGCGGGCCTGGTGGAAGAGCTGGGGGAGCAGCTTGCACTCGCGATCAGGGCGGACCGGCTGTTCCGGCAGCGCAGCGACGTCGCTGACGCCCTGCAGGCGAGCCTCCTGCCGCGGCAGTTGCGCCAGATGCCTGGCACCGGGGCTGCCGCCCTGCACGTGGCAGCCACCACCGGCCGGGACGTTGGCGGCGACTTCTACGACCTCTATCACGCCGGGGGCGGCTGGGCGGTCGCGATCGGTGATGTCTGCGGTAAGGGTGAGGACGCGGCGGCGGTTACCGCGGCGGCGCGGCACGCGATCCGGGCCTTTGCGCATGCGAACCCGGACCCGGCGATAGTCCTCCGCAGCGCCAACAGCGTCCTGCTGGCGGATGAGTCCGGTGGCCGGTTCGTCACCGCCGTGGTTGGCCACCTGCGGTGGCGCCGCCGCCGCCTGCACGCCGTGCTGGCCAGCGCGGGCCATCCGGCGGCGGTGCTGATCAGGCCGGACGGGCGGACCCGGATGCTGCGGGGCGGCGGGCTGCCGCTGGGGATATTCCCCGACGCGGCGCCGGTCAGCCAGGAGCTTGACCTGGCACCCGGCGACCTGCTGTTCCTCTACACCGATGGGCTGACAAGCGCGTGCGGGCCAGACCGGGTCTACTTCGAGGACCGTCTCACCGACGAGCTGGCGGCACTGGCTGGCAAGCCAGCCGCGGCGCTGGTGTCGCAGGTGCAGGAGCTGGTGCTCGATTTCTGCCAGGGCGAGCTGCGGGACGACCTCACGATGCTGGCCCTGCGGGTGGAGGAGCCGCCGGCGCCCTGACACCGGTTGCTCCTGCTATCCGAAGAACTCCTCGACCACTTCCTCGGCCGGCGGGCGAGCGGTCATGGCCGGCTCTCCCATAACCGGCTCCGCGCTGTCTGTGGCCGCGGCGGGACTGTCCGGGCGGAGCCGCCGGAAGGTCCAGTGAGGAGTCTGCCCGGCGCGGTTGACGAGCGGTCCCCGCCGGAGAACCACGTGGCGCCGCAGCCACCCGTAGCTGCGCCGTGGCAGGAGCATGCCGGCTAGGCCGGTCAGCATGATCACCCAGCCGGCGATCTGGAGGTTGAGGAAGGATGGGTGGCGCGTGACGGCGAAGGCGAGGATGGCGCCGAGCGCGATCAGGGTGAGTCCGGTTGCGGTCCGCATGGCAGTCCTCCCTTGGGTGGCGGGTGGATCCGGCAGGCGGGTGGTCAGCCCGGCTGGTCGCCGGTGCCGGGGCCGAGCACGCACTCGCGCAGGTAACTGAGCGCGGCCGACAGCAGCCGGGAGACGTGCATCTGTGAGATGCCCAGCCGGTCGCCGATCTGGGCCTGGGTCATGTTCCCGTAAAAGCGCATCATCAGCAGGCGCTGCTCACGTTCGGGAAGGTCGCCCCAGTGTGCCATGACGGCTGCCATGTCGAGCGTGTGCTCCAGCTGGGGGTCGTCCTCGCCGAGCAGGTCCGCCAGGTTCCCTGGCTCGGGTCCGGCCGACCTGGGGGCGTCCAGCGACGATGCCTGGAAGGCCAGCTCGGCGCGCTGGGCGTCCTGCAGGTCTTCCTCGCTGACACCCAGGTGCTGTGCCAGCTCGCCGTTCGTGGGTGCCTGGGACAGCTGCTGCGTGAGCTCGGTGCGCGCCCGGCGCAGTTCCAGCCGCAGCTCCTGGATCGACCGCTTCACATGCACGTGCCACCGCTTGTCGCGGAAGTGGCGCTTGATCTCGCCGGTGATGCACGGCTGGGCGTAGGAGGCCAGGTTGCTGCCCAGCGCGGGGTCGAAGTTGTTGATGGCCTTGAGCAAGCCCACGTACCCAACCTGCATCAGTTCCTCATGAGATTCCGGGCTGAACTGATACCGCAGGGCGCACGCCCGGACCAGCGGCTCATAACGGCCCACCAGCTGCTCACAGGCAGCGTCCCGCTCCCGGCTGCCGCGGGGCAGCGACTGGACCAGCCTCACCAGAGCCGGGTCGCCTATCTCGGCCCTCTCCTGGGCAGGGGTCCGCGGCCGGGAGCGAACGGCGGTCACGTGATCACCTGCTGCAGCGGTTCTAGTCACGGTGACGTCATGCCCGTCAGGCACGGCCTAAACGTGCCGCCGGGTCGCGAGCCCCGGCGGATGGAGCCTCCGCCCTGGTCAGCGGCGTCAAAGTGATGCCGTGTGATTCTCGCCTCCCGTGACTTCCGTGCCGGTGGCCGTTTGGGCGGTTCTCTGCGCGGTAGCTGGTGGGCCTGGGTGAGAGGTGGCAGATGTCATCTGCCCAGTGGGAGGTAGCGATGCGCATCTGGTCGGTGCTGCTGCTGGCATGGCTGGTCATTGGCGCCATTGCTGCTGGGCAGCGCAACTATTACAGCGATTCCCATGCCAACTGCGCCGGAGCCGGGACCACCGCGGTGACGATCATCGCCGGCCCGCTCAACTACGTTGGGGGGGTCAACCCGCAGGTCAGCTGCCCGCAGCCAAGCGGGTGAGTCTCCGCTGCCGCCCGGGGTAATCAGCGGGCCTGCGGCGGCCGGCGCCCGGCGCCGCCGTTCCAGCCGCGGCAGGTCAGCGGCCGTGGGTCGCCGGATCCGGCTGGATGAGCAGCTCACCGAAGAGCGCACGGTAGTGGATCATGGCCTGGCTGAGGTCCTCGGTCGTGGCGATGCCCGCCGCCGCGTACCTGCTGATCTCCCTTGCGGCACGGTACCGGTCCAGCACGGCCGCATCCTGCACGGACACGTCGGCCACGATCTGGTCGTGAGCTTCGGCGGGGTATCCCCGCTGGTGCATCACAACGGCCACCAGTCGCTGCGCGTAGGCGACCGCCTGCTGTGGCCGATCGGCGAACTGCTGCTGCAGGTCAGCCCACTGTGCGGCGTCACTGGCCCGGGCGGCCGGGGTCAGCGGGTGGATGCCGAGCGGCTGACCGCGCGGATCGCGGCCGGACGGTGCATCTTCCGCAGTGGACCGGCGTTGCTTGTCCGCTATGTCCCGGTCATACTCCGGGCCGAACTCCTGCTGGAGCCGGCGCCGGCGGGCCACCATCATCATGCTGATCACCAGCACGTGACGGCGGCAACCACCACTATGCCGCCGGTGGCTGCGCCTGACATAACGTCCTCCCTCGCTCGGTTCCGCATACCAGGCCCGGACTGCCCCTCGTTCCCGGTCTCAAACAGCGGCGGCAACCAGGGGATACCCAGGCGGGGCTACCCCGCCAGCTGCCCCGGGACGGTCCCGGCTAGACGCCGGCGCTGCCGGACGGGGCAGTGGCGATATACGGCAGGCGCGCGAGGTCCAGGATCAGCGCCACCGAGCTGCCGGCGCCAGCCACCAGCGTGAGTTCCTGGTGGTGGGCTGCGAGCTGCCCCCGGACCTGGTAGAGGGAGCGAGTCCCGGCACTGCCCAGGCGGGTGACGCTGGTGAGGTCGACGATGAGTGGCAGGGTGCCGCCACGGCTGGCGGTCAGCAGCCGCCGGGCGAGTGGGGTGGCGGTGGTGGCATCGACCGGGCCAGTCACGCGGGCGCGGCAGAGCGCACCGTCGATCCCGATTTCCACGGCGAAGGACGGCGGCGGTGGAGGGGAGGGGGCATCGGTGCTGATCGGCGGGCCGGATATGGCAGGCCGGTGGAGACGGCACCGGAGTGTCACCGTGGTGCCGGGGATACGCCGGGCAGCGCCGGCGGGCTGTCCTGGATGACCGACCAGCATCTGGTCGACCACCTGTGCGGCTACCATCAGCCCGTGACCACGGTCGAGGGCTGACGGATCGGGCTGCCGCCAGCGGCCGTAGTCGGTGATCTGGCAGTGCAGGTTCCCGTCGTCAGCGAGGGCGGCCTGCACCTCGACCAGTCCAGGCTGGTCAGGTGGGTAAGCGTGCTCGATGACGTTGGTGACGATCTCCCCCACTGCCAGCTGCAGGTCGTCCCGCTCCTGGGTGGCCGGATCGATCTGGTCCAGCCATTCACCGAGGGCGTGCCGTACCGCGGTCAGGCTGGTCAGCGTGGCGGGAGCGCTCAGGTCCAGTGCCGGGATGCGCTCGGCGAGCCGCTGCGCGGCGAGGGTGACGATGTCATCGTCGTATCCGGCGCGGGCAAGCTGTTCCGTGGTCAGCTGGCACGCCCGGTCCGCGGGTGCAGGGGGCGCCCCGGGTGGCGGTGGCTGGCTGGCGGCGCTGGCGGCGGCTGCTGCCAGTTCGGCCATCCCCTCGGCGACAGACCGGCTGGGACGCCGGATGAGCCCGTCGGTGTACAGCAGTACCAGCGCGCCCGGCGGCAGGGTGCCGGTGGCGATTGCCGGCGGTGACCCGGTGCCGAGCGGGCCCGTTCCGGTGCCGGGCAGGTACCGGGCCGTGCCCCCGGCGCCGATGATCAGCGGCGGGGGATGCCCGCAGGTGGTATAACGCAGCGTCCCGTCAGCCGGATCAAGTAGGGCCAGTGCCAAGGTGGCTCCTGGCAGCCCGGGCGTCCGGGCGGTGAACGCGTCTGCCTTGGCCAGCACGGTGGCCAGCTGGGACTCGGTAGTGAGCAGCTCGCCCAGCACCGCGCGCAGCTGGCTCATCGCCGCCAGCGCGGCCACCCCGTGCCCGGCCACGTCCCCCACGACCAGGGCGACCGTGCCATCGGTGAGCGGGACTGCATCGAACCAGTCACCGCCAGCGGTGCGATCATCGTCCGCGGGCAGGTAGCGTGCTGCGATCTGGGCCTGTGGCAGGACGGGCAGTGCTGGCGGCAGGAGTGCGTCCGCCAGCCTGCCGACCGCACCCCGGGCACTGCCGTATCGCTGCCCTGTCTGAGCCGTCTGTCGGGCCTGCTGCGAGTGCACCCGTTCACTCATCTGGTTAGGGCCACCATCCGCCACCGTGGCAGGGCTGCCTGCCGCATGCCGCGAAGGCGCAGGTGACCGGGATAAAGTCGGCTGCCTTGCGTACCGGTGAACTCGCCTGCTGGCACATTCTTAAACCCCCACCGGGCGATTCTTATACACGCGCAGCCGTGGTGCCAGGTTGCGCCATCGGTTGCGCTCATCCTTCCGCGGCCGCCCGCAGCAGCTGCCGCCAGCCCGGCCGCTCACCGCCGGGGGACGTTGATGACGGCGTTGTTCGCGGTGGCGGAGATTGCGGTAGCGCCGGCCGCAACCAGTACCGGCGTGAGGGCGGTGCGGGTGCGCCCGTCGCCCACCTGGCCCACGTGACTGACGCCCCACGCGTAGACCTGCCCGCTGGTGGAGACCGCGTAGGAGGTGGCTGACCCGGTCGCCAGGCTGCGGTAGGTGACCCCGGCGGGCGGGTGGATGCTGACCGGCGAGGGCTGCATTCGCCGCGTGCCGTTGCCGAGCTGGCCGGCCCAGTTGTCGCCCAGGCCCACAGCGACCCGTCGGCCAGCAGGACCAGCGTCTGGCCGTTGTTCCACAGTGACCCGTCCTGGGCCACCTGGGTGACGGCGGCGGGCAGGTGCACCAGGACCAGTATGTCGGAGAAGTGGCGGCTGTGCCCGTCCCCGAGCTGGCGCTGGGTGTTGTACCCCCAGCCGTAGTACTGCCCGCTGGCGGGCAGCGCGCCAGAATTGGCGAACGCGGCCACCAGCCTGACCACCGGCTGGCCGCTCAGCCCGGCCACCCTGACCGGGGTGGCCGCACTGAGCGGGCTGCCATCGCCCAGGTCGCCGGCAACGTTCTGGCCGCAGGCCCAGACGGTGCCACCGGCGTCATACAGGGCGTGGTTGCTCGCCCCTGCCAGCGCGCTCACCTGGGACAACGGCAGCTTGACCGGGACCAGGTAAGCGGCTGCGGTGCCGAGGCACAGTTCACCACCACCGTTGCCACCCCAGCCCCAGGCGTGCCCGCGGGTGTCGACAGCCAGGCCGGTGTCATACGGCAGGCATCGGTGGGTATCGAGGCGATTTTCACCCCGGCGGGGAACCGCACCCGCACCGGCCTGGTGAAGGAGCTTGCCGTACTGCCATCGCCCAGTTCACCCTGGGTGCCCAGGCCCCAGGCATACAGGCTGCCGTCGGCCAGCAGCGCGTACTGGGCGCCGTTAGAGGTCCCCACCTCGGCCACCTTCCCCGGCAGCCGCACCGCTGCCGGCGATGTCCGGGTGCCAAAACTCCCCGGCCGGCCGCCGAAGAACGACCCCCAGGACAGGACCGTGGCGGTGGCCTGCGGCCTGGCCGCCACCGCTGGCGGCTGGCCGCCCGAGCAGCCGCCCGCCAGGGTGGCAGCCAGCACGGCTGCGGACAGCCGAAGACCCGCCTGCAGTGGCTTGTTTCTGGCCTCCCGCGCTGTGGTCGTCACCCTTCCCCTCTGTGAATGCCGGAACTGCCGTCAATACCGGCCGGAAAGGACTGGGATATCAGGCAGGTCGCTTGATGGATAGGGCGCTAATCATCATCCGGGCTACGGGTAAGACTCCTCATATGGCCGGTGAGAACGGGCGCCATGTGGTGGCGGGCACGGGCCCGCCCGCGGGGGGATGCGGCGCCACGGCCGGAGGGTCCGCCTGATGAGCACGGGGCACAGCCATGGTGGCAGCGTGGCGGCCGGGCACCGGGGCCGCCTGACGCTGGTGCTCGCCATAACCCTTGCCATCTTGGCCGCCGAGGTGGCGGGTGCGCTGTGGTCGGGGTCGCTGACGCTGCTCGCCGATGCCGGGCACATGCTGATGGACGCCGGCGGCATCGCGCTGGCGCTGCTCGCCATCAGCTTCGGCCAGCGGTCACCGTCGCAGGCCCGCACCTTCGGCTATCTGCGGCTGGAGATCCTAGCGGCCGCGCTCAACGCGCTGCTGCTGTTCGCGGTCGCGGTCTTTGTGATCGTGGAGGCGATCCGGCGGCTCATCCACCCGCCGCAGGTGGCCAGCGGCATCATGCTGGCCTTCGGGATCTTCGCGCTGTGCGGGAACGCCTGCTCGCTGCTGCTGCTGCGGACAGGCCAGGGCGAGAGCCTCAACCTGCGCGGTGCGTTCCTGGAGGTGCTGTCGGATTTCCTGGGTGCCGCGGCGGTGATCGTGGCGGCGGCGGTCATCGAAGTCACCGGGTTCGAGCGTGCCGACCCGATCGCCTCCCTGGCGATCGGTGTGCTGATCATCCCGCGCACCTGGCAGCTGCTGCGCCAGGCCACCGATGTGCTGCTGGAGGCCACCCCCAAAGACGTCGACCTGGAGGAAATCCGGCGGCACATGCTGGCAACCCGCGGCGTGATCGATGTCCATGACCTGCATGCCTGGACCATCACCAGCGGCGTGAACGTGCTATCAGCTCACGTTGTCGTCAGCGATGAGGCACTGGGCGGGCCGGTGCTGGATCAGCTCGGTGGATGCCTGGCTGACCATTTCGACATCGAGCACTCCACCTTCCAGATCGAGCCGCCGGGCCACCGTGATCATGAGCCGATCCTGCACCGGTGACCGCGGCGTCCCGCCAGCGCGGCAGGCAGCGGGCAGGACGTGCACCCGCGGCGGGTTAGGCCGGCCGCCGCGGGGTAGCCGGACGTGTCTCAGCAAGTGGGTTACTCACCCCGATGGTGGAGAAGAGGATGATCAAGCTTGTGTACAAGCCGGTGAGCCGGATCGCCGGCGTGCTGGCCGGGATGCTCGCCGGTGCCATCTTCCGGCAGATCTGGAAGCTCGCGGCGCACGGGGATAACGCACCCAGCGCCACCGATTCCCGGCGTGGCTGGCATGAGATCTTGCCTGCCGCCGCCGCGCAGGGCGCGGTCTACGCGGCGGTCAAGGCGGCCGTCGACCGGGGCGCGGCCGAGGGTACCCGCAAGCTCACCGGCGTCTGGCCGGGGGAGAATGGCCAGCGGCCGCCGGCCGGGCCGTGACCACCGGCTCGGGGACGACCAGGACCGGGCAGGGCGCCTTGCGCAGCACGTATTGGCTGACCGTCCCCAGCAGCATGGACGCACTGCCGCGGCTAGCCAGCACGATGAGCTGGGCGTTGACATCCTGCGCGGTCTCGATGAGATTTCTCCCGGCCAGCCCCAGCACGGTGCGCAGCTGCACCTTCTCCGCCTGATCGCCCAGCGCGTCAGCCACCGTGTCACGGAGCGCTGCCTCCGCCACGGCCCGCTCATCGTCGGCGGTACGCAGAGCGGCAACCGGGCCGCCGCCGGGAGCCTCCAGGGCGAGTTCACCGCAGTACGCCATCACAGCGATGAGCTCCGCTCCCCGGTAACCCGCTTCCTCCGCGGCCAGCCTGATGGCCGACCTGGAGCCCGCCGATCCTCCGATGCCCACCAGGACGGTTGTGTGCTGCGGCGTCTTCCTCATGGTCCTCTCCTTCAGCCCCGGCGCTGCGTGACGGGCAAGGCCTCGGGCATCAGGCGGCGGCACCCGCCCTGACGAGACCGCTCCGCGGCGGCGTCGGTCGCGGTGAGTGGCTAGGGCTAGGGGGCCCTGCCGGGTCTCCTCTGCCTTCGCAAGCCACCGGACTGCCCCGGATACACATGGCCAAACTTGCGGCCGAGGGCCGCATGTGCAGGCGGCCAGCTGTCACGCCACCAGCCGCCGCAGGCGCTCCCGGGCACGGGTGAGCCCGGCCGCCCGCCTGCCCATCCCGGCCCACGGGTCGCCGCGGGCGCTGAGGCTGCTGACCCGCGGCAGCACCGTCCGGATGGTGAACTGCCCGGGCCGGAGCTTGTCATCGAGCTCGTCCCAGCTCAGTGGGGTGGCCACCGGTGCGCCGGGCCGGGCCCGGACCGAGTAGGGCGCGACGGCCAGCTGGCCGTAGGCGTTGCGCATGAGGTCGAGATAGACGAGCCCGCCGCGCTTGTCCTTCCGCTGCTCCGTGGTGACCAGCCCTGGGTTCCTGGCCGTGAGCAGGGCCGCCACCTCCTGCGCGAACTCTCGTGCGGTGTCGAAGTCTGCCCTGGCGTCCAGTGGCACGTGCACGTGCAGGCCCTTCCCACCGGTGGTCTTCAGGAACGTGGCAAGGCCGAGCTCGTCCTGGAGCAGTTCCCGCAGCATCAGCGCGGTGGACCGCACGTCGCCGAACCGGCCCGCATCGGGCGGGTCCAGGTCGAAGATCAGCTGGTCCGGGTTGCCGATCCGGCCCAGTCTGCTCAGGAAGGCGTGCAGTTCGATGCAGGCCTGGTTGGCCAGGTACACGATCGTGGCCGGCTTGTCGCAGATCACCTGGTGCAGCGAGCCGCCCTGCTTGCGGACCTCGGCACGGGTGATCCAGTCCGGAAAGTAGCCGGGGACGTTCTTCTGCATGATCCCCGCGGTCGTGATGCCGTCCGGGTAGCGCTGCATGGCGACCGGCCGGTCCCGCAGCCACGGCAGCATCGCCGCTGCCGCGCTCTGGTAGTAGGCCACCAGCTCACCCTTGGTGATGTCGTCACCCGGGAACAGCACCTTCCCGGTGTGGGACAGTTCGACGGTGATGCGGCCGGCTCGCACCGTAGCCGGGGTCATGGTTTCGTTCCCGGCTGTGGCCTCTCCCGGGTCACCGACGCCGGATCCTTGTCCCGCCGCAGGCCCTGATACCGCGGGTGGCGCAGCTGGCCGGCGGTGGTCCACTCGCTGAAGCCAACCTGCCCGACAAGCTGCGGCTCGACCCAGTGCACCCCTGACTTTGGCAGCAGGCCGCGCGCGAACGGGGGCTGGCGGCGTTCCAGCCCGGCGAGCGTGCGCTGGAGGCTGGCGAGTGTTGCCTCGTCGAAACCGGTGCCCACCTTGCCCGCGTAGGTGAGCCGACCCTTGTCGTCGTAGTAGCCGATCAGCAGGGCGCCCAGCCCGCGCCGGGAGCCCTGCGGATCGGTGTAGCCGCCGATGACGAACTCCTGGCTGTTCTCACATTTGAACTTGAGCCAGTCGCGCCCGCGCCCGGCCCGGTAGGGCGTGTCTGCCCGCTTGGCGATCAGGCCCTCCCAGCCGTTCCGGCATGCTTGCGCCCAGTACGCCTCGCCGTCCCGGTTGCGGTGGGTGGCGAAGCGCAGCGGCCCGGTGAAGCTGAGCAGGCTGCGCAGGATCCGCTTGCGGTCGCGCAGCGGCAACTGCCGGACGTCGCGGCCGTCGGCGTACAGCACGTCGAAGAGGTAGTAGTAGACCGGCACCCGGCGGCGCAGTTCGGCGTCCGGATGGTGCACCCCGAGCCGCTGCTGGAGCTTGGCGAAGCTGGTGGCCCGCCGCACGAACGCGACCACCTCGCCGTCGACGATGAAGCCGGTCGCGCGCTGGCCGGCCAGCGCCTGCTCGAGTTCTGGGTAGGTGCTGTTCACCTGCTGGCGATTGCGCGTCATCAGCTGCACCTGGCCGGCCCCGGAGTAAGCGAGGCACCGCTCGCCGTCGAACTTGCGCTCATATATCCACCCGGGGTCGGAAAACCTGTCGTGAGTGAGCGTGGCCAGTTCGGGTTCCAGCCAGGCCGGCAGCGTACTCGCGGCCGGGTTCTGCGCACCTGCCGTTATGCTCATGTGCCTTCTCCTCGGTGACGGCACCCGCTCCTCAGTCGATCACGTTGAACTTGTCCGGGTCGGGCCCGACGCGCTGGTTCTTGTTCAGCAAGGTGATGGCCTCCACGTCCGCGCCGGACAGTTCGAAGTCGAAGATGTCGATGTTCTCCCTGATCCGGGCCGGGGTGACCGACTTGGGGAAGATAATGTCGCCGCGCTCGATGTGCCAGCGCAGGACCACCTGGGCGGGGGTCTTGCCGGCGGCCCTGGCGATCGACCCGATCGCCGGATCTGTCAGCAGGCCGCGGCCGCGGGCCAGCGGTGACCACGCTTCGATAGCGATTTGATGCTCGGCGCAGAACGCCCGTACATCGTCCTGGGTCAGGTAGGGGTGGCACTCGATCTGGTCGACCGCTGGCGTTATCTCGCATTCGTTATGCAGGCGGCGCAGGTGGTGCGGCTGGAAGTTCGAGACGCCGATCGACCGTGCCCGGCCATCCCGGTAGAACTCCTCCAGCGCCTGCCAGGTCGACACATAGTCGCCGCCGTATCTGCCGGGCAGTGGCCAGTGGATGAGGAACAGGTCGAGATAGTCGAAGCCGAGCTTGTCCAGCGACCCGGCGAAGGCCCGGCGCGCGTCATCGGGGCGATGAGCATCGTTGCTCAGCTTGCTGGTGACGAACAGGTCGCCGCGATCCAGGCCGGATTTGGCGATGGCATCGGCGACCTCCCGCTCGTTGCCGTACATCTCGGCGGTATCGATGTGCCGGTAGCCCGCCTGCAGGGCCGTGGCGACGGCTTCGACGGTGTCCTGCGGCTTGACCAGGAAAACGCCGAAGCCGAACTGGGGGATGGTCCGGCCGTTGCTCAGCATGACGTCGGGTATGGCGGTCACGCGGTTCCTCCGGTGCTAGCTGGATGTCTCAGCACTCAATGCCCGTTGCTGGTGGCTTCATCCATGGGCCGCGCCTGTCACCGGGTGGCCGGGCGGCGGCGCCTGCGGGCTGGGGCGGTGGCGGCCGGGACGGCCGGGGTGAGGGGCAGCTGCGAGGGGGGCTTGACCTCTGCCAGCCGCAGGTAGGTCACCAGCCGTCCGCCCCGGGTGGCCAGGCCGGCCAGTACCTGCTGCAGTTCGGTCACGTCGCGGGCGACGACGGTGAGCAGGTAGTCGGTTTCGCCGGCCACGTTGTCGGCGGTGATGATGTGCGGTTGCGCCCGGATGTGGTCGTCGAAGATGCGGCTGGAACGAGGGTCGTGGTGAGAGAGGGTGGCGGTCACGTACAGCTGCAAAGGGAATCCGGCGGCCTCCGGGTCGAGCTGGGCGCTGATGATACGGATCACACCTGACTCCTTCAGCCAGCGGACACGGTGCAACGTGGCTGCGGGGGACAACCCGACCAGGCGGGCGAGCTCGAGGTTGGTGCGGTCGGCGTCAGCCTGCAGGGCGGTTAGCAATTGAATATCAATTTCGTCAAGTTGAACGGCCATAGAACAAAATCTTATACGTGCTAGGACCTGTAAGCTCAAATTTCTGGGCGGCCTGGCGGCACCATGAGTCCATGACCACTAACCGCCGCCGCGCCGTCGCAGCGCTCGCCGCCGCCGGGCTGGCCTGGGGCACCACCGTGCCGCTGTCCAAGCTGGCCCTGGCCTGGCTGGCGCCCGGCTGGCTCACCTTCGCCCGTTTCGGCCTGGCCGCCGTTGTGCTGCTGGCCGCTGCGTCACGTTCTGGCCTGCGCGCCGCGTGCACGCCGACGGTGCTGGCCTCGGGGGCGATTGGGTACGGCGGGTCGGTCCTCGTGCAGAACACCGGCATCACCCGGACCAGCGTCACGCATGCGGCCCTGCTGATCGGTGCGGCACCGGTCCTGATCGCGATCATCGCGGCGCTGTGGCACCGCACCGTGGCCCGCCCGGTGGCCTGGGCGGGGTTCGCGGTGTCGCTGGCGGGCATCGGCCTGATCACCGTCGGCCGCGGTGGTGGCGCGACCGCCGGCGGCGATGGCCTCGTGCTGGCTGCGCTGCTGCTGTCGGCTGCCTTCACCGTGGCGCAGGCACGCGTGCTGGCTGGCCGTGACCCGGTTGCGGTCACCGCCATCCAGTTCCTGGGCGCTGCTCTGGCCGTGCTGCCTTTCTCGGTGACCGTCGAGGGCATGCCCCCGGCACCCCACGGCCCTGGCGCCGTTCTAGCTGCGGCCGCGCTGGCGCTCGGCGGCACCCTGCTGCCGTTCACGCTGTTCGCCTACGGGCAGAGCAGGATATCAGCCGAGGTGGCCGGTGCCTTTCTCAATCTCGAGCCGCTGGTCGGCGCGGCGACCGGCGCCATCGCCTTCGGCAACCCGGTCGGCCCGGTCCAGGTCACCGGGGGCGCGGCCATCATCGCGGGCATCGCCCTGAGCAGCCTCCCGCTGCTGGCCGGCGCCGGCCGCCAGCGCGCGCCGCCCAGTCCCCGCCGCGGGCAAGTCCCGGCTGGCGGCACAGGCACCGGGCAGGCCCATCCGCACCGGCGCTGCCCGGTGCCCCGACCGGCGGCCCCAGGTCAGCGGCGGCAGCCGCCGGGACACCGCCGGACGTGGCGTCCGCAAGCCCGATCACCCGCCTGGGCGGCGCCAGATCGCCGGTCACGGCTCGCTGGCTGCCAGCCAGCGTTATCCGAACCGTGACGAGCGGCCCAGAAAGGCGCGGGGACGGTGCTCAGCGGGCGCATTGCCGTCTAGTCGCCCTGTCTGCCGGATCCGCGCAGCGTTTGCTGGGCCGAGGGCATTGCGGGCGGGTCCGGGGCGGATGACCCTGGCCCGGCGGGGGAGACGCGCATGTTGTACCGGTCGCACCACTGCTGCTGCCGCGGGTTAGGTTGGGACCGATGAGTGCCGGCCCGTATCCCGACCCACTGCGCCGCTTCCTCGCTCAGCTGGATGCCCTGCGGTCCGGCGGAGTGCCGGCCATGGACCAGGTGGGAAGGCTGCTGGTGGGGCTGGCCGCCGATGAGGAGTATTTCGCTCCTCTGGTTGCGCAGATGCCCGCCGAGTCGCCCGCTGTGCAGTGGCTGGCCCGGCCTGAGCGGGGTCCGCGCCTGGTGCTGGTCCACCGGCCCGAGGGGGCGTGATGGCTTATACCCTCTCCCACCGGTGCTGGGTCGCGATCGCCCCGGTGCGCGGGGTGGAGACTCATCAGCACTGGAACGCGGTCCGCCATGCTGGCGGCCGGGCCGACCTGAGCCTGGTCGGCGAGCGGGCCATGCGCCGGGGTGACGTGGTGACGCTAACCCCGCCGGATGATGTGCACAATCACGGTCACGTCCTGGGTACCGGCCCCAGCCCGTACTCGCTCATCCTGCTGGGTGATGACATGCTCCTGTTCGAGCGCGAGGAATACGACCCGGACCGCGGGACCTGGCGCGGGCTGGCGCCCGGTGACCCAGGCCGGTCGAACCGCTGATCAGCTGGTCGTGCAGTCCTCCGGGCCCGGCCCTGCCCGCCTCAGGATGTCTCGCTCGGTGCCAGCCTGCACGGTCGGCAGCGCCCGGCCACCGTGGTTATCCCCGAGGCCGGAAGCGCCTGGTCCACTGCGGGCCGATGGCGGCCCATCCTGTTTCCCAGGCTGTGAGCCGGCGCCTGTCGAGCATCCATCGCAGGGCCCGCCCCAGGCACCAGATCGCAATCCCCAGCGCGCATGTGGTGAGGACCACGGCAGTGGCTTCCCGGGCCGCCAGTGTGGAGGGGCTCGGTGGCGGAGCGATCGGCGTGCCGGCCGCGTTCACCGAAAGCCGGACGGTGCTGCCTGCGGGCGGGCCGGTGCTGACGGGAATCCGGCCCACCCGGGCCTTGCCGTCCGGTGTGGTCCACTGGGCCGGCACCCAGCAATAGCCGGGGCCCGCTCCAGTGCAGGTGGCGGTGTCTGGCGCGGCGCGTAGCAGGACGGCGAGAACCTGATGCGGGGAGCGCCCGGCCTGCTGCGGGCCGCCACCACCGGCCCAGTGGGCGGCTGCCACCGACAGCAGCGGGGCGCCGATCAGGAAAATCGCGAGCAGCAGGCCGGCCAGACAGGCCGCAACCTTGTCGGTGCGCCTGCGCAGTGAGTTTCCGTCCAGGCCGAGCCTGCGAACCAGCCGTGTCCTTGTCATGGCGGTCACCGCCTTGCCGGGCAGTCCCGTCTCACCGGCTGCTCGGACGTCAGCCGGACCGGCGGTCCCGGCTGGGCCGATAGACGATCCGGTGTTATCCGGGAGAGGTCCCGCCCGGAGGGGCCGACGGCGCCGGGACCGGCTCCTCTGCGGTCCTGGTCGGTGGGTTACCCACGCCGGCGTTGTGATAATACTGGCGGTAGATGATCTTGTAGAGAGGGATCCAGCGGGGGATGCGGTTGATGCCCGGGATCCAGGGGGCGAACATCGGCAGCAGGAATCCGAACACGATCATCAGCAGGCCCACGTCCAGATCGAGGTTGGAGTTGTTGGCGGCGTTCAGTGCCGGGATCTGGTACATCCCGGCGTACAGCCACAGCCAGACCTGGCCGGGGAAGTTCCACAGCTCGTTCATGACGCCCCACTGGTCACCGGCGACG
>Ga0318498_10000164_pt1 | contig 17621 bp, 27 predicted proteins | sample GRESIP109b1f24_FD_203488 | JGI IMG/M metagenome (GOLD analysis project Ga0318498, IMG submission 203488) | Tropical soil microbial communities from Luquillo Experimental Forest, Puerto Rico - GRE.SIPMG.109b1f24 | ecosystem: Environmental > Terrestrial > Soil > Tropical forest > Bulk soil... | reverse complement strand
AACGGCGGTGACCGCCGGCGAACGGCAGCAACCTGGAGCGAGCCATGGCTGAGACGCGCACGGAGCAGTCCTCGTTCGGCTGGACCACGGAAGCCGAGGCGACGTCGCCGGCGAGCCCCGCGGACCCCGTTCCGCCCCGAGCCGTGTGCAAGGCGAAGGCGCCCGCAAGTGGCCGCGTACCCCGGGCGCGCGCGGCCCGTGCGACCACCAGCGAACCGGAGCTACCGCCGGACAACGAGCTCTGGGACGTGCACGCCGCAGCGAAGTTCCTGAAGCGCAGCGTGAGCTGGGTCTACCACAAGGCCGAGGACGGGACCCTGCCGGTCCGGCGTCTCGGCGGCTGGGGAATTCGGTTCATTCCGTCCGAGCTCCGCGCCTGGGTCATGTCTGGCGCCGACGACGGACGCGGGCGCTAAGAACGCAGGCGGAGGTGCGTCGTGGCCCAGCCGTACGCGAAGAACGGCCGCTGGTACGTCCGCTACAAGGACGCGCGGGGTGCCTGGCGGGACAGGGCAACGAGCGCGCGAACGAAGACCGAGGCGCGCCGGCTCCAACTCGAACTCGAGCGCAAGGCCGAGCGCCAACGGCTCGGGCTCGAGCCGCTCCCGAGCGACACGCCGGAGATGACCTTCGGAGTCGCGATGGACCTCTGGTGGTCGGAGCACGGCCGCCGACTGCGCTCGCACACGATCCGTCGCTTCATGGAGAAGCACCTCCGCGCGGAGCTGGGGCCGCTCCCGTTGTCGAAGGTCGGCGAGCGGCTCGAGTCGCTCCTGAACGCCAAGGTGGGCGCGCTCGGGCCGGAGTCGCTGAACCACCTCCGCGCCGCCGTGCATCGCGTGTTCGCGTTCCTCACGCGGCGCGGCGCATGGAAAGGGGCGAACCCGGCGTTCGCAGTTCCGCGGTTCAAGGTCCCGAAACGCCTTCCCCAGTATCTCCGGCCGGAGGAGGTTCGGCTCATGCTCGCCGCGCTCGACGCGCGCTGGCGGGGCCTCTTCGCGACGGCGGTCTACCTCGGGCTCCGCCGCGGCGAGGTGATCGCGCTCCGGAAGTCGGACGTGGACCTCGACGAGCGGACGATACGCGTCGGCCGCTCACGCGACTCGGATACGACGAAGGGCGGCCACGAGGACCTGCTGCCCATCCCGGACGAGCTCCTGCCCTGGATTGGGCGAGCCATCGAGGGTTCACCCTCGGACGTCCTGTTCCCGCGCGAGGACGGCCAGCAGCACGCGCCGGACGTGCAAGTGCAGGACGTTCTCCGCCGCGCGCTGGCGCGCGCAGGCATCGTGAACGGCTACACCCATCGCTGCCGCCGGAAGGGCTGCGGCCACTCCGAGCGCCACCCGTACGCCGAACCGGGCAGGTGCCCGAAGTGCCGGATGCGCCTCTGGCCGGTGGCCGAACAGAAGCCGCTCCGCTTCCACGACCTCCGGCACTCGACGGCGACGCTGCTCCTGAAGGCCGGCGTCCCGCTCGCGACCGTCCAGCGGGTCCTCCGGCACACAGACCCGAAGATCACCTCGGAGGTCTACGGCCACCTCGACCTGGAGGACATGCGCGAGGGACTCAACCGGCTCCGGCTTGCACCGGCAGTCACCGAGCCCGCTCCGTTTGCTGCTAGTTTGCTGCTGGACCCCGCGGACCCGAAAAGAGAAGGCCCCGAGGTCGACGGGAAACCCGAGCGACTTCGGGGCCTTCAGCGAGTCGGGGCGACTGGATTTGAACCAGCGACCACTTGCACCCCAAGGAAGCTCCCGCCCCTATCGGAACCTCGCGTGAACCCTCCGGAATCGGGCGTAACACCCTGGATTCGCGCGAGTCTCCTCGTGTCTCGGGTTGTCTCATAACGGAGCGCCGTGGTATCGAAAAACGCACCACGAACGCACCACGGAGGCCGATCGCACCACGAACGCACCACGGCCGGAACGTGAAAGTGGTCAGTCGGAACCGAGGAAGTGGTCGCACGGAGGTGGTCGCATGAAACAGCGCCGGTTCTCGTTCGTCACGGTCGAGCTGGCCTCGGAGTGGCTGATCAACTGGAAGCCGACCCGCACGACGGAGGTCTCCGATCGCGGCTGCAAGGGCCTCCTCGTGCGTGGCGGGCCGAGCGGCATCCGCACGTTCTACCGGTGGGCGGACGCGCGTGACGACGTGACGGGCGCTGTGCGCCGCCAGCGCGTGAAGCTGGGGCACTGGCCCGCGCTCTCCCTCGCCGCTGCTCGGAAGCTCGTGCACGAGGCGCGGGACGCGCGCCCGGGCCGCGGCGGCGGGACCGTCTCGGCGCTCGCCGACGCGTACCGCCGCGACGTGCTCTCGCACCGGGAGCGCGCCGACGAGGCGTGGAACATCGTCCGCGTGCACATCGTCGAGGCGCAGCTCGAGCAGGACCGACCGGCGTTCGGCGACTGGATCGCGACCGCGGTCCGGCCGCCGGACGTCGCCGCGGTCGTCCGGCGCGCGAAGGAGCGGCGTGTCGTCGAGGGGCGGCGCCTGGGCGGCCCGGTCGTCGCCCGCGTCGTGCTCCGCGAGCTCCGGGCGCTGTTCGCGCACGCCGTCGAAACCGGCGCCCTCGAGATGAGCCCGGCCGGCGTCATGCGGGCGCGCGCGTTCGGGCTCCGCGCGACCTCCAGGAGCCGCGTGCTCGACGCCGAGGAGGTCAGGGCGTTCTTCCGCGCGCTCGACCTCACGGCACTGCTCGAGGGCACCGCGAAGCGGGCCCGGCTCTCGCCGACGGTTCGGCTCGCGCTCGCGTTCCAGATCTACGTCCCGCTCCGGTCGCACTCTCTCATCGGCGCGCGGTGGGAGGAGCTCGACCTCGAGGCTGCGCGCTGGACCGTGCCGGTCGCGCGCCTGAAGCTCCACGCCGAGGAGCGGGTGACGGCGCGGCCGTTCGTGGTGCCGCTCCCGGCGACGGCAGTCGCGATCCTCCGGAAGCTCCGGGAGCGCGCGGGCGAGGGCCCGTGGGTTCTCGCCAGCCCGCTGCCGCCGAAGCCGCCGAAGCCGGGCGAGGAGCCGCAGGGACCGCAGCACGTCGAGGAGAAGGCCCTCGTGCGCGCGCTCTCGCGCCTCCAGGCGACCGGCCGGCTCGCGCTCGGGGCGAAGCTCACCGTGCACGACCTCCGGCGCACCTGGCGCTCGTTCGCGATGGACCTGGGCGTCGACAACGTCGTCGCCGAGCGCAGCCTCGGGCACGTCGCGGCGCTGCGCGCGGCAGGGTTCGGCGGGGCGGCGGACGTGTACGGGCGCGCGCAGATGGTCGAGCAGCGCGCCGCAGCGGCGGAGCTCGTCGCCAGCGCGCTCGACCGCATCCGGCTCGGCGAGGCTGCCAGCGTGGTCCCGCTGCGCGAGCGCGTCACCGGCGCCGACGGGTAGGGCTGCTGCGTCCATCCAGTTGGCTGGAGTTGGCGCGAGTCGGCATTAGTCGGCCAGAGTCCGCCCTATTTACCGTCCACATTGCGATTACGATTACTCGTATGAGCGCAATGCATTCACATCTCGGCGGGCGACTCGTGGAAGCCCGCCGCGCGAAGGGTCTCACTCAGGTGCAGCTGGCCGCTGCGGTCGGATGCTCGCCGGCGACGATCTCGATCGCCGAGCGGAGCGGACTGCTTACGAAGGCAACGGCCACGAAGCTCGCCGCCATGCTCGACGTGACCGCGTCGTACCTCCTCGAGTCGTAGGCGCCTCGGAGGCGACATGTCGAAGACTTGCACGGCGCCGAACGAAGCGCGGGCGTATCTCACCCGCATCGAGCTCTGCAGGCGATGGGGCATCTCGCGTGCGACGAGTTATCGCTACGAGCGCGAGGGCTACATCCCGAAGGCGGTGAAGCTCGGCCCCGGCGCGGCGCGCTGGCCCGTAGCCGAGATCGTGGCGCTCGAGCAGCGTGCCGCTGCCGACCGCGGAGGCGAGGCGTGACGGCGCTCCGACTGGTCGCGGTCGATGCGCGAGCGGGCATTGAGTGGCGAGCCGCCGGGCGATCCCGTTGCTCCTGCGGGGCGGTCCTGTCTTCGTGGGCGCACTTCCCCAGCGAGCTGGAGGAAGTCGGCGCGCGAACCGTGGTGCACACGCGCGATCGGTGCCTCGAGCTGCCGCGGCTCGCCAACCCGACGCGCCAGAGGGCCGCGCGTTCCATCGGACTGCGAGTGGTCCCGACGCGGCTCCGCGCACGACGGACACGACGTGCGTCGGCGATGCCGGATCAGCGGCAGCTCCGGCTCGGAGGCATCGCGTGACCGGTGCTCGGGACGGGGAACAGCTCGACGGTCGAGAGCGCGGGTTCATCGTCCTGCACCGTCGCGTGCGGTCGAGCCCGCTCTATCAGGGCCTGACGCCGGAGCAGCGGTCCGTGTTCGTCGCCATCCTGCTGCTCGCGAACTGGTGCGACAAGCGACGGCTGCTCGGCGGGCGTTGGGAAACCATCCGGCGCGGCGAGCTCGTCCAGAGCCTCGAGACGATCGCGGAGGAGGCGGGCCTGCGCGACTGTCCGGTACTGCGCAGGCGGAAGGGAAAGGAGCGCTCGCGGCCGCGCGTCGGCGGCGTGAAGGTCGTGCGCTCGACGATCGAAAAGCTGATGCTCGACGACCGGCCAGGGGGCGGAAATGGGCCATTCCTCTCGGAACGGTGGACGGGCGGGACTCCGGGCGGCGGGTTCCGCGTCCTAAGGGTCGAGAGGTACGACCAATATCAGAGAGTCAACGAGCAATCGGGCACGGAGCCGGACGCGCAGACGGACGCGCAGACGGGCACGCTTTCTGGCATCGGACGGGCAGCAGACGGGCGCGCAACGGGCGCGCCTGAGGCACCGCTAGAACCAAGGGAACCAAGGGAACCACCCTCCTTGCTTCGCTCGGAGGGAGCGCCGCCGCCTACGGCGCGGGCGGCATCGGGCGTGGGCAAGCCGGACTTCGCGCTCGCGGTGGAGCACTGGTATGCGGCGTGGGAGCGCGCCGGGCGGGGGAAGCACGCGCGGCTGACGGGCGCCGAGGGGAAGCAGCTGAAGGACCTGCTCGCCGAGCTCGGCCTCGACGAGCTCCGGGCGCGGATGGACCGGGCGTTGCGGGACCCCTGGTTCCTGGAGCACGGCGATCTGCTCGCGTTCGTGAAGCAGCGGAACAAGTTCGCGCGGCGCGGCGCGCCGACGGTCGTCGACGAGCGGACGAAGCGCATCCGAGCGGCGATCGAGAGGGCGCAGGGGACGTGCCCGGAGTGGGGGGCGATGCTCCAGGCCGCGGCGCGCGGCGCCGGGAACGGCGGGATGCACCTCGACACGGTCGAGAGCGTGCTCCTGGACGTCCAGGCGGAGCGGCACGGGCAGGTGCTTGAGCTCCGCGGGCGGGACGAGTTCCACGCGAACCTGCTCGCGGACCGGTTCCACGATTGGCTGCTGGCGGGCGCGCGCGCCGTCTCGGGCGAGGCGCTGCACGTCCAGATCACGGGGCCGCGCGCGGGAGGTCAGGCGTGATGGACGACACGAGCACGCTGCTCTCCCGCATCCGGTCGATCGCCGAGCAGGCGATGCGGAGCGCGGCGCCAGAGCCGCGGCGGGAGTCCTCCAGGGCGGTCGCGTTCGTGGCCGCGCCACCTCGGCACTGGTCGGAGGTCGAGCGGGACGAGGATCGCCGCAGCGGCGACGCGCTGCACGGAGCGAACCGCGCGGAGGCGGCGGGAGGCGGGACGTGAGCGAGGACACCGGCTCGGTGCTCGAGCGCATCCGGCGGATCGCCGAAGAGGGCATGCGGCGCGCGCAGCCCGTCGAGGCGGCGCGAGAGGACCTGAGAAAACCTGAGAACGCGCCGGGCGCGGAATTGAACGCTACGCCGGCAGCGACGCCTCCGTCCCAGCCGGCGCGCTCGAGCTCGGGCGGGCCCGGAGCGTCGCTTGGAGGCGAGATCACCGCCCGGCGGACAGCCTGCACGCGGCTCCGCAAGCTGCTAGCGGACGGCCGCTGGCACTCGGCGCTCGAACTCGTGGAGGTCGGCGGGCTGCGCTACGGCGGGCGGCTGCACGAGATCAGGCGCGGGCAGGACGGCGCGCCGGCGCTCGACGTGGAGTGCGAGGCGCGGGAGCAGGGCGGGCGGCAGGTGTGGTTCTACCGGGCGGCGCGCGCGGCCGGCGCGGCGCCGCGCCAGGCGGAGTTTCCACGGAATTTCGATTCCCCTGGCGGCGGGGAGAAGTCCCGTGGGTAGGCCGCGCACGCGTCGCCTGCGCAGCTCGTTCGAGGTCGACGACATCCGTGCGCGGAACCGGGCCGGCAAGATCCCGCGAGGAGCGACCGGGGTGGGATCGCTCGACGTCGAGTGGCTCCCGTGCTGGGTCGGCGGCGCGCGCGCCTTCTGGCGCTGCCCGGTGTGCCGGAGGCGGTGCGAGGTGCTGTTCCGCGCCATCCGGCCGGGCGCGCCGTTCGGTACCGCGTGCCGCACGTGCCAGCGTGTGGCGTACGAAACAACGGCGATGGACGCCGTCGATCGGCTGTTCGCGCGCCGGGACACGATCCTCGCGCGGCTCGGGCTCAAGCCGCCGACGCCCAAGCTGGCGGAGGCGCTCGCGCTCAGGCCGCGCGGCATGCACTTCCGGACGTTCGTGCGGGAGCTCGCCCGGGCGCGGCGGCTCGAGGCAGCCGCGCTCGGGGCCGGACTCGCGGCGATCCGCGGGGAGCGCCTGCCGGGCGGGAGCGCCACGCCGTGACGCTCGACCTGACGCTCGACTCCCCTCCGGACGCGTCGCTCCTCGCCGAGCTCGTGGAGGCTGTCGAGCAGGGGTGCGCGCCGTCGCAGGCGGCGCTCGAGGAGGCCGCCGCGCTCGCCGAGCAGCGGAACTCCGTCCAGTACGAGCTGCGCCGGCGCCGCGCTCTCCGGGTCGTCGACAAGGTGCGCGAGGCGAACGCCGGCGCGTCGGAGCGGACGATCGCGAAGCTCGCCGCACGGCGGCTCGGCGAGACGGCGGAGTGCGTGCGCGCCTGGGTGAGGACGGCCGTTCTCCTCACCCACGACCTGGAGGAGGCTGGCGACGCTCACGATGAGCGAAAGGAACCAGGACGATGACGACCAGCACCACGAACCCAGCGCCGCCGCCGAGCCGCGAGGACGTCGAGGCGAAGCGGTTCGCCCTCGAGACGGTCGACGCTGAGCGCCAGGACCTCGAGAAGCAGCTCCCGCGGCTCACGGCGGAGGTCGCCGCCGCGCGCGAGCGACTCGAGAAGGCGCACGAGGACGAGCTCGTGGCCTCCCGGACCGCCGGGCTCGACGACGACATCGCGGCCGCGGCCTCCGTGAAGGAGGCGCAGGCTGCGCTGGACGCGGCGTGCGAGAAGCGCGCGGACGTCGAGCAGCGGCTCGAGCGCTGGACGCGCGCCGAGGAGAGGCTCACGCGCGAGTACGGCGCGCTGCGCGGCGCGTTCACGGAAGCGAACCGTCAACGGGCTATGGCGACGCTCCGGACGCGGATCGACGAGCGGCGCGCCGGGTTCGAGGGCCTCATCCGCGACGTCGCGGCGCTCCGGTTCCTCGACGGCCAGTCCACCTGGCCGCAGGAGCTCGACCGCGCGCTCGAGATCGCGCTCGGCGCGGAGCTCCAGACGCTGATCCGCCAGGGCCAGGACCACGCGACGCGCGTCCGCGGCGGCGAGGAGGTCGCGCCGTGACGTTCGAGCAGGTCGAGAAGCTCCGCGCCATCCGAGCGGAGCAGAACGCGACGCGCGAGCGCCTCCTCACCGGGAACATGACGATGGCGGAGCGCAAGGCGGAGCAGGATCACCTGGTCGAGCTCACGCGCCAGGCGATCGAGGTCGAGGAGGCCGCGGCTCCCAAGCCGCCGCCGCCGGTGTCGGACGCCGGGAAGATCACGCCGGAGGAGGCGCGGGCGCGCGCGGCGGCGATCCGGGCCCGGCCGGAGTTCTGGAAGCCGGACAACACGTTCGACAAAGACGGCAAGGCTGTGATCACGCGCCAGGAGCACGAGAGGCTCAAGGCGGAGCTCCTCGAGTTCGACGCGCGCTCGCGCGAGACGGCGGAGGGCGGCGGCCAGTAGCGAGCGCCGGGGACCGTGACCTGGCTGGACGCAAACGCCGGCGCCGAGCTCGTCGAGAAGCTCCGCGAGGGAATGCCGCTCGGGCCCGAGGAGCGCAGCATGGTCGCCGCGCTCGTCCAGGAGCAGCCCGGGGTCGAGCGGGCGCTGCTGCAGCGGGAGGCGGTGCGGCGGGTCGAGGAGATCCGCCGGGCGGACCCGCTCCTGTCCATCCGGGCGGCCTCCGAGCACGTGGCGCGGCGGCTTCCGGTGGGCGCGGAGGCGATCCGGCGCTGGGTACGAGAACGCGTCCCTTTTCCCCAGGTGGGGTGAGAGCCTCGGCGGCATGACGACCCAGACCAACACGACGATCACGAATCCGAGCCCGCTCGCCGCGCAGGCGCGAGCGTTGCGGGCGACCCTGAAGGAGAAGGCCGAGGCCCGCGACAGCGCGGTGAGCGAGAGAGCGCGCCTCTCCGCCGAGCTTCCTCGGCTCCGGGCCGCGCACGCGGACTCCGCCGACCTCGTGAAGAAGGCGAAGGTGCGCCAGCTGCTCGCGCGCGACGCGCCCGCGGCGGACGCGGAGCTCGCCGACGCGCGGAAGAACCACGACGAGACGGCGGCGCTCGTCGACGACGTCGAGGAGCGGCTCGCGCTGCTGTCCGAGGTGCACGGCGAGCTCGAGCGCGACGTCGCGAAGGCGCGCGAGGAGCTGAAGACGGTCGAGGAGGCGCTGCTCCGCGACGTCCTCCGCCTCCGCGCGAAGCAGTCGATGCCGCTGCTGCGCGAGATCGTGCGCGAGATCGCGCTCGGCCTGGCGATCTCGGGGACTCCCGGCGACGCGGGCGTGGCGCACGAGATCCGCATTCGGCTCGAGGAGGGCGGGAGCGTGTGGGGCGAGATCGACGAGTTCCGTCGGAGCCTCCTCGTCGCGGAAGGGGCGCTGTAATGGCCGGCGAGAAGCCCACGCGCGAGCAGGCGGCCCGGCGCATCGTCGAGATCCGCGAGGACCCGGCCTATTGGGACCGCTGTCGGAACCCGCAGAAGCACGAGCTGCTGCGCGGGGAGCTGGTCGAGCTCCAGGCGATCGCGATGGCGCCGCCGCCGGGTCCCTCGGAGGAGGAGCGCAAGGCTCGCGAGGAGTCGGCGGCAGCTCTGAAGAAGATCGCCGAGCTGAAGGCGGACCCGGCGTACTTCGACGGCGGCAAGGACCCCGCGAAGCACGCGGAGCTCGCGCGTCGGGTCAACGAGCTCGCCCCGGTCGCATACCGCGGCGAGGAGTGACGCGCGGAGAGGAGCGGACCAGGTGAGCGGGCGACGGGAGAAGGGAAGGGCGACGCCGGCGCGGCGGGTGGCGAAAGCGGCCCGCCGCGGCGGGGCTGCACGCACTCCGCCGGCCGAGGACGTGAAGCTGAAGCTCGCGGTCGAGCGGCTCGACGAGGAGCTCGCGTGCGCAGCGCACTTCGACCCGGCGAGCATCTGCGACCCGGAGACGGGCACGACGCTGCCGCTGCACCGGTGGCCTGCTCACGCACGGCGCGCACTTGCGTCGTTCGAGGAGGAGGCGCTGTTCGGGGAGGTCCCGACGGGCGAGGTCGGCCCGCGCGGCGGCGTCGTGAAGGCGCGCGTCCAGGTCGGGGTGATCCGGAAGGTGAAGTGGCTGAACAAGACCGACGCGCAGCGGCTCGCGTACCAGCGGCTCGGTGCGCTCGTCGAGCGGCACGAGCTCGTGGAGGCGCCGCCGTCGGAGGACATCACCGACGAGGAGTGGGAGGCGCTCGCGCAGCTGCGCCACGGTGTGCGGGCGAACCCGAAGGGCGAGGGCTGAGGGCGTGGCGTCGTTCTCGAGCTCTGGCGCCGCCGAGGCATGCCCGGTCTGCGACGGGCTGACGGTGGTGCGGTACGCCCCGGGCGCGCTGCCGGCGTCGCGCCCGTTCTGCTCGGGGTGCCATCGGCGGCTCGAGGCCGTCGAGATCGAAGGGGACGAGCGGCGGCGGCTCGCTGCTGCGGCGGGCGCGAGCCCGCGCGAGTGACGGAGGAACGACATGGACGACCAGAAGAGGATCGAGGACCTTGCGCAGCTCGCCCGGGAAGAGAGGGCGACGTTGCGCGCGAGAATGCGCGCCGGCGAGGTGACCGCCGATGTCGTCGGCGACGCCGAGCGCGAGTACCTGGCCGAGGCGATGCGCTTGTACCGATCCGAGCTTGCAGGGAGGCTCAGCGGCGGGGCGGAGGCGGTGGCCTCCAGGGAGGCGTTCGACGAGGGGGACCGCCGCGGCGTGCCGGAGATGCTGCGCTACGTCGCAGCGGAGCTCGAGGCCTGTGAAGCGCTCGAGGAGCATCTCGGCGGCGTGTCCGCGTTGACCCCGCAGGCGGAGAACTGCAGGGGTGCGTTGCGGGTGAAGGGAAACGTTTAACCACGGGAGAAGACCGTCGATGAAGAAGACTCATGCCGTCCGCTGCATCGTCCTCGCGACCGCGCTAGCCCTCTGGGCCGCACCAGGGTTCGCCACGGAACTCTCGACGACCGCTCGGGTCGACGCGACCGGGAACGGTTCGACGACCGCGTTCACGTTCACGTTCTCGGTCGCGAGCGCCTCTCACGTCGAGGTGTTCGTCGCCGGGGTGAAGCAGGCGAGCGGCTACGCGGTGACGCTGAACCCGATCCCGGTGGGCGGTCTGCGCAATCCGGGCGGCACGGTGACGTTCACGGCCCCGCCGGCGAGAGACGTGGCGGTGCGCATCCAGCGCGCCGTGCCGCTGACGCAGGAGCTCTCGCTGCCCGAGTACTCCAAGTTCTCGTCGAAGACGCTGGAGAAGACGTTCGATCGGTTCGTGCAGCAGACGCAGCAGGTCGATCGGCGCGTCGCGGACGCGGAGGCGACGCACGCGGCGGACAGGACCGCGCTGGAGGCCACTCGAGCCGGGGATCTGTCGCTGCAGGCGACACGTGACGCCGCCCAGGACGCGAACCTCCTAGGCGGTCTCGCCTCGATCCGCGCCGACTTCAAGGCGCCTCCGGCCACGGTCGACGAGCAGACCGTGCTCGCTGCCGGCAGCACGGTGTCGCGTAAGCTGAAGGACCGGTTCGGGGACGTGAAGAACGTGCTCGACTTCGGCGCCGACCCCACGGGCGCGACGGACAGCAGCTCGGCGTTCATCGCGACTCTGAACGCGGCGTTCGTCAGCTCGGACGCCAACAAGAACGCGCGCGTTCACCTCCCAGCGGGCACCTACCTCATCACGCAGGCGAACGTCCTGAACGCCTGGACCGCCGGCACGAGCTACCGGAGCGGCGCGGTCATCTCGGGCGATGGCGACCGTGCGACGAAGATCGTCTTCCGCCCGACGGCCGCGAACGCCTGGATGTACGACGGGCAGGCGGTGCCGAACCGGCGCCTGATGAACTTCACGGTGCGCGACCTGTGGATTCAGGCCGATGGGTCCGCGTCGAACAGCACGGTGAACCTCTTCCGCGAGTGGGGCAACAACGACGGGTACCCCGACCAGGCGTTCACGCTCCAGAACACCCGCATGGACGCCGACGCGAACCACCCCGGGGTCCTGCTTCGCGTCGACGGCGTCTTCAACGGGTCCGAGAACCGGATCTTGGCTTCGCGCGGCTACTCCTGGTCGAGCGTGCTCTATGTCACGAACCCCCAGGCGGTGAACCACTACGTCATCGGCTGCGACTGGGAGCTCACGAGAGGCCCGATCTTCTACTTCTCCGCGGGCGGCCAGCTCTCGGTGATCGGCGGCTCGTACATCCTGGGCGACGGCTCGCACACCTCCGACGGCGGAAGCCTTCTCTTCGTGGACTCTTCGGCCGGCGGGGTCACCGGCGTCTTCGACTTCGTCGGGGTGCGCACGGAGGTCTACGACACGGCGGCGTCGCTCTACCGGCTCACCGGGTCCAACAACGGCGCGATCGTGAACGCGCTCGGCGTCACACATCGCGTGAACAACACGGGCGGGACGATGGGGCTCGCGCGCGTGAACGCCTTCTCCGGAGCGCGACTCGTCTTCAAGAACTCGGACCTCGCCGGAGCCGGCGCGGGATCGGTCGTGTTCGAGAACAGCCAGGGGACCTCAGCCTGGTATCACTCGTTCTACGACGCAGGCACAGTCATCGCGGAAGACTGCAACCTCGCGGCCGATCCGGCGACGGTCCCGACCTGGCTCACGAACGCGGAGGGCGGCCTCTTCCGCGTGCGAGGTGGCCGATATGTGCCTGGGACACCGAACGGGAGCACGGCCGCGATCGCGCTGGAGCTCGACCTCACCGGACCGAAGGGGTGGACGACGGGCCGGAACGTGAACGGGGTGCACGTGAAGTCGGTCGCGGGCTTCGTCTCGTACTGGCCGTATCCCTCCGCGCAGAACAACGCCCAGGTTCAGCTCCCGGTCGGCTCGATCGTCAAGGCGATCCGCGTGCGGAAGGCGGGGAGAGGCACCGACGGCTCGACGTATCAGCTCGTCGTGCAGAACGGGGACGGGACGTACACCTACGGTTCGTCGACGCTCGGGTTGCGCAAGGACCAGCACGACGTCATGCTCGAGAACGTCAACCGCTACGTCGGGGCGGCGGGCGTCGACCAGACGATCCGCGTCGCCTGCACGAGCAGCTGCGGCGATGGACTCACCGAGAACATGTCGCCCGGGGACATGTTCATCGTCGAGTACTACTGAGGCTCCGGGCAGCGGCCGCGACGAGACCGGGGCCCGGCCGGTCGCGGCTGGGCATCCGCATCGGGCCCGACTCTCGAGGTGACCGTGCCGTCTCGGCCGGAGCGTCCGAAGGTGCCGCAGCAGTGGCTCGACGCCGACGAGGCCGCCGAGTACCTGCGCCTGCGCTCCCGGCGCGCCCTGTACGACCACGTGCGGCGCGGACGCGTCCCGGCGCACCGTCTTGGCCGTCTGCTGCGCTTCCGCCGCGCCGAGCTCGACGCGGCCTTGGGCGTGCGGGACGAGAAGGGTCGCCGGTGACGCGCGCTCCCGACCCTGGAAGTGGGGCCCGCGCCGCGCCGGCACCCGCGCTCGTCGTCCTGTCGCTCCAGGACCTGGAGGCCGCGGTCGCGCGCGCGGTCGAGCCGCTGCGGCGCGAGGTGGCGCAGCTCCGCGCCGAGCTCGCGCACCGGCCGCGCCTGGTCACGCGCGACGGAAGGTGTCCGCCTCGTGCGTAGAATGGCGCGGCGGAGGTCCGTTCGCGTGCCTTGCGTTGGTCCCGGTGATCTCGGCGAGGAGTGCTGCGGCCGTCCCGTGTTCCGCAGCGGGATGTGCCTCGCGCACACGAAGCAGCGGCAGCGCGGGCAGGCGCTCCGGCCGATCAAGGAGAAGGTGTCGCCGTTCGAGCGCGTGATCCTGGCGGGGAACGTGCTCGTCGACGCGGAGTCGGAGGACGAGTACCGGCGGGCCCGTGCATCGCTTCGGAGCGCCGCCGAGGCGTGGCTGCGCGACGAGGGGTGGACGCCGCCGCTGCGCGTCGAGGGCGCGCGCGTGCCGCAGTCGGAGCACGAGCCGGTACGCGTCGCGGGCTGACGGGCTGGCCGCGTCGGCGCGGCGCCGCCCGTGCGCGGCTTGTTGTCGCGGCGGACGATCGTCCCTAGACACCCGCGTACGCGCGTGCGCAGATATGCGGCATGCCTGACGGGAAGAAGGTGATCACGGTTCGCGTGACGCCGGAGCAGTACGCGGCGCTGCGAGAGGAGGCGCTTCGGCGGGCCGTCCAGGAGGGCGGAGCCGCCGACGCGAGCGCCATCATCCGGGAGCTCCTCGATCGCTGGGTCGAGGAGTCGAAGAGGACGAAGAAGCGCGAGAAGTGAACGAGACGGGCGCCCGAGGTGCGGGAACACCTCGGACGCCCTGACCAACCGCAGCACGTGGAGGTGCAGCGATGGCTGGGATGAAGGATAGCGTGACCCCTGTCGATGTGACGTCATCTCGCCGCCGGTTCATCGGGGCGCTCGCCGCGGCGACGGCTGCGACCGCTTTGCCCACGCCGGCGTCGGCGCGCTCGACCGGTGAGCCGAGCTGGGGGGCGTGCCGCGGCGGCCTGGCGGAGTTCCGTAGGGCCTACCTGGCCGAGGTCGAGCGCTTCGCCGAGGAGCTCCGGCCCAGGTTCGGGGGCGGCAAGCTGAGGGGGATGACGGACGAGGAGATGGAGGACGGCCAGAGCGGCCGGACGTCGCCGTACTTCAAGCTCGAGGCGCTGTGCGCGGCTCGGTTCGGCTGCGCGGTCACGCGGGACGCGGCCGGCCAGCTCCTGGGCGACGTGGAGGCCTCGCACCTGGTCCTGGCGTTCTCGCCGCACGCGGAGATCGTCGGCGACAACTGGGAGCACCCCGGGTACCACGCGACCACGGCCGTGACCTGGGATGTGCTCGAGGTCGCCCGCGAGCGCGGCATGTACGTGCCGCTCCCGACCGAAGAGGAAGACCCGCTGATCACGGGCGTGAGCTGCACCGGGTAGAGGCCAGACGCCCCGAACAGCTCGGGGGCCGCCCTGTCGCCAGGACGGCCCCCGAAACGCACCACGAAACGCACCACGAATCGTCTAAGTAGTCGGGGCGACTGGATTTGAACCAGCGACCACTTGCACCCCAAGCAAGTGCGCTACCAGGCTGCGCTACGCCCCGGGAACTGCGGGGAGGGGATAGGTAGCACCGGCGCCGGGAGGGGTCAACGGCCATCGCGGACGGTCGGCCGCCTGCCCCCGATGGCGGGCCGGCGCTACTTCACGAGGGGCGCCACCCGCCTGAACACGTCGGTCCCGGCGAGGTGGAGGAGGTCGAAGATCGCCGTCTCGGCGGTCGTCACGATCGCCCCCGCCTCGCGGCAGAGCTCGAGGCCGACGCGGCGGTGCTCCTCGGTGCGGCTCGAGACGGCGTCCGCGCAGACGTGCACCTCGTAGCCCATCGACACGAGATCGCGGCAGGTCTGGAAGACGCAGACGTGCGTCTCCATCCCGCAGACGATCACCTGGCGGCGCCGCGTCGACTCGAGCGCGGCGGCGAAGGCGGCGTCGGCGCCGCACGAGAAGTGCACCTTCTGGAGGGGCGGCGCCGGGAGCACCTCGGCGATCTCCTTCACCGTGTGCCCGAGCCCCTTCGGATACTGCTCGGTCGCGAGCACCGGCAGCCCGAGCTCCTTCGCGGCGCCGGCGAGGGCCCGCGCGTACTTCACCACGCGCGCGAGCGCCTCCGGCGGCATCGCCGGCGCGAGCCGCTCCTGCACGTCGACGACGAGCACCGCGGCGCGGGCCGCCTCCAGCTTCGGTCTCGGCTCCATGTCGAGCTCCTTCAGATCGCGTACCCGGCCGCGCCGCTCGCCGCGGCCGCCTCCGGATCGATCGCCACGTCCACGCAGTACACGGTACCAGAGGCGAACGCCCGCTCGAGCGCGGGCACGAGGTCCCTAGGGTCCTCGACGTGCTCGCCCCTCCCGCCGAGCGCCTCGACGACGCGATCGTAGCGGGTCGGGGCGAGCCGGGTCGCGACCGAGTGCTCGTCGCCGTAGAGGCTCCGCTGCGGCACGAGGATCTGCCCCCACGCCGCGTCGTTCCCGACGACGACCACCATCGGCAGCCCGAAGCGGAGCGCCGTGTCGTAGTCCATGCCGTTCAGGCCGAACGCCCCGTCGCCCTGGATGACGCAGACCGGCCGCTCCGGCGCGAGCAGCTTCGCCGCGATCGCGAACGGCGCGCCGACGCCGAGGCAGCCGAGCGGGCCGGGGTCGAGCCAGCGCCCGGGCCTCGGCACGCGCACCACCTTCGCGGCGATCGCGACGACGTTCCCGCCGTCGCCCACGAACGTCACGTCGCCCGCGCGCGACGCCACGTCGTCGAGGGCGCGCGCCAGGCGGAAGTGGTGGATCGGGCGCTGGTCGCTCTGCTCGAAGGCGCGCTGCTTCTCCGCGCGCTCCGTCTCCTCCTCGCGCAGCGCCTGCCGCCACTCCGCGGCGCCGGGCGCGAGCCGCGCGCCGTCCGCGAGCGCCTCGAGCACGCTCCGCGAGTCCCCCACGATCCCCACCTCGATCGGTCGGTTTCGGCCGATCTCCGCGCCGTCCACGTCGACCTGGATCACCTTCGCGCCCGCCGCGAAGGTCGGCTCGGTGCCGTAGCCGACGCGGAAGTCGAGCGGCGTCCCGACGACGAGCACCGCGTCGGCCTTCAAGAGCGCGTCCTTGCGCGAGAGCTGGAAGAACGACGGGTGGTCGGGCGGGAGGCAACCCCGCCCCATGCCGTTCAGGTAGACGGGGATGCCGGTCCGGCCCGCGAGCCGCTCGAGCGCCGCGACGGCGTCGTCCCACCAGATCGACGATCCGCCGAGGAGGACCGGCCGCTCGGCGCGGGCGAGGAGCGCGAGCGCGGCGTCGAGCTTCGCGGGATCGCCCGGGCTCCGCGCGTCGGTCCGGTAGCGGACCTGCGCGTCGGCGAGCGCCTCGTCCGCGCCGTTCGAGAGGACGTCCCAGGGGAGCTCGAGGAAGACGGGGCCGGGGCGGCCGGCGCGGGCCACGCGGAACGCCTTCGCGAGGAAGCTCGGCACGAGCTCGGCGGACGGGACGCGGTCCGACCACTTCGTGATCCCGTCGAAGAGCTGGACCTGCGGCATCTCCTGGAGCGAGCCGCGCCCCTGGTTGAACGTGGGCGCCGCGCCGCCGAGCAAGACGAGCGGCACGTTCGCGGCCCAGGCGTTCGCGACGCCCGTCACCGCGTCGGTGACGCCGGGCCCGGCCGTCACGACGGCCACGCCCACGCCGTGGGTGAGGCGCGCCCAGGCGTCGGCCGCGTGCGCTGCCGCCTGCTCGTGGCGCGTGTCGACGATCCGGATCCCCTCGTCCACGCACCCTGCGTAGATGGGCGCGACGTGCAGCCCGGAGAGCGTGAAGATCGTCGTCACGCCCTCCTTGCGGAGCATCCGCGCGACGAGGCGTCCGCCGGTCAGGGGCTCACCCATGGTCCCCCATCCCTAAGAAGGCGACGCCCCGCGTGCCTTGGAGAGCAGGTGAGCGCTCTTCAAGGTGCGCGGGGCGCGGCGTGGATCAGGGGCGCGTTACGCCGACTTGCGGAAGCGGGACAGCTCGGCAGTCAGGTCCGAGAGCGGCGGGAACTGCTTGTCCGGGTGGACCGTCGCGAGCCGCGCGTAGAGCTGCTCCTCGGTCTCGGCGTTGTCCGGATCCGGGATGCAGCAGTCGACGGGGCACACCGCGGCGCAGGCCTCCTCGCCGTGGAAGCCGACGCACTCGGTGCAGAGCTTCGCGTCGATGAGGTAGATGTCGTCGCCCTGGGTGATCGCGCTGTTCGGGCACTCCGGCTCGCACGCGCCGCAGTTGATGCACTCTTCCGTGATCTTGGTCGCCATTCGCGCTCCTTGGTGTGCGCCGAGGATACCGTGCCGACCGCGGAGGCGTCCCCGCGCCCTGCTGGGGCGAGGCCCCGAAAAAAAGCACAGCGCCGGCGCGGGATACGCGCCGGCGCGAGTCGCCGTTCCTAGCTGGCAGTCGAGGCTACGCCGCGACGCAGCAGTCGACCGGGCAGACACCGGCGCAGGCCGGGCTGTCGTGCTGGCCCTTGCACTCGGTGCACTTGGCGGCGTCGATGGTGTACAGGTCATCGC
>Ga0318498_10000139_pt1 | contig 18836 bp, 16 predicted proteins | sample GRESIP109b1f24_FD_203488 | JGI IMG/M metagenome (GOLD analysis project Ga0318498, IMG submission 203488) | Tropical soil microbial communities from Luquillo Experimental Forest, Puerto Rico - GRE.SIPMG.109b1f24 | ecosystem: Environmental > Terrestrial > Soil > Tropical forest > Bulk soil... | reverse complement strand
GTGCTATACCCCCTCGCGTGCGGTCCCTCTTCGCGCTTCGCCCCGTCGCGGCCGTGCACCGGCTCCCGCCGCGCAGCGAGGCGTGCCCACTCTCGCTGCGCGACGTGCTCCGCGGGCTCGCGGGCCGGGCGAGAGCGCTCCCCGTGTTCGTGGCGCCGCTGCCCGCGGTGGCGCGGGCGGCGCTCGTCGCGGCGCAGGAGGCGCGCGCGGTGGTCGGCATCGCGCTCGCGGCCGGCGTCGCCCCCGAGCCCTGGTTCGACGCGGTGGCGCGCGCGGCCGACGAGCTCGCGCCACGGCTGCCCTTCTTCGCCTCGGCGGAGGTGGTGATCGAGCCAGGCGAGGGCGCGCTGGAGCGCGCCTACGCCGAAGCGCACCGGCTCGTCGAGGCCGGCGTGGGGCACCTGGCGGTGGACGTCGCCGCGGTGGCGCTCCCGCGGCGCGCGCAGGCGGCGGCCCGCGTGGCCGGGGTCGCCTCGGAGCGCGAGCTGGCGGTCGAGTGCGTGCTCGCGCCGGACGCCGCCTCCGAGCCCGCCGCGGCGGCCGCCTACCTCGAGGAGTTCGAGGGGTGGGGCGTGCGCGCGGACCTCGTCGGCGTCCGGTGCCCTGCGCCGGCCGGGCGCGGCGAGGCCGACCGAGAGCGCGCCGCCCTCGATGCGCTTTCGGAGGCGCTGGCGCGTCCGGTGCTGCGCCGTGGCCCGCTCGGCTCCGACGCGGCGCACGCGTTCACGGGCGGGCGGCTGCGCGTCTGCGAGGACGGCGGCGCGGCCCTCGCGGCAGGCTGGCGCGCGCTGCCTCCCGAGCTGCGCGGCCGCGGCGCGGGCGCGCGCGACCGGGCGCCGCTGGAGCCGGCCTCGGAGCGGACAGAGGCGCTCGCGTACGCCGAGGCGGCCGCGCTCGTGGAGGCGCTCGGCGCCGGCGGCACCGCTCCCGAGCTGCTCGCGGCGCTGGGGGTGAGGCGGTGAGGATCGTAGCCGGCGCGGCGCGAGGCCGCCCGCTGCTCGCGCCGCGCGGCGCCGCCACGCGCCCCACCAGCGACAAGGTGCGCGGGGCGGTCTTCAACCTGCTCGGCCAGTTCTTCGAGGGCGGCGCGGTGCTCGACCTGTACGCCGGCAGCGGCGCCCTCGCCCTGGAGGCGCTCTCGCGCGGCTGCGCGCGCGCCGTCTGCGTCGAGCAGGATCGCTCCGCGGCCGGCGCCATCGCCAGAAACGCCGACGCGTGCGGTTTCGGCGGCCGCGTCGAGGTGCGCCGCGAGCCGGTCGAGGCCGCCCTGGCGCGGCTCCCGCGCGGCGCGTTCGCGATCGCCTTCCTCGATCCGCCGTACGCGATCGGCCCGGAGGCCGCGCTCGCCCTCCTCCCGACGCTGCTCGCGCCTGGCGGCGTCGCGGTCGCCGAGCACGACGCGCGGCGGCTTCCGGCGGAGGCTTACGGCGCGCTCTCGCTCGCCGACCGGCGCTCGTACGGAGACACCGGGATCTCGATCTACCGGCTCACCTGACGCTGGGGGGCCGAGGGAGGTCTGCCATGGAGCAGCCGAAGAGCACCCTGCAGCGCCCGAGCCGCGCGCCCTGGGTGATCCTCGTCCTCCTCCTCGCAATCGCGGCGGCGCTCGCGGTGCGGTGGTGGCTCAGGTCGCAGCAGGCGCCGCCGCCGGCCGCTCCGGTCGCGGTGGAGGCGCCACCGCCCGACGCGGGCACGGGCGCGGATGCCGGCGCCCCCGCGGGCCCGGCGGCCGCCGCGGACCAGCGCTCGCTCGTCGAGGCGATCTCGCCCAACGCGCTCTTCCGCCGCTGGGCCGCGGAGGGCGACCTCGTCCGGCGCTGGGTCGTCGTGACGGACAACCTGGCCGAGGGCGTCTCGCCGCGCGGGCAGCTGGCGTCGCTCGCCCCGGCCCGGCCGTTCTCGGTGCTGGAGCGGGGAGGCCAGACCGTCATCTCCCCCGCGGCCTACCACCGCTATGACGACTTCGGGGACGTGGTGGCGTCGATCGACGCTGCCGCTGGGGCGCGCTGCTACCGCGGGCTCCACGGCGCACTCGAGGCCGCCTACCACGCGCTCGGCTACCCCGGTGCCGACCTCGACGCGGTCACCGCCCGCGCGCTGCGGCGGCTGGTCGAGGCCCCGGTGAGGGAAGGGGACGTGGCGGTGCGGAAGGAAGAGAGGGTCTACGTCTTCGCCGACGACCGCCTCGAGGAGCTCGGCGCGGTCGAGAAGCACCTCCTGCGGATGGGCCCACGCAACGCGCGCATCGTGCAGGCGAAGGCGCGCGAGCTCCTCGCCGCCCTGGGGCTGGAGGCCGCCGGCGCGCCGCGATGAAGTGCTGGCTTCACGGCCCGCCCCGCGTCAGGATGTCTGGCCATGCCCCGCCTCGCCATCTACCCCGGTTCGTTCGACCCCCTCACGCACGGTCACCTCTCGCTCATCCAGCGCGGCCTCAAGATCTTCGACGGGCTGGTGGTGGCGGTGGCGAACAACCCCGACAAGAACCCGCTCTTCACGTTCGAGGAGCGGATGGAGCTCATCCGGGCGGCGGTGGGTGACGACCCGCGCGTCGAGGTCGACAGCTTCGACGGCCTCCTCGTCGACTACGCCAAGAAGCGCGGCGTCCACACCGTGCTGCGCGGGCTGCGCGCCGTCTCGGACTTCGAGTACGAGTTCCAGCTCGCCAACATGAACCGCAAGCTCGACCCCGAGTTCGACAGCGTCTTCGTGATGACGGGCGAGGACTACTTCTACGTGTCGGCCCGGCTGGTGCGCGAGGTGGCTCGGTTCGGAGGGGACGTCTCGGCGCTCGTCCCCCCGAACGTTCTGGCGGCACTGCGACGGAAATTCAAGCGGTCCGCAGGGCGTTAACACTTGTCGTTTCGGGCCGATCCGTTACGCTTCGACCTCCCAATCCCGACGCGCGCCCTGGCGCGCAGGAGCTCCGCGATGAGCCGCCCCGCCCTCCACCCGCTCGCGAAGGCCGCCAACGACGTCCTCGCCAAGGACTGCCCGGTCGTCCTCGACCTGCTCTCCGAGCGCGGTAAGCGCTTCTTCTTCCCGGCCAAGGGCATCCTCGCCCAGGGAGCCGAGGCGAAGCAGAAGGCGAAGACGGCCAACGCCACCGTCGGCATCGCCACCGAGAACGGCGCGCCGATGCACCTCGCCTGCATCAGCCGCTACTACCAGGGGCTCACGCCGGCCGAGGTGTTCGACTACGCCCCGAGCTACGGCAAGCCCGAGCTGCGCACCGCGTGGGCGAAGAAGCAGCGCGCCGAGGCGCCGGAGCTCTCGGACCACCCGCTCTCGAACCCGGTGGTGACGAACGCGCTCACGCACGGCCTCGGCCTCGTCGGCGACCTGTTCCTCGATCCGGGCGACCAGGTCCTCACGCCCGACCTCATGTGGGAGAACTACAACCTCTCCTGGGAGACGCGGCTCGAGGCGGAGTTCAACTACTTCCCGTTCTTCGACGAGAAGCTCACCGGCTTCAACCTGGGCGGCTTCAAGGCGGCCCTGGCGAAGCACCGCGGCCGGAAGCTCGTCGTCTCGCTCAACTTCCCGAACAACCCGTCGGGCTACACGCCGACGCGCGCCGAGGCCGACGGGATCGCCGCCGCGCTCACGGCCGAGGCGGAGGCGGGCACGAAGCTGGTGGTGGTGGTCGACGACGCCTACTACGGAATGTTCTACGACGAGGCCTGCCAGACCGAGTCCATCTTCGGCAAGCTCGTCTCCACCTCGCCGAACCTCCTCGCGGTGAAGATCGACGGCGCCACCAAGGAGGAGTTCGTCTGGGGGCTGCGGGTGGGCTTCATCACCTTCGGCGTGAAGAACGGCACCGCGGCCGCGTACAAGGCCCTCGAGGACAAGACCGCCGGTCTCATCCGCGCCTACGTCTCGAACATCTCGAACCCGTCGCAGTCGATCGTCCTGAAGGCGCTCGGCGATCCGGAGTTCCGCCCGCAGCAGGCGGAGAAGGTGGCCGTCCTGCGCGGTCGGGCGAAGGTCGTCGCGCAGGAGTGCCGGCGCCCCGAGTACGCCGACTGCTGGGACGTCTACCCGTTCAACAGCGGGTACTTCATGTGCCTGCGGATCAAGGGCGCCGACGCGGACGCGGTCCGGGTCCGCCTCCTCGATGACCACGGCGTGGGGACGATCGCGCTCGGGAAGCAGGAGCTGCGGATCGCCTTCTCCTGCCTCACCGAGCAGCAGATCCCGAACGTCTTCGCCGCCGCCGCGAAGGCGGTGCGGGCGGTGCGCGGGTCGTAGGGCCGGCAAGCCTCCGCCGCGACGATCCAGGAAGGCGGGCGGCCAGCCCCCGCCCGCCTCACCTGGCGAGGGTGGGCGCGTGGGCGCGCAGGAAGCGCGCGACCCGCGCCTTCACCTCCTCGCGGTGCGTGAAGATGCTCGCGTGCTCGCCTCCTTCTCGAGGGCGAGCAGCTCGGCCCGAGGCACCCGGGCCCAGAGTGTCCGCGCCTGGGCGAAGGGAGCGGCCCGGTCCTCCGTGCCGTGCACGACGAGGTGGGGGCCGCGAGCTGCGCGAGCGGGAACGAGAGCTCGCTGCGCGTGATGGCGACGTCGTTCTCCGTCCCCGCCAGCCTGTGCCGCACGCGAGCGAGCGTCTCGTCCTCGGGCTGCGGCGCGGATACCTGGCTCACGAAAGATTCCAAGCGCGACCTCACCGCGGGCTCCGAGATGGAGTGACCGTCGACGCTGGCACGAGCGTCCACCGGCTCGCCGGCGACGTGATCGGGAGGCTTCGCTCGACGTGCACCAGCAGCCGGGAGCCGGTCACACCGCCCGCCGCGCCACCGCGACGCAGCCGACCACCGCCGCCGCCACGATCCACAGGGGCGGCGGGACCGCCTCTCCGAGGAGTAGCGCGGAGAGCGCGAGGCTCATGAAGGGCTGGAGCAGCTGCACCTGTCCGACGCGGGCGATCCCGCCCAGCGCCAGCCCGCGGTACCAGGCGAAGAACCCGAGGAACATGCTGACGAGGCTCTGGTAACCGAAGGCGGCCCAGCTCGCGGCCGGGACGGGGCTCGTGGGGCGCGCCCACCACACCGGCAGCGGAAGGAGCGGCAGGCACAGGACGAGCGCCCAGCAGATGGTCTGCCAGCTCCCGAGCGTGCGCGCCGCCTTCCCGCCGGCGACATAGCCGAAGGCGACCAGCACGACGGCCGTCAGCATGAGCGCGTCGCCCGGCGCGAGGCCCGTGCGAACCCCCGCCTCGCCGGCCCGCCACACGGCGAACCCGACCACGAGCGCGCAGCCTGCGACCGAGGCGGCCCAGAAGGCGAGGCCGTGCCGCTCCCTCGCGATGAGAGCCGCCACCGCCGCGGTGAGGAGCGGCGCCGTCCCCAGGATGACCGAGCCGTGCGCGGCGGGCATGTGCCGCAGCGCCAGGGTCGAGAGGACGGGGAACCCGATCACGACGCCGCCCACCACGATCGCCAGCCATCGCCACTCCTGACCCGCCGGCAGCCGCGGGCGGCGCCACGCGAGCAGCAGCGCCGAGAGCACGCCCGCGACGAGCGCCCGCCCGAGGCTCACGAACAGGGGATCGAGGTGCAGCGCCGCCAGGCGCGCGGTCGGGAGCGACCCGGAGAAGGTGACGATGCCGAGGAAGCCCCACGCCAACCCGCGACGAACCGCGGCGGGCGTGGGCGTGGCGGGCGCGCTGCCCAGGACGGCGACGGCCTCACGAGGCCCGGGGGCGGCGCGCATGCGGGGGTGAGGCTCTAGACGGCGGCAGCCGGCCTGTCGAGCGAAATCCCGTCATGAGCGGTAGGCTCCGGACGCGTTCCTGGCGCGGCACGCGGTGTGCTAGGTTGCGCGTCCCATATGCCCCGCCGCACCGACATCAAGAAGATCATGATCGTGGGCTCCGGCCCCATCGTCATCGGCCAGGCCTGCGAGTTCGACTACTCCGGTGTGCAGGCCTGCAAGGCCCTGCAGGAGGAGGGCTTCGAGGTCGTCCTCCTCAACTCGAACCCGGCCACCATCATGACCGACCCGGTCTTCGCGGACCGGACCTACCTCGAGCCCATCACGCCCGAGTTCGCCGAGCAGATCCTGGCGCGCGAGAAGCCGGACGCGCTCCTCCCCACGCTGGGCGGTCAGACCGCGCTCAACCTGGCGGTGGCGCTCGCCCGCAACGGCGCCCTCGCGCGCCACGGCGTGCAGCTCATCGGCGCCTCGCTGGAGGCGATCGAGAAGGCCGAGGACCGGCAGCTCTTCAAGCAGGCGATGGACCGCGTGGGCGTCGAGATGCCGAAGTCGGGCTACGCGACGGGCTTCGAGGAGGCGAAGCGCATCGCGGATGAGATCGGGTTCCCCATCATCATCCGGCCCTCGTTCACCATGGGCGGCGAGGGCGGCGGCATCGCCTACAACCGCGAGGAGTTCGAGGAGCTCGCCCGGCGCGCCCTGCAGCTCTCGCCGACCCACACGATCCTCGTCGAGGAGTCGATCATCGGGTGGAAGGAGTACGAGCTGGAGGTGATGCGCGACCGGAACGACAACGTCGTCATCATCTGCTCGATCGAGAACCTCGATCCCATGGGCGTCCACACCGGTGACTCCATCACCGTCGCGCCCATCCAGACGCTGACGGACAAGGAGTACCAGCGGATGCGGGACGCCTCCGTCCGCATCATCCGCGAGATCGGCGTCGACACCGGCGGATCCAACATCCAGTTCGGCGTCCACCCTCGGACCGGGCGTCAGGTCGTCATCGAGATGAACCCGCGCGTCAGCCGCAGCTCGGCGCTGGCGTCGAAGGCCACCGGCTTCCCCATCGCCAAGATCGCGGCCAAGCTCGCGGTCGGCTACACGCTGGACGAGATCAGGAACGACATCACCCGCGAGACGCCGGCCAGCTTCGAGCCGACCATCGACTACGTGGTCACGAAGATCCCGCGCTTCGCGTTCGAGAAGTTCAAGGGCGCCGACGACACGCTCACCACGCAGATGAAGTCGGTCGGCGAGGTGATGGCCATCGGCCGCACCTTCCAGGAGAGTTTCCAGAAGGCGCTGCGCGGGCTCGAGATCGACAAGGCGGGCCTGGAGTCGCCGCTCGGCAAGAAGCCGGGGGACGCTTTCACCGAGGCCGAGGTGGGCCGGATCCGCGACGAGATGCGAGTGCCGCGCGCTCGGCGGATCTTCTGGGTCGGCGAGGCGTTCCGCGCCGGGATGAGCGTGGACGACGTGTACGGGATCACCGCCATCGATCCGTGGTTCCTCCGCGCCATCGAGGGGATCGTGAAGGAGGAGGCGGCGCTGGCGCGCGCCCTGCCCGGCGGCGCGGCCGAGTGGAAGCGCGTCAAGGGGATGGGCTTCTCCGACCGGCGTCTGGCCCAGCTGGCCGGCGCGAAGGAGGCGCAGGTCCGGGCCGCGCGCTGGGAGGCCGGCGTGCACCCCGTCTTCAAGCGCGTCGACACCTGCGCGGCGGAGTTCGAGGCGTTCACCCCGTACCTCTACTCCTCGTACGAGGAGGAGTGCGAGGCGGCCCCGACGGACCGGCGCAAGGTCATGATCCTCGGCGGCGGCCCGAACCGCATCGGCCAGGGCATCGAGTTCGACTACTGCTGCGTGCACGCCAGCTTCGCGCTCCGGCAGGCCGGGTTCGAGACCATCATGGTCAACTGCAACCCGGAGACGGTCTCGACCGACTACGACACCTCCGACCGGCTCTACTTCGAGCCGCTCACCCTCGAGGACGTGCTCGAGATCGTGCGCGTCGAGAAGCCGGAGGGCCTCATCGTCCAGTACGGCGGGCAGACGCCGCTCAAGCTGGCCGTGCCGCTCGACGAGCTGAAGGTGCCGATCCTCGGTACCACGCCGGACGCCATCGACCGGGCCGAGGACCGCGAGCGGTTCTCGCAGCTCATCGAGAGGCTGAAGCTCCGGCAGCCGGAGAACGGCGTCGCGCGCAGCGCCGACGAGGCGTTCGCCGTGGCGCGCCGCATCGGCTACCCGGTCATGGTGCGCCCCTCGTACGTGCTGGGCGGCCGCGCCATGGAGGTGGTCCACGACGACGCCGACCTGTCCGCCTACCTCACCGAGGCGGTGCAGGCCTCCAACGAGCGGCCGGTCCTCATCGACCGCTTCCTGCGGGACGCGCTCGAGGTCGACGTCGACGTCGTGTCCGACGGCGCGGCGGTGGTGGTGGGCGGGATCATGGAGCACATCGAGGAGGCCGGCATCCACTCCGGCGACTCCGCCTGCGCGCTGCCGCCGTACAGCCTCTCGCCCGAGCTGGTGGCGGAGATCGAGCGGCAGTCGGTCGCGCTCGCCCGCGAGCTCCGGGTGAAGGGGCTCATGAACGTGCAGTTCGCGGTGCAGGGCAGTGACGTCTACGTCCTCGAGGTGAACCCGCGCGCCAGCCGGACGGTGCCATTCGTGGGGAAGGCGACGGGGGTACCGTTCGCGAAGGTGGCGGCGCTCGCCATGGTAGGGAAGAGCCTCGCGGAGCAGGGCCTCGCCGGGCGCCCCCAGCCGAGGCACGTCTCGGTGAAGGAGGCGGTCTTCCCGTTCGCGCGCTTCCGCGGCGTCGACACCGTCCTCGGGCCGGAGATGAAGTCCACCGGCGAGGTCATGGGCATCGCCGCCGACTTCTACAGCGCGTTCTGGAAGGCGCAGGCCGCGGCGGGCAACACGCTGCCGCGGGACGGCGAGAAGCTGCGCGCCTTCGTCTCCGTCAAGGACGGCGACAAGTCGGGGGTGGTCGAGGTCTGCCGGCGGCTCGTCTCGCTCGGGTTCGAGGTGCTTGCCACGCGCGGCACGGCCGCGTTCCTCGCCGCTCGCGGCCTCGTGGCGACCCCGGTGCTGAAGGTGCAGGAGGGTCGGCCGTCGATCGTGGACCGCATCAAGGACGGCGACGTGCACCTCGTGTTCAACACGACCGCCGGGAAGCGCGAGATCGCCGACAGCTACTCCATCCGCCGCGAGACGCTCATGAAGGGCGTCCCGTACTTCACGACGCTGACGGGGGCGCGGGCGGCGGTGGGCGCCATCGAGGCGGCGCGCGCCGGGCGCCCGGAAGCCCGGTCGCTGCAGGAGTACCACGGCATCGACGCGCCAAAGCGTTGACATCACCGGCGCGCTGAAGCACGATCTTCATCGAGCGGCCGCCCCACACGGGGCGGCCGCCGCCTTTTTACTTGAAGGGACGTCATGGCCGACCACCGCATGCCCATCACGAAGAGCGGGCTCGAGCGGCTCAAGCAGGAGCTGAAGCGGCTGAAGGGCGTGGAGCGCCCGAAGATCGTGAAGGAGATCGCCGAGGCGCGCTCGCACGGCGACCTGTCCGAGAACGCCGAGTACCACGCCGCGAAGGACAAGCAGTCGCACCTCGAGGGCCGCCTCCTCCAGGTGGAGGACTGGATCGCGCGCGCCGAGGTCATCGACGTCTCGAAGCTCAAGGGCGATCGCGTCGTGTTCGGCGCGACGGTGACCATCAGCGACGGGGAGTCGGGCGACGAGGTCCGCTACCAGGTGGTGGGCGAGCTCGAGGCCGACCTCAAGAAGGGCAAGATCAGCGTCACCTCGCCGATTGCGCGGGCCCTCATCGGAAAGCAGGAGGGGGACGTGGCGATGGTGCATTCGCCCGGCGGCGAGCGGGAGTACGAGGTCGTGAGCGTCGAGTTCATCGAGGAGCTGTCGGCGGGCGACGAGGCCTAGCCGGCCGCGGCGAGCACCGTGCCCGGCAGCGCGAGCCGCCCTCCTTCGAGCGTCACGCCGCCGGGGGCGCTGGCCGCCGCCGCGCAGCACCTCGCCGCGCTCATCCCTCCGCTGAGGTTCGCCACGCGGGACGGGTTCGCCGGGCTGCCGCGCCTGTCCGGATTCGGCGAGCTGGTTCGCCGCTCCGTCGAGCGCGCCGAGGCCGCGGGCGCTCCCGACTCGGCCGCGCTGCGCGGCCTCCTCGCCGAGGCGGAGGCGTTCGACGCGCTCGCGCTGGGCGAGAAGCGGCGCGCGCTGCTGCGCGTCGCGGGGCATCTCTCGGCCCTGGTCCCCGTGCCCGACGAGCTGCGGGAGCTGGCGGCGCGAGGGAGGGTGGAGGTGAGGGGGTCGGGTACGACCACGACCCCGAACGCGACCGCAACCTCGACCGCGGCCCCTCTCCCCGGCCCTCCCCTCGCCAGCGGGGGGATGGGGACGAGACGCGAGGAGGCCGGCGAGCCCGGTGGAACCTCAACCCTCTCCCCCGCCGGGGAAGAGGGACGGGAGAGGGGGCCACACCGCGAGCCTCCACTCGCCCCTCCTCCGCGCGACGCCGCGGAGCGCGCCGCGCGCCGCGCCAGGCTCCGCGGGAAGCTCGCCGAGCTCCCTCGCGTCCACCCCGCGCCGCGCGCGCTGCTGGAGGAGCGGGGATACCTCACCGTCGAGGAGGCGCTCTCCTTCTGGCCCAAGGCCTACCAGGATCGCACCCGGGCCACGACCATCACGGAGCTGCGGGTCGGCGAGCCGGGCATCGCCGTCGGCCAGGTGCGGAGCGCGAAGCAGGCGCGCATGCGGAGCGGCAAGCCGCTCCTGCGGGTCGACCTCACCGACGCGACCGGCCGCCTCGACCTCGTCTTCTTCAACCCGCCGCCGTGGCGCCTCAAGCAGTTCGCGACCGGCGAGACGTTGCTCGTGTCGGGCAAGGTGACGGAGGGCTTCGGCGGGCGCCGGCAGATGAGCCAGCCCGAGGTGGAGAAGCTCTCGCTGGGCGATTCGGCCAACTTCGGGCGGATCGTGCCGTTCTACGCGGGGCCGGCGGACTACCAGCACCCCGCGCTCCGCAAGCTCATGAAGCGGCTCTGCGACGAGCTGGCGCCGCTGGTCGTGGACGACCTCCCCGCCGGCGTGCGTGGCAGGCGCGAGCTGCTCCCGGCCGGGCAGGCCCTGCGCGAGGCGCACTTCCCGCCGGAGGCGACCGATCCGGCGCTGGCCGCCGAGCGCTCCACGCCCGCGTTCCGCCGCCTCGTGTTCGAGGAGCTCTTCTTCCTGCAGCTCGCGCTCGCGCAGCGGCGGCGCGGCGTCCGCACCGACCCGGGGATCGCGTTCGCGGCGGGCCCGGACGACCTCGTCCGCGCCACGGCGCTGCTGCCGTTCCAGCTCACCTCGGCCCAGCGCCGCTCGCTCGACGAGATCGCGCGCGACATGGCGCGGCCGGAGCCGATGAGCCGGCTCCTGCAGGGCGACGTCGGCAGCGGCAAGACCGCGGTCGCGTTCGCGGCGATGATGCTGGCGGTCAACTCCGGCTGGCAGGCGGTCCTCATGGCGCCCACCGAGATCCTGGCGGAGCAGCACGCCCGCACGATGCGGCGCTGGCTGCAGGGCACCGGCGTGCAGCTCGCGCTCGTCGGCGCGTCCTCGCGCGGGAAGGAGCAGCGCGAGGCGCGCGCCGCCGTGGCCTCCGGCAAGGCCCGGCTCGCGGTCGGGACGCACGCGCTGCTCGAGGAGGATGTGGGGCTCGATCGCCTCGGGCTGGTGGTGGTGGACGAGCAGCACCGCTTCGGCGTGCTGCAGCGCGCGAAGCTCATCGGGAAGGGCACCCGCCCGGACGTGCTCGTCATGACGGCGACCCCGATCCCGCGCACCCTCGCGCTGGCGTTCTACGGCGACCTCGACCAGTCGAAGATCGACGAGCTCCCTCCCGGGCGGACGCCCGTCGAGACGAAGGTGTTCGGAGACTCGCAGCGGAAGCGCGCCTACGAGCTCGCCCGGCGCGAGCTCGAGGAAGGCCGGCAGGTCTACGTCGTGTACCCGCTCGTCGCCGAGTCGGAGAAGACCGACCTCGCCGACGCCACGGGCGGCGCGGCCGAGCTGGCGCGGGTCTTCGCCGGGCACGAGGTGGCGCTGCTGCACGGCAAGATGAGGGCCGAGGAGAAGGACGCGGTCATGGCGCGCTTCAGGGAGGGGAGAGTGGGCGTCCTCGTCGCGACGACCGTGATCGAGGTCGGCGTCGACGTCCCGAACGCGTCCGTCATGATCGTGGAGCACGCGGAGCGCTTCGGCCTCTCGCAGCTCCACCAGCTCCGCGGCCGGGTCGGCCGGGGCGCGGCGAGGAGCCACTGCCTCCTCGTCGCCCACTTCAAGCGAACCAGCGACGAGGCGCGGGAGCGGCTCCGGGTGATGGAGAGCACCCAGGATGGGTTCGAGATCGCGCGCGCCGACCTGCGCATCCGGGGCCCGGGCGAGATCGTCGGGACGCGCCAGTCGGGGCAGAAGCTGTTCGCGATCGCCGACCTGTACCGGGACGAGGCGATCCTGGAGGAGGCCCGCGAGGAGGCGTTCGCGCTCGTGGAGGCCGATCCGGAGCTGCGGCGATCCGAGCACGCGGCGGCGGCGGAGGCCCTGGCGGAGCGCTGGGCCGGGCGGCTCTCCCTCGCGCAGATCGGTTGAAAATCCTACATTCCCGCTGTGAGCAGCACGTTCGCGAGGCAGCTCTCCGCGATGGGCATCCACGACGAGCGCGTGCTCCACGCCTTCGAGCAGGTCCCGCGGCACCTCTTCGTGCCGGAGGTGCTTCGGGGGGAGGCCGAGTCGGACCGACCGCTCCCCATCGGCTTCGGGCAGACGATCTCGCAACCCTTCATCGTCGCCTTCATGACCCAGGCGCTGCGCCTCACGGGTCAGGAGCGGGTGCTCGAGGTGGGGACGGGCTCCGGCTACCAGACGGCCATCCTCGCGCTGCTCGCGCGGGAGGTGTGGTCGGTGGAGATCGTCCCCGAGCTCTCCGAGCGGGCGGGCGCGATGCTCCGCGCGCTCGAACTGCACAACGTGCGGCTGCGCGTCGGCGACGGGCGGGAGGGGTGGCCCGAGGCCGCCCCGTTCGATCGCATCGTGGTCACCGCCGCGCCGGCGGAGATGCCGCCGGCGCTCCTCGCCCAGCTCGCGCCGGGAGGCCGCCTCGTGATCCCCGTCGGAGCCGATCCCGAGCTCCAGCAGCTGGAGCTGGTGGTGCGGGGCGAGGACCGCGTCACCACCACCACCCACCTGCTCCCCGTCCGCTTCGTCCCGCTCATCGGGGGCGCCGGATGAACGATCTGCTATCCTCGGCCGACGATGGCGCGCTGTCCGCTCTGCGAGCACGAGCAGCTGCTCGGCGACACGTGTGAGGCGTGCGGTCGCGCGCTCGGGAGAGCGGGTGTCGTCGTGCCGGCACCTCCGCTGGAGGGGCTGGAGGCGAACCTGCACGCGCCCGACGTCGCGCCGCGGCAGGTGGTGATCCGGTTGGCGGACCTGGAGCCGAACGGCGCCGCGCCCGCGCCGCCATTCCCGGGTGGTCCGGAGCCGTGGCTCGAGGCGACGGTGCTGCCTGCGGTCGCCGTCGCCGTCGAGCCGCTCGACGTGGAGCGGACCGCGGGCGACGGGGAGCGCTCGCCGGAAGCGGCCCTCCAGAGATGCCGGTACTGCGGGGAGCTCGTTCCGGAAGGCGAGGCGTTCTGCCTGGGCTGCGCGATGCACGTCGTCTCGTGGGCCGGCCGGGACCCCGGCGAGGAGCCGGGGCCGGCGCGCTGCCGCGCGTGCGGCTCGCTCGCCCAGGGCGCGCGCTGCCCCGCCTGTGGGGAACGGCTGCCCGCGCCCGAGGCCAGCTAGGAGCGGTGGCGGTCCCCCTTGCCAAGCGGGCGCGCTTTCGGCAAGTTGGTCGGCCCGGCCATGAAAACCTTCAACGACCCCGAAGCGTTCGCGCGCGTGAAGCGCCTCCCGCTGTACGTCTTCACCATCACCGATCGTCTGCGCGACGCCGCCATCGCGCGCGGCGTGGACGTGGTGGACTTCTCGATGGGGAACCCCGACGGCGCCGCCCCCGCGGTGGCCGTCGAGACCCTGCGCGAGGCCGGGCTCGACAAGCGCTACCACCGCTACATGAACCCGCGCGGTATCCCCGAGCTTCGCCAGGCGGCGGCCGCGTGGTTCGAGCGGCGCCACGGCATCGCGCTCGATCCCGAGCGCGAGATCATGGCCACCATCGGCTCCAAGGACGGCATCGGGCACGCGATGGTGGCGCTGCTGCAGGAGGGCGACGCGGTGCTGGCGCCCACCCCGACCTATCCGATCCACGCGTTCGGCGCGCTGCTCGCGGGCGGCGAGACCATCCCGGTGCCGGTCGGGCCCGGCGTCGACTTCATGGAGTCGCTGTTCACCGCCGCCGAGAAGGCCGAGCGGCGGCCGCGCGGGCTGGTCGTGAACTTCCCGGGGAACCCCAGCACCGCCGTGGCCACCCCCGAGCTGTTCCAGAAGATCGTGAAGTTCGCGGAGGCGCGCGACCTCTTCATCATCTCCGACTGCGCCTACTGCGACATCGTCTTCGACGGCGGCCCGGCGCCGTTCATGCTGCAGGTGCCCGGCGCGCGCGAGCGCACGCTCGAGTTCGTCTCGATGTCGAAGAGCTACAACATGGCGGGATTCCGGGTCGGCTTCGCGGCCGGCAGCCACGCGCTGGTGGCCGCGCTGGCGCGGGTGAAGAGCTACCTCGACTACGGGCTCTTCGGCGCCGTGCAGATGGCGGCGGCCGCCACGCTGAACCGCTGCGACGACTTCCCGGCCCAGGTCTGCGCGACGTACCGCCGCCGGCGCGACGCGCTGGTGCGCGACTTCGGAGCGGCCGGCTGGCCCATCCCCTCGCCGGCGGCGAGCATGTTCGCCTGGGCGCCCATCCCCGGCCAGCTCAAGCACCTCGGCTCGCTCGAGTTCGCGCGGCGCCTCATCGACGAGGCGGGCGTCTCCGTGTCTCCCGGCATCGGCTTCGGGCCGGCCGGCGAGGGCTACGTCCGGATCGCCCTGGTCGAGGACGAGCCGCGCATCGCGCTCGCGGCGGAGCGGATCGGGGCGTTCCTGCGCAAGGCAGCGGCGGAGCCGGTCCGGGCGAGCCATACGCCCGTCCCCCGAGCGCCGGACCGCGCATGACCCCGCCCGGCTTCCGCGCGCAGTTCCGCTGCTCCGACGGCTGCGACTTCCGCGCCGGGCTGACCGAGGTCGTCTACCGCTGCCCCCGCTGCCAGGGGCTGCTCGAGGTGGAGCACGACCTCGCCGCGCTGGCCCAGCGCTCCGCGGCGGAGTGGAAGGCGCTCTTCGACGACCGTTTCCGGAGGGGGCCCTGGCCGCTCGGCTCGGGTGTGTGGGGCAAGAAGGAGTGGGTCTACCCGCAGCTCGCGGTCGAGAACGTCGTCTCGATGTACGAGGGCGGGAGCCCGCTGCTGAAGCTCGACCGCTACGCGCGCGAGGTCGGGCTCGACGACGTCTGGTTGAAGGAGTGCGGCGTCACGCACACCGGGTCGTTCAAGGACCTCGGGATGACGGTGCTCGTCTCGGCGGTGCAGGAGATGCGGGCGCGGGGGGTGCGCATCGACGCCGTCGCGTGCGCCTCGACGGGCGACACCTCGGCCGCCCTCGCGGCCTACTGCGCGGCCGCCGGCATCCCGAGCGTAGTGCTCCTCCCCCACGGCAAGATCTCGATCGCTCAGCTCGTGCAGCCCATCGCGAACGGCGCGCTCGTGCTCGAGCTCGACACCGACTTCGACGGCTGCATGAAGGTCGTCCAGCAGCTGTCCGCGGCGCCCGGCATCTACCTCGCCAACTCGATGAACTCGCTCCGCATCGAGGGGCAGAAGACGCTCGCCGTGGAGCTCGCGCAGCAGCTCGGCTGGGAGGTTCCGGACTGGGTGATCATCCCCGGCGGGAACCTCGGCAACGCCAGCGCGGTGGGGCGCGGCTTCCTCATGATGAAGGAGCTCGGCCTCGTGGCGCGGCTGCCGCGGCTGGTCGTGGCGCAGGCGCGGAGCGCCAACCCTCTGTTCAGGGCGGTCGCGGCCGCGGGCGGCAGGCCGACCCGCGATCTGGAGGTCGCCCCGGTCGCCGCGCAGAAGACGCTCGCCAGCGCGATCCAGATCGGCGCGCCGGTGTCAGCCCGTCGCGCGCTGCGGGCGCTCGAGGCGCTCGACGGCCTCGTCGAGGACGCAACGGAGCAGGAGCTGTCGGACGCCGCGGCGCGCGCCGATCGCGCCGGCGCCTACGCCGATCCGCACACCGGCGTCGCGCTGGCGGTGCTGGAGAAGCTCGCGGCCCGCGGCACGATCCGGAAGGGCGAGCGCGCGGTCGTCATCTCGACCGCGCACGGCCTGAAGTTCTCCGACTTCAAGGTGGGCTACCACGCGCGCACGCTGGCCGGCGTCGAGCCGCGGCTGGTGAACCCGTCGGTGAAGGTCGCCCCGACGCTGGGCGCGGTGCAGGAGGCGGTGGCGCGGCGCTTCGGAGGGAAGGCGTGACGAGGTTGCCCAGGATGTCCGGCACGGCCGCGGCCGAGGTGGACGACGCAGGGCTGCGCGCCGAGCACGACGCGCTGGCGGCCTCGCTCGCGGCCCGGGCCTCCATCGACCACGCCCGGCGCGGAGCCTACCTCGGGTTCGCCACGCTCCTCACCACCGGCTTCGCCGTGAGGCTCGGGTTCGATCGCTGGCTCTCCACGCGCGCGACGCGCTTCCGCGGTCCGCCGGTGTTCTGCTACCTCGCCGCGGCGCTGGCCATCGTCCTGCTCGCCGTCACGCTCGTCGAGGTGGTCCGGGCGCGGCGCCTCATGCGCGCCGAGGACGCTCGCTTCGCCCGGCTCAAGGAGCTGCGGCGGCAGCTGGAGCTCGACCCGTGAGCGTGCGGCGGAGGCCGCGGCGCGGCCGGCCCGGCCGGTTCTTCGTTCTCGAGGGCCTCGACGGCGCCGGCACCACCACGCAGGCGCAGCGGCTCGCGGCCTGGCTCCGGGCCCAGGGCCGGAGGGTCCACGTGACCGCCGAGCCCTCCGGGGGGCCCGTCGGTGCGCTGGTGCGCCAGGTCCTGACGCACCGCATCGGCGGGACCGCGAGCGCCGAGGGCGCCGCCGCACCGTTCGATCCTCACGCGCTGGCGCTGCTCTTCGCGGCCGATCGGCTGGACCACTTCGCGGCCGAGATCGGGCCGCGGCTCGCCGAAGGACACGACGTCGTCTCCGACCGCTACACGCTCTCGTCGCTGGCCTATCAGTCCCTCACCTGCGGCGACGCCTCGTGGGTCGAGGCGGTGAACGGGCGCGCGCCGGCGCCCGACGTGACGCTGTTCCTCGAGGTGAGCGCGGCCACCGCGGTGCGGCGTCGCTTCGCCGCCTCGAGCCGGCGCGAGCTGTTCGAGGTCCCGGCGTTCCAGCGGCGCGTCGCGAGCTCGTACCGGCGCGCGCTGGCGCGGCTCCAGGAGCTGGGGCAGCGGGTGCTCGTGGTGGACGGTGAGCGACCGGTCGAGGAGGTCACGGCCTCGCTCGCGGAACACCTTCGCCCCCTGTTGTAGCGCGTGCAAGCGGCCGCTCGCCGCGCTATCACCGGAGCGTGGAGACGCTCACCGCGGCCGTGCTGGTGGTCGGGAACGAGGTGCTGTCCGGCAAGCGCGCCGATCAGAACGGCCCCTGCGCGATCCGGACGCTCCGGGACCGCGGCATCCGGCTCGACGCGCTCCTCACGCTGCCCGACCGGCTGGAGATCATCTCGGAAGCCGTCGCCCGCGAGCGCGCCCGCGTCGACTGGCTCTTCACGGCGGGCGGGGTCGGCCCCACCCACGACGACGTGACCTTGCCGGCGGTGGCCCACGCGCTGGAGCGGCCGCTCGTCCGGCACGAGCGGCTCGTCGAGAACATCCGGCGGTGGCACCAGCGCCGCGGCGGGACACCGACAGAGGCCGCGCTGCACATGGCGGATGTGCCACAGGGGACCCGGCTCATCGGGGATCCGACGTTCCCGGTGATGGCGGTCGAGAACGTCGTGATGCTCCCTGGCCCTCCAGAGTTCTTCCGCGTCCAGCTCGAGGCGTTCACCGCCGTCCTCCAATCGCCTCCGTTCCGCGCCGCCTCGATCTTCCTCGCGCTGGGCGAGGACCACTTCGCGGCCGCGCTCGATCTCGTGGCGCGGGCGCACCCCGACGTGGACATCGGCAGCTACCCGCGGTTCGACGAGGCGGACCACCGCGTCGAGGTCACCTTCGAGGCGAAGGACGCGTCGCGCGTGGAGGTGGCGTTGCGCGCGTTCCTGGCTGCCTTGCCCGACGGCGCCGTCGTCCGCCGCCACGGGCCGTGACTCTTGGGGAGTGAAGCGACCTGCCTCTCAAGCGACGGCGAGCCCGAGCCGCTGGCGTAGCCGGAAGTGGTCCTCGCTCGCCGCGAACAGCAACAGGGCGCGCAGCGGTGCCCGGGCCCGTGCAGCCGCCGCGCGCTCGGTGGGGGTCCGCGCGGCGGGCCCGCTCTCGGCGAGGACGGCGCCCAGCGCGGCAGGGACGTCGCCGGCGAGGACGAGCCCGACGCGATCGGCGCTGGCGGCGAGCGCCTTCTGCCACTCCCCCACGTCCGGGGTTCCGGACACACCGAGCGCGCGGACCGGCTCCTCCAGCGCCTTGCGGACCTTGCGCGGGATGGCCCGACCCACGGCCCGAGCGAGCGTTTCGGGAGGGGCGCCCAGCGAAGCCTCGTCGGGAGCGATCTGCCGGACGGCGGCGGCGAGCAGGTCGCGCAGCGCCGGGGCGTCGAGGCGCGCCGCCAGCGCGGACCGAGCCCGGACCCGCGCCGCCGCGCGCGCGAGGAGGAAGCGCTGCTCCGTGGCCGTGAAGCGGCTCGCCACCTCCGCCCCGGCGTACACGACGACCGGATCGCCTGGGACGAGCGTGAGCGCGGGGCCCTCTCCGGCCGCGCGGAGCGGGAAGGGGCGGAGCCCGAGCGCGCGGCACGCCTCCTCCGCCAGGCGCTCCAGCGCAGGCGCGGCGCGCTCGCGGCTGCGCGGAGGCGCCGGCAGCTGCGCCACCTCGCACAGCGCGTCGCCGGTCAGCGCCAGGATCTCGGACAGCGGACCGCGGTCACCGGG
>Ga0318498_10000131_pt1 | contig 19607 bp, 37 predicted proteins | sample GRESIP109b1f24_FD_203488 | JGI IMG/M metagenome (GOLD analysis project Ga0318498, IMG submission 203488) | Tropical soil microbial communities from Luquillo Experimental Forest, Puerto Rico - GRE.SIPMG.109b1f24 | ecosystem: Environmental > Terrestrial > Soil > Tropical forest > Bulk soil... | reverse complement strand
AGACTGCCGAATGACTGATCGCCTCACTCTCGCGCATGCGCTGGAGCAAGGTGGTATCGCTCGCGACGCGGCGGAAAGCATCGCGACCGAGATCTATGACGCAATCCGCACAAACGTCGCGACCAAGGCCGACATCGCCGCGCTGCAGGCCGACCTCGCGGCTCTCGAAAATCGGATGCTGTGGCGGCTCGGGCGAATGATTGCGGTCGCCACCACCGGCTTGGTCATCGCAGCGACCGCGACGGCAACCGGCGTTATCCTTCACTATCTGCCTCACGCTTGAGGAGACCGCATGAGCGAAGAACCCGACAATCTCGTCCTACGGCTCTTGCAGGAAATCCGAACCGAGCTCGCGAGCTTACGCGATGACGTGAACGTGCTGACCGCCATCGTGCAGCGCCTCGACAACAGCCACACCCGGCTGTTGGCCGAGATCCGCGCGACGCATAGCCAAGTCTCTCGTCACGGCGAGCGGCTACGCCGCCTTGAGGGATTGGCACCGAGCGCCCATGACCCAGTCAAAGATTGAGCCGGTCGCAAGCGTCGAGCCCGACTACACCCGATGTCGCGCCGTGGTGGTGTCGCAGGGCTTCAATGCCCAGCAATGTTCGCGCATTTAACTCACCGGGTCAGTGCGGACGACCGCAGCCCGACGATCCCGAGTTCGCGGTTGTCGTCGGCGACTGCCCGCTGTGGCCCGGTTGCGGCTGCGAGGTCGATCTGCCGTGGCCGCACGGCCGCAATGAACCGGTCGAGATGGAAGAAAGGTGTGACGACTTATGACGCTCTGAGGAAGGGACGGCCAAGCAATCCATGGGGGATAACAAATGGCCCACTACCAAGACCTAATCCGAAAACTCGCGCCCGCCGCCAACCCGCGGCATGTCGAAGCCTGGATGCGCACCCAGTTCGGCGCACTCGATGATCTGCCGGCGGACCGCTTTCGCCATGAGGTCGAGCGCGCGCTGACCTACATCGCCAAGTCCACACCCGAGCGCCTCGACGAGCTGGCCAGGAGCTATGGGCTGTGAACCATGAACCTTCTGGCTTGGGCAGCCTTCGGCGCGGACATCGTAGAGATCGCCTTGCTTGGCGTGGTGATCTGGTTCGGCGTTCGCGCAATGAAGCTCCATGCGGGGACGCAGCAACAGATCCGTCGCGCTCTTCACGCGATCGTCGAGGAGCTACGCAAAGGCCGGAAGAATGACTGAAAGAGGAGCCGCACCGATGAGCGATTTTTACGAAAGTCTGGATACAGCAGCGGCACGGGTGATCCAAGCGACCGCGCGCATACTCGACGACTCGGCGACGTCTTTCCCCGCCGATACTTTCCCCGCCGATAGCGGAAGACCCGAATTGGCAATCTTGACGCTGGTTCGCGCGGCCGGTTGGTTGATCGGCTTCACTGCCGCCAATCCCAATCCGGCGCACGTCAAAGCAATGATCGACGCGCACTGTAAAGCTCTGCGCACGGCTGCCACCGATCCCTTAAAGGGCAGGGAGGGCAAAGAACTTCAGCGCCAAGTGATCGCTTGGCTGCGGCGAACCGAGGAAACTGATGGCTGACGACTGGCCGGGAAACTTCACCGCAACCGAATGGCTGCTGTTTGCGGCGCTAATCGCCTGGGTCATCACGACCCGCGGCAAGCAGGCTCCGGCCTGGACGCAGGCACCATGGGCTGTCGCGCTCTTTTTTGGCGCTTGGTTCGCGATCTGGATCTTGTCGTTGCGGTACGACCAAAAACCGCTGCTGGATCTGCCCTGATGCCAGCAACACTGTGGTGGGGGCCCGGCGACGACCCCGGCGACGATCTGCCCGCCGAGGTGCTGGCCGAGATCGAGGCTGACGTCGCGCGCTACCGCAACGGTCGCATCCGTGCCGCACGCAAGCGGCTGGCACCACCAGCCTTTGTCGACGTCACGCTTGCTGAGCTGGCGGAGATCGCACGGCGATGGCTGCGCGGTGAGTCGCTGCGCGCCATTGCCAAATCGCTCGATTGGGACCCGGTGTCGATCAGCAGCACGCTAGACGCATTTACCGTGGGGTTTCGGCCAGACTTCGATTTCGACCGCGGCACAAGCCGCCGGAACGAGGTTGCAGCAGCCCTCGCGAAATTCGATCGTGGTGAGCCACCCGAGCGCCGGCCAAAGTTCAGGCGGTTTTCACCCAGCCATCTCGAACAGCGCCGTGCAACCCGTCGCGCCACTGAGCGCGGGAGTCCATGATGCGGAATGACCTTGCCGAAAGAAGGCTATTTTTGCACCTCCGATTTTTTCCCGGGTAGCTCAGCTGGTAGAGCGACGCGCTGTTAACGCGTTGGTCGGGGGTTCGAGTCCCTCCCCGGGAGCCATCTAGCTGGTGCGAGAATCCGATCGTTTCCCTGGCCGCGAAATACTCTGAGGTACCTCAATGAGGTATGCCTAGCGTGATATCAAAAACCCAGGCCTATTGCTTGCTTGTTGCCAGCTATATCGTCACCGGCAAGCTGTCACTGCTGATGGCGGTACCGCCGGGTTATGCATCGCCGATCTTTCCGCCGGCCGGGATCGCCGTCGCGGCGATGCAGATCGCCGGCCCGGTGACGCTGCCCTGGACGTTTCTCGGCTCATTTCTGCTCAATCTGTGGGTCGGCGCCGGCCAGACCTCGGTCGTGGCAGTCGCGGCGGCGGCCGTCGTCATTGCCGCTTCCTCGACCTTGCAGGCTGCGATCTCTGGGATGGTCTTGCGAAGCGCAATCGGCTACCCCATGCCGCTCGCCCATGCGCGCGATCTGTGGCGCTTTTTACTCCTGTCGTCGGTTTGTTGTCTGACGAGCGCGACATTGTCGCTAGGCGGCCTGTCGGTTCTCGGTGCCGTGCCGCTGCCCCATCTTTTGACAAATTGGGTTTCATGGTGGATCGGCGACACTCTTGGCGTTCTCATCACGCTCCCCCTGGTGTTCGTCGCCGCCGGCGAACCAAGGCATGTGTGGCGCCACCGCGCCGTGCCGGTAGCGCTGCCGGTGCTTCTGTTTTTTGCGCTGTTCGATGCTCCGACCGCGTTCTACCTTGAGCAGCACTTCGCTCTCAAGTGGCAGACCTGGGGGGTTCTCGTCGCCGGGGTCATCAGCACCTGCGTGTTGGGCGCATCGTTGCTCCTCACCAGCGGCCATGCGCACCGGGTCGAGAGGGAGGTCGAGGACCGCACGCGAGAGCTGCAACAAGCCCAAGCCGCATTATTCCAAGCCCAGAAGATGGAAGCCATCGGCCACCTTACCGGCAGCATTGCGCATGATTTCAATAACCTCCTTACCGTGATGACTGGCAGCGCCACGCTGTTGCGCGATCGCGCGGCTGATGACGTCGTTGCGCGGCGTGCCTCGGCCATCATCCGCGCCGGCGAGCACGGCGAGAGACTGATCCGACAATTGCTCGCCTTCTCGCGACAGCAGACATTGCGGCCAGAGACCGTCGATTTGCGCCAACAACGTCATCAGCTCGGCGAACTGGCCTCGAGATCGCTGCGGGAGGATATCGAGATCGTTGTCGACCTCCCGGAAAACCTCTGGCCGGTGACGATTGATCCCGCCGAATTCGAACTCGCGCTGCTCAACCTCGGGGTCAATGCCCGCGATGCGATGCCGAATGGTGGCCAGTTGCGTATCGAAGCTCGTAATGTCTCACTCCCCTCCGGCGATGCTACGGGCTGTGGACTGACGGGCGACTTCGTCGCAGTGAAATTGTCGGACACCGGTACGGGGATGACACCCGAGGTCCTGGCGCATGCCTTCGAGCCCTATTTCACGACCAAGCCGGTCGGTCTGGGATCGGGGCTTGGCCTCTCTCAGGTTTACGGTTTTGCCAAGCAGAGCGGCGGTACCGCATTGATCGAAAGCGAATTTGGACGAGGCACATCGATCACCCTGTTGCTCCCCCGGGCGATGGATCTTCCGATACCTCCTCATTGCCCTCCCCGGGAGCCATCTAGCTGGTGTGGCCGCGAAATACTCAGCTAGTCTAGCTAGGGCCACAGCCAGCGCCAGACCATCTCGACCAAATCCACCAGCGCCATCCAGGCGACCACGAAGGCGAACGCGCAGAGCGCCACGATGGCGATCTCCGTCAGCTTCTCGATCAGCGTTTCAGGTTTTCGGCCGCGAATTGCCGGTCCGCTCGCGGCGCCAGGTGCGGTGCTTGACCCGCTCGATGCGGCGCTCGTCGATCTCGTCGAACACGATGTCGGGCTCGTGGAACGACTGGCCGTGCAGACGCCACTTGTTCAAGCGGCCGTCGGGCGAGCGACCCGCGATCCACTCGCCGATCCTCCAGCCCTCAAGCTCGCGCACCCAATAGAAACCAGGTTCACGCCCGGACATTGCGCCAGGACCGTGTGCGACCCCGGTCGATCTGGTGCTCGTCGATCTCCTGCAAGTCCCGGTCGCGGTGGGTAAAGAAGCAGCCGGGCAGCCGCCAGTTGGCGGTGTCGCCCTCGCGCGAGTGACCCTTGGTCCATTCGCCAATGGTCCACCCATCGGGGTGCTCGGAACTCCCGAGAAGCCGCACCCAATAGAAGCCTGGTTGGCGAGAGTTGGCGGGCACGATGGGCAAAGGGGGGCGGCCGACCGGCATGTCCAGCCGCCCCGCAGGTTGATGGGGGACAGGTCTCGGGGGCAGATCCCCGGACCTGCAGCGATCCTAGCACAAATGTTCATTCCGCAATGGTGTGCCGCCGCCGCTGGGCCGATATCAACCTGGTTACCACCCGGAACGAGCAGTCAAATGGACACCTTTTATTTTTCCCCCTACGAGCTGCACGTCCTCCTGGCCATCGAGACCGTGCAAGCTTGCGCGCTGGTCTGGGTCATTCGCGAACTTCGCCGCACCCGCTATGTCGGCGCTAATCAGCAAGCCGTGTTGCGCCGCACGCTGAACCGCATCGGGATTGGTCAGTCGGCTGAATAAGTCAGGCGGCGTCGCCCGGTCGCCGTCCCGCTGCCGAAGTTCGCGGGTATCATCCCAACCGCAACAGAGTGGAGCAGCACCTTGGCAACGCGTCCGACCGCTCTCGTGGTGATCTTCAGCGCCGCGACCCTGCACCTGGTCGAAGCCTTTATCATCGCCGGATCGGGCGCGGCCGATAACTCGATCCCGATCGCCTCGCTGCTGAACGCCTTTCAAGGTCAGCGCATCACTCTGGCCGCCACCATGCTGCTCGCAGCGTTGTTGGCGCTCAGCGTAGCCCGCCAGCGTCCCGGGCTTGTCGCCATCATCGTGCTGATCCCGCAGCAGAGCTTGCTGGTGATCACCGCGATCGGCGCGTTCGCTTACGCCTGCATGGGTCACTACGCCGACGGCTACGTGCCGGCGGGCGGCGGTCTGTTTATCTTCGCCGACCAGCTGCCGCGCGTGTTGTTCGCCATCACCCACCTGGTGGCCAGCTATCAATGGCTTTGGAGCGACGACGCCGCGCGCTCGCGCTGGAAGCGGAGCACGGTCGATAAGATCCTCTCCGAGGCGAATTGGGCGGCGCTGTCCGATGACCGCGAGGACGATGTGCTCGTGATCCCGGTCGACGACATGCGCGAGATCATCAAGGGCCGGCTGTAAGACGGTCGCGGGCCGCTTTGATAGACGGGAAAATCAGCCGGTTGGGGAGAGACGCCGATTACTATTTTTCAAATAGTAATAAACAAATTATGGGTACTCGTGCGGCCGGTGCCGGGCCCACTCATCGAATCTGACCTTCTGGAGACGTCGTCGCGGACTGTCACCGCCAGAGGTGACACCCCGCTTTGATAGACGGGAAAATGGCCGGCGCCGGGCGTATACACAGCGCCGCCGGCGTGCTCGAAGAGTGGCGGTTTGCCTGGGTTTCGGGTGTATTACGCGGCGCCGCCGCGGGCCGTGGATCGGCCCATTTTCCCGTTTGGGGTCGCAACGTAGCCCTAATTCAGGGCGCGCTCGCGGTTGAGGGCGCGCGCGGCGAGCCTGGCGCGGCGCTGCGCTTCCTCTTGAGTGGGGCCGTAGATGATGCCCCACAGCTCGTCAGCGCGACGGATTTCGCACACGCAGGCGGTGCGGCCGTCGGCGGCGGCCTCGAAGATGCGGCCAGGGACAAACATCAGGCGGCGGCCGCGAACTTGCGCAGCGGCGTGCAGGTCAGCCGCCACCCGGTCTGCACCGTGTGTGTGAAACGGGATGTGAATTCGGCCGCGGTGATCCCGAGGAACTTGAGGAGGCTCGCCTTGTCGGTGCGCTGCGAGCTCGAGGGCGGGCTCAGCACGACGCGGTAGGCCGCACCCTCGATGCGCAGCAGTTCGCGCCGGATCGCCTCGGCCTTGAGCGCCTCGATCGCGGTCTGGTGGTCGCCGATCTCGTCGGCGAGGGCGGCCGGCGACAGCCCATGCAGCCGCTTGGTTTCGGGGGCGAGCCGCTTGGTCATTCGGTCTCCGGGATGGCGACGGCGCGGACCGCGGCGTCCTTGGCTTCGAGCAGCTTGCGCAGGCTGACGGTGCGCTCCGGGCCCGCGGGAACCAGCGCCACGACCTGCTGGGCGAGCTCGGCGAAGGGGCGCGAGACCCCTTTCAGGTCCTCACGCAGGTGGTCGTAGGCGAAGAACTTCAGCATCCGCTCCATGCAGGCTCGCGCTCAAAGGGGGGGATTAGGTGGGTTCGCGTTCGCTCGCGTCGGTTCGCGTCGAAACCTCCGGGGAAACCTCCGGGGAAACCTCCGAACCCTGAAACCGTTCTGACCGGTTTCCCTGGAACCCTTCTGACCGGGTTCCCTGCCCGGTTTCGGGCAAGATCGCGCTGATCTGGCCATGGGCGGGCCGATCCCAGCGCTGGCTGTAGTCGAGGCGGATATAGACGGCATTGCCCTTGGCGCCCGAGCCGACCGGCATGTTGGGTCGCGGCCGATAGACCCGCCGGGCGATCATTCGATCCTCCAGATCCGCATCACGCCGGCCTGGTCGACGCCGGCGGTGAACGTGCGGAGATAGCCGACGACGGTCCCGACAGGCGCGCTCTGCGCCACCGAGACGCCAGTGATCATGATCGACATCAGAAGCTCCCGGTAGGCGTCGTCGCCGACAGCATCTCGCCGGCGATGAAGACGGCGTTAGGCTGCTGCGTGCGCCGACAGGCCGCCCCTTGCCAGGCGGCGATCAGATCGGGGTAGGGCCCGGAGATCACCGAGACGAGCGGCGGATCCCCATCGTGCAGCACGCGCATGACGTAAAAGCGCGGCTCCTTCGGCCGGTCTGGTCGGGACTGGAGTATTTTTTTTGCTCCAGTTGACTCTCAGCAGCTGCCGGCGCACCCGGCAACGAATTCCATTCGGATCAGACCGGCCAAGCGCTGCACGCCGGCGGTGTCGTTGTGCCCGATCAGCCAGTGAGTGCCGTTGCTCTCGACCAGCACACCGTCCGGGTGCCGCGACCATCCGAGCACGCGCGGCCAGTCGGGTAGACCCTCGAGCCTCCGCTCCTCGGCGATCGCCTGGGCGATCAACACAGCGACCTCGGGCTCGTCATCGTCATCGGCACCGACGACGATCAGGTCTGGGCGTTTCATGTGAAACCTGTTGCCGTGCCTTGCGCAGGGCTGGCTCTTCGTGCCGTCGAACGGCGCAGCCGCGTCAGCACTGGCCGGAGATTGATGTCGCCGGCACCGTGTTTGAGCAGGATCGCATTGGTTAGCTCGTCATCCGTCCCGATTGCGCCCACGGCCCGTGCGTCTTTGAGCGCCATCGCCAGTCGGCCGTTGAACTCCGCCAGCTCGCGAGCAATCATGATGGCGGCCCTCATCGGCTATGACCTCGGCGAGTGTGCGATGGTCGTGGAACAGCCAGCAGGCACCGAGCGGAACGTCGCGCGCTGCGAGCGGAGGCTCCCTCACGCGTGGCCTTCGATGGCTGCGACCTTGAGCATGAATTTGTGCAGCGCACCGGCGGTGTTTTTGCCCGCCTGGCGGCCGCCGATGGCCTCGCCGATCCTGTCGATCTGGCGTATCCGTCGGCGCTCAAGAAGACTGTCCGGCGGCAGGTAGCAGAGCGCGTGATGCCCTGGGCAATAGCTCGAGCCGTGCTTCTCCTGGGCACCGCACTGGTGCAACCGATCGTCGACCAGGTAGCGGCAGCCCAACCCCCCAAAACGTCTCGACATCGTTTCCCCGGCGATCAGTGGTTTTGAAAGTCGTCAGGCGGCCGCAGCGGGCGCTTGTGCGGGCACCGCAGTGACCCGCAGCCGGTAACCCTTGCCAAACACGTTTTCGATGTGCAGTGGCGTTCCGACGAGCTTTGCGCGCAGCCGGCAGACGGTGACCTTGAGCAGACTGTCGAAGTGCTTGGTTGGCGTTTTCGGCGGCGGATAGAGCGCGGCCATCAATGACGGGTGATCCACCAGGCGGCCGCGGCAGCGCCACAGCGCCTCGAGTACGGTCCATTCCTGTGCGTTGACCCGACGTCGCTCGGTGCCGACGATTACGCGGTCGGGCGGATCGAAATATTGCGACGGAAGCGGCTCAGGCTCGCTCACAGTTTGACTGCCCTCGATGCTGGGTTCTGGAGAAGGGTGCCGGCGTGCACGTAGCGCCGAGCGACGTCGGCGTTCTTGTGCCCGGTCTGCTGCATGATGAAGGCGAGGTCGGCGCCGCCACGGGCGGCCGAGGTTGCAAACCCACTGCGCAGCGAGTGGCCGGCGTATTTGCTCGGGTCAAAGCCGACCCGGCTGACAGCTCGCTTGACGATTTCGGCTACGGCCTGGCCGGAGAGCCGGTCCAGCAGCTTGTCGTGGAAGACCGCCCGGAAGACCGAACCGGTTGCAACCGGATCAAACTGGTTTGGTCTGGACTCGGCGATCGCACTCTCGCGCAGCCACGCCTCGAGTGCGGCGACCGGGCAGGTGACCGAGCCCTTGCGCGCCCGCGGGATCCCGACCTGGCGGCCGGCGCCCTCCTGATCGGTCTTTGAGCGGCGGATGGTTACGATCACCCCGCCGCCTGATAGGCTGATATCGCTCAAGTCGAGCGCGGCCAGTTCGGAGCGACGAAATGCGCCGGCAAAGCCAAGGAGTAGGATGGCTTTATCCCGGATCCCTGCCAGATCGGCTGGCAGGGCTCGCACGACGCGGCGAACGTCTTCGGTCAGCAGCGCTGTCTTGGCTTCTTGCCTGGTGCCATAGGCTCGGCGGATCCCGGCCAGCACCTGGGCAATCGCCGGATGCCCGCTGTCGAGACCAAGTCCCGCCATCCGGTGTGCCACCGTGATCGCAGCGATCCGACGGCGGAGGGTGGCCACCTTGAGCACCCCGGCGTGGGTGGTCAGGTAGGCGCCCACCGTTGCGGGGTCGGCGGGTAAGGCGCGCAATCCGGCGCGCTCGCACCACCCCGAGAAGTCGGAAAAATCGGACCGGTAGGCCCGCTCGGTCGCGGCACTCCGCGAGGTGCGTGCGAAGTCGGCTGCGCGTGCGCCGAGCTCGGCCAGGTCGATAGGTTTCGCCGGCAGCGTCTCGACCATCTGCCGACCCCTGGTTTTCGAACCTAAAAAGCCGTTAAAACCCGAGGCAAACTGCGGCTTTCGCGCCAACCGTCTTGCCCCCGATAACCCACATTCTCGGACCCTAGAAAAGCCGGGTGCTTTGTGGTCCGGGCCCGGCTAAGCCGTTGATGGTCCGGGTGGTCCGGGGTCGGTTCGGCAAATTCGCGAATTTCTCGAACAGAGCGCCCCAGGGGCTTACCGCCAGTAGGCAAAGCGGCAGGCAGCTCCCCGGAACACCCTGGGACAGGGGGAAAGACCGATACCCCCGGTCGGTGAAGTCAGTGAAGTCAGTGATCCGTCGGTCGTACCGGCGGCGGTGGTGGTTCCCGGTGCCGCTTGGCGTCGGCCTTGGCGTCGGCCTTTTGGCGCCGCCTCGCCTCGCGCTGCGGTGCCCGGTCGAGCTTTTCCAGCTTGCGGACGAGCTCTCGAAATTCGTTACCGACGCTGCCCCGTGCTTTCACGCGGCGACGCACACCGGGTCGAGCAGCTCCCGGGGGGCGATCTCCTCGGCGGCCGCCTGCCCACGCAGCTCGGCGATCGTTGCACGCTGCTCGACAATTGTTGCGCCCTGCTCCTCGGTCAGGTCGGCGGCGCCGATCAGCGCTGCAGCGATCTCCTCGATTTGCGGTCGGGTCAGCTTCCGGGTCCCGGCAAGAAAGTCGGTGATCAGCGCCCCGAGGTTTCGCCACCTGCCGGTCATCGCCGGCGCTGACACCGCCGGTGATCTCGGCACGATGCGGATCCGCGGCTCGAGCGCGGCCTCGGCCTCGACGACCTCGGACCCGCGATCGCGACGGAGCTCGTCGCGCAGCGCGCAGCTTGCCGCGTCGGGGCTCACGCCGAGTTCGTCTCTCAGCAGCCTCTCGAGGTTGTTAAATTGCTGCAGCGCAGCGCCGCGCTGTCCGGCGGCGGCCAGGACCCGCATCAAGCGCCGATGCGACTCCTCGTTCAGGTTATTGAGCCGGATCAGCTGGCGGGCTGTGGCGATCGCCTCGTCATGCAGCCCGGCGCCGCTCGCAAACCCTGAATACCTGGTTAACAGCGGGACCAGAATGCCGATCACCCGCTCGCGCTCGCGCTCGAGCCATTCGAGCCATGGCTCGCTGGTAATATCGAGGCCGTCGAGTAGTTCGCCACGGATCAGCCGGATCGCTGCTCCGAGCTCACCCAGGCCTCCGCCTTCGGAAAGCCGCAGTAGCTGCTGCAGATCGGTTTCCGCTTCGACCCAGCAGGTGTTGAAATCGCTGCCGACAGCCTCCCGGGCCGGGCCGAGCTGCTTGCGCAGTTCGAGCAGGCAGTTGCGCAGGCTGTGCCGCGCCTGCTCCTGGGATTGGTAAGGCCACAACAGATCCGCCAGACGCTCGCGGCTGACCGGCTGACCTGCGAGGGCCAGGTAGGCGAGCAGGGCCCTCCCCTTTCTTGGCGCCTTTCCTCTGAATGGGCGGCCGTCGCTCGTGACCACGAGCGGACCCAGCACAGCAATCATCATCATCGCTCACCCCCAGCCTTCAGTGGTGCCAGTTCCTCGAAGCGCTCGGTGCGGATGCCTCCGCGTTCCTTGCCACGCTCGAAGAGGCCGAAATGCTCGGCAAGGGCGCGCAGACCGCCGACGAAGTTCTGTTGGTCCCGCCGTGCGATTGCGGTGTTGCGGGCTTCGCCGGGGCGCAGAAAGCTCGGTGTGATCCCCTCGATCACGACCGTCTCGACGATCAGCAGCGAGGCCAGGCCGAACTGCATCAGACAGGCTCGTGCTGCGGCGTGGCGATCGGCGAGCTTCAGCCGACGGCGCAGGTATTGCTCTGGGTCGGGATCGTCTGCCGCGGCGGGGGTGCCGGCGACAAACACTCGGAAATGGCTGGCTGGCGGTGCCGGCGCAGTGATCCGGCCGACCTCGAGCAGAAGTTCGACATCGTCGGGACCGAGCGCCTTTTCGATGTCGGCGCTGAGCCTGCCCCAGACCTGCCGGTACAGCCGCGCATAGATGTCGGCGGCCTGTAACAGCTCGCGCCCGTCGCTGCCGTCGGCGCTGTTACGAAACAGCCCGCGCTCAAAGGCCAGGCCAGGCAGGTAGCCAAGATTGGGGTTGTGCGCGCGGTTGGTGCTGACGACCACGATAGCCTGTTCCTCTTTGGATCGAGCCGCTGCAGGTCGACAGACGATTTTCAGGAATTGCTCGGCCATCTCGGGGTCGAGCATGCGCAGGCGCTGGTAGGCCTGATACGGGTTGTGTTCGGGTTCGTGGCCCGCCTGGGACAGGCGACCACTCGGGGCCCGACGCCCGGCCTTACGGAACCGGCCGCGTCGCCCCATACTACCTCGCGGACACAGCAAAAAACCGCCGCGGTGGGCTGGCACCGGGCGGTCTACGGGATCGTGAATTTCGTCCGCGTTTACCACAGACAACCCCGAAAAGTCAAGGAAAACCGCAGATATCGTCCAGTGACGACCATCCGCGGCGCCGGAATGTTTCTACGTTGACGCGCGCCGATGTAAACGACTGGTAAACCGGAGTTCCTCCCGGCCCGCTCAACTAGGAACCTTTGGGACGCGACCAAGGTGATCCCGGGGAAACTGTGTTCCGAGGACCTCACGCTTCTCGGCATGTATCTGTTCGGCCCGCGCTGGCAGACGCAGCTGGCGCGGGCGCTGCACCGCAGCCCGCGCTTGGTGCGCTACTGGGTTGCCGCGCAAAAGGAGATCCCACGGCACGCCCGCGAGCGGATCGCGGCGCTGCTGCTGAAAAAGCACGACAATCGGGTGCTCTTCGAACAGCGCAACTTTCTGCACCTCATCAGCGTGATCAGCGACCGCGAGATGAAAGAGCACCTGCTCGGCATGGGAGACCGCGTCAGCGTCACCGTCGATAACCAGCTGCGCCGCGCCGCGCTCGGCTCCGCCGTAACGGCCATGGCGGCGCCGACCTTTAATTTCGCACCGCACAACGTGCCGCCGTGCGTCGACTGCGCGCTGTACCAGGCCGCTAAAAAACAGATCAAATCCGCGACAGTGGTCGTCGTCCCGCTCACGCCCGGCGCCGTGCCGCCCTCTGGGTCGGTGGGTTTAGTAGATCCTTTAGAGATTTCACGATCGACAGCTTTGCCGAACGGCGCATTGGCACGTTGATCTTCTCGCCGGTGCGCGGGTTGAAGCCGACCATCGGTTTGCGCTCGTGGCAGCGGAACGTGCCGAAGTTGGCGATCTTGACCTCACCACCTGCGGCGACCTCGGCCGCGATCGTACCGAACAGGATCTCGATCGTTCGCTTGACCTCTGTCTTCGCCAGTTGCGTCTTTACCGCGACATCGTCGATCAGCTCACGGTTGTTCATTGGGCATTCCTCCAGTTGCAGTGGTTACTCAAAGCCTCGTTCCCGTCGCTCGGTTGCCTTGACGCCGAGCTCGTCGCGAACGCGTGAAAGCTCGTCGAGCTCCGGTCCCGACCAGTCGTCTTTGGCGTGATCCGCGTTGGGCATCGGACTGCCGTCGGGCAGCCGCTTGATAAACTGACTGCGGTCAACAAAGGTGCGCAGATTGGCTCTGATGATCCTGCAGCAGAGCGCGACGTGAGCTATCGCTTCCGCACTGTTGGTGCCGTCAGGATTTTTGCCGTCGCCGATGATCCGCGCCCTTGATGCGGCGAGCTGGCGATTTTGCTCGGCAAACTCGTCCTCGCGCGCTTGTTCAAAGCGCTCCACCAGAGCTACTACCCGCGGGTCACTCTCCGGGATCTCGGGTGGCATTGGCTGCCGGCGCTCGTAAGCCCAGCGATAGGCCGCCGCGACGCGCATCCGCCAACTCTCCACCGCTGGCTTTGGCCCACTCCCGTGGTATTTCCGGGACCAATACTTCTCAGCCGCCGCGACCAAATTGGCATCGAACCGCTTGCGCTTGGGGTCGATTGGCGAGTTGCCGTGGACATCCTGCAGCACCACTCGCCTCCATCCATAGTCGTAGGCGTGCCAGCACAATTGGTCTCGACGGCTGATCCGGCCGTGGGACCCTTTGCTTTTGAGTTCTTCGTAGTGCTCGTCGCTCGGGAAGCAACTGTCGGCGTCAGGCTGCATCTTCATGTTCAGCCAGATATTCAGCCTGCTTCTGTCGCTCGCGCTCGTCGGCCTCCCGGTATGGTCGGAGATATTCCTCCCGCGTCATGTTTTCCGGGCGCAGGTGTGGGTACTCGTCCCAGTCTCTCGCCCAAAATGCCTCCCTGTCTGTATAGAAAAACGGCTCGTCGTCGTCCGCGATCTCAATGGTCGTCCGGGCGCTGGCGGGCTGGTCCTCCCAACGCTTGCGCTTGAGAAAATTGGCCGGGTTCATCCATTCGCGATCAGCGGGCTTGGTGGCGCAGTAGCGCCGGACGCCGGCGAGGATCTCCTCGATGCCGGCACCATTGCGCACGGCTTCGGCAAACGCGGCGCGCGCCAACACCAGGTCGACCTTGTGGGGGTACACTTCCAAAAATTTTGCAAAATCACCTGAAGCGAACGAACGGCGCGCCCTCGCGCGCGCGTCACTCTCTTCAGAGAGTGTAAAATCTGACTCTAAGTCTCTATCTCCGGCGCTCGGTGACGGCCCTGGTGACGCATGTGACGGGCGTGACCCGTCACTCGTCACCGGGAACGCTGCACCACCGGTGAACGCAAAAAGCATCTCTTGCTGCCGCCGATCGCGCTTCTTCTTTTGCCGCCAGCGGCGCGTGCGCACTGCACCCGGTGACACCGCCTCGGCGAGCTTGGCGGCGGCCGCACCCTGGCGCTTGGCCCAGTTGGCGAGGCGGCCGTCCTTGATCATGCGGCTGACCTTCTCGAACGCCGCGAAGAGCGACCGGATGAGCTCGACCGGTTTTGAGAACCACCAGGCGAACTCCTCGAAATCGACGCCGGCGAGCGAGCCACGATCTGGGTTGCTGCTGGCCCGGCACATGGCTCGGGCGAAGCAGGCTTGCGCGAGTTCTACGGTCGAGCCAGTCATTTCGGCGACCCGCAAGAACTTCACGTCGTCGGCAAAGTCATGAAACAGTTTGCACCATTCAATACTCATTTCCCCCTCCCGGAACTGGTCTTCAGATACCGCGACACTTCCCCCCGGAAGTCCGTCGCAGGCGGTTGGTCGACATTCAGTGCTATGGCGCTGGTCGAGGAGCCTGGAGGATCGTTAATCCAGACTTCCGGTGCGTCGGCAGACCACGAACGCCGAGACCAAGTGCCATCGGCGTTGAACGCAGTCCACGGAGTGATCCAAACTAATCGGGCCATCCCCCTTCCCCCCTAGCTGAAGCGGATCCGCGCTTCCCCGAGCGCGGCAACGGCGTCAAGACTTGGCCTGTTCACGGCGAAGTCTCCTCCCGCTGTTGTCCTGGCGGGCCAGGTATTCAGGCCGTAATCGAAATTACACAGAAAGCGACTATATTGCCGGTCTGAGCGGTGCACTTTGCATCCCCCCCGCAAGGTGCGTCCTCGTCGGACGAGGCCGCGACAGGCGGCGCCGGCTCCAGCACATCCCCCGCTGACCGGCGCCGCTTTTTCTGTGGCCCGAGGAACCCCCTCCGCCACGCCCCGACGATGTCCGCAATCGGGGCCAGACCTCGTCGAGCCACAGATCCGCGAGCTTCCATAGCGCGTCGAGCCAACTGGTCATCGGCACCGCCTGGAAGCCCAACTCTACCAATGTCTGGTAGGGGTCTAGCCCGCGCTCGGCCGCCCACAAGCAGTGTAGCTTGGCGACGGTGAAGGCCTCTTGCACCAGCTCCCGGGCAACCTCGGGACGGTGGCCTTCAAGACTGGCCAGTTCCAGCGCCAGCTTGAGCGCGCCCACTTGGTAGGCGGCCGGCGTCACGAGGCCTCCGCGGGTGGCGGGTAATGCATCGCCAGCACGTTAAGCGCTCCCTCGATCGCCGCCTCGAAATCGGCGCACCTCACCGTGTTCTCGATCAGAGCGATGGTCCAGCCATCGGGACTGCCGACGATCGGTGTTCGGTGGTCGAACAACAGCTTGAGCTTGTCGACCATCGCCATCTTGGCGCGCATTTCGGGTCGCAGCAGAAGGCCGAGATGGTGGGCCTCGTTCATCGTACCACCAGCACCCGGTAGGCCGATTGCCGGCGGTTCGTGATCTCGTAATCCACCGCACCCTCGAGCCTCAGCTGACGCAAGATGCGGCTCGGACTATCAGGCGCGAAGTTGACCGACTGTGCCCGCAAATAGTCGCGCAGATCCTCCATGTGGAAATCCCGGCGCTGCCGGCAGAAGGCCAATATCGGCCCGCTCAGTTTCGAGGCGACGCGGTCGAGGTTTTCTTGCTGCGAAGATCGATCTGCCCAACCCCAGAGGTCCATTTCGTCGTCATCAGGCGGATCAGTCATTCGCCATATCCTCAGGCATGCCCGGCGGCCTGGTGCTCACATTTGCTGCACAGATCCTCCTCGACCCAATAGCAGCCGTCCTCGCAGGCGCTGTGATCGGTGCAACCACAGAGGCGGCAGGCGCGCATGTTGACGAGGCTAAGATCGGGGCCTGCGATCAGTCGATGTGCATCCAACGGTATTCCCCGCAGATAGTGCAGCGCGGTGTCGCGGGCATGCAGCCAGCGTTGCATCGCCACGTCGTTCGCGGGGCTGAAGTGTTCGGCGACGAACGACGCCATCAGAAGCACTGTCGCCACGCCGACACAGTTGCGCTGCTGTGGCGTGAGCTTTTCCCAAACCTCACCCGCATCGAACTTGCTCTTCATTCGACGACCTCCGGTGGTGGTGCCTTTGGCCAGACGTCAGCCAGCTTGGCACCGAGGACGACCTGCCTGACGACCGGAGCCAGCAGCATGGCCGCGGCGTGTCGTTCCCGATCGCTCGACGACCGCCGGCGGCGGTTGCGCTTGGCTTTGCGCGGCATGACTTGGGCAGTCTTCATTGGACGTGCCTTTTCAGGGTTTCGTCGGCGAGGTCGGTCAGCACTTCGGCGAGCCGGGCTGGGCCCAGCTGTTCCAATGCCAGCGTGTAGTAGGCCCCGAGCATGGCATCGATCACGGTCGGCCAGCCGTATCTGAGCGACAGGCCATGGCAGGCGACCGCCAGTGGTTTGGTGACCCGGGCGACGTCCGAGACCTCGTCGTCGCTCACCGGACCCACGTTCGGCAGGTGAAGCACCTCGGCGCCTTTCATCGGGCGAGCTCCAGCTGCGGCTGGGGCAGCGCGTCGGGATAATGGTCGTAGATCCAGTCGCGCGCCCGCTGAGCGGCGCGGATGTAGGCGCGCGAGGGGTTCTTGTTCTTCTCCTGGCCGCGGCGATAGTGGCGCCAGATGTCGTGGCGGATCGGCTCAGGCAGCGTGTACCAGTGGGTCAGGCAGCCCCAAAATTGCGGCACGACCTCGACCGTGCAGCCGGGCCAATGGCAATGGTGGCGCATTGCACTCCCCCTTTTCAGACTGCGATCTCCCGCTGTTGCCCCGGCGGGCCGGGTAATCGGACGGAGTCACCGCGCTGCTCACACTGCAATGAAGAGTTGCGGGAGATCGAACAGCGGCACGAGGTGACGGTTGTAGGCCTCCTCGATTTTCACAATGCGGCGGAGGATCGGCTCCGCGATGGCGCGGACCTGCGCCCGGTAATCATCTGTCGCAGCCCGGTTTTCCTGCTCTTCCTTGGCGGTGCGCGGGTAAGGATGCGGCACCGTAAATCGGCCTGCCAGGCTGTCCGAAAGATCCTCGCCCCACGCGGTTCTGATGTCGCGCGCGCAGAAACTATGATGCTCTCTGTAGGAGTCGGTGTTTCTGATGGGATTGGCGAGGAACGCGTCAACCCGTTGCTGATCCCAGTGCCAGCCCGGCGCATACGGCAATTCGCGGTCGACGATGCACCGCCGCAGCTCGTCGCCGCGTTGCCAGACCAGGTTTATCGCCTGGTCGGGCAGTGCATCGATCAGATAGCGGACATGGCCCCAGCCGACGCCGCGCAGGCCGCCGGTGGTGAAGTCGAAGATGTGCTCCTCGATCAATTGGCGGAACACCGCAAGCGTCACCTGCTTGCCGGAGACGGTCAGTGTTTTGATCTGCACCGAGACGGTGTTGATCACCGCGTTCTGCGCGGTCAGGACGCGTGCCAGAGCCGGCCTCCCACTCATGCGGCGAGCCCCGCAAACAGATCGGCTTGCGCGGCGAGTGGCTTGCCGACGACGTAGCGGGCGGGCTGCACGATCGGCGTGAACATGATCTCGAGCCGCGGCTGCAGCCCGTAGATCTTGGAACAAGCCCCGTAAGACGAGATCGCCTGGTCGTCGCGGTAGCACACCGCCGAGCAGGTGTCCTTGATCCCTTTGATTATATTGTCCAGATCGGGCCGGCTGGTGTGCGGCAACAGCCCGGCCTCGGCCTGCAGCCGTTTCCACTTGGGCCAGGTTTTGGCGATCTTGAATACCGCCAGCAGCGACAGCTCGATCGGGCCGTCGATCGGGTTGAGGTCCGCCATGACCCGCGCCGCCTCGCTGCGCAGAAGGCCGTGGAAGAAGTCGTCGTCGGCCGCGGTGTAGAACTTGCCGGGCTTGGCGCGGTTGGGGTTTGGCCGCTTCCACGCCCGCGGCTGACCACGCAGCACGATGTGGATCGGCGACTGGTCAGTCATCGCCGAACATCATCAAGGGCATCTCCCGCTGTTCCCGGCGGGCCGGGTAGTGCGTGCGCCATCTGCATTGGTCGAGCGGTTCGCATCGCTGCCTCCCGCTGTTGCCTCGGCGGGCCGGGTATCGCATGGGCACACATCTCCCGCTGTTGTCCCGGCGGCCGGGTAGTGCGTGCGACGGACCCGAGCATTCCACATGCTCCCGCTGTTGCCCCGGCGGGCCGGTGAACGTCCGCGTCTCCCGCTGTTGCCCCGGCGGGCCGGGTGTTGCATGCGCCGTCGGTCATTCAGCTCTCCCGCTGTTGACCCGGCGGGCCGGGTGTTCGCTGGCTGAGCGCGCGCTCTCCCGCTGTTGCCCCGGCGGGCCGGGTGTTGGCGACATAGCGGCCGCTCGACTCCCGCTATTGCCCCGGCGGGCCGGGTTATTGCCGCCTACCTTTGTGTCGATCTCCCGCTGTGGTTCCCGGCGGGCCGGATGGGTCAGTCTCGTCGGGGTCCGGTTTGGGCAGTTGCTGCTGCTTCTCGGCCTCGATCAGTTTGGCTTCCTGCGCGCGGATGCGCGGATCGGCCACGCGTGCGCGGATGTCATGCGCGACGGCAGTTTGCAATAAGCGCCCACCGCTTAGGATATCGCGGCGTTCGGCCGGCGCCATTGAGCCGGTCTTTGCGGCATCAATTACGAAGCGGGCCGCTTCGATCGACTCGAGCAGCAGCGGAGTTCTGACTTCATAGGCCATGGGCCATCTCCTCACGATGAGCGCGCCGTGCGCGGCGCAGGGTTTTGCCGGCGGTTACAAGCTCGCGACCGACGGCGAGCGGCGGTTCCGGGTCAGTGACGACGTGGCAAGCGATGCCGGCCTCGGCCGCCTTGTATTGCAGCATGCGGATCGTCACTCCCGGGGCTTGCGCGAGCGCTTCGCGATTGATTGCCGACACTACTTCGACATGGGCACCCCAGGATTTGGCGTCGCCGTGCGGTGTTCTGATGTCCTCCTCGAGCGGCGGCGCAATGACAGTGATCGCCGATGCTCGGGCTACAATACCGGCGGTCCAAGTGTGCAGTGCATTGGCGCGCACCCGCGCGATCCGCGCGGCGAGCCGGGAGATCTCGAGCCGTAGCTCGGCATAATCAGGTTCGTCGCGGCGCACCCTGCCACGCGGGAAAAGACGATCGCAGTCCGATTGGCGATCTGCGAGCCGGTCCTGCAGCAAGCGCGCCTGGATCAACCCTGGCGGCTCCTCCGGGTAATTGTCGACCAGCGCAAAACCCGCGATCAGATCAAAGCGGATCGTCACCGGCCGGTAGCCATGCGAGCGCGAGCGCTGCCCTTTGACGCAGACCGAGACCGACCATTTGCCGTTGCGCCAGATGACATCGGCATCGGCCCAATCCTTCCGCTGTGGTCCCGACGGGCTGGGTACTGCGAACGGGAAACAGCCGCGCGCGTGAATTTTCCCTGGTATACCTTTTAGAGTGAGCTGC